>LNFM01004224.1_pt1 | contig 108305 bp, 93 predicted proteins | sample 596031 | NCBI WGS metagenome assembly LNFM01 (sample SAMN04254537, study PRJNA301005) | activated carbon metagenome | isolation source: dual media filters at the Ann Arbor, Michigan drinking water treatment plant | place: USA: Ann Arbor
AATTTGGTGCCCAGGAGAAGACTCGAACTTCCACGATCTTGCGATCACTGATACCTGAAACCAGCGCGTCTACCAATTCCGCCACCTGGGCACTGAAACGAATGATTGCTCATCTGTTCCGTGTTACAACGTCTGCTCGACGCTGTGGGCGCGAACTATACGGTTGGCTTTTTACCTTGTAAAGCCCCGGGTATGAAAAATTATTGTCGTGTAATGCTGACCCCGAGGGCTTTTCGCGCTTCAATAGGCACATGGCAAACCGACTCTATAAAGAAAAGGCGAATTCTCTCTAATGGCCGATTGGCAATCCCTCGATCCTGAGGCCGCTCGTGAAGCGGAAAAATATGAAAACCCCATCCCAAGTCGCGAGCTGATTCTTCAGCATCTGGACGAGCGCGGCTCTCCTGCGGCCCGTGAAGAGCTGGCCGATGAGTTTGGCTTGGTCAGCGATGAGCAGTTGGAAGCTTTGCGTCGTCGCTTGCGTGCGATGGAGCGCGACGGCCAACTGATCTATACCCGGCGTGGCACTTATGCCCCGGTTGATAAGCTTGATCTGATTCTGGGTCGCGTCAGTGGTCACCGTGACGGCTTTGGTTTTCTGGTGCCAGATGACGGTACAGACGACCTATTTTTAAGCCCAGCACAAATGCGTTTGGTGTTTGATGGTGATCGCGCTTTGGCTCGGGTTTCCGGGCTTGACCGCCGTGGTCGTCGCGAAGGCGCCATTGTTGAGGTGATCGCCCGTGCCCACGAAAGCATCGTTGGACGTTACTACGAAGAGAGCGGCGTGGGCTTTGTCGTCGCCGATAACCCGAAGATCCAGCAGGAAGTGCTGGTCACGCCGGGTCGCAATGCGGGTGCCAAGCAGGGTCAGTTTGTTGAAGTGAAGATTACTCACTGGCCAACGCCGCGCTTTCAGCCCCAGGGTGACGTGGTTGAAGTGGTGGGTAACTACATGGCGCCCGGCATGGAAATCGACGTCGCGCTGCGCAGTTATGACATTCCGCATGTCTGGCCTGAAGCCGTGGTCAAAGAAGCGCGAAAGCTCAAGCCGGAAGTCGAAGAGAAGGATAAAGAGAAGCGCATTGATCTGCGCCATCTGCCGTTCGTGACCATCGACGGTGAAGACGCGCGCGATTTCGACGACGCCGTTTATTGCGAGAAGAATGGCAGCAACTGGCGCCTGTTCTCCGGTGGCTGGAAACTCTACGTCGCCATTGCTGACGTATCGCACTACGTCAAGATTGATTCGGCGCTGGATGCCGAAGCGCAAGTTCGCGGCAACTCGGTGTATTTCCCAGAGCGGGTAATCCCGATGCTGCCGGAAGAGTTGTCCAATGGCTTGTGCTCGCTGAACCCGCACGTCGATCGTCTGGCTATGGTTTGCGAGATCAGTATCTCGAAAACCGGCAAGATGACGGATTACCAGTTTTATGAAGCGGTGATCCATTCTCATGCCCGTCTGACCTACAACAAGGTCAGTGCGATGCTTGAACAGCCAAAAGGCAGTGAAGGCAAAGCTCTGCGCGGTGAATACAAAGAAGTGCTGCCGCACCTCAAGCAGCTGTATTCGCTGTATCAGGTGTTGTTGGCGGCGCGCCATGAGCGCGGTGCTATCGATTTTGAAACCCAGGAAACCCGCATCATCTTCGGTGCTGGGCGTAAGATTGCCGAGATTCGCCCGACCCAGCGCAATGATGCGCATAAGTTGATCGAAGAATGCATGTTGGCTGCCAACGTCGCCACAGCGGCCTTCATGCAAAAGCATGAAATTCCGGCGTTGTACCGTGTGCATGATTGCCCGCCGCCGGAGCGTGTGGAGAAGCTTAAAGCGTTCCTTACCGAGCTGGGTTTGTCGCTGCACCGTGGTAAATCCAAGGACGGTCCAACGCCCAAGGATTATCAACTGCTGCTGGAAAGCATCCGTGAACGTCCGGACTATCACTTGATCCAGACCGTGATGCTGCGTTCGCTCAGTCAGGCCGTCTACAGTGCTGACAATCAGGGTCACTTCGGCCTGAACTACGAGGCCTATGCGCACTTCACCTCGCCTATTCGTCGCTACCCGGATCTGCTGATCCATCGCGCCATTCGCAGTGTGATCCGTTCCAAGCTTGAGACGCCGCACGTTAAACGTGCCGGTGCCGCGATCATGCCGCGTGCGCGTATCTATCCCTACGATGATGCGATTCTTGAGCAGTTGGGCGAGCAGTGTTCGATGTCCGAGCGCCGCGCTGATGAAGCAACTCGTGATGTGGTGAACTGGCTTAAGTGCGAGTTTATGAAAGACCGCGTCGGTGAGACGTTCCCGGGCGTGATCACGGCTGTTACGGGCTTTGGCTTGTTTGTCGAGTTGCAAGACATCTATGTCGAAGGGTTGGTGCACGTCACCGCCTTGCCGGGTGATTACTATCACTTCGACCCTGTGCATCACCGCCTGGCGGGCGAGCGCAGTGGGCGTAGTTTCCGCTTGGGCGACAGTGTTGAAGTCAAGGTCATGCGGGTTGATCTGGACGAGCGCAAGATCGATTTCGAGCTGGCTGAAGGTAAGACAGCTATGCCGGCTGGTCAGCGGCGTGGCGGGTTTGAATCGGCTGCTGGTAAAACAGGTCGTCGCAGTGAGCGCGCCGCCCCTGGCAATAGCGATGTTGAAAAGAGCCGTGCGCTGAAGAAGTCGTTGCTCAATGAGTCGAAAGGCAAAGCGGGCAAAGGTGCTGCAGGTAAATCTGATAGCGGGCGAGCGCCGGCGAAAACCGGCAAGCCTGCCGCCAGTCGCAAGAGTCCGGCTGCGGCCGGTGCTGGGGCGCGTAAGCGTAAGGCGAAGTCATGAGTCAGCTGGAAAAAATCTACGGCGTTCACGCTGTTGAGGCCTTGTTGCGCCACCACCCGAAGCGGGTCAAGCAGATCTGGTTGGCTGAAGGGCGAAATGACCCGCGCGTGCAGGTGTTGTTGGCTTTGGCGGCTGATGCGCGCGTGTCGGTTGGTCAGTGCGAGCGGCGTGAAATGGATGCCTGGGTTGAGGGTGTGCATCAGGGCGTCGTGGCGGATGTGAGCCCCAGTCAGGTGTGGGGTGAAGCCATGCTTGATGAGTTGCTGGATCGTACCGAAGGCGCGCCTTTGCTGTTGGTGCTTGACGGTGTGACCGATCCGCACAACCTTGGAGCTTGCCTGCGTACCGCTGATGCCGCGGGTGCGTTGGCCGTGATAGTGCCGAAGGATAAGTCCGCCACCCTCAATGCGACTGTGCGCAAAGTTGCCTGCGGTGCGGCCGAGGTGATTCCGTTGGTGGCGGTGACCAATTTGGCGCGCACGCTGGAGAAGCTCCAGCAGCGCGGGCTATGGGTCGTTGGTACGGCGGGTGAGGCAGAGCAGGAAGTGTACGATCAGGATCTGACCGGGCCGACCGTGCTGATCATGGGGGCTGAAGGCAAAGGCATGCGTCGCCTTACGCGCGAGCATTGCGATTACCTGGTCAAGCTGCCCATGGCGGGCAGCGTCAGCAGTCTTAACGTGTCGGTCGCCACCGGCGTGTGCCTGTTTGAGGCCTTGCGTCAACGGCGCGGAAATACCAAGGCGTAGCCTGGATTAGCCTAAGGCGTAATCCGGGTGGGTCTCGTCCTGCCGGATTACGCTGCGCTAATCCAACCTACGACTGCTCAAATAATCACCAATTCACCTTGCTTGTGCGTGGGCGCTTCACTAGAATGCGGCCCCTTGCCGTAATGGCGGGCGCACTTGCGCCTTTCTGTTTCAGCAAGACAAACAAGTGATATTCACTCCTTGCCTGACCGTATTTTGCGGCAGGCTACAACCCGTAAGGAGCATTTATGCGTCATTACGAAATCATCTTTCTGGTTCACCCGGACCAGAGCGAGCAAGTCGGCGGCATGGCAAAATTCACCGCCTGGAAGATTGGGGTCGTCGTCAGCTGGCTTACGCCATCAACAACGTCCACAAAGCTCACTACGTGATGTTGAACGTTGAGTGCACTGGCAAAGCCCTGGCTGAGCTGGAAGACAACTTCCGTTACAACGATGCTGTGATCCGTAACTTGGTCATCCGTCGCGACGAAGCCGTAACCGATCAGTCCGAAATGCTGAAGGCTGAGGAAAATCGTAGCGAGCGCCGCGAGCGTCGTGATCGTCCTGAAAGCGCTGATTCTGCCGATGGCGATGACAGCGACAACAGCGACAGCGATAACGCTGACGAGTAATCCACGGATCTATTGAGGAGCCACTCTCATGGCACGTTTCTTCCGTCGTCGTAAATTCTGCCGTTTTACTGCAGAAGAAGTGAAAGAGATCGATTTCAAAGATCTCAACACGCTGAAAGCTTACATCTCGGAAACCGGCAAGATCGTTCCTAGCCGTATCACCGGTACTAAGGCTCGTTATCAGCGTCAGCTGGCTACCGCTATCAAGCGCGCCCGCTTCCTGGCCCTGCTGCCTTACACCGACAGCCACGGCCGCTGAGACCGGATAGTCGACAAAAAGTAAGGGATAGATCGCATGCGCGCCTTAGCTGAATTCATTATGCGCGGCCGTATGCAGGCCACTCTTGTAGTGGTGGTTTCTGCGGCCTTGCCGCTGTTGTTCTGGTTAAGTGCTGCCGCTGGAAGCCTTGTGCTTTTGCGGCGTGGTTGGAGTGATGCCGCAGGCATCCTCGCCTGGGCCCTGCTGCCGGCTGTTGGCTGGTGGTATTTCGGTGAACCGCGCGCCCTGTTGGTGTTGCTCGGGGCGCTGGGATTAGCGTTGTTGTTACGCGCTAATTCGTCCTGGAATCGCGTGCTGTTATGCAGCGTGGCATTGGGCTTGGTGTATGGGTTGGTCTTGGGTGCGGTGTTCCGCGAACCCATTGAGGCCATTGCGCTTGAGCTGCAAAAGCTGATGCCGCAAATGCTCGATGGGGTTCACCAACAACTGTCGGTGGATGAGCGAGCGCGCCTGGATAGCCTGATTGCACCGGTACTGACCGGATTGATCGCGGCGTTGTTGCAGATCGTCAGTCTGTTGAGCCTGATTCTTGGGCGCTACTGGCAGGCGCAGTTGTATAACCCGGGTGGTTTTGGCCGCGAGTTTCGCGCGCTGCGCCTCCCAACCCCGCTGGCGATGTTGCTGCTGGTCGGCATGCTGTTGGGGCCCAATCTTGGGCCGCAAATGGCGATGCTGACGCCGCTGTGCAGTGTGCCATTGGCGTTTGCTGGCATCGCCCTGTTGCATGGGTTGGTGGCGCAAGGTCGGATGGCAAAGTTTTGGCTGGTTGGGTTGTACATCACGCTGTTGCTGTTTTTACAGCTGACTTATCCGTTACTGGTGGTTTTGGCCATCGTCGACAGTCTGCTTGATTTTCGTGGTCGTTTTGAGCGCAAACAAGGCTCGGGCCCCGCGAACGGTGAAGGTTAAAAGTTAAGAGGTTATTACCAAATGGAACTGATCCTGCTGGAAAAAGTCGCCAACCTGGGCAACCTGGGCGATAAAGTGAATGTTAAGGCCGGCTACGGTCGTAACTTCCTGCTGCCATTCGGCAAAGCAACTGCTGCAACCCCAGCCAACGTGGCTGCGTTTGAAGCACGTCGCGCTGAATTGGAAAAACTGGCTGCCGATAAGAAAGCTTACGCTGAATCGCGCGCTGCCCAGTTGGCTGAACTGGAAGTCACCATCACCGCTACTGCGGGCGATGAAGGCAAACTGTTTGGCTCTATCGGTACTCACGACATCGCTGAAGCCTTGACCGCCTCTGGCGTTGAAGTGGCTAAAGCTGAAGTGCGTCTGCCGAACGGCACCATTCGCCAAGTTGGCGAATACGACGTAGCCGTGCACCTGCACAGCGACGTTGAAGCAACCGTTAAGGTTGTTGTGGTCGCTGCCTAAGCGAACCGCCAAAGTGGGCTTGCACTTAGGTGCAGGCCCGTTAACATCGGGCACGACATTGCGTAAGCGATGCCGTGCCTTTTGTTTTTCTTACGCATCATTCTTGCCCAGAGCCTTATGAACGAGATCAGCCTGCCCGAACAATACGATCTGCAAACCTCCGCGTTGAAAGTGCCGCCGCACTCGATTGAGGCTGAGCAGGCAGTGTTGGGCGGTTTGATGCTCGATAACAACGCCTGGGAACGGGTGTTGGATCAGGTCTCTGATGGCGATTTTTATCGGCATGATCATCGGCTGATCTTTCGCGCGGTGCACAAACTGGCTGAGCGTAATCAGCCGTTTGACGTTGTAACGCTGTCCGAGCAGTTGGACAAAGAGGGGCAGCTGTCTCAGGTCGGCGGGCTGGCCTACTTGGGCGAGTTGGCCAAAAACACCCCGTCGGTGGCCAACATCAAAGCCTATGCGCAGATCATCCGCGAGCGCGCCACGCTGCGTAAATTGATCGGCATCAGCGTTGAAATTGCCGACAGCGCCTATGCGCCGGAAGGCCGTACGGGCGAAGAGATTCTTGATGAAGCCGAGCGGCTGATCTTTCAGATTGCCGAAGCGCGCCCCAAGACCGGCGGGCCGGTGGGCATCAACGACATTCTGGTGAGGGCCATCGACCGTATCGACGAGTTGTTTAATAACGGCGATGCGATCACGGGCTTGTCGACCGGGTTTTCTGATTTGGACGACCTAACCAGCGGCCTGCAACCGGCGGACTTGATTATCGTGGCGGGTCGTCCGTCCATGGGTAAAACCACGTTCGCGATGAACTTGGTCGAAAACGCGCTGATGCGCAGCGACAAATCGATCCTGGTGTACTCCCTGGAAATGCCCTCGGAATCCATCGTGATTCGTATGCTGGCCTCGTTGGGTCGCATCGATCAGACCAAGGTGCGCGCCGGTCGCCTGGATGATGATGACTGGCCGCGTTTGACCAGCGCCGTCAACCTGCTCAACGACCGTAAGTTGTTTATCGACGATACCGCCGGCATCTCACCCTCAGAAATGCGGGCGCGCTCACGCCGCCTGGCGCGTGAGCACGGCGAGATCGGCTTGATCATGGTCGACTACTTGCAGCTGATGCAGATTCCTGGCTCCAGCGGTGACAGTCGGGTGAACGAGATTTCCGAAATCTCGCGCTCGCTCAAGGCGCTGGCCAAGGAGTTCAACTGCCCGGTCATTGCCCTGTCGCAGCTCAACCGGGGGTTGGAGCAGCGACCTAACAAGCGCCCAATCAACTCGGACTTGCGTGAATCGGGAGCGATCGAGCAGGACGCCGACATCATCATGTTCGTTTACCGCGACGAGGTGTATCACCCGGAGACCGAGTTCAAGGGTGTGGCTGAAATCATCATTGGTAAGCAGCGTAACGGCCCGCTGGGTACGGCGCGTCTGGCCTTTCTCGGTAAGTATTCGCGCTTTGAAAACCTCGCGCCGGGCAGTTATCAGTTCGACGACGAGTAGCGCTGCCAGCGCAAATGCGCGGGGTTAACGCGTCAGATCAATAAAAACGGGCGACCAGTGGTTAAACTGGCCCGCTTGTCGCCACCATTGATTTGTCTGCCATTGCTCACAACTACGCTGTGGCTCAACGCTGCGCGCCGGGGCGGCAGGTGTTTGCGGTGGTCAAGGCCAATGCGTATGGGCATGGTGCGCGTGAAGTGGTCACTGCGTTGCATGATGTGGCGGATGGTTTTGCCGTGGCCAGCCTGGAAGAAGCGGCGGAGGTGCGCGCCCTGCATGGCGAGGCGCGCATTTTGCTGCTGCAGGGCTGTTTTGCCGCGCAGGATTACCTGTTTGCCGCACAGCTCGGCCTGGATGTCGTGCTGCACACTGAGGTACAGGCCCAGCAGTTGCTGGCGGCACAATTGGCGCGGCCGCTTAATGTCTGGCTAAAACTCGACAGTGGCATGCATCGGTTAGGCTTTAGCGCCGAAGCACTGCGTGAGTGGCACGCCCGCTTAAACGGCGCGGCACAAGTCGCCGAGTTGAACCTGCTGAGCCATTTTGCCTGCGCCGATGAACGCGGCAGTGAAGTGACCGAACTGCAGTTAGAGCGTTTTCTCGATCTGCTGGATCTGGATTTTGCCCAGCGTTCGCTGGCCAACTCAGCGGCGATTCTGACCATCCCGGCGGCGCATATGGATTGGCTGCGGCCGGGGATCATGCTGTATGGCGCCACGCCTTTTGCTGATCTGAGTGCGGCCGAACTGGGTGTGCGGCCTGCCATGAGCCTGACCGCTCAGTTGATTGCTTGCCGCGATATTGCGTCCGGAGAGGGCGTTGGTTATGGCGGTACATGGCGTGCCGAGCGGGCGTCGCGCATCGGTACGGTGAGCTGTGGTTATGCTGATGGCTATCCGCGACACGCCCCTAGCGGTACGCCGGTGTTGATCAACGGCCAGCGAGTACCCTTGGTGGGCAGGGTGTCGATGGACATGCTGACGGTCGATCTTACTGACATGCCCAGTGCTCGTGAGGGGGACGCGGTGGAGTTGTGGGGGGCGCAACTGCCGGTCGATGAGGTGGCGCAAGCAGCCGGTACCATCGGCTATGAACTGCTCAGCAAGGTTACGGCGCGCGTGCCGCGCCGCTATCGACATGGTTGAGAGGCTGCATCAGAGCAGTCCGCTGGGTACGTTGAGTACATCCAGGTGCAGGCGCGCACTGTCGCTCAGTTCGCCGTCTTCACCGCACATCACCCACCCCGAGCGGCCTCGGCTTTTTACCCGGTAGAGCATTTCGTCGGCGGCCTTGTACAGCGCGGTGAAGGTGCCGGCATGTTGCGGGTAGAGCGCCACGCCAATGCTGATAGTCACGGTTAAGCGTTCTGCACCGTAGAGCACCGGCTTGGCCAGCTCGTCCAGCAGCCGTGCGGCAATATCGCGTGAATGGGCTTCTGCGTCGCTACCACACACCAGTACGGCAAACTCGTCGCCGCCCAGGCGCGCGATGCTATCGCCTGCGCGGACATGCTCGCGCAGGCGCAGGCCAATGTTCTGCAGCATCAGGTCGCCGGCATCATGGCCATGTTTGTCATTGATCGGCTTGAAGTGGTCGAGGTCGATCAGCAGCAAGGCCACCGTTTCAGTGTGACGGCGTGCGTGGGCCAGGGCCGCTTCACAACGCTCTACCAGATAGCGTCGATTGGGCAGTTCGGTCAGTGGGTCATGGAAGGCGGCATGTTGCAGGTCGCGCTCGCGCTCGAGCAGGCGTTCGTTGGTGGCGGCCAACTCGGCGGTGCGCTGCTCCACGGAGCGCTGCAATTCGGCGGCATTGGCATGCGCTTGAGCCAAGCGTGCGCTCTTTTCATGGTCGGCCAGCGTTAGGGCGTCAGCCTTTTCCTGCTTGAGGATTTGAATGCGGTAGGCCAGGGCAAAGGAAAACAGGATGGCTTCGGCGGCAACCGCCAGCGGAAACAGATACGCCGTGGACTCACCGGGCTGTATCACGCCGGCGGCGCGCAGCACCAAAATCACAAAGCTCAACAACACGCTGCCATAGCCGAGCAGGTAGAAAATGGCCGGCACAAAGCCTTGCTTCCAGCGAATGGCCGCGCTGAGCAGCAGGGTGGGTACGGTGACAAGCGGGATCAGGCCGATCAGCACGCTGGTTTCACTGCGGTAGCCGGCCAGATTCAATGCAATCGCCAGCAGGTAGACGGTAATACAGGCACTCAGGATGTGATGGGCGATGCGCAGTGTGGTTCGCGTCGACAGCAGCACTTGGGCAAACCGCAGGATGCCCAGGCTGACCAGAATCGGTAAGGTGACTCGGTCCAGCCACCGGGGTACCGCGTCGTCGGGCCAGAGGTACTGGAAGCCGTGGCCGCTCATGCTGAGAATAAACACCAGCGAGGCGGCCATGGTCAGTACATACCAGAAGTACGCCGGGTCGCGCAGGGCCAGCAAAATAAACAGGTTGTACAGCAGCAGGGCAAGTATGACGCCGTAGATCAGGCCCAAGATCAGGTGTTCGCGTTTGGCCAGTTGTTCCAGATCGTGCAGTTGCCAAATGCGCAGCGGGAAGGAGTTGCCGGCCGGATCGTAGGTGCGCAGGTAAAAGGTCAGCGGTTGCTCCTCCAGCGGCGGCAGGCTGAACACCGCACGGCGATAATCGTGGTCACGGCCTGCGGCAAAGCTGACGCGCTCACCAGCCTGACGCATGTGCCATTGGCTGTTTGCAGTCGGCATAAACAACTGCAAGTCGAGCAAGGTGACCGCGCCCACTTCCAGCCACCAATGGCTGGGCGCCGCCTCACCGCGCTCTAGGCTGACTTTGATCCACCAGGGGTTACGGCTCTGGCCGACGCTGGTGCGTCCGGCGGCCGGCTGAAAGCGCGCCTGCACGGCAGGGTCGGCCAGGTCGGTAATGCTCAGTTGCCCGCCAATGTCTTCGAGCAGCTCAATGCTGCCATTGAGGCTGCTGCCACTGCTTGAAGGGGTCAATACCACGGGAGCCGCCAGCGCATGGCTGCACATAACGCCGATAAACAAGGCTAACGAGTAGATAAGGCGCGGCACGACGCACGTCCTGATTTTGAATGGCTTATGCCACGAGTATAGGCAGTGAGTCAGTCTGTAATCTGCAAGTTGAGGGCAGATGGCCACCTTTTAAGCGCATGATTGACTGATATCAACTTAAGCCGCTGGGCACGCTCAGTACATCCAAGTGCAGGCGGGTGTCGCTGCTTAACTCGCCTTCCTCGCCATACACGGCGAAGCCGGAACGGCCGCGGAGTTTGACCTTGTAGAGCATTTCGTCCGCCGCCTTGTACAGCGTCGAAAAGTTGTTGGCGTGCTTGGGAAACAAGGCCACGCCAATGCTGATGGAGACCGTCAGGCGTTCGGCACCAAACATCACCGGCTTGGCCAGTTCGTCGAGCAGGCGTTCGGCGATTTCACGTGCATGGGGCTCGGCATCCTGGCCGCAGACCAGCACTGCAAACTCGTCGCCACCTAGGCGCGCGACGGTGTCACCGGCACGCACATGTTCACGCAGGCGCCGGGCAATGCTTTGCAGCATCATGTCGCCAGCGGCGTGGCCGTACTTGTCATTGATGGGCTTGAAGTGATCCAGGTCGATCAGCAGCAGGGCTGTGGTTTCATGGTGGCGGCGGGCGTTGGCCAGTGCCGTTTCACAGCGCTCGACCAGGAAACGACGGTTGTGCAGTTCGGTCAGGGGGTCGTGAAAGGCGGCGTGCTGCAGGGCTTGTTCGCGCTCTTTGAGCTGTGCGTTGGCGCTGGCCAGTTCGCTGGTGCGCAGGTTAACCGCGTGTTGCAGTTCATCGGCGCTGCTCTGGATCTGAGTCAGGCGAGCAGTTTTCTCACGGTCAGCCTGCTCCAGCGCTTCGGCTTTTTCCTGTTTCAGTGTTTGGATGCGGTAGGCCAAGGCGAAGGAGAACAGAATGGATTCGGCGGCCACCGACAAGGGAAAGACATAGGCATTCCAGGCGGCCGGTTGCACCAGGCCGGTGGTGCGCATTAAGGCCAGGCTGATGCTGCCAAGAATCAACCCGTAGCCGCACAGGTACAGAAAGGCCGGGAAATAGCCCTGCCGCCAGCGAATCAGCGCTGAGCCGAGGGCGGCCGGAATACTGGTAAGCGATAGCAAGGCAATAATCCACGCCGCTGAATGGCGCTGCCCTAAACCTTCCAGAACCACAGCAATGACATAGCAGACGCAGGCAAACGTCAGCAGGTGGTGTGCCCAGCGCACATAAATGCGGGTTTGCATCAGGCATTGGGTAAATCGGCAGGCGCATAGGCCCCACAGCGATGGCAGCGTGACACGATCCAGCCAGAACGGCACCGGATGATTCGGCCACAGGTACTGGAAGCCATGACCGCTCATGCTGAGGATCATCAGCAAGGCCGCTGCGGTGGTCAACACGTACCAAAAATAGGCCGAGTCGCGCAGGCTGAGGAAGATGAACAGGTTGTACAGCAGCAGCGCGGCGATGATGCCGTAGACCACGCCGAGGACGAGGTTCTCTTCGCTGGCTTGCTGGGTAAGGTCGTCCAGTTGCCAGACTTTCATGGGGAAGGAATTGCCGGCTGGGTCGTAGGTGCGCAGGTAAAACGTCAGGGGTTGCTGCGTCAGTGTTGGCAGCTTGAACAGCATGTGACGAAACGCGCGATCACGGCCTTCTGCGTGACTGACGCGCTCGCCCGATTGGCGCGCCTGCCATGCCCCGTGCTCATCCGGCAGATACAGCCGCAGATCGAGTTGAGTCACGGAGTTGACCTCCAGCCACCAGTCGCTCGGTGCATCGGCGGTGCGTTGCAGGGTGACTTTAATCCACCAGGGATTACGGCTTTGACCAACGCTGGCGCGGCCATTGGCAGGCTGGAAGCGGCTTTGAATGGCCGGGTCGGCCATGTCTGCAATGCTCAGTTGCGCGCTGTGGTCTTCGAGCAACTCAATGTAAGGATTGAGCGGCAAACCACTGCTTTCGGCGGTCAATTGCACGGCAGACAGCGCCGGGCTGCTGATCAACAGCAGGCCCAGCATCAGCATGTACGCGAAGGCTTGGCGCAGTAGCACATGAACTCCCTGTCTCGGCTCTCGGGCGCCGATGTTGTGGCCCGAGTATAGCCGCTAGCCACTACCCTTTAGCTAGCGCAAAACACGCAAATTATCCGACTGCAGAGGTCGGGTTTGGTTAAATTTTGTGCTATATTCCGCGCCCGCGATTTTCCATCCCTGTTCGCCTACACCGGTCACTTTCCATGTCCATGCAAACCGCCAAGCCGTTATTCGATTATCCAAAGTATTGGGCCGAGTGTTTCGGGCCTGCGCCTTTCCTGCCGATGAGTCGGGAAGAGATGGATCAGCTTGGCTGGGACAGCTGCGACATCATCATCGTGACCGGCGATGCCTACGTGGATCATCCGTCGTTCGGCATGGCGATCATCGGCCGGCTGCTGGAGTCGCAAGGCTTTCGCGTCGGCATCATCGCCCAGCCCAACTGGCAGTCGAAAGACGACTTTATGAAGCTCGGCGAGCCGAACCTGTTCTTCGGCGTCGCGGCCGGCAACATGGACTCGATGATCAACCGCTACACCGCCGACAAGAAAATCCGCTCGGACGACGCCTACACCCCCGGCGGCTTGGCCGGTAAGCGCCCGGACCGTGCCAGCCTGGTGTACAGCCAGCGCTGCAAAGAAGCCTATAAACACGTGCCGATTGTCCTCGGCGGTATCGAAGCCTCCCTGCGCCGCATTGCCCATTACGACTACTGGCAGGACCGTGTGCGTAATTCGATCCTGATCGACGCCAGCGCCGACATTCTGCTGTACGGCAACGCCGAGCGCGCCATCGTCGAAGTCGCCCAGCGCCTGTCCTATGGCCACAAGATTGAAGACATCACCGACGTGCGCGGCACCGCGTTTATTCGCCGCGATACGCCGCAGGGCTGGTACGAGGTGGACTCCACGCGTATCGACCGGCCGGGCAAGGTCGACAAGATCATCAACCCCTATGTGAACACTCAGGACACCGAAGCCTGCGCCATCGAGCAGAGCAAAGGGCCGCTGGAAGACCCGAACGAGCCGAAGGTCGTGCAACTGCTCGCCAGCCCGCGCATGACTCGCGACAAAACGGTGATCCGCCTACCGTCCATGGAAAAGGTGCGCAATGACCCAGTGTTGTACGCCCACGCCAACCGCGTGCTGCACCTGGAAACCAACCCGGGCAACGCCCGCGCGCTGGTGCAGAAGCATGGCGACGTGGATGTGTGGTTCAACCCGCCGCCCATTCCCATGACCACCGAAGAAATGGACTACGTGTTCGGCATGCCCTATGCGCGTGTGCCGCACCCGGTGTATGGCAAGGAGAAAATCCCGGCCTACGACATGATCCGTTTCTCGGTGAATATCATGCGTGGCTGTTTTGGCGGCTGCACCTTCTGCTCGATCACCGAGCACGAAGGCCGCATCATCCAGAACCGTTCGGAAGAGTCGATCATCCGCGAGATCGAAGAGATCCGCGACAAGGTGCCAGGCTTTACCGGGGTGATTTCTGACCTCGGCGGGCCGACCGCAAACATGTACCGCATCGCCTGCAAGAGCCCGGAAATTGAATCCGCGTGCCGCAAGCCGTCCTGCGTGTTCCCCGGCATCTGCCCGAACCTTAACACCGACCACTCGGCTTTGATTCAGCTCTATCGCAGCGCTCGCGCATTGCCAGGTGTGAAGAAGATTCTGATTGCATCCGGCCTACGCTACGACCTCGCGGTTGAGTCACCGGAATATGTGAAGGAGTTGGTCACCCACCACGTCGGTGGCTACCTGAAGATTGCCCCGGAGCACACCGAGGAAGGCCCGCTGAATCAGATGATGAAGCCGGGCATTGGCAGCTACGACAAGTTCAAGCGCATGTTCGAGAAGTACTCGAAAGAGGCGGGCAAAGAGCAGTACTTGATTCCGTACTTTATCGCTGCGCACCCCGGCACCACCGACGAAGACATGATGAACCTCGCGCTGTGGCTCAAGGGCAATGGCTTCCGTGCCGACCAGGTGCAGGCCTTCTACCCCTCGCCGATGGCCACGGCCACGGCCATGTACCACTCGGGTAAGAATCCGCTGCGCAAGATCAGCTACAAAAGCGACGGCGTGACCATCGTCAAGAGCGAGGAGCAACGCCGGCTGCACAAGGCGTTCCTGCGTTATCACGACCCGAAAGGCTGGCCAATGCTGCGCGAAGCGCTGACCCGCATGGGGCGCGCCGACCTGATCGGGCCGGGCAAGAACCAGCTTATTCCGCTGCATCAGCCAGCGACCGACAGCTACCAGAGCGCACGCCGGAAGAACTCGACGCCAGCCGGTAGCCACAAAGTCGCCAAGGACACCACCAAGAGCAAGCCAATGCTCACCCAGCACACCGGCCTACCGCCGCGTGATACTGGCGCAGCAGGTGGCAACCCTTGGGACAAGCGCGAACAGGCCAAAGCGGCCGCGCAGGCGCGTAACCAGCAGGCGGCCAAAGAGCGTTCCGACGCGGCCAAGGGTAAAGGCAAGAAGCCGCCGAAGAAGCCGGTTGTGCCGCGCTGATTGTGCGGGAATAAAAAACGCCAGCGCTAAGCTGGCGTTTTTTATGGTGGAGGCAGGGGCTGCTAATTAGCTGCGTAGAGTGGATGACGCCTTCTCATCCACTATCACTGTAGGATGGGTTAGTCGCGTAGCGGCGTAACCCATCGAGTGGTCTGTGGCGTGTTGATGGGTATCGCTTTGCTCAACCCATCCTACGGCTGTTCCGTTGTAGCCCGGATGCAATCCGGGAGCTATTAGACCTTATCCCCGGATTTCATCCGGGCTACAGATTAACCGTAGCGCTTCTGCGCCTCGATGGCCAAGCCGCTACCGATGCTGCCGAAGGTGTTGCCTTCCACATGCCGGGCGTTTGGCAGCATGGCAGCGACGCTCTGGCGCAGCGCCGGGATGCCGCTGGAACCGCCGGTAAAGAACACTGTATCGACCTGCGCCACGCTTACGCCGGCATCGCCGAGCAGTTGCGTGACGCTGGCGCGCACGCGCTCCAGCAGCGGCTCGATGGCACCTTCAAACAGTGTCCGGGTCAGCTCGGCGACTAGGCCGTCTTCCAGTCTGCTTAGGTCGATGGGCCGGGCATCCTGCTCGGTGAGGGCGATCTTGCTGTCTTCCACCTGCATGGCCAGCCAGTGGCCGTCGCGCCGTTCGATCAGCTTGAACAGGCGATCAATGCCGGTCGGGTCGACGATGTCGTAGCGCATACTCTGTAACTGGCGCTGCGACTGCGCCGAGTACACTGCGTTGATGGTGTGCCAGGTGGCTAGGTTCAGGTGCGTGCTGGTGGGCATCGGCGCATCGCTTTTCATTCGGCTGCCGTAGCCGAACAATGGCATCACCCCAGCCAGCGAGAGTTGCTTGTCGAAGTCGGTGCCGCCGATATGCACGCCGCCGGTGGCGAGGATGTCGCTGTGCCGGTCGGCGATCTGGCGGCGCTCGGGCGCCAGGCGCACCAGCGAGAAGTCTGAGGTGCCACCGCCGATATCGACGATCAATACCAGCTCTTCGCGCTCAATGCCGGACTCATAGTCGAAGGCCGCCGCAATCGGCTCGTACTGGAACGACACGTCCTTGAAGCCAAGCTTGTGCGCCACGGCCACCAGGGTGTTTTGTGCCTCCAGGTCAGCCACCGGGTCGTCATCGACGAAGAACACCGGGCGGCCCAGTACCACTTCCTCGAAGGGCCGGCCGGCAGTGGCTTCGGCGCGGTTTTTCAGTTCGCCGATAAAAAAGCCGAGCAGGTCTTTAAACGGCAGGGCGCTGCCCAACACCGTGGTTTCGCTTTTCAGCAATTTGCTGCCCAGCAGGCTTTTCAGCGAGCGCATCAGGCGGCCTTCATAACCTTCCAGGTATTCCTGCAGAGCCAGACGGCCGTAGACCGGGCGGCGTTCTTCGAGGTTGAAGAAGACCACTGATGGCAGGGTGATCTTGCCGTCTTCCAGCGGGATCAGCGTCTCGGCGTCGGGGCGCAGCCAGCCGACGGTGGAGTTGGAGGTGCCAAAATCGATGCCGCAGGCGCGGGCGGGCGTAGAAAGAGTCATGCGGCGCGCTGTTCCTGAACAATTACCGGGAGTTTTTCAGCGTGCCTGTGACCATTGTCTAGGGGTGGCAGGGCAAGCCAGAAAAACGGCCGCGCATTCTATGCGAGAGTGCCGCGCCATGCTGCCCTATTTATCGGCCTATCGTTTGTGCCCTGCGGATTTACAGGCTGTCTGCATCGGTACGGTTCTTTTTCCATTGCGTCCACTCGAACCCCAGCACGACCAGTAACGAGAGCGCGAACGGTAACAACAAATAGAAGCAGCGGAAGACAATCAAAGCAGCCAGTACATCAGCTTTTGGTACTTCGGGTAGGGCGGCGATAAAGGTCACTTCAAGCACACCAAGGCCGCCCGGCGCGTGAGAAAGCAACGCCAACGAGAATGACGCGAGGAAGACGCCGAATACCACCACGTATCCGGGATTGTGTTCCGCAGGCAGCGCAAAATAGATAATTGCTGCCGCACACGCCAACTCCAGCGGTCCGGCCAGTAACTGCCGGCCCACAATATTCAGTCGCGGGTATTCAAGGTGCAATTTGCCCCAGCGCCAGGGTTTGAATTGCCGCCAGGAACCGAGCACATAGAGTGCCACCAGCATCAACATGAGCAGGCCAATGACCTCTGAAACCAGCGGCGTTACCTCGGCCAAGCGGTGAATCAGGTTAGGCTCCAGCAGCAAAATAATGCCGCTGGCCAGCACGGTACCCAAGGCAAACGTAAATGAGCAAAAGACAATCAAAATGCCAATTTCTTGAGGCGTGAGGCCCTTGCTGCGGTAAGCCCTGTAGCGCACCAGCGCGCCTGAAAAAACGGACGCGCCAATGTTGTGCGCCAATGCGTAGGTGGTGAAGGAGCACAGGCTTATAAACCGCCAAGAGATCGTCTTGCCGAGGTGTGCGAGAGCAATTCGGTCGTACCAGGCCAGGGCGATATAAGCCCCGAGGGTCGCCCCGATGGCTAATAACCACCGTGCTTGCGGAATTGCGCGCAAGCTGTCGGCAATTTCGCTCAGTGAAATGTTACGCACCTGGTGATAAAGCAGGTAACACGACAACAGCACTGCAACGAGCCCCACAAGGGTCCAGATCAGATCGCTTTTTTTCATAGAGGCTGCCGTTCCACTGATATTGGTCCTCGCTCGTTGACAGGCATCGCGCAAAGTCGTGCGAAGGCTGCGGAGTATCGCGAAGGCGCGGCCGATGCTCAACCTTGGCGTGTTCGGCTAGGGTGAAGAAGTGTTTCTACGAGAGTCCAACCCAGCCCACTGTCAGGGTGGCCAATAAGGCATATCGAGCGGTTTTAGCCAAGGCCACAATCAGCAGAAACACCCATAGGCGCTCACGCATGATGCCGGCAACCAAGGTCAAAGGGTCGCCGATAATCGGCACCCAACTGAGCAGCAACGACCAGCGGCCGTAGCGGGCATACCAATGCTGGGCTTGCAGCAGGCGCACCTCACTGACGGGGAACCAGCGCCGCTGGCGAAAGTGTTCAAGGTAACGGCCGAGCAGCCAATTGATCACGGAACCGAGCACATTGCCGGCGATGGCCACCACCAGCAGCGCCCAAGGCGAGTACGCTTGGCTGAGTAACAGCGCCACTAGCACGCCTTCCGACTGCAGGGGCAGCAGCGTGGCCGCGCCCAGGGCGGAGAGGAACAGCCCGAGGTAAGCCGAGAGGGTCAGCATGGGTTATGCCTGATCTGGCTGGCGGTTGGTCCAGCCAATGCCATTCAGGAGGTTTTATCCTGTTCGGGATTGGCCATCACCTCTTCCAGCTTGAGGCCGGTAAGGCCGTGGATGGTGCGCCACAGGTAGTAGAAGATGGCCATCAGCATGACCATCGACGGAATCGCAATCATCGGGTAGCTGAGCAGGTTCATGCGGCCCAGTTCTGCGTTGAAGGCTTCACTGCCGGCTGGGCTTACGACAATCCACTTGGCCAGGATGTAGTTCATCGCCGAAGAGAAAAAGAACGTACTGCTCAGCCAGTAAGTGGCCCTGAGCAGGCGCGTTTCAAATTGCTGGGTGTTGCCCGCTTGCTCTAGGCGCTCGTGGATTTTGTCGACGTTCAACACGTTTTTGTTAAACAGCAGGGTGCGAATCAGTGGGTAGCGGGTGTAAGTCGACACCAGCACGGCGATGCCAATCACGCATGGGATCGCCGCTTCTTTAATCGCCAGCCACTGGTTATCCAACTTAAGCAGACCAATGCCGCCGGTAAGCAGCACGCTGATCAGGCCAAGCAGGGCGATAAAGTTGAATTTGCGGTATTTGATTAGCTCAAAGCTGCCCCAGAGCAGAGGGAACGACAGTGCCAAGAGCAGCGCGCCGTCTGCGCCTAAATCGCTTTCACCACTGAGTTTCATCAGAATCAGCGAGGGGATAATCAGGCTCACCAGCAAATCGACCATTGGGCGGGGCTTGTGAGTGGCGTGAGGCGTGCGTGTGGTGTCGTTCATATCATTCTGGCTGCGCAAAAGAGGCGTGATGATCGCCTGACTAGGCCGTGGCTGCCAGCCCGGCTAGCGTTTGGAGTGTGAAAAAGTGTGAGGCCGCCGTGTCGTGTCGGTTTGTGTGGTGGGTGCTTTGCCCATGCGAAACCGCTCGCTGCGTTGCTGCGTCTTAACGGCGTCGTTATTAAGCCTGTGATCGGTGTGCTGGCTGTCTGCCGCGTATTGAGTCGGGCGGATTATGTTCCATGCCAGCATTGGCGGCACGTTGAGGCAATTTTTCAGGTCTGAGCTAGGCTGATTTCACGGCTTGGAGAATGGATCTTGCTAAAACGAAGTTGCCTGCTCGGTTGTTGGCTTGTTTGCTGGATGGCAGGGTTGGTCAGGGCGGAGTTGCACCTGATCACAGAAGAGGCGCCGCCCACCAGCTATAGCCACAATGGCGAACTGCATGGTTTTGCAGTTGAAGTAGTGCGCGCGCTGATTGAGCGTACGGGCGATTCTTCGCAGATTGAATTGATGCCTTGGACGCGCGGCTACAACTTGGCTCAGCAGCGGCCCGATACAGCGATTTTCTCCACCGTTCGTACGCCTGAGCGAGAGGCGCGTTTCCAATGGGTCGGCCCAATCCTCATTGGCACCACGCGGTTCTATTCATTGAAGTCGCGCAATCTGCGTTTCGATACGCTGCAAGACGCCGCTGCCAGCGGGCCCTTAGCGGTGCCCAAGCAGTGGTACACCTTCGAAACCCTTGAATCACATGGTTTTAAAAACCTCTACGGTGTGCCGAGTTCGAAAAATATGGTGACCATGCTCAAACATGGTCGAGTGAAGTTAATTGCCACGGAAGACCTGACTCTGGATGCAGAGTTGGCCCGCGGCGGGTTGCGTGCTGAGGACGTGCAAGCCCATTTACCCTTGATGCGCTCGGCGTATTACATCGCTTTTTCCCTGCAGACCGATGCCGCCGTGATCGAGCGCTGGCAAGAGGCCCTGCGCGGTATGCATCAAGACGGCAGTTTTGCCGAAGTCTTTCAACGCTGGATGCCTCACGCCGATTTGCCGGCGCCCCCTCAATAGCGCTATATCCCCTTTTTATTTCGCTTCGAGTCACGGATGCCTACGACCCGCCTTATCGCGCTGGACTCCTCCGAGCGCGCGCAGTTTTTTGCGCACCTGGCTGCCATGGAAAAAGCCGGAGTGCCAGCCCTACACGCGTTGCGCAGCCTCTCGGTGCCGGCGCATGCCCGTGGCGTACAGGCTGAGTTGCAGGCGCAACTTGAGCGCGGCGCCGACATGGCCACTGCCGGGCTGCGCAGCGGTTGGTTGATTCCGCTGGATGCCACCTTGTTGCGAGCGGGGCAAGCCAGTGGTTGTTTGGCGGCGGTCTATCAACGTCTGGCGGAGCGCTACGCACATCGCGCCAAGCAGGCCGCAGCGCTGAAATCGCGACTGATCATGCCGGCTGCGGTGCTGGTGCTGGCGCTGCTTATTCAGCCGCTGCCGCAGTTGGTCAGCGGTCAGTTGAGCGTGGCTGGCTACCTGTGGGGTGTGCTCTGGCCGTTACTCAGCATGACTGCGCTGTATGGGCTAGGGCGTAGCCTCTATCGACGACGCCAAGCCGCACCGGCGGCGAAAGCATCTTTACTCGAAACGTTGCTGGTGCGGGTGCCCCTGCTGGGAACCGCATTGCTAAGGCGCAACCTGCGTGATTTTTTCGACAGCCTCGGGCTGATGCTGGAAGCGGGCATGCCCATGTTGGACGCGCTACCCAAGGCCTGCGCGGCGATCAGTCATGCGCCGCCGCGTAAACGCTTCAGTGCCTTGCAGTTGGCGGTGCAAAGTGGGCAGTCGCTCACCCAGGCGTTGAATACAGTGGATTTCCCCGGGCATGGTCTGGCGCTTGGCCTGGTTCGCACCGGTGAAGCCAGCGGCACGCTGCCGGCCAGCCTGCTTAATTACGCCGCAGTAGAAACGCAAAAGCTGGATGGTTTTTTTGAGCAGTTAGCCACCTGGTTGCCGCGCCTGTTGTATGCCGCAGTGATGCTATGGATGGCTTATGGGCTGGTGACCGGCGCGGGGTTTGCGCCACGTATGCCGGTTGAGTTGGCGACTTAAGGTCTGTTGAAAGCTCGGGGCAAGGTTTCTGCGGGAGCATGTAGTTTTACTACAAGCTTGATTTGTAGTTTTACTACATAATTGCCGGCCCAGAATTGACCTTGCCCTATGGTGCCCCATGCAAAGAACCTCGCATCATGACCTGCGCGCCCAGTTCCGTGCGCTGTTAGCCTCAAATCGCTGTTATCACACCGCTTCAGTGTTTGATCCGATGGCAGCCCGCATCGCCGCTGATTTAGGGTTTGAAGTGGGCATTCTGGGTGGTTCTGTAGCTTCACTACAAGTTCTGGCCGCCCCCGACTTCGCGCTGATTACCCTCAGTGAGTTTGTCGAGCAGGCCACGCGCATTGGCCGCGTTAGCCGTCTGCCGGTGATTGCCGATGCGGATCATGGCTACGGCAATGCGCTGAACGTGATGCGCACCGTGGTTGAGCTGGAGCGCGCCGGGATTGCCGCGTTAACCCTTGAGGACACCCTGCTGCCTGCGCAATTCGGGCGCAAATCCACTGACCTGATCAGCATTGACGAAGGCGTCGGCAAAATACGCGCGGCATTGGAAGCGCGGGTTGATCCGGACCTGGCGATCATCGCCCGCACCCATGCCGGCGTGCTGGATGTCAGCGAAGTTATTCGCCGCACGCATGCCTATCAGGCCGCCGGGGCGGATGCCATCTGCCTGGTCGGCGTCGAGGATTTTGCTCATCTGGAGCAGATCGCCGCTGCCCTGAGCATTCCGCTGATGCTGGTCACCTACGGCAACCCCAAACTGCGCGACAACGCCCGTCTGGCCGCGCTGGGTGTGCGCATTGTGGTCAACGGCCATGCTGCTTACTTCGCGGCGATCAAGGCCACCTACGACTGCTTGCGTGAGCAGCGCGGAGCCGAACCTTGCGAACTCAACGCCACCGAACTGACGCATAAATACACGCAACCCGAGGACTACATCGTCTGGGCGCGCGAGTTTATGGAGGTCAAGGAGTAGGCCGACCGCCTGCGCTTGAGGTTCATCGCATTTCGGCGCATACCTACAGCGTAAACAACGGAGGGCGAGTGCATGGCCGGTGGTTGGGCAAACGATGGCGCGGTTCAGGAGCAAATCGATAGCAGCATCGAAGACGCCATTGCCCGTGTTCGCAGCCAACTGCCGCGCGGCGAAAGCCTGAGCCATTGCGAGGAGTGCGACGCCATCATTCCCGAAGCACGGCGTACAGCCATCCCCGGTGTGCACCTGTGCGTGGCCTGCCAAACCGAGCATGACAAGGAACAGGCCAAATTCAGCGGTTATAACCGCCGGGGTAGTAAGGACAGTCAGTTGCGCTGAGGGTCTAGGTGATTGCTGTTGGGCTTCACCGCTGCGCGGCTCAACCGCAACCTACGTGTGGTTATGCTGGCGATGGGTTTGGGTAGGTTGTGGTTTAGCGCAGCGAAGCCCAACAGGCCATTGGTATGCCTCGTTGGGCTTCGTCGCTGCGCTCCTCAACCCAACCTACGAAGCTCCACCCCAGTCTGGCAGTAGCAGTCCCCGGCGCACATAGCTGTGAATGGAGGAATAGGGCCATTCAAGCGGATGCTGGACGTGGCCATGTTTAACTGGGTTGTAGTGGATGTAGTCAACATGCCGCTGAAAGTCATGCTCATCACGGATGCAATGTTCCCAATAGCGCCGCTGCCAGATGCCGCGTTCTCGTTTGAGGTGACGCGAAAGCGAAATGCATTCGCCGGGGGCGACCTGACGGCTAAAGGCGGGCTTGATCAGGGCCCATCGCGTTGGGTAGTCCAGATCGTTTTCGGGTAGTTGCCAGATGCAATGTAGGTGATCGGGCAATACCACCATCGCCAGAATCTCGAATGGATGGCGTGCGCGAACGCTACGAATGCTCTGTCGGAGCGGCTCGATATGGTCGGTCAGTAGTGTTTGGCTGCGGTCGGCGAGCGTGACCGTAAAGAAGTAAGTGCCACCAGGCACCCAGGCGCGTCGATAGCGCATATTCACCGTCCTTGGTGAGTGAAATATGTCTCCAGTGTAGACCGGTGTTTATAGGTTGCTTGGGTGTTGGGGTAGTTGTTGGGCTTCGCCGCTGCGCGGCTCAACCACAACCTACGGGGCGTGTGGGTTGTGGCTGTTGGGTTTCGCCGCTGCGCGGCTCAACCGCAACCTACGGGGTGATGTAGGTTGTGGTTGAGCGCAGCGAAGCCCAACAGCGGTGATCCTGTCAGAACAGAAAATAGCGTTGCGCCATTGGCAGCACATCCGCCGGCTCACACCAGAGCAGTTGGCCGTCGGCCTTGACCTGATAGTTCTGCGCGTCCACTTCGATGGTGGGTTGGTAGTCGTTGTGGATCAGGTCGCTCTTTTTCAGGGTGCGGCAGCCTTTGACCACGCCAATCTTCTTCTTCAGGCCCAACTGCTCTGGCACGCCCGCCTCAAACGCCGCCTGGCTGATAAAGGTGAAGCTGGTGGCGTGACGGCTGCCACCGTAGCTGGCGAACATCGGGCGGTAATGCACCGGCTGCGGCGTGGGGATCGAGGCGTTGGCGTCGCCCATCAGGCTGGCGGCAATCGCGCCACCCTTGAGAATCAGCGTCGGTTTAACGCCAAAGAACGCCGGCCGCCAGAGCACCAGATCGGCCCATTTGCCCACTTCGACCGAGCCGACTTCGTGGCTGATGCCGTGGGTGATGGCTGGGTTGATGGTGTACTTGGCGATGTAGCGTTTAACCCGGAAGTTGCTGTTGCCGGGGCCGTCGCCTTCCAGCGGGCCGCGTTGCTTGTGCATCTTGTCGGCGGTCTGCCAAGTGCGGGTGATCACCTCGCCGACGCGGCCCATGGCCTGGCTGTCGGAGCTGATCATGCTGAACGCGCCGAGGTCATGCAGGATGTCTTCGGCGGCAATGGTCTCGCGGCGAATGCGGCTTTCGGCGAAGGCCACGTCCTCGGCGATGCTCGGGTCAAGGTGGTGGCAGACCATCAGCATGTCGAGGTGTTCGTCGATGGTGTTCTTGGTGAACGGCCGGGTCGGGTTGGTCGAGCTGGGCAGCACATTGGGGAAGCCGCAGGCCTTGATGATGTCCGGCGCGTGACCGCCACCGGCCCCCTCCGTGTGGTAGGTGTGGATGGTGCGGCCCTTGAACGCGGCGAGGGTGGTTTCGACAAAGCCGGATTCGTTCAGCGTGTCGGTGTGAATCGCCACCTGCACGTCGTATTGATCGGCCACGCTCAGGCAATTGTCGATGGCCGCCGGGGTGGTGCCCCAGTCTTCATGCAGCTTGAGGCCGATGGCGCCGGCCTTGACCTGCTCGATCAGCGGTTCCGGCAAAGAGGCGTTGCCCTTGCCGGTAAAGCCCATGTTCATCGGAAAGGCATCGGCGGCCTGCAGCATGCGCGCCATGTGCCACGGCCCTGAGGTGCAGGTTGTGGCGTTGGTGCCGGTGGCTGGCCCGGTGCCGCCACCGATCATGGTGGTGACCCCGCTCATCAAGGCTTCTTCGATCTGCTGCGGGCAGATGAAGTGGATATGGCTGTCGATGCCGCCGGCTGTGAGGATCATGCCTTCGCCGGCGATCACTTCGGTGCCTGCGCCGATGGCGATGGTCACGTCCGGCTGAATGTCGGCGTTACCGGCTTTGCCGATGGCGGCGATGCGCCCGTCTTTGAGGCCCACGTCGGCTTTGACGATGCCCCAGTGGTCGATGATCAGCGCGTTGGTGATCAGCGTGTCGACCACATCGGCGGCGCACAGTTGGCCCTGGCCCATGCCGTCGCGGATGACCTTGCCACCGCCGAATTTCACTTCTTCGCCATAGGTGGTGAAGTCTTTCTCAACCTCGATCCACAACTCAGTGTCGGCCAGGCGCACTTTGTCGCCGACGGTGGGGCCGAACATGTCGGCGTAGGCTTGGCGGGAAATTTTCATCAATAAGGTCCTGACACAGTGCGTTCGGTTTAGCTCTGTAGAAGGGGCCGGGCGGCGCTCCCACAGGCTTTGATTATTTGTGCCTAATCCAGCGCGCCCATCACCCGTCCGGCAAAGCCGAACACACGGCGATGGCCGGCCAGGTCAACCAGTTCCACTTCGCGGCTTTGCCCCGGCTCGAAGCGCACGGCGGTGCCGGCTGGGATGTTCAGGCGCATGCCGCGCGTGCTGGCGCGGTCGAAGGTCAGGGCGTCGTTGGTTTCAAAAAAGTGATAGTGCGAGCCGACCTGGATCGGCCGGTCGCCGCTGTTGGCCACGGTCAGGCGGTGCGTGCGGCGGCCGGCATTCAGCTCGATTTCGCCGTCCTGGATCTGGTATTCGCCGGGGATCATTGCTGCTTCACTCCAGGTTCAGTTGCATAAAGGTGAGGTCCAGCCAGCGGCCGAATTTGCGGCCGACTTGCGGCATCTGTCCGCTGGTGACGAAGCCGAGGCGCTCGTGCAGGCGGATCGAGGCGCTGTTGCCGCTCTCGATGGCCGCCACCATCACATGCAGGCCGGCGGCTTGCGCGCGTTCGATCAGGGCTTGCATCAGCAAAGGGCCGAGGCCCTGGCCGCGTTGGTCGCTGCGCACGTACACCGAGTGTTCGACGGTATTGCGAAAGCCTTCAATGGCGCGCCAAGTGCCGTAGCTGGCGTAGCCGACAACATCGCCGGCATCGTTATGGGCCACCAGCACCGGAAAGCCGGCGGCGTTGCGCTCATTCAACCAAGCCTGGCGATTGGCCAGATCCACCAGGGTTTCATTCCATATCGCCGTGGTGTGCTGCACCGCGTCGTTATAAATCGCAAGAATGGCGGGCAGGTCAGCGGCGGTGGCGTCTTGGATAATCATGTGTTTTCCAGGAATCCATTCAAGGTCGTAGCGAGCGCAGCTCAGGCAAGGCGCAAGTTGGCGAGGATGCGCAGTTGACGCCTGTCAATGAGCAATCCGAGCCAATTTGCAACGCAGCATGGGCAAGCGCAGTAGACATTGGATGGGTTCCTTAGGCGATCGGTTGGTGGACGGTTACTAGCTTGGTGCCATCCGGGAAGGTGGCCTCGACCTGGATATCCGGGATCATTTCCGGGATGCCTTCCATCACTTGATCGCGGCTCAGCAGGGTGGTGCCGAAGTGCATCAGCTCGGCTACGGTCTGGCCGTCACGTGCGCCTTCCAGTAAGGCAGCGGAGATATAGGCCATGGCTTCCGGGTAATTGAGTTTGAGGCCCCGGGCCAGGCGGCGTTCGGCCACTAAACCGGCGGTGAAGATCAGCAGTTTGTCTTTTTCGCGTGGGGTTAAATCCATTGTTCAAGTGCTCCAGATTCTGGGGGGGACAGCGCTGCGCCCGAGTAAAGCAGGGCGCAGCAGCCGCCAAAGTTCAATCAACCAGGCGCGGGCATGCAGCGCTTCACTGGCCAGGCAGCGGGCGACCAGCAGGCCGGGTAATTGGCTGAGGTCTCCGCGCACTGGGGTGCTGAGGGTACGACACTGGTCGAGCAGTTCGCTGTCGATTTCGCCGGTGATCAGCAAGGTGGCAAACACCGGTTGGCCGTCTAGGCCGATGGGCGAGTCGAGCAAACCGTCGTCGCCGACCACGCGCTGGCGCTCATGCCAGAACAACTGGCCGTCGCGACGGATATTCAACTGTGCGTGAAAAAGGCCGGCGTCGAAGCGCTCACCACTGGCCGGTCGGCCGAGGGCGACCACGTCCCAGTAGAGCAGCTTGGCATCGCCTTCGAGGTCAATTTCGGTGCTCAGTTCGGCCTGGGCCTCGGCATAGACGATGGTTTCCTGCGGCAGCCATTCCAGGGTTGCACCGGCTTCGACGCGCAGGCAGATGTGTTGGTAAGCCGGCCCTTTGGCGCGGTACCACTTGGCTGCGCCGGGACTGGTCAGCTGCGCCCAGGCGTTGCGGCCAACCGTGGCGGTGATGTCTAGGCGATCACCGCCGGCAATGCCGCCGGGGGGGTGGACGATGATGTGTTGGCACACCTCGGGGCCTTCGGCGTACAGGTGCTTTTGCACCCGCAGCGGGCCTTTGTGGCGGCGTAGGGTCGGGCGCGTGGTGCTGCCGTCGAGGCCATAGCCCAGTTCCAGCTCGGCGTGCCAGCTGGGGGTGAAGAGCGGCGTGGGTACGGGTGCGTTCATGGTTATCTTGTTGTGGGAATAAGGTTTTGCTGTTCTGTAGGAGCGAGCTTGCTCGCGAATCGCAATCGCGAGCAAGCTCGCTCCTACAGGTTGTGTTTATATCGCCACCAGGCCGCGCACGCCGTCGGCTTCCATGGTCTCACCACGGCCCTGCTGGACGATTTCGCCGCGGCTCATCACCAGGTACTGGTCGGCCAGTTCGGCGGCAAAGTCATAGAACTGCTCGACCAGCAAAATCGCCATGTCGCCGCGCTCGGCGAGTTTTTTGATCACCGCGCCGATCTCCTTGATCACCGAGGGCTGGATGCCTTCGGTGGGTTCATCGAGGATCAGCAAGCGCGGTTGGCTGGCCAGCGCGCGGCCGATGGCCAACTGTTGTTGCTGGCCGCCGGAGAGGTCGCCGCCGCGGCGATGTTTCATCTCGCGCAGCACGGGGAACAGCTCATAAATAAATTCCGGTACCACCTTAGCGTCGCTGCCGGGAAAGCGAGACAAGCCCATGAGCAGGTTCTCTTCCACGGTCAGGCGGCCGAAAATTTCCCGGCCCTGCGGCACGTAGGCTATACCGGCGTGCACGCGCTGGTGCGGCTTGAAGGCGGTGATGGCTTTGCCTTCCCAGTTCACCGCGCCTTCTTTAGCCGGGATCAGGCCCATCAGGCATTTCAGCAGGGTGGTCTTGCCCACGCCGTTACGGCCGAGCAGGCAGGTGACTTCGCCGACTTTCACCTCAAACGACAGGCCCCGCAGGATATGGCTGCCGCCGTAGTATTGGTGGAGTTGTTGGACTTGCAGCATGTGAATGTCCTTGTGCTCTACGTAGGTTGGGCTGAGCGCAGCGAAGCCCAACATGTGTGATCCTGGCATTGCGTTGGGCTTCGTCGCTACGCTCCTCAACCCAACCTACAAAACTTCAGCGCCCCAGATACACCTCAATCACTCGCTCATCGTTCTGCACCTGTTCCAGCGAGCCTTCGGCCAGCACGCTGCCTTGGTGCAACACGGTGACGTGGTCGGCGATGGAGCCGACAAAGCCCATGTCGTGCTCAACCACCATCAGCGAGTGCTTGCGTGCCAGCGACTTGAACAGCTCGGCGGTGAACTCGGTTTCGGCGTCGGTCATGCCCGCCACCGGCTCATCGAGCAGCAGCAGTTGCGGGTCTTGCACCAGCAGCATGCCGATCTCGAGAAACTGCTTCTGCCCGTGCGACAGCAGCCCGGCGGGGCGTGAGCGCGAGCTGTCGAGTTTGATCGTCTGCAGCACCTCGTCGATGCGGTCTTGCTGCTCGCCGGTCAGTTTGGCGCGCAGGCTGGCCCACACCGATTTGTTGGTCTTCTGCGCCAGTTCGAGGTTTTCGAACACGCTCAGTGCTTCGAAGACGGTCGGCTTCTGGAACTTGCGGCCGATGCCGGACTGAGCGATTTGCACCTCGCTCATTTTGGTCAGGTCGAGGGTTTCGCCGAAGTAGGCGACGCCGTTGTCAGGGCGGGTTTTGCCGGTAATCACATCCATCATGGTGGTCTTGCCGGCACCGTTGGGGCCGATGATGCAGCGCAGCTCACCAACGCCGATATACAGCGTCAGGTTGGTCAGCGCTTTGAAGCCATCGAAGCTGACGTTGATGTCTTCCAAGGTCAGGATGGTGCCGTGGCGCACGTTCAGACCTTTGTTGGCCAGGGTACTGGTGCCGATCGGGTCGCGCCCGCTGCCGGCTGGGTCATAGGCAGGTTCGAGCATCAGGTCGGGGGCTGGCGTAGCGCGCATTATTGCTCTCCTTTCTTGCGTAACAAGCCAATCACGCCTTTAGGCAGGAACAGCGTCACGACGATAAATAGAAAGCCCAGAGCGAACAGCCAGTACTCGGGGAAGGCCACGGTAAACCAGCTCTTCATGCCGTTGACCAAGCCTGCGCCGAGCAGCGGGCCGATCAGCGTGCCACGCCCGCCGAGGGCGACCCACACGGCGGCTTCGATGGAGTTGGTCGGCGACATTTCGCTGGGGTTGATGATGCCCACTTGCGGCACATACAGCGCACCCGCAAGACCACAGAGCACGGCGCTGAGTACCCAGATAAACAGCTTGTAGCCGCGTGGGTCGTAGCCGCAGAACATCAGGCGGTTTTCCGCATCACGCAGCGCGGTGAGCACGCGGCCGAACTTGCTGCGCGCCAGTCGCCAGCCCAGGTACAGGCTGGCCACTAGCAGCACCACGGTGGCGAAGAACAGCGCCGCGCGGGTGTGCGCGGCGGTGATGTCGAAACCGAGAATGGTGCGGAAGTTGGTAAAGCCGTTGTTGCCGCCAAAGCCGGTTTCGTTGCGGAAGAACAGCAACATCCCAGCGAAGGTCGGCGCCTGGGTCATGATCGAGAAGTACACGCCCTTGATCCGCGAGCGGAAGGCGAAGAAGCCGAACACCAGTGCGAGCAAACCGGGGGCCAGCACCACCAGGCACATGGCCCAGAGGAAGCTGTCGGTGCCGTACCAATACCAAGGCAGCTCGGTCCAGGCGAGGAAGCTCATAAACGCCGGCAGGCCGTCGCCCGCCGCTTCGCGCATCAGGTACATGCCCATGGCGTAGCCACCGAGGGCAAAGAACAGGCCGTGACCGAGCGACAACAGCCCGGCATAACCCCAGACCAAGTCAAGCGCCAGGGCGACGATGCAATAGCAGAGGATTTTGCCGACCAGGGTCAGGGTGTAGGCCGACACATGCAGGGCGTTGTCCGCGGGCAGCAGGTGCAGCAGCGGCATGGCGAGCAATATGGCCAGTACCAGCAGGCCGATGGCCATGGACGCTTGCGGGCCAAGCTTGGCGCTGGCGCGGGCTAATAAGGTTTGATTCAGGGGCATAGTCATCAGTCGATCACCCGTCCTTTCAAAGCAAACAGACCTTGCGGGCGTTTCTGAATAAACAGAATGATCAGCGCGAGGATAAGGATCTTGCCGAGCACGGCGCCGATCTGCGGTTCGAGAATTTTGTTGGCGATGCCGAGGCCAAAGGCGGCCATCACGCTACCGGCCAGCTGACCGACGCCGCCGAGCACCACCACCAGGAAGGAGTCGATGATGTAGCTTTGGCCGAGGTCCGGGCCGACGTTGCCGATCTGGCTCAGGGCCACGCCGCCAAGGCCGGCGATACCGGAGCCGAGGCCGAAGGCGAGCATGTCCACCCGGCCGGTGGGCACGCCACAGCAGGCGGCCATGTTGCGGTTCTGCGTGACGGCGCGCACGTTCAGGCCGAGGCGGGTTTTGTTCAGCAGCAGCCAGGTCAGCAGCACCACAAACAGGGCGAAGCCGATGATGACGATGCGGTTGTACGGCAGCACCAGGTTGGGCAGCACTTGGATGCCCCCCGACAGCCAGGCCGGGTTGGCCACTTCAACGTTTTGCGCGCCGAAGATCACCCGCACCAGTTGGATCAGAATCAGGCTGATGCCCCAGGTGGCGAGCAGGGTTTCCAATGGGCGGCCGTAGAGGTGGCGAATCACTGTGCGTTCCAGGGCCATGCCGATGGCGGCGGTGACGAAGAAGGCCACCGGCAATGCCACCAACGGGTACAGCGCCAGGGCTTCCGGGGCGAAGCGCTGGAACATGACCTGCACCATGTAGGTGGAATAGGCCCCGAGCATCAGCATCTCGCCGTGGGCCATGTTGATCACCCCGAGCAAGCCGAAGGTGATGGCCAGGCCGAGCGCGGCGAGCAGCAGGATTGAACCGAGTGACAGGCCGCTAAAGGCCTGGCCGAGCAGTTCGCCGATCAGCAGTTTGCGTTTGACCTGAGCCAGGCTGGTTTCGGCGGCGGTGCGTACACCGGCATCGCTTTCGACGGCGGGGTCGAGCAGGGTTTCCAGGCGGGTGCGGGCCAGTGGATCGCCGGTTTCACCGAGCAGGCGCACGGCAGCCAGGCGCACGGCCGGGTCGCTATCGACCAGTTGCAGGTTGGCCAGGGCGAGGGTCAGGGCATCGCGCACGCCATCGTCGGTTTCGCTGGCGACTTGGGCGTTGAGCAGTTGCAGTTGCGCCGGTTTGGCACTCTTCTGCAGTTGCTTGGCAGCGGCCAGGCGCAGCGCCGGGTCTTCGCCGAGCAGTTGGTGGCTGGCCAGTGCGGTGGCGGTTAGGCCGCGCAGGCGGTTATTCAGGCGCAGCTTCTTGGGTGTTTCGACAGGCTGCGCGTCGCCTTCGGCGGGCTGATACGCACCATCTATTTCAATAAAGGCGTTTTTCGCGCTGTCTGCCGCGACGCGGCCTTGCTGCAGGGCTTCGATCAACGGCAGGCGCGCCGCATCGGGCGCGGCGGACCAGCGTTCGAGCAGGCTGGCCTGCTTGGCTGGGTTAGCGGCGACAAAGTCTTGGGCATCACCGGCGTGCGCGGCCAGGGGCAGCAGCAACAGCAGGCTCAGCAGAATTCGGGTAAGGGCAGTGGACATGGGAGTTCCTTGGCGTAGCCCGGATGCAATCCGGGAGCGGTCTTCCCGGATTGCATCCGGGCTACAGCGACCTTCCCCCCTTCACGGGTCGCCCACGTCCTCTCCCGCAGCGGGAGAGGGGCGGTAAACGCGCGCTGCGCTATCAGCAGATTAAAGGGGGAGGGCTTTTTTGCCTTAGTTCGACTTCACCGCATAATCCGGCTTCTTGTCGTTGCCTTCGATGTACGGGCTCCATGGCTGTGCACGGACTGGCCCTTCTGTCTGCCAGACCACCGAGAACTGACCGTCTTCCTGCACTTCACCAATCATCACGGGCTTGTGCAGGTGGTGGTTGGTTTTATCCATGGTCAGGGTGAAGCCACTTGGCGCGGCGAAGGTCTGCCCGTACATGGCTTCACGCACCTTGTCGACATCGGTGGTGCCGGCTTTTTCAACGGCCTGCGCCCACATGTGGATGCCTACATAAGTGGCTTCCATCGGGTCATTGGTGACCACGGTATCGGCGTTCGGCAGGTTTTTGGCCTTGGCGTAGGCTTTCCAGTCGGCGACGAACTTGGTGTTGACCGGGTTCTCGACCGACTGGAAGTAGTTCCAGGCGGCCAGTTGGCCAACCAGCGGCTTGGTGTCGATGCCGCGCAGTTCTTCTTCACCGACCGAGAAGGCTACAACCGGGATGTCGGTGGCTTCGATGCCCTGGTTGGCCAGTTCTTTGTAGAACGGCACGTTGGAGTCACCGTTGACGGTGGAGATCACTGCGGTTTTGCCGCCAGCGGAGAACTTCTTGATGTTGGCGACGATGGTTTGGTAATCGCTATGACCGAACGGGGTGTAGACCTCTTCGATGTCTTTATCGGCCACGCCTTTGCTGATCAGGAAGGCGCGCAGGATCTTGTTGGTGGTGCGCGGGTAAACGTAGTCAGTGCCGAGCAGGAAGTAGCGCTTGGCACCGCCGCCGTCTTCGCTCATCAGGTACTCGACTGCCGGAATGGCTTGCTGGTTTGGCGCTGCACCGGTGTAGAAGACGTTTGGCGACATCTCTTCGCCTTCGTACTGCACGGGGTAGAACAGCAGGCCGTTGAGTTCTTCATAGACCGGCAGTACGGATTTGCGCGACACCGAGGTCCAGCAGCCGAAGGTCACGGCGACTTTGTCCTGGGTCAGCAACTGACGACCACGTTCGGCGAACAGCGGCCAGTTGGACGCCGGGTCAACTACCACGGCTTCAAGTTGCTTGCCGAGCACGCCGCCTTTGGCGTTGATCTCGTCAATGGTCATCAGGGCCATGTCTTTCAGCGAGGTTTCCGAGATGGCCATGGTGCCAGACAGCGAATGCAGCACGCCCACCTTGATGGTTTCGGCGGCTTGCAGGGTCCAGCTCATGCCCATGGCGGCGATGGAAGCGGACAGGGTAAAGGCCTTGATCAGATTGCGACGTTGCATGGTGCGATCTCCATTCACGAACTTAAGTGTTTGAGCTGCTGGTTTTTAGTTTTTTGTCTGGCAGTTAAAACAGGCGCTAGCCCTAGGGCGTTCACCTCAGGTCGTCACCTCTGGCGTCTGAACAGTGCGCTGACGCGCGCTGTGCAGCATGTGCAGGGTGATTTTGCGCACTTCGGCTTTGCTGACCTCTATATGGGTCTTGAGCAATAGCTGTGCCTCTTTGCTCCGGCGCGACAAAATTGCCGCAAGTATTTGTCCATGTTCGGCATAAGTGGCCGCTACGCGTGGGCTCTGGGTGAAGTCCAGGCGCCGGATAATGCGGATCTTCTCGCTCACTTCGGCGTGCAGGCGGGCCATTTCGCGGTTGCCCGCAGCCTCTACCAACAAGCAATGAAAACGCTCATCCAGGCGCGAGACTTCAGCGCCATCCTGCAAACGTTGCTCGGGCTGCACCAGCCAGGTGCGCTTGAGTTGTTCCAGTGCAGACGACTGCTCCTCGACGGGGCGTTCGCATAAGCGCCGCACGGCCTCCAGTTCGAGAACGATGCGCACCTCGTACAACTCCTCAAAATGGGCGAAGTCGAACGGCTTGACCTGCCAGCCGCTGCGGAAATACACCTGCAGATAGCCTTCTCGTTCCAATCGATACAGCGCCTGGCGCACGGGCGTGCGGCTGACGGCCATGCGCGCGGCGATCTCGCCTTCGGAGAAGCGATCACCGGGCAGCAGGCGAAACTCAAAGATGTCGTCTTTGAGCTGCTGGTAGATGCGCTCGGCGAAATTCTCCGGGCGTTCCTTACCGCTGCTGGGCGCGCCGCTCAGTTGCATGGGGTCAGCCCTGCTGCTGGCTGGCAATAAATGCGCGCCAGCCGCCAAAGCTGGTGATATCGCGCGCGCCGTGCAGGGCATAAGGCTCGCAGATAAAGCCTTTGACCCAGCGGCCATCGGCCAATTGCAGGTTGCCGATGCCCAGCGGGGCGGGGATTTCCGCGACAAACTCGCCAAAGCGTGCCTGAGGGATGTCCCACAGCTCGACGATGATCGCCGCGCCATCCTCAGCCACACGCGCCAGGCCCGGTTTTGGCGGCACGGTGCCGGGCAGGGCATACAGGCGATAGGTGGCGGCGCTGGTGGTCTGCTCGACCAGCACGGCGTTGCGGCTGGTGAGCTGGAAATTCAGCGGCATGCCAGTCAGGTGCGCGCCCACTACGGCGCGGAAGCGCTTCCGGTAAGGGTTGCCCGGTCGCGCCTAGCGGTAACTTGAGCGCTTGCTGCCAGCGTTGGCCGAAGGCAGCCAGGGCCTGATCGTGCCAAGCCGGAGCGATCAGAGTGATGCCAGCGGGCAAACCATCGGCGCGAAAACCGGCCGGCAGGGCCAGGGCGGATAAATCGGCGAGGTTGGTGAAGTTGGTGTAGGTGCCGAACTGACTGTTGAACAGCACCGGTTCGGCCTCCATGTCGGCCAGGGTGCGCAGGGTCGGCGAGGTCGGTACCACTAGGGCATCGAAACCGGCCAGGATGTCGTTGATCGTGCGGCTCAGTTCGGCGCGGATGTATTCGGCCTTGTAGGCATCGCAGGCGCTGTATTGATGGCCGTTCTCGACGATGCCGCGTACCACCGGGTTGATGTGCTCAGGATTGACGCCTTCCAGCGCCACCGTGCGTTCGGCCACCCAGCTGCCGTAATAGAGCTGTTCGGCCAGTTGCTGGAAGGGTGCGAAGTCGATTTCTACAGTTTGCCCAGCGCTTGCTCGAACACGGCTTGGTTTTGTGTGTCGCCAAAGAACTCGGGGTTGCTCGGCACGGCCAGGCGTGGCTTGGTCGGCATGCCGACTGGGGCTGTGCAGGGGTTGTGACGGCTGTACGGATCGGCAGCATCATAGCCGCCGGAGATCTGCGCCACCGCCAGTGCATCGGCCACGGTCAGGGCAAATACCGAGATGCAGTCCAGTGTTTTACAGGCGGGCACCAGCCCGGTGTTCGGCAGCCAGCCTTTGCTCGGTTTGAGCCCGACAATATTGTTGAATCCGGCCGGTACGCGCCCGGATCCGGCGGTGTCAGTGCCGAGCGAGAAGGGCACCAAGCCGCGCGCCACCACGCTGGCCGAACCGGAGCTGGAACCACCGCTGACGTAATCCGGGTTGAAACTGTTGCACACCGCGCCATGGGGTGAACGGGTGCCGACCAGCCCCGTGGCAAACTGATCGAGGTTGGTCTTGCCGATCAGAATGGCACCGGCTGCCCGCAGGCGTGCCACGACCGTGGCATCCGCCTCGGCGGTGTAGGCGAACGCCGGGCAGGCTGCTGTGGTGGGCCAGCCGGCGGCGTCGATATTGTCTTTGATCGCAAAGGGCACGCCGTACAGCGGCAGCTTGCTTAGCTCGCCGTTGGCAGCGTCGAGCAGCGCTGACAAAGCATCGAGTTGGCTGTTGAGTTGCGCTTCGCTGGCCAGAGCAATCCAGGCGTTATCTTCGGTGCTCAGTGCCAAGCGCAGGCTATGCAGCAGTTCGGCGGGCGATTGACCGTCGCGGTAGGTCTGTTGCCAGTCGGCGAGGGTTAAGGCGATAGGGGCGTTGGACATGCGCTGAAATTCCATCTTGTATCCAAGTGATGGAGTGCCTAGAGCAATGTCGGTGCCAGTTCTTTTAAGCGCTTTATTTTCAAGCGGTTAGGTGGTTTTTGAAGCGCGGCTTGACGGTTCTGAACGCCGTTATGCACCGCAGTAGGGCTGCACTGCATGCCGATGGTGCGAGGGTGTTGCGCGTCCGTAGCTCGGATGCAATCCGGTATTTACGGTGCTAACGGCATAAACCGCTCCCGGATTTCATCCGGGCTACGGCCTCATTTTATGGACGGCAGCGTTCGGCAATAGCAGGCGTCATGGTGGGCGAAAACGGCGTCGTCCACCCTAGATGGTCAGTCAGGGGGGGGGCTCAGGGCAGCAGGTAGTTTTTCACCCCGGTAAAGATGATCTGCGCCGCCAGCGCGCAGACAAACAGGCCCATCAAACGACTGACAATCTGCAAGCCTTGATCGCCGAGCAGGCGCTCAAACTGGTTGGATAAATACAGCACCACACCCACGGTGAAACTGGCCAGGGCGATGGCCAGCACGGCCACGGCCTTGTCACTCCATTCCGGCTGGCTGGCACCCATCAGCAACAGCGCGCCGATGGTGCCGGGGCCAACGGTGAGGGGGATGGTCAGCGGCACGATGGTCACGTCCTGCTGCACGTTATCGCTCTGCACCGCCGATTTACCTTGAGCCATGCCAAGGGCTGAAATAAACAGCACGCTGCCAGCCCCGATGCGGAAGGCATCAATGGTGATGCCGAACAGGGTAAAGATGTGCTTGCCGAACAGGTACAGCAGTACGCTGGCGATCAGCACGCCGAGGGCGACCTTCCAGGCCAGGCGCTTGCGCTCTTTAACCGTGTAACCACGGCTTAGGCCGATAAAGCACGACAGCACGAAGAACGGGCTGTAGAGCACCAACAGTTTCAAATAAAGGCTAAACAGCGCGGACGCCATGGAAAGGACTCATTTCGGTGTAAAGAAGGCAGGTTAAGCGCGCCGCCGATGCCGGGCAATTAACCTGATCAGGATGGCAGTGCGTCGCGTTGACGGCGGATTTCTCGTTCGGCGACCCAGTGTTCGATCAACTCGCGCAGTTGCGACATTTCCACCGGTTTGGACATGTGCCCATCCATACCGGCCAAGCGTGCGCGCTCTTTGTGCTCGGTGAGAATGTGCGCGGTGAGCGCCACCACCGGCGTGCGTGGGCGCTGTTCGGCAGCCTCCCAGGCCCGCAGCTGCTCTGTGGCGGAGAAGCCGTCAAGCACTGGCATTTCACAGTCCATCAGCACCAGATCATAGGCTTGCGCCTTTATCGCGCTGAGGGCTTCTTCGCCGTTGCTGGCGGTGTCCGGCTGAATGTTGAGCTTGCCGAGCATGCCGCGAATCACCTTGGTGGAAATGGTGTTGTCTTCGGCCACCAGAATGCGGAAGTCGCTTGGCACATTCAGTGGGGTACTCGGCGGCGCCGGGTTGAACATCGGCGAGTCACCCTTGCCGCGCTGGGCCAGTTCATCGGCCAGGGTGGTTTTCAGCGTGTAGCCGGCCACCGGTTTGGCCAGGATGCGTTTGATCCCGGCGTTGCGCGCGATGATCTTGCTCGGCGCATTGCTGATACCGGTGAGCATGATCACCAGAATGTCATGGTTAAGGTTAGCGTCTTCCTTGATTCGCGCGGCCAGTTGCATGCCGGTCATGCCGGGCATGTCCTGATCGAGCAGCACGGCATCGAAGTATTCGCGCAAATGCGCTTTGGTGCGCAGCAGGGCCATGGCCTCTTTGCCTGAGGGAACGGCGCTGACTTGCATACCCCAGGCGCTGCATTGCTGCACCAGCACTTTGCGGCAGGTGTCGTTGTCGTCCACCACAAGCAGGCGTGCGCCCTGCAGCGATGCGTCGAGGTCTGCGGTGGGTTGCTCAAGACGCGAGGCGTCCAGCGGCAAGGTCAACCAAAGGGTCGAACCCTGGCTGCCACCGCTTTGAATGCCGAACTCGCCTTCCATCAGGCGCACCAGCTGACGGGCGATGATCAGGCCCAGACGCCCACCCAGTTTGGTGGCAGCGAGGAAGTCTTTGCTGTGCAACTCGGCATTCAGCAACGCGTCACGCTCGCTGGCATCTAACGGCTTGCCGCTGTCCTGCACGGCGATGCGCAGGCGCGGTTGCTCGCCGCTGGTGTCGAGGGCGACGACCAAGAGGATTTCGCCTTCGTCAGTCTGCTTGAAGGCGTTATCCAGCAGGCTGAGCAATGTTTGCCGCAGGCGCGTGGGGTCGCCACTGATCACCCGTGGCACCTGCGGCTGCATGAAGCTGATCAGTTCGACTTTTTGCTGTTCGGCCTTGGCGCGGAAGATGTCCAGGCAGTCTTCGATCAGCGCATTGAGGTCAAACTGCACGTCATCCAGCTCGATTTGTCCGGATTCGAGCTTGGAGATGTCGAGGATTTCATTAATCAGCGTCAGCAGTTCATTGCCGGAGCTGTGGATGGTCTGCACGTAGTCGCGCTGTTTGGCCGAGAGCGGCGTGCCGAGCAGCAACTCGGTCATGCCTAGTACGCCATTCATCGGTGTGCGAATTTCATGGCTGATTTTGGCCAGAAACTCGGCCTTGGCCTTGAGTTCAGCGGAGCTGGCCGCCAGGGCGCGGCTGGTGCTGAACTGGCTCTGCATGATGCGGCGTTGGCGCTCACTCAATGCCATGCTGAGCATAAAACCGCTGACCGTGCTGACCGCAATCAAGCCATAGACCAACCATTCTGATTGCACTGCCCAGTAGCCAAACAGCACCGGCAAGGCAAAAACAAACGCAATACAGAACACCAGAATGGCCAGGCTGAACAAGCCTGCTGGCGGATAGCCGTGTCGCCAGTGGGTTAGCGAGACCATCAGGATGCTGATCGCCACAACGACATTGAGCAGGTAAACCAACTGGTTGAACTGCAGGTTGGTCGCCACCAGCAAGGCGACACACACCAGCCCGAGGATGACGATTTCGGCGCTCAGCAGATGATTGAGCGGTGTGCTGGGGCAAACGTTACGGAAGAAGCTGGCGGTAAAAAACAGGGCGCAAATACCGGTGAGCAGCATCGACAGGTTGGCGATTTGTGGCTGAAAGCTGTGCCATTCGTTCAGCCAAGGGGTACTGATACCGAGCAAGCTGACCACTGCGGTCAATTGGCAGACCTGCGTCACCGCCAACCACAGTCCACTGGCCGCGCGGGTGTAGAAAAAGCGCACAAGGTTGTAGGTCACCATCATGCCCAGGCAGCCGAGCAACAGGCCAAACAGCAGCGGCCGGTTATCGTCTGCGGCCATCAGTTGCGCGCTTTGCAGGGTAATGCTGGGGCGCAGCGCCTGTTCGGAGGCCAGGCGCATGTAGATATCCAGCGGTTCTTCGGCACTCGGCAGGGGCAGCAGGTAGTCGCGGCTCGCCAGCGGTCGTGTGGCGAAAGGTAGGCTGCTGCCAGTCTGTGCCTGGTCAATCAGCTCATCACCGCGCAATACAAAGAGATCGAGATAAGCCAGGTAGGGCGCGAAGATACGCAGCATCTGCGGGTCGCTACTGGCGGGGATGCGGTAATGCAGCCACAGCGCGTGAGTACCGCCGGGGGTGTATAGCTGTTTGAGGTCTATCGGCTGGAATGCTGCGCACCGCTCAGGGCTCAGCACATCATCCAGTTGCAGCGTGGCCGACGGGTCGACAAAACCTGACCAGCCTGCTTCAGCCTCGGCTTGGGCAGTGCCCAGTGCAAGCATCAGCAGCGTGCTGCAGAGCAGGTGAATGGCGATCCTCAGCCGGGGCACAGTGACATCCCTTCGATAATAAGTGGTCGGATTATAGCCAAGCTGTTCGTACGGTTAATATGACAAAGGTGGCCATTTGGCCACCCTTGTCGTTTTTACCTTTTATTTCTCTCACTTATTACCGCGTTCGCGGGCAATGGCGCGGTAGCCAATGTCATGGCGGTAGAAACTACCGTCCCAGCGAATTTTTTTGGCCAGTCGATACGCCTGTTGTTGCGCTTCTTCCACGGTGCGACCGATGGCGGTGGCGCACAGCACGCGTCCACCCGCAGTGACGATTTGGCCATCTTTCAGGGCAGTACCCGCATGGAAGACTTTACCTTCCAATTGCGCAGCGGCGTCCAAGCCCTCGATCACATCACCTTTGGCGTAATCGGCCGGGTAACCGCCAGCGGCGATCACCACGCCGACTGTCGGACGCGGGTCCCAGGTGGCTTCAACTTTATCCAGCGCCTTGGCCAGCGCAGCTTCAACCAGCAGCACCAGAGAGGACTCCAGGCGGCACATGATCGGCTGGGTTTCCGGGTCGCCGAAGCGGCAGTTGAACTCAATCACCTTCGGCTTGCCGGCAGTGTCGATCATCAACCCGGCGTACAGGAATCCGGTGTAGACGTTGCCTTCGCTGGCCATGCCGCGCACGGTTGGGTAGATCACTTCGTCCATCACGCGCTGGTGCACGTCCGCCGTGACCACCGGCGCTGGCGAGTAAGCGCCCATGCCGCCGGTATTAGGGCCAGTGTCGCCATCGCCGACGCGTTTGTGGTCCTGGCTGGTGGCCATGGGCAGCACGTTTTCACCATCAACCATGACGATAAAGCTGGCTTCTTCGCCGTCGAGGAACTCCTCGATCACTACGCGCGAACCGGCTTCGCCAAAAGCGTTGCCGGCGAGCATATCGCGTACGGCGTCTTCGGCTTCTTGCAGAGTCATGGCGACGATCACGCCTTTACCGGCGGCCAGGCCGTCGGCCTTGATCACGATTGGCGCGCCGACCTTTTGCAGGTAAGCCAGGGCCGGCTCGACTTCGGTGAAGTTCTGGTAGTCGGCGGTCGGAATCGCGTGGCGGGCGAGGAAGTCTTTGGTAAAGGCCTTGGAGCCTTCCAGCTGCGCGGCTGCGGCAGTAGGACCGAAGATGTCCAGCTTGCGCGTGCGGAACAGGTCGACCACGCCTTTCACCAGCGGCGCTTCTGGGCCGACGATGGTCAGCTGTACATTCTTCTCGGCGAAGTCGGCAAGCTGCTCAATGGCCAGCACGTCGATGGCGACGTTCTCGCACTTGGGCTCAACGGCAGTGCCGGCGTTACCGGGCGCGACAAAAACTTTAGTGACGCGCTTGTCTTGCGCCACTTTCCAGGCCAAGGCGTGTTCACGACCGCCGCTGCCGATGATCAATACGTTCATGGGGTATCTCCTGACCGTAGCCCGGATGCAATCCGGGGCTTTTGAGTGGGGTGTTCCCGGGTTTCACCCGGGCTACGACTGCTGGTGGATAAGAAAAGCGTTATCCACCCTACGAAAAGCTGCATTCGAGGTCGCGATGAAGCCGGTAGATGCAAGGCACCCTGGGTTTCGACAAGCAGCGTTGCCTAGCGGCAATGAGCATTGACGAAATCCAGGGCAACACAGCAGATGCCGGTTTCAGTGCGGTCGATTTTAGTGCCTAAAGTGACGCATGCCGGTGAAGACCATGGCGATACCTGCTTCGTCGGCGGCGGCAATCACTTCCGCATCGCGCATCGAGCCGCCCGGCTGAATCACAGCCGTGATGCCATTGGCAGCGGCGTTATCCAGGCCGTCGCGGAACGGGAAGAAGGCGTCGCTGGCCATCACTGAACCGGCGACTTGCAGGCCGGCGTGCTCAGCTTTGATCGCGGCGATACGCGCGGAGTTGACGCGGCTCATTTGGCCTGCGCCGACACCGATGGTCTGGCGGTTCTTTGCGTAGACGATGGCGTTGGATTTAACGAACTTGGCCACTTTCCAGGCGAAGATCAGGTCATGGATTTCCTGCTCGCTCGGCGCGCGCTGGGTGACGATCTTCAGGTCTTCTGCCTTGATCATGCCGATGTCGCGGCTCTGCACCAGCAGACCGCCGTTGACGCGTTTGAAGTCCCAGCCGCTGGAGCGCTCAGCTGTCCATTCGCCGCATTCGAGCAGGCGTACGTTAGCTTTTGCGGCGACCACTTCACGGGCGGCGGCGCTGATTGTTGGCGCGATGATTACTTCAACGAACTGACGCTCGACAATCGCTTGAGCGGTGGCAGCGTCCAGCTCACGGTTGAAGGCAATGATGCCGCCGAAGGCTGATTCGGTGTCGGTGGCGTAGGCCAGCTCATAGGCCTGTCGGATGCCGCCTTCTTCGTCGGTGGCCACGGCCACGCCGCACGGGTTGGCGTGCTTGACGATCACGCAAGCAGGCTTAACGAAGCTCTTCACACATTCCAGCGCGGCGTCAGTGTCAGCCACGTTATTGAACGACAGTTCCTTGCCCTGCAATTGCACGGCAGTGGAGACGCTGGCTTCGCCTTTTTCTGCTTCTACGTAGAACGCCGCGCTCTGGTGCGGGTTCTCGCCGTAGCGCATTTCTTGCGCCTTGATGAACTGGCTGTTGAAGGTGCGCGGGAACACGCCGCGTTCTTCGGTGCTCAAGGTGTCGCGGCTTTGGTCGATGGTGCCCAGGTAGTTGGCGATCATGCCGTCGTAGGCTGCGGTGTGTTCGAAGGCTTTCAGGGCCAGGTCGAAGCGCTGGGCGTAGCTCAGGCCTCCGGCTTTGAGGCTTTCGACGATGCCAGCGTAGTCGCCAGCGTTGACCACGATGGCCACGTCTTTGTGGTTTTTTGCCGCGGAGCGGACCATGGTCGGGCCGCCGATGTCGATGTTCTCGATGGCGTCGGCCAGGTCGCAGCCAGGCTTGGCTACAGTGGCGGCGAACGGGTAGAGGTTGACCGCCACCAGATCGATTGGCTTGATGCCGTGCGCGTCCATCACTGCACCGTCGATGGCGCGACGGCCAAGGATGCCGCCGTGGATTTTTGGGTGCAGGGTCTTGACGCGACCGTCCATCATTTCCGGGAAGCCGGTGTAATCGGCCACTTCCACAGCAGCAATGCCGTTGTCCTTGAGCAGCTTGTAAGTGCCGCCCGTGGAGAGGATTTCCACGTTGAGGGCGACGAGCTCGCGGGCAAACTCAAGGATGCCGGTTTTGTCAGAAACACTGATCAAGGCACGGCGAACGGGGAGGCGGGTGGTCTGGTCGGTCATTTCAGCGTCCATCAGAGCGGAAGTATCGGCAACGGAGTTATCAGCAAAAAAGGCGGCTTATGTGGGCCGCCCTTTTCGGGAGTTTGGGGTTACAGCAGGTCGTACTGCTTGAGCTTCTTGCGCAGGGTGCCGCGATTCAGGCCGAGCAGCTCGGAAGCCTTGGTCTGGTTGCCCTTGACGTAGTTCATCACGGTTTCCAGCAGCGGTGCTTCCACTTCAGTAAGCACTAGGTTGTAGACGTCGCTGACGTCTGCGCCTTCAAGGTGGGCGAAGTAGTTGTGCAGGGCTTTCTCAACACTGCCGCGTAGGGTTTGCCCCTCTTCGCTTGGCGTATTGAGGTGCTGCTTCAAGCTGCTGTTGTCACTTACGGGAGCCATGTCACTTCCTAAAGTCTCGGTCAACATCGTCATGCGGCCACCCCTTCTCCATTATTGTTACGCTCGCTGAAAAAACCGCGAACGTTGGCGCATTGCGCGTCCGTACTGTCCAGACGATTGAATTGGGCGCGAAAATCCTTGGCGCCCGGCAAGGTTGCGAGATACCAACTGACATGTTTGCGGGCAATCCGCACGCCCATCACATCGCCATAGAAGGCGTGCAGGGCTGTCAGGTGTTCAAGCAGAATTTGTTCCACTTCATTGAGTGTGGGTGCGGGCAGTTGTTCGCCGGTGCGCAGGTAATGCTCAATCTCGCGGAAGATCCACGGCCGGCCTTGTGCCGCGCGGCCGATCAACAAACCGTCTGCGCCAGTGGCGGCGAGCACTGCTTTGGCTTTTTGCGGCGAGTCGATGTCGCCATTGGCCAGCACCGGGATCGACACGGCCTGCTTGATGGCGGCGATGGTCTCGTACTCGGCGTCACCGGTGTACAGATCGGCGCGGGTGCGTCCGTGTACCGCCAGCGCCACAATGCCAGCCTCTTCGGCGATCTTCGCCACGGTGATGCCGTTTTTATTTGAGCGGTCCCAGCCGGTGCGGATTTTTAGCGTGACCGGGACGTCTACAGCATCCACCACTGCGTGAAGAATATCGTGTACCAGTTGTTCATCTTTTAGCAGTGCAGAACCGGCGGCCTTGTTGCAGACCTTTTTGGCCGGGCAGCCCATGTTGATGTCGATGATCTGCGCGCCCATCTCAACATTACGCCGCGCCGCTTCGGCGAGCATGTCGGGATCACCGCCGGCGATCTGCACCGAACGGGGCTCGGGATCACCGCTGTGCATCATACGCAGGCTCGACTTGCGCGTGTTCCACAGTCGCACATCGCTGGTGACCATTTCCGATACCACCAAGCCCGCGCCCATACGCTTGCACAGCTGTCGAAACGGCTGATCAGTGACGCCCGCCATAGGAGCGAGGATCAGCGAGTTTGGCAATGTATAGGGGCCGATGCGTAGCGCCGACATAGGGCTTCCCTGCTCAAGAGACGTGCTGTTGAGCGCATAGGAGAGTGCGAAAAAGGGTGGGCATGATACCCGCTCTGGGTATCGGGAGAAAGGTCGTTTTGAACAAATTCTGAACAGTTGTTGGCTTATCGCGAAGGGTTTGGTTGGGCGTGCTTTGCCAGGCAATTCGCCGCTTGTGGGTTATTCCGGCGAGTGGAAACTGAGGCTGTAGTTGATCGCCTGTGGGCCCGGATCAAGGATGTCCAGAGAGATGTGGATAGGCGTCTGCGGCGGCATTTCAGCATTGCCGGCCAGCTCGCCGGCGAGGTATTCGCTGGGTTTGAAGCGTCGACTGGCAAGCAGTTGGCCGTTGATATCGGCGAAGCGCATTTCCAGCAACGGGAAGGGTTGTGAGAAGGGCGCGCGGTTGTAGAGGATGGCGTCGACCACCAGGGCGCCACTGAATTCGGGGTGGCTGCGCACCACCAGGTTACTGCTTTTAACCTGGGCGATATCAACCTTGGACGGCAGTTGGCAGCCGATGGCAGGGCATATCTGCTCAAACCAGGGGCGGTACTGATCCTGCCGTGCCAGCTGGTCAAAGTGGTACATCACGTATTGGCCTGCCAGTGCTGCTGCGGCCAGCAGGTTCAGCAAGCCCCAGCCGAGCCAGCGCCCCCAAGGCTTGCTGGGCTTTTGCCAATCCAGTTGCAGGGGTTCATCGTCCAGTTCAAACAGGCGCTCGTCGCGTACGGCGGGTTCGCGTCGTGCGGGCTTGGCAGCCGCTGGAGGCTCATCGTCCGGATCGTCCGTCAGCGCTGAAAAAGGCGTGCGCTCAGCGTGAAGTTCAATATGTTCGATTTCAGGCTCGGGCGTTACGGTGCGGCGATCGCTGATGCTGAGGTCTAGCGGCGGTTCAGCGCTCAGTGCGGCGTGAGTGTCGAGCGCGCGGACATTTACTTCCGGCTCGCGTGCGGTCAGTGGGCGAGCTGGGCTGGCTGAGCGCGCATCAACGGGTGCTGCTGGTTTGGCCGGCTCGTCTTGCAGCAGCGCTTCAGCCCAGCGCTCATCAAGCGGGTCACGTTCCTCGGGTTCGGCCAGAAGAAACCCGTCGCGCTGTTGGGGTGCGCGCTCAATCGCCAAAAACTGCTTGGACAGTTGCTGCTCCTGCGCTTCGAGCTTGGCCAGCTCTTCGTCCAGATCAAGGCTGTCGAGATCCAGATCGTCATGGATCCACAGCGTTTCGCCGCCAGCCGGCTTATTGGTCTGAGGCTGAGCAGGTAAGACTTGACCGCCAGCAGTGGCGGCCAGAATGTTGGGTGCAGGTGCAGGTGCAGGTGCAGGTGCAGGTGCAGGTGCAGGTGCAGGTGCAGGTGCAGGTGCAGGTGCAGGTGCAGGTGCAGTGCAGGTGCAGGTGCAGGTCTGGTCGGTATGGCTGCAGCGGGTTTGCTTGGCGTAACCGGCGCAGTGGGTAGCGTATGACCCTGTTCACGCAGCTGTTGTGCGGCGTTGAATACGTTGAGGCAAGCTCCGCAGCGCACCGCACCATGCGCGGCACCCAGCTGCGTGATGTTCACGCGAAAGCTGGTGCGGCAATGGGGGCACTGGGTGACGAAGCTCTGGGTCATGCGGCGGTCCGGCTGAACAAGGCGGCTAGTCTAACGCAACTGCTTGTGATTGCAGCACCGTTGGTGTTCAGCGGCGTACACCGCTGATGCGTACCCAGCCATCTTTGTCGGCGGTGGGGTCGAGGATAAAGGCGTCGTCGTAGGCGGCGCGCACCTCTTCAGCCTGTTCGGCGAGAATCCCCGACAGCGCCAGGCGCCCGCCGGGTTTAACCAGGCCAGTGATTTGCGGGGCCAGCGCCACCAGTGGGCCGGCGAGGATATTGGCCACCACCACGTCGGCGGGTTGTTGTGGCATGTCTTCAGGCAGATAAAGCGGGAAGCGCGCGTCGTCGATGCCATTGCGCTGGGCATTGTCGCGCGAGGCCTCGATGGCCTGAATATCGATATCGGTGCCGACGGCCTGGGGCGCGCCGAGCAGCAGGGCGGCAATCGCCAGAATGCCCGAGCCGCAACCGAAGTCGATCACGCTGCAATCCTGCAGGGGTTGGCCGTCCAGCCACTCCAGGCACAGTGCGGTGGTCGGGTGAGTGCCGGTGCCAAAGGCCAGGCCCGGGTCGAGCAGCAGGTTGACGGCGTCCGGCTCGGGTGCGGCGTGCCAGCTCGGCACAATCCACAGGCGCTGGCCGAAACGCATCGGCTCGAAGCCGTCCATCCAGCTGCGCTCCCAGTCCTGATCGGCGATCACTTCGGCGTGATGCTCCGGCAAGTCGGCGCCGGTCAGCAATTGCAGGTGGGCAAATACGGCGTTTTCGTCAGTATCGGCTTCGAACAGTGCAAGCAGGTGGGTGTGCGACCAGAGCGGCGTGGTGCCTAGATCCGGCTCGAAAATCGGCTGGTCTTCAGCGTCCATAAAGGTCACCGAAACGGCACCGACTTCCAGCAGTGCATCTTCGTAGGTTTCCGCCTGCTCCGGGGTAATGGCGAGACGGACTTGTAACCAGGGCATGGGGAAACCTCGTAAACACTGTGGCGGGACGCTGCAAATTGGCGCGCAGCTTACTTGAAGCGGTGGGGCGGCTGCCACCGCCGGTAGGTCGGAAACGACAAAGGCTGCCGAAGGGCAGCCTTTGTCAAAAACTTGAAGAATGACCTCGCGAGCTAGAGCGAGACAAGGAAAAAACAGCCGAGGAAGCGGAGTTTACGTCTGTAAATGAGCATTACTCGCTCCGCTCGCCCTTCGGGCCGCGCTAAAGCGCGTTAGCCGCAAGCGGCTGTCCGAGGCTGTTTTTGACGCAGTATCGCCGACGCGCAGCAGGTCATTGCGGTTTAGTGCTTATCCATACCCAGTTTCTTTTCTAGATAGTGGATATTCACGCCGCCTTTGCAGAAGCCTTTGTCACGGACCAGATCGCGGTGCAGTGGCACGTTTGTCTTGATGCCGTCGACGACGATCTCGTCCAGGGCGTTGCGCATGCGGGCCAGGGCCTCGTCGCGGTCTTTGCCGTAGGTGATGATCTTGCCGATCAACGAGTCGTAGTGCGGTGGCACGGTGTAGCCGCTGTACAGGTGCGAGTCAACGCGTACGCCGAAGCCGCCTGGGGCGTGGAAATGCTTGACCTTGCCGGGGCAGGGCATGAAGTTGTCCGGGTCTTCAGCGTTGATCCGGCACTCCAGTGCGTGGCCGAGCAGCTTCACGTCTTCCTGCTTGTACGACAGCGTGTTGCCAGCGGCGATGCTGAGCATCTCCTTGACGATGTCGATGCCGGTCACCATCTCGGTGACCGGGTGTTCGACCTGTACGCGCGTGTTCATCTCGATGAAGTAGAAGCGGCCGTCTTCATAAAGGAACTCGAAGGTGCCCGCGCCACGGTAGCCGATCTCGATACAGGCATCGACGCAGCGCTGCAGCACTTCGGCGCGAGCCTTGGGGTCGATCTGCGGGGCCGGGGCTTCTTCCAATACCTTCTGGTGGCGGCGCTGCAAAGAGCAATCGCGGTCATACAGATGGATGGCGTTGCCCTGACCGTCGGAGAGTACCTGAACTTCCACGTGACGCGGATTGCCGAGGAATTTCTCCAGGTAGACCATCGGGTTACCGAATACCGAACCGGCTTCACTGCGGGTCAGTTTGGCCGACTTGATCAGGTCTTCTTCCTTGTACACCACGCGCATGCCGCGACCACCGCCGCCGCCAGCGGCTTTGATGATCACCGGGTAACCGACTTCGCGGGCGATTTGCAGGGCGGTTTCTTCGTCTTCCGGCAGTGGGCCGTCGGAGCCAGGCACCACCGGCACGCCAGCTTTGATCATGGCGTGCTTGGCCGAAACCTTGTCACCCATCAGGCGAATGGTGTCGGCTTTCGGGCCGATAAAGGCGAAACCGGAGTTCTCCACTTGCTCGGCAAAGTCGGCATTTTCCGCAAGAAAGCCGTAGCCCGGGTGAATAGCCGTGGCACCGGTGACTTCAGCGGCGCTGATGATCGCCGGGATATTCAAGTAAGACAGCGCGCCGGCAGCCGGGCCGATGCACACCGATTCGTCGGCCAGGCCCAGGTGCATCAGTTCACGGTCGGCGGTGGAATGCACCGCGACGGTCTTGATGCCCAACTCTTTGCACGCGCGCAAGATGCGCAGGGCAATCTCGCCGCGGTTGGCGATCAGCACTTTTTCCAACATCGCAGGCTCTCCGAGAATCAAACGATGGTGAAAAGAGGTTGATCGTATTCCACCGGCTGGCCGTTTTCGCCCAGGATGGATTCGATCACGCCGCTGGTCTCGGCCTCGATGTGGTTCATCATCTTCATCGCTTCAACGATGCAGAGGATGTCGCCTTTCTTCACGCTCGAACCCACTTCAACGAAGTTGCCCGAGGTTGGGCCGGACGCGCGGTAGAAGGTGCCTACCATCGGCGAACGCACTACAGTGCCATTCAGCTTGGCAGCAGCTGGCGCAGCGGCGGTTTCGGCAGCGGCAGGTGCGGCAGCAACCGGCGCAGCAGCAGGTGCTGGTGCCTGTGCGTACATCGGCTGTTGCATAAAGGCCGGCTGCTTGCTGTGGCGGCTGATGCGCACTGACTCTTCGCCTTCGCGAATCTCCAGCTCGTCGATGCCGGATTCTTCCAGCAGCTCGATCAGTTTTTTGACTTTACGAATATCCATAGTGGTTCAACTCCCGGTGAGGTCAGGGGCGCTTAAGTTCAAGTTGTTCGATTGCAGCCTCCAGGGCCAGCCGATAACCGCTGGCGCCAAGGCCGCAGATCACTCCCACCGCTACATCGGAAAAGTAGGAGTGATGGCGGAAAGCTTCGCGTTTGTGCACGTTGGACAAATGCACTTCGATGAATGGGATGCTCACTGCCAGCAATGCGTCACGTAATGCGACGCTGGTGTGAGTAAAAGCGGCAGGATTGATCAGAATAAAGTCGATACCTTCGTCTTTCGCCGCATGAATGCGGTCGATCAACTCGTATTCGGCATTGCTCTGCAGGTACTGCAAGTGGTGGCCGGCTTCACGGGCGCGGCGCTCCAGGTCGAGGTTGATCTGTTCCAGGGTGACGGCACCATAAACCCCCGGCTCGCGGGTGCCGAGCAGGTTGAGATTGGGGCCGTGCAGTACCAGAAAGGTCGCCATGATCCATGTTCCTTATTTTTCACTGCGCAGGACTATGCCGCGACAGCGCGGGGCTGTCCAGTTATCGGCAGTAGTCGACACGATGACCGCTGTTTGCGGCAAATATATGACTCGGGTGGTTAGAAGCGTTCCCGTGCGGCACTCAGGCGAGCCGCAAAGGTTGCCGCATCCACTTCGCCGACGACTCGCAGGTCCAGCCATTCTTCGCCCTTGCCATCAAACAACTGGATAGCGGGTGGGCCGAACAGTTGGTAGCGGTCGAGCAGGGTGCGTTGCGCTGCGTTGCTTTCGGTGATGTCGAACCGGACCAGTTGATAGTCGCCCAGTTGACGGGTGACCTGCGGCGCGTTGAGCACTTCGCGCTCAATGACTTTGCAACTGATACACCAGTCGGCGTACCAGTCGAGTAGCAGGGGTGTGCCGTTGCTCTGCGCATTACGCAGGGCGGCATCCAGTTCGGCGGGGGTACTGACGGTTAGCCACTGGCTGGATTTCACCGGCGTGGCTTCGGCATTACTGACGATTTGGCCGAGCGGTCGCATGGGGTCTTCATGGCCCTGCAAGGCACCGACCCAGGCCACCAGCGCATAGACCAGCAGCGGCAGGCCGAGCAGTTGCGCGAGTTTTTGATGGTGGGTTTTCGGCGTTAGCTCCAGCACCCCGAGCCACAGCGCCACACCGGCGGCCAACAGCCCCCATAGCGCCAGGCTGACCGGGCCGGGTACGACGCGCTCCAGCAACCAGATGGCCACACCCATCAGTAGTGCGCCGAACAGGTTACGCACGGTGAGCATCCAAGGGCCGGATTTGGGCAGTAATGCGCCGCCACCGACGGCAAACAGCACCAGCGGTGTACCCATGCCCAGGCCGAGTGCCAAGAGTTTGAGGCCGCCACCCAAGGCATCGCCACTGGCGCTGATGTACAGCAGCGCACCCGCCAGCGGTGCGGAAACGCAGGGTGAAACCAGCACGCTGGACAGCACACCCAATGACGCTGCACTGAGAATCGTGCCGCCTTTAAGCCGCTGGGTCAGGCGTTGTAAGCGGTCGTCGAGGGCCGCGGGTAGGCGCAGCTCAAGAAAGCCCAGGCTGGCCGCGCCAAACAGGGCGAAGAAAATCGCAAAAGGCACCAGTACCCACGGTGATTGCAGGCGTGCTTGCAGGTTCAGTTCTGCGCCGAACAGGCCCATCAGTGCGCCGAGTGTGGCGAAGCTCAGGGCCATCGGCAGCACGTAAGCCAGCGACAGCGCCAGGCTACGCAGTCCGCCCGGCTGGCCGCGCAGCACCACGCCACTGAGAATCGGCAGCATCGGTAACACGCAAGGGGTGAAAGTCAGCGCCAGACCGCCGAGGAAGAACAACGCCAGATCCGCCCAGCTCCACTGGGTTACCGTCGTTTGCGTGGCGCTGTTGCTCGGTGCGCCGCCGCCAATCGGCAATTCCTGGGTTTCCGGTGGGTAGCACAAGCCTTTGTCAGCGCAGCCCTGATAGCTGACGGCGAGATTGAACGGGCGGTTTTGCGGATTATCGAGCGGTATGTCCACATCCAGCACACCGTAATACGCCTCGATGTCGCCAAAAAACTCATCGTGCTTAGCTTGTCCTGTTGGCAGGACGGCTTGGCCCAGGCTGATATCGGACGGTTCGCTGCTGAAGCTGAACCGATGGCGATATAGGTAGTAGCCTTCGGCTGCCACAAAACGCAGTTTGATCGACTCGCTGGAGCTGCTGATTACGCTGAGTTTGAACGCCTCATGCACCGGCAGAAAATCAGCACTGTTATTCAGCGGCGCGCCAAACTGGGTCGGCACGGGCGGCTTGTCGAACAGGCTGGCGCTGGTCGGCAGCGCAATTAATAGCAGAAGTAGGCAGAGTAAACGGTGCATGGCGGGCTCGTAATGCGGGTGTCGGCGCATCATAGCGGAGGCCTGTGGCCGCGCGCATGCCTTAGCCTGTAAACGGTCTTGTCAGCAGGCCCGATGGTGCGCGGCAGATTGCCGCGCAGCGCAATACTCAGACGCGAAACGCCTGCACGGCCGTATGCAATTGACCGCCGAGTTGCAGCAACTGCTCGCCCTGCTTACGGCCTTCACCGATGTGCAGCAGATTGTCGCCGCCCAGGCTGTGGATGCGCTCGCTGTGCCCGCGAATCTCGCTGACGGCACCGCTTTGCTGGGCGGTGGCATCCGCAATGCGCTCGGCCATGCTGGCAATGGTGCGGATCGCGGCAACAATTTCGACGAGTGCGCCATCGGCGGCTTCGGCTTGGCTGGCAGTGGCTTCGGCGTGTTCCACTTGCGTGCGCATGGCCTGCACCGATTGCAGTGCGGCTTGCTGCAGGCGGCCAATCAGCTCTTGGATTTGTGCGGTGGCACCGCTGGTGCGCTGTGACAGCGAGCGCACTTCATCCGCTACCACGGCAAAACCGCGGCCTAACTCGCCGGCGCGGGCCGCTTCGATGGCCGCGTTGAGGGCCAACAGGTTGGTCTGTTCGGCGATGCCACGAATCACGGTCAGAACATTGCCGATCGTGGCGGTTTCTTCGGCCAGACGTTCGATGGCTTGGGCATTGTTTTGCACTTTATCAACCAGTTCATGCAGGCCGGTCAGGCTGTGTCCGATCACCTGTTGGCCGTGCTCAACCGCGCGGTTGGCGTCACGGCTGGCGTCGGCGGCCTGGCTGGCATCGCCGGCCACTTGATGGATGGTGGCTTGCAACTCACCCAAGGCGTCGCGGATCTGCGCGGTGTCACCCACCTGCCGCTCTGCGCCGTTGTGCAGCCCGCTACTCAGGTCCGCCAGGGTTCGGCTGGAGCCGACTACCTGCTCGGCGTGCTGGCGAATGGTGCCGACCAGATCGACCAAGTAAGCGCGCAGTCGATTGAGCGACTCTTCGATGTCACGCAGTTCGCGGGTGCGCGAGTTAAGTCGGATATCCGCTGCAAAGTCACCCTGGGCCCAGGTCGAGAGCGCCGGTGCGAGTTGGCTAAGTACCCGCGTCAGGCGGCGCTGCAGGGTGTCGATGATCAGGGCAATCAGCAGAATTAAGCCAATCATCAGGCCCAGAATCAGTTGTACTTCTGTCTGAATGCGCCCGTGCTCGGCGCGCACCAGCGGCTCCAGTGCAGCCAGAGCTTGCTGCACTTGATCGACTTGTTCGCGCGTGCTGCTGGCCAGTGTGCTGCGCTGCTCGATCAGGCCTCGGGTGCGTTGCAGCTCAGCGGGGTAGCGGCTGATCAGGTTGCTCAGGTCACGCTTGAGGGCGATGCCTTTGTCTTCTGCCTGGCTGGTTTCGCTGCTGGCATCCAGGCCCAAAAGGTCGGCAAAGGCGTTGGTGGATGAAGCGCTGGCGTCGGCAACCCCCAGCAGTGGCAAGTCGTTGAGCGTTTGCGCTTGCTTATTTAAGGCGGACAGTTCGCGTTCCACTTCGCCGGCCAGCTCGCCTCGGCCGCTACGCACCAGCTTGTCGCGGGCGTGGGCAAGGCGCGTCAGGTGTCTTGCGGCATTGAACAGTGGGCGACGATAGCTTTCTGCGGCGCTGCCTTGGCCCGTGTCGGCGTACTGCGCCAGCTGCTCCAGGGCGGCATCCATTTCGCGCTCGGCCTGTAACAGCAAGCCTTGCGGGTCGCCCGACAGCTTGCCGGCAGCCAGCAGTTCATTGGCCGTAAATGCACTGAGCTGCAACACGCTGGGGCGCAGATTGGTTGCCAGTTGCTCGGGCAGTTCGCTCAGCGCCTGCTCCAGGCTGCTTAGCGATTGCAGAGCAGCGCTGTGGCGCAGGGCGTCACCGCTGTCGAGATACGCGCTGATGTTGGTGGCCGCATTGCTTTGGAACTGCTGCGACAGATTCAGGTACTGGGTCATTACCTGATAAGGGCGCTCAAGGGCGCGTTGTGACCACCAGAGGGTGGCGGCCAGCGCCACGCAAACGGTCACCAGCAGCAAGGTATTGAGGTTGGTGATGAATTTCAGGCGCATAAGACTCAACCGGAAGAGAAACGGTGTGGGCCGCCGAGCGATTGCAGTGCGACCACTGAGTCTTTGAATTTATTGCTCTTTCGTGACGTTAATGTGACGGCGCGAGGTGCGTCACACTATTTTAGCCAAGCGGTCAGGTTATTCGTCTTGGTATATGGCCACTTGGTTGCGTCCGCCATGCTTGGCCACATACAGCGCCTGATCGGCCTGCTGCGACAGGAGTTTGCCGTCAAGGTGCGGTGCAAGCTGGGCAATGCCGCAACTGAACGTGCACGACAGGTCATGCGGCTGGGCTGAAAACTGGATTTCCGCAAAGCGCTGACGAATATCGTCAAGCACGCGGTTGGCTGCTGCTGCGTCGGTGTTGGGCATGACCACGGCAAACTCTTCGCCGCCGTAACGCCCAACATGATCACTCTTGCGCAGCCGCTGCTTGAGGAACAGCGCCAGGCTTTTGATGACGCGGTCGCCCATGGGGTGGCCATAGGTGTCGTTGACCTTCTTGAAAAAGTCGATGTCGATCATGGCAAAGCTCAGCGGTTGCCCGTCGCGTTCGGCGCGAAAGCGTGCATCTTCCAGCAACTGCAAGGTGTGGGTGTGGTTGTACAGGCCGGTCAGGCTGTCGCGCACCATGCGCGCGCGCAAGCTGCGGGCGCGGGAGGCGCGGTTGCGTACGGTGGCAATCAGGTGGCGCGGCTTGATTGGTTTGGTGAGGAAGTCGTCGCCGCCTTCGCTCATGGCATCAAGCTGTTTGTCCAAGTCATCTTCAGCGGACAGGTAAATGATCGGCACGCTGACATAGCGGTCGTTGTGACGGATCACCTGCGCCAGTTCCGGGCCATTGCACTCGGGCATGTACATATCGAGGATGATCAAATCCGGCTGGAAGTCGGCCAGGTGATTCATGGCCTCAATCGGCTCGATCAGCGTGCGCGTGACAATGCCTGCGCTATTGAGTACGCGCTCGGTGTGCGTGGCTTGGGCGCGCGAGTCGTCTACAATCAGTACTTTGTAAGGCTCGTATTGGGCGATATTGGTCAGCACCTCGATGCGCTCAAACAGGTTGGACGCATCCAGGCTGCCGCTGAAAAACTCACGCCCGCCTGCACGCACGGCGGCCAGTCGGGTCATGGTGTCGGTTTCTTCGGCACTAAAGAACAGCAGCGGAATTTTGTGCTCCAGGCCTTCCTGCACACTGTGCGCCAAATGCAGGCCGCAACCGGGGCCGGAAAAGTCGACTTCCATGACAATCGCGGCCGGGTGGCGCTGCTGAATGGCGTTACGAAAGGCGTTGGCGGTGTCCAAGGCAATGGCGTTCATGCCAAAGAATTCAAGGCGCTGCACCAGTTGTTCGGCGCGCTCCAGATGTTGCAATGCCAGATAAACCGGCTTGCGTAGGGGTGGCAGCAGCATCTGCTCAAATTTGTCGCCATGGCGCAGACCGGTGCGCGACAGGCGTTGCAGCAACTGATTGAGTTGGTTGATCAGCTCGCTATTGAGGCGGCCACGGTTATCAGCCACCCGTTGCAGGCACTCATCGATCTGTGTGGCCAGTTGGCTGTGTTCGGCTTGCTCGAAGCGTTCGGCGTAGCGCTGCAGCATTTGCGTAGCTTCACGCAACTCGCCCATGCCGGTTTCGTTCCACTCGCTGCGTTGCAGGCGTTGCCAAACTTCTAAAACCTGGCGTGCCTGATTTATTACGCGCTGGGCGAAGTGTTGTTTGAGGCGGTCGCGGCTGGGATCTTCGTGCTCGGTCATGGCCTGGGTTCGGTTGGACGTGGGTGCTGACAGATAATGGCGTAATGCTGGCAATGCTAACACTGGCAGAGGTCACTACGTTCGCCGTCGATCTATTGGCGTCGGCCTTTTGTCTAAGCTTTCACACAAACGGTAGCAGTAAAACCATCGCTTAGTTGGCCCCCCGGCGCTGCGCAGTGGCCGGCGCATCCCTTATAGTGCAAAGCAATTCGTGCAACCTGACCTGCAGGTTGTGGTCGAACGTTTCGTTAAAGGCCGTGCAGTGAGTTAAGCGCGTGCTGAACTGCTTCGCCATTTGAGTGAAAGGACAACGCCATGCTGGATTGGAAAAATCGTACTGCCGGGGCGCGTGATGGCGCGGCAGATTCAGTGGATAACGTACGCAGCTACTTTGCCGGAGGCTGGGCGATGCGTGTATTTGGCGGGTTGCTGGGGCTGTACCTGTTTGCCGCTTTGCTGGTGGGCTGGTACTGGAGCCAGGAGCCGGAACAGTTTTCCGTGCAGCAGCGCGCCGAAGCCGCCGCGCAGGCGCGTGGGCACAAACTGGTAAACGGTTACACCACCGTAGAAACGCTCAAGCAGGTGGCTGGTACGTTGCTCGACAAGCCGGGCGGTTACCTGTCCAACGACCTCGCGCCGCCAGGCCTGTGGCTGGACAATATGCCGAGCTGGGAGTTTGGCGTGCTGGTGCAGGTGCGGGATATGTCGCGCGCGCTGCGTAAGGACTTCACCCGTTCGCAGTCGCAATCCACTGAAGACCCGGATCTGGCCAAGGCCGAACCGCGCTTTCACTTCGATAACAAAAGCTGGGCGTTGCCCGCTTCTGAGGCGGAATACGGCGAGGGCATCAAGTCGCTCAACCGCTACCTCAATCGTCTGGCTGATCCGGCCCGTTCTGATGCGCAGTTCTACACCCGTGCTGACAACCTGAACAACTGGCTGGGCGATGCTGCCACACGTTTGGGTTCGCTTTCGCAGCGTCTGTCGGCCAGTGTCGGGCAAGTGCGCTTGAACACTGCCGTCGTCGATCCAGCGCTGGCAGGCAGCGTGGCGCAGGCCGACTTTATCGAAGGCGTGAACTACGAAACGCCGTGGCTGCAAATCGACAACGTGTTCTACGAGGCCCGTGGCCAAGCGTGGGCATTGGCTCACCTGCTGCGCGCCATCGAGGTTGACTTCGCCGATGTGCTGGCGAAGAAAAACGCCACCGTCAGTGTGCGGCAGATCATTCGTGAGCTGGAAGCCGCGCAGGAAACCCTGTGGAGCCCGATGATCCTTAACGGCAGCGGTTATGGTCTGCTGGCCAACCATTCGCTGGTCATGGCCAACTACATTTCGCGCGCCAATGCCGGTTTGATTGATTTGCGCCAATTGCTGTCGCAGGGCTGATCGGTGCCGTGGTCTGACGCCGAGGCGGCGCATCGTGCGGCTTCCGATGCCGAGCGCATTGCCTGGGTGGATGAACAGGACCGGCCGTTGGGCGGGGTGCCGCGCAGCGCGTTGCGCGCGCAGCACCTGATTGGTCGCTGCACCTACATTCTGCTGTTCAACAGCGCGGGCGAGTTGTGCGTGCATCGGCGCACCCTGAGCAAGGCGTTGTATCCCGGTTATTGGGACATGGCTGCCGGCGGCATGGTGCTGGAAGGCGAAGACTATGCCGACTCCGCCGCGCGCGAGTTGGCCGAAGAGCTGGGCGTTCGTGATGTGCCGCTGGTTGAGCATGCCCACTTCTTTTACGACGCCCCGGAAAGCCGGTTGTGGTGCAGGGTGTATTCGGCGGTGTCCGATGCACCGCTGACGTTGCAGCCCGAGGAAGTGTTGGAAGCGCGCTTTATCAGCCTCGATCAGGCGCTGGCCGAGACCGAGCGTGTGCCGTATTGCCCGGACTCGCTGATTGCCCTTCGGCAGTATCTGGCGGCGACTGAATAAATGGATGACGATGGCGTCATCTGCCGTCGCCTAATTCCGCTTAAGTACCGCGTTGTACAACCCCTCGGCGCCTGTGTCTGTGCCGCAAACCAGCGCCAGGGCTGGGTTTGTGCAGGATACCGGGGCGTTTTGTTCGGCATCTCGAACGGCGTCGCCAATCCACCGATTAATGGCGCATTTTTACACTTAGCAGGTGCGCTTTTTGCCGTTACACTGCGCGACCTTCAAGCCCAGGCCCTGCTGCCTGGGTGCGCTGCCCCTGCCAGAGTGGGGCTTCGCGGTCGACGCGTTTGTACCTGTCGACCAGTCGCTATCCTGACCCCTTCGAGGACAAACCGGTGGTCAAGAAAGCCTCTTCATTCGCCGCCCTCAGCGGCTTGGTGTATTCCACTGACAGCGGTCGGCATTGCCCCGACTGCAGCCAGCCGGTGGACGCCTGCACCTGCAAGCAGACCCAGATCCCCGAAGGTGACGGCATCGCGCGCGTGCGCCGTGAAACCAAGGGGCGTGGCGGTAAAACCGTCACCACCATCAGCGGCGTGCCCTTGGCTGAAGAGCCGCTCAAGGACCTCGCCAGCGCCTTGAAAAAACGCTGCGGTTGCGGCGGTTCGCTCAAGGATGGGGTGATTGAGATCCAGGGCGACCACGTCGAACTGTTGCTCGCCGAGCTAATCAAACAGGGCTTCAAAGCCAAGAAGTCCGGCGGCTGATCCCGTCGCTTTCACTCCCTCGGCGGCCCTTTGGGGCCTCGCCGAGCAATCGTCATTTCCAGACTTTATTCTGTACCCGTCTTGGCTGTGCCAAGGCCATTACCGCCAGCAAGGGAGACTTCGATGTCTGCACGACGCACACGCAAAGATGACGGCAGCCAATGGACCGTAGCCGATAGCCGCAGTGTCTATGGCATTCGCCATTGGGGCGCGGGTTACTTCGCGATCAATGATGCTGGCCGGGTTGAAGTGCGCCCCAAAGGCCCTGAAAGCCAGCCGATTGACCTGTATGACCAGGTTGATCAACTGCGTAAAAGCGGGTTGTCGTTGCCGCTGTTGGTGCGTTTCCCGGATATTTTGCAGGACCGCGTACGCCGCCTGACCGGCGCCTTCGACGCCAGCATCGAGCGTCTGGAGTACCACAGCCGCTACACCGCGCTGTACCCGATCAAGGTCAACCAGCAGGAGGCGGTGGTGGAAAACATCATCGCCACGCAGGACGTGTCCATCGGCCTTGAGGCTGGTTCCAAGCCCGAACTGATGGCCGTGCTGGCGCTGGCCCCCAAGGGCGGCACCATCGTTTGTAATGGCTACAAAGACCGCGAGTTTATCCGCCTGGCCTTGATGGGGCAGAAGCTGGGGCACAACGTCTTTATCGTTATCGAGAAAGAATCTGAAGTGCAGTTGGTGATCGAGGAAGCGGCCGAGCTTAAAGTCGCCCCGCAAATCGGCCTGCGCGTGCGTTTGTCGTCGCTGGCTTCGAGCAAGTGGGCTGATACGGGCGGTGAAAAGTCTAAGTTCGGCTTGTCGGCCGCGCAGATTTTGCAGGTGGTCGAGCGCTTTAAAGTCGCCGGGCTGGATCAGGGTATCCGCCTGCTGCACTTCCACATGGGCTCGCAAATCGCCAACATCGCCGACTACCGCAAGGGCTTTCGCGAGGCCATTCGTTACTACGGCGAACTGCGCGCGCTGGGTCTGCCGGTCGATCACATCGACGTGGGCGGTGGCCTGGGTGTCGATTACGACGGCACCCACTCACGCAACGCCAGCTCGATCAACTACGACATGCAGGACTACGCCGACGCCGTGGTCGACATGCTCAAGGAATTCTGCGACCGCCAGGAAATTCCGCACCCGCACATCTTCTCGGAAAGCGGCCGGGCGATGACCGCGCACCACGCGGTGTTGTTGGTGCAGGTGACCGACGTGGAGCGGCATAACGAGAAAGTGCCGCAGATCGACTCCTCGGTTGAACAGCCCGAAGTGCTGCAGGTGCTAATCGAACTGCTGGAAGACAGCGACCCGGAAATGGTCGCCGAAACCTACTGGCGCGCCACCCACTACATCGAAGAAGTGGCCGCGCAGTACTCGGCCGGCAAGCTCAGCCTGGCGCAAAAAGCCCTGGCCGAGCAGTGCTACTTCGCCATCTGCCGTCGCCTGCACAACCAGCTCAAGGCCCGTCAGCGTTCGCACCGTGCCGTGCTGGACGAACTCAACGACAAGCTGGCCGACAAGTACATCTGCAACTTCTCGGTGTTCCAGAGCCTGCCGGACACCTGGGCGATTGGCCAGATTTTGCCGATTCTGCCGCTGTCGCGCCTGGAAGAAGAGCCGCTGCGCCGCGCCGTGTTGCAAGACCTGACCTGCGACTCCGACGGCAAAATTCGCCAGTACGTGGACGAGCAGTCGATTGAAACCAGCCTGCCGGTGCATGAACTGCGCGACGGTGAAGACTATGTGTTGGGCATCTTCCTGGTCGGCGCGTACCAGGAAATTCTCGGCGACATGCACAACCTGTTCGGTGACACCGACTCGGTGAACATCTACCAGAACGCAGACGGCAGCGTGTACCACGCCGGTATCGAGACCCACGACACCATCGAAGACATGCTGCGCTACGTGCACCTGTCGCCGGAGGAGTTGATGAATCATTACCGCGACAAAGTGGCCAGCGCCAAAATCAGCCCGCGCGAACGCACGCAGTTTCTGGATGCGCTGCGGTTGGGCCTGACTCGTTCCTCTTATCTGTCCTCATAAGCTCAAAGCTGAATGTAAAAGGCCCCGCATGTCGGGGCCTTTTGCTGTGTGCAAACACGTATCAAGCGCTGTCGGGTGTTGCAGGCCGTAGCCCGGATGTAATCCGGGAAGGATTTTGACGGCAATACAGCGCCCCGGATTGCATCCGGGCTACTTCAGAACTGATATGGGTCGATAAACGTAGCCGAACGTAGGGTGGATGGATGAAGCGTCATCCACCCTACAACAGCGCGTCTTATGCGCCGAGCAGGCTTTGTCCGCAGACACGCAACACCTGCGCAGTGGCTGCACCTGAGCCCGGCTGGGCGAACCAGGCCACGGCTTCGGCGACGTCTTGTGGCTGGCCGCCCTGGCCCATGGAGTTCATCCGGCGGCCGGCTTCGCGGATGGTCAGCGGGATGGCGGCAGTCATCTGGGTTTCGATAAAGCCCGGAGCCACGGCGTTGATGCTGATGCCGCGCTTGGCCAGAGCTGGTGCCCAGGCCTGTGCCAGGCCGATCACGCCGGCCTTGCTCACCGCGTAGTTGGTTTGGCCCAAGTTGCCGGCGATGCCGCTGATCGACGCGATCAGCACCACGCGGCCGTTGTCGTGCAGCTTGCCGGCGTCGAGCAGGGCTTGGGTCAGCACTTGCGGGGCGCTGAGGTTGACGTTGATCACCGAGTTCCAGAAGGCATCGGTCATCTTGGCCAAGGTCTTGTCGCGGGTGATGCCGGCGTTGTGCACAACAATGTCGATGCCGTCTGGCAGTGCTTCGACCAGCTGCGCGGCGGCATCATCGGCGCAGATGTCCAGCGCCAGGCCGCGACCGCCCAGGCGTGCCGCCAGGGCATCCAAGGCATCCTTGGCGGGTGGTACGTCCAGCAGCACCACCTCGGCGCCGTCGCGGGCCAGGGTTTCGGCGATGGCCGCACCGATGCCGCGTGACGCGCCGGTGACCAGCGCTTTCTTGCCGGCCAGCGGGCGGGTCCAATCCTTAACGTGCTCGCTGCAGGCGTTCAAACGCAGCACCTGACCCGACACATAGGCGCTTTTCGGCGAGAGGAAGAAGCGCAGCGCGCCTTCCAACTGCGCCTCGCCGCCCTTGCCGACGTAGATCAACTGCACGTTACCGCCGCGACGGATTTCTTTGCCCAGTGAACGGGTAAAACCTTCCAGTGAGCGTTGCACGCTGGCAGCAATCGGATCTTTCAGCGATTCCGGTGCGCGGCCTAACACCACCACGCGCGGACATTTGCCTAAGCCTTTGAAGGCAGGCTGGAAGAAGTCGCGCAGTTCGATCAGTTGCTCGAAACGGGTCAGGTGGCTTGCATCAAACACCAGCGCCTTGAGCTTGGGGCCGTGCTCGGCGGTCCAGTGCGGCAGCTCGAATTGGCCTTCGCGGGGGGCATACAGGGCATCGGTCAGTTTGTGCGCAAAGGGCCGTACCGCGCTGGCCAGGCTGCCTTCGCCGCTGCGCCCGGCCATCCAGCGCTCCAGCAGCAGTGGCGCAGGCAGGCCGAGCGCACTGACCAAACGGCGACCTGAGGTGGAGTTGGCAAAGGCGAGATAACGGTCGGACATGGGGCGGCTCCTGCGCATGGATCAAAAGTGCGCCCACTCTACGCAGCGCGCACAATTGCGCAATTGACCGCGCCGCCTGCGCCAGCGGCAAGGCGGCCAATGCAGCAGGGCCGCGAAAGGTTAGCCTGTGCGCCATTCATTAGAACCCGCTCAAAGTCTGCTGCACGTCGGCCCAGCGGGGTGAAAAACAGGTTCGGAAAACCGCTTGCGGCTAACGCACTTTAGTGCGGCCCCGAAGGGGCGAGCGAAGCGAGTAATGCTCATTTACATCAGTAAACTCCGCTTCCTCGCCTGTTTTTGCCTTGCAGGTCTCTAGCTCGCGAGACTTTGAACAGATTCTCAGCGCCATCAATTTCAGCCTAGGAGTCGTCCATGACCCAGCCGCGCCGTGTCGCCATTGTTGGTGGCAACCGTATTCCGTTCGCCCGCTCCAATACCGTCTACGCCACCGCGAGCAACCAGGAGATGCTGACCAGCGCACTGGATGGACTGGTGGAGCGCTTCAACCTGCACGGCGAGCGCCTGGGCGAGGTGGTGGCCGGTGCGGTGCTCAAGCATTCGCGCGACTTCAACCTGACCCGCGAATGCGTGCTCGGCTCGCGTTTGGCCCCGGAAACCCCTGCCTATGACCTGCAGCAGGCCTGCGGCACGGGGCTGGAAGCGGCGCTGCTGGTGGCCAACAAAATCGCCCTTGGGCAGATCGAGTGCGGTATCGCGGGCGGCGTCGACACCACCTCGGATGCGCCGATTGGCGTGAACGAAGGGCTGCGCAAGATCCTACTGCAGGCCAACCGTGGCAAGAGCACGGGCGACAAGGTCAAAAGCCTGCTGCAGATTCGCCCGCGCCACCTGGCCCCATCTATTCCACGTAACGGCGAGCCGCGCACCGGGCTGTCGATGGGCGAGCACTGCGAGCTGATGGCGCAAACCTGGGCCATCCCCCGTGATGAGCAAGACCAATTGGCCGTGGCCAGCCACCACAAACTCGCTGCCGCCTATGCCGAAGGCTGGCACGACGACCTGCTCACGCCTTTCCGTGGCCTGACCCGCGACCAGAACCTGCGCGCCGACATCAGCCTGGAAAAGCTCGCCACCCTCAAGCCCTGCTTCGAGCGCAGCCCGCGCGGCACCCTGACCGCCGCCAACTCCACGCCGCTGACCGATGGTGCGTCCCTGGTGCTGCTGGCCAGCGAGGAGTGGGCCAAGGCCCGTGGTTTGCCGATTTTGGCCTACTGGAAGGACGGCGAAGCGGCGGCGGTGGATTTTGTTGGCGCGGGTAAGGAAGGCTTGCTGATGGCCCCGGCCTACGCCGTGCCCCGTTTGCTGGCGCGCAACAAACTGAGCCTGCAAGACTTCGATTACTACGAAATCCACGAAGCCTTTGCTGCGCAGGTGCTGTGCACCCTCAAGGCTTGGGAAGACGCCGACTACTGCAAGACTCGCCTGGGGCTGGATGCGCCGCTGGGCGCCATCGACCGCAGCAAAATGAACGTCAAGGGCAGCTCGCTGGCCGCGGGTCATCCGTTTGCCGCCACCGGCGGGCGCATCGTCGCCAACCTGGCCAAGCTGCTGTCGGTGGCGCAGGAAGGGCGTGGTTTGATCTCAATTTGCGCCGCGGGCGGTCAAGGTGTGACTGCGATCCTGGAAAAGTAATCAAACAGCAGTCCCCGTACTCTGTGCAGGGGCTGATGTATGCAACTCCGTGATTTAGAGCGGCCCACCGACGGTGGTGCCGCTCTTTTTTTATCTCAGCACTCGATGGCGCACGCGCTCCGTGGGAGGGGCTTAAGCCGCGACAGATCTTGGGGGCGCTACAAGTCGCGGCTAAAGCCCCTCCCACCCAAGCCTCCCACCCAAGGCTGGCATTCAACCGAGCGTTCAGGCGGCGCGATCATTGTGCCTGGGCATCGGCTTCGCCCTTCAGCAGCGCAGCCTTGCGTTGCAATCCCCAGCGGTAGCCGCTGAGCGCGCCGTTACGGGCAATCACCCGGTGGCAGGGCACTAATACGCCGAGCGGGTTACGTGCGCAGGCACTGGCTACGGCGCGTGGGTGGCTGCCCAGTGGCGCGGCCAGTTCGCTGTAGGTGCGCGTCTGCCCGCAGGGGATATGCAACAGGGCTTGCCACACCTGCTGCTGAAAGGCACTGCCGCGTATGTCCAGGGGCAGTTGGGCGGGGCGCAATGGATCGTTGAGTTGGCGCACGACCTGCTGCACGTCTTCGCTTAGCCCAGCGTCATCGACCTGCAATACAGCCTCGGCAAAGCGTTGTTGCAACTCAACCTGCACGGCGTGTGGCGTATCGCCCATCAACACGGCACAAATGCCCTTGGCGCTGGCGGCCAGCAGCAGATAGCCAAGCGGGCACGGCGCTATGCTGTAACGCAGCGGCTCGGCGTAGCGGGCTGTGTGTGGCGTGATGCGGCGGGTTGAGCGGTGGGTGGTGGCAGGCATGCTTCACACTCCTTGAAGTCAATGGATTGTCGGCGGCCTGTGTGTGCTTGCCAATAACCGTACGCCGGCTCAGCTTTTGTAAGCAGCCTGTGCACAAGGGTGGGCGCTTGGCGCGGATTGCCGTATAACGGGCGGCAGAGACGATTTAGGCCACACAGGACCCCTGATTAAAGCTGATGAAGACGCCAAAACGTATTGAGCCGCTGGTTGAGGCCGGGCTGGTCGATGAAGTGGTACGGCCGCTGATGAGTGGCAAAGAGGCTGCTGTCTATGTGGTGCGCTGTGGTGATGAGTTGCGCGTCGCCAAGGTCTACAAAGAGGCCAACAAACGCAGCTTCCGTCAGGCCGCCGAGTACCAAGAAGGCCGCAAGGTGCGTAATAGCCGTGATGCCCGGGCCATGGCCAAAGGTTCTAAGTACGGCCGCAAGGGCCAGGAAGATGCCTGGCAGAATGCTGAAGTAGCGGCGCTGTTCCGCCTGGCCAACGCCGGGGTGCGGGTACCCAAGCCGTATGACTTCCTTGAAGGCGTATTGCTGATGGAGTTAGTCGATGACGGCGAGGGCGATGCCGCTCCGCGCCTCAATGATGTCGACCTGCACCCGGACGATGCCCGCGAATTCCACGCCTTTATGATTCGTGAAGTGGTGAAAATGCTTTGCGCGGGTCTGGTGCATGGTGACCTGTCGGAATTCAACGTGCTGCTTGATCCAGGTGGTCCGGTGATCATCGACCTGCCGCAGGCGGTGGACGCGGCCGGCAATAACCATGCGTTCAAGATGCTTGAGCGTGATGTCGGCAACATGTCCGCCTACTTCGGCCAATTTGCCCCGGAATTGAAGTTCACCAAGTACGCCAAGGAAATGTGGGCGCTGTATGAGACCGGTGAACTGACACCGGAAAGCCCGCTGACCGGTGAATTCGATGACCCGGAAGAAGAAGCCGATATCGACGCCGTGATGCGCGAGATCAAGGCTGCACTGGCCGACGAGGCGCGTCGTCAGGCGCTGCTCAATGCCGAAGACGAGCCCAAGGGCGAAGAACCGCCGCCGCCCTGGGCCCAGTAGCCGTCAGCGCATACCCACTGACGTCCCGCACGGGGCGTCAGTGGTTAATTCCCCGCGTATTCGCTGATCACCCGCTCATCGCCGTCAGTGTCCAGGCCGATGACCTGGTACGCATCACGCTTGTCACCGTATTCCATGCCCGGCGAGCCGGTGGGCATGCCCGGTACGGCGGCGCCGAGTAGATCAGGTTGCTGACGCAGTTTGAGAATGTCGGCGGCTGGCACATGACCTTCGACAAATTTCCCGTCTATGACCCCGGTATGGCATGACGCCAGGCGTGGCGGTACGCCCAGGCGCATTTTGACCGCCGTCATGTCGGTCTCCACATGGTCGTTTACGTTAAAACCGTTGTCTTGTAGATGGCTGATCCAGGCTGTGCAACAGCCGCAATTGGCGTCGCGGTGTACATCAATGGTCAACGGCTCGGCAGCTTGGCTCAGGCTGCTGAACAGCAAGGCGCTGATGGCAATAAACGGGCGCATGGTGAACCTCTTGGCAAATGCAGCGCGTAGCTTAACGCCCGTAAGCGCAGGCTCACTATGGATGATTTGCGAAACGCGCTGAGCGGCTTATGCTGCGCCTTCGATTTCGCCGTTTAGAGGTGCTTCATGCTGTTTGCACGTGTGGTCTTGGTGATTCAGTTGCTGGCCTTGGGCGGTCTTGGCCTGGCGTATTTTGTGCGCCCTCATGAGATGGCCAATCTCAGCGGCATGCTGCTGATGTCGGCAGCGGCAGCCACGGATGTACGTGCGTATTACGGCGGCCTGCAATTAGGTTTGGCGGCGTTTATCGGTATGGCCCTCACGCGTCTGGAGCTGACACGCACCGCCCTGACCTTGCTGGTGCTGCTCTACAGCGCCTTGGCCTTGGCTCGCATCGGCGGCTTGTGGCTCGATGGCGGCGCGCAACAGACCTTCAACCTTTACGCTTTGCTGCTTGAAGTGGTGTCTGCAGGCCTGTGTTTCTGGGCGCTGCGCGGTTTGCAGCGGGCCTGAGTCAACGGGCCTCGGGGAAGTCGGCAAACAGCCGGACCACGCCACGGGTGAAGTTTTCCTGGCTCATGTCTGGGTTGTGCAGTTGCCGGTTGATTTGCGCCTGAAACAACACCGCCTGCGTCTGGCTGTCGAGAATGCGCAGGGCCAGACGGGCGCGTTCATCCTCGGTGGCGCGGGTTTGCGTGTAAACCGTGCCGGCCACGGCCACCGGGGCCAATTCAATACCGCGTTCATGGTGCATGCCCAGGGCATAGATCACCTGCATGTCCGCACCCTGTTCCCGGTAGCGATAACCTTTGGCACTGAGTGCCGTCTGCACCGCTTGATTGAAGCGCTCTTCAAGGTCGAGGCGATGGCCACTGGCCCGCACCGCGCGCACGCTAAAGGTTTGATAGGACTTGCTTGAGGCCTGATCCAACACCTGAACCGGCGGTGGTGGCGCGCTGGTGCAGGCACTCAGCAGCGGAAAAAGAACAGCAAGCAGGTAGCGGCGCATGGGCGACTCCGTGGCGCATGGGTGCGTTCACCCGGGTTCGCCCAGTCTAGTCGCGCTCCCGATACCCTGCGCCCATCCACCGATGGGTCTGGTGCTGGCGCGTGCCTGTGGCCGTAACCTTAACGGCGTTCCAGCAGTACACCCGATTCCATGTGATGGGTGTAAGGGAACTGGTCGAACAGCGCGCAGCGCGTGACTTTATGCGTGTCGTTGAGCTGTGCGATGTTGGCGGCGAGGGTTTCCGGGTTGCAGGAGATGTACAGGATGCGCTCGAAGCGACGGGTCAGCTCGCAGGTGTCTGGGTCCATACCGGCGCGTGGTGGGTCGACGAATACGCAGCCGAAGTCATAGCTTTTCAGGTCGATGCCGGCCAGGCGGCGGAACGGTCGCACCTCATTCAGCGCCTCGGTCAGTTCTTCCGCCGAGAGGCGCACCAGCGTGACGTTGTCCACGCCATTGTCGGCCAAGTTGGCCAAGGCGGCGTTGACCGAGGATTTACTGATCTCAGTGGCCAGCACTTTGCGTACGCGGGTGGCCAGCGGCAGGGTGAAGTTGCCGTTACCGCAGTACAGTTCCAGCAGGTCATCGCTGCGCTCGCCAAGTGCGTCATAGGCCCAGGCGAGCATCTTCTGGTTCACCTCGCCGTTGGGCTGGGTGAAGGCACCTTCCGGTTGGCGGTAGCTGAAGGTGCGGCCAGCGACCTGCAGTTTTTCTTCGACATAGTCCTTGCCGATGACGATGCGCTTGCCCTTGGAGCGACCAATGATGCTCACCTGCAATTCAGCCGCGAGCTGCTCGGCTTCGGCCTGCCAGGCAGCATCCAGCGGGCGGTGATAGCAGAGGGTGATCAAGCCGTCGCCTGCCAGCGTGGTGAGGAACTCGACCTGAAACAGTTTGAAGCTCAGGGCGCTACTGGCCTGCCACGCCGCCTTCAAGCGCGGCATCAGCGCATTGATCTGCGCGCTGGCGATGGGGAAGTCTTCGAAGAAGATCGGGTTAAGGTTATCGCCAGCCTCGAACATCGCGTAATGGCGCTCGTCACCTTCGCGCCACAAGCGGAACTCAGCGCGCAGGCGATAGTGCTCACGCGGCGATTCGAATACCTCAGGAGGCGGTGCGTTGAACGGTGCCAACAGCTCTATAAGGCGCTGCTGTTTGTCAGCCAGCTGGGCGGCGTAGGCAGTGGGATCGAACTGGGAACGGCTCATGGCGGACTCGCAAAGCGGGCGGACAGATGTCCTGCGTTGAAAGGGATGCAAGCGGTGTGGCGAGCAACTGGCTGGCGATCAGCGTGAGCGGATCGCCAGCCAGCAAAGGCCTGCAGTTTGCGGCGTGGTTATGCGAACCAGGCGAGCTTAACCACAAACAGTGCCGAGAGAATCACCAGCGCCGGGTTGAGTTCACGTGCGCGACCGGCCAGCAGCTTGATCAGGGTCCAGGCAATAAAGCCGAAGGCAATGCCGTTGGCAATCGAGAAGGTCAGCGGCATGGCCAGGGCGGCAACTACCACCGGAGCGGCGACGGTCAGGTCTTCCCAGTCAATCTGCGCCAGGCTGCTCATCATCAGCACGGCGACAAACAACAGCGCGGGTGCAGTGGCGTAAGCCGGTATGGCACTCGCCAGCGGGGCGAAGAACAGCGCGAGCAGGAATAGCGCGGCCACGACGCAAGCGGTTAGGCCAGTACGTCCGCCAACACTGATGCCAGCAGCCGATTCGATATAGCTGGTGGTAGTCGAGGTGCCCAGCGCTGCGCCGGCCATGGTCGCGGTACTGTCGGCCAGCAGGGCGCGGCCGAGTTTCGGCATCTTGCCGTCTTTATCCAGCAGGTTGGCTTTTTGCGCCACGCCGACCAGAGTGCCGGAGGTGTCGAACAGGTCAACGAAGAGGAAAGCGAAGATCACGCTGACCAGGCCAATGTCCAACGCGCCCATGATGTCCAGTTGCATCAGAGTCGGCATCACCGAAGGCGGCATCGAGACCACGCCATCGAGCTTGGACAGGCCGAACAGAATCGACAGGCCGGTGACCAGCAAAATACCGATCATCACCGAACCGGTGACGCGGCGCTGGGCCAGTGCTGCGATCACGAAGAAACCCAGGCACGCCAGGATTGGGCCGCCTTGCGACAGGTCACCGAGGGTCACCAGGGTGGCGGGGTGATCGACCACGATGCCTGCGTTTTTCAGTGCGATAATCGCCAGGAACAGGCCAATGCCAGCGGCGATACCTGCACGCAGGGCCAGTGGAATGCTGTTGATGATCCATTCACGGATTTTGGTGATCGACAGCAGAAAGAAGATCACCCCAGAGAGAAACACCGCACCCAGCGCCACTTGCCAGGTGTGGCCCATGGTCATGACCACGGTGTAGGTGAAGAACGCGTTGAGGCCCATGCCGGGCGCCAAGGCAATCGGGTAGTTGGCGACAAGGCCCATGATCAGCGAGCCAATAGCCGCCGCCAGGCAGGTCGCTACAAACACCGCGCCATGGTCCATGCCGGTTTTTGCCAGCATCTCCGGGTTGACGAAGAGGATGTAGGCCATGGTCAGGAAGGTGGTCAGCCCTGCCAGAAGCTCGGTGCGCACCGTGGTGTTATGGGCTTTGAGTTGGAACAGTCTTTCCAGCATGTGGAACTCTCCGAAGCGGCGGCGTGCCGTGTTGATGCAAACCGAAAGCAAAGCACATCCATGCATCTGTGCATGTTTTTGCTGGCGATCTGGAAAAAGGCGCGCATCATATCAGCTAGGCTGCGGAGGGTGAATTTATGACCAGTCGGACAGTTTATGGTCGGCCAGAAAAAGGAATAAGTGCATGACGACACGAGCCCTGATCAGTGTGGCGGACGGTGTTGAAGACCTGGAGTGCGTGACGCTGATTGACGTATTGCGTCGTGCTGAAATCGACGTGGTGGTGGCCAGCATTGAAGGCCGGCGCATGATCACCTGCGCCCGTGGTACGCGCCTGACGGCCGACACCATGTTGGTCGACGTGCTAGCGCAGCCGTTTGACCTGATCGTGCTGCCGGGCGGCATGCCGGGGGCGCAACGGTTGGCCGAGCATGAGCCGTTGGCCGAGCGGGTGCGTGAGCAGGCCAAGGCCGGCAAGCTGTTCGCCGCGATTTGCGCCGCACCGGCGCTGGCTTTGCAGCACTACGGTGTGCTCAAACAAAGGCGCATGACCTGCTACCCGGCGTTTAGTGATCGCCTCAGTGGCTGCGTATTTGTCGATCAGCCGGTGGTGGTCGATGGTAACTGCATCACCAGTCAGGGCCCTGGCACCGCGCTGGTGTTTGCCCTGACCTTGGTTGAGCAACTCTGTGGCAAGGCCATGCGCCGGCAGGTGGCCGAGGCCATGTTGGTGTCGCCGGTCTAACGCGTCTTACTTGATGGCTTTGAGCACGACAAACTTTGGTGTGGCCGCCACCTGTTCGACGCCTCGGAACAGGCGCTTGAGTTTGGCGTGGTAGCCCAAGTGGCGGTTGCCGACAATCCACAGCTCACCGCCGGTCACCAGTGCGGCGTGGGCCTGCTGGAACATGCGCCAAGCCAGAAAATCGCCCACCACTTGCTGCTGATGGAAGGGCGGGTTGCACAGGACTAGATCCAGTGAGTCGGCCGGCTGTTCAGCCAGGCCGTCACCGGCGCGGATCTGTACCGGGCGCTCGCCCAGTGCTGCGCGCCAGTTCTCGGCGGCCGACTGCACCGCCATGTACGACTCATCCACCAGCGTCAGCTCGGCCTGCGGGCTGCCCAGTGCGTAGGCAATCCCCAGTACGCCATTGCCGCAGCCCAGGTCGGCCACCCGCATGCGGCTCAGGTGTTTGGGCAGGTGCGGGAGAAAGGCACGGGTGCCGATATCCAAGTCTTCCCGGCAAAACACGTTGGCGTGGTTGAGCAGCTCGATGGCCGGTTTATCCAAGCGATAGCGCGTCGGGTAGGGTGAAACAGGCACGGCTTTGGCCTGCGGCGTGGCCAGCAGTAGACGGGCTTTTTTCACTGCCAGCGAGGCCTGCACCGGGCCGATGTATTGCTCCAGCAAATCCCCGGCGGCGCGCGGCAGGTGCTTGATCATGGCCGCAGCAACCACCTGTGCGCCTGGGGCGAGCTGGCCATGCAGGCGGATCAGTTGTTCTTCCAGCAGGGCCAGGGTTTTCGGCACGCGAATCAGCACCATGTCGAACGGCCCCTGTGCGGCCTCACTGGCCGGGACAAACTGCACGGCATCCGCTGGCAACTGGTTGCGCTGCAGGTTGACCTGCAAACCCTGGTAGCCCAAGTAGGAGTCGCTGCTGCTGGTTACTTGGGCCCGCCCTGCGAGGCTGGCGGCCAGCGCGCCGAAGCTGTCATTGAGCACCAACACTCGCGTCTCGCTCTTCAGCCCCTGTTCGTGCAGGTGATTGAGCAGGTACTCGTCGGCGGCATCGAAGGCCTGCAGCGGCTCGTTGGGTTGGTCTGGTTGGCGAATCAAATCGAGTTGGGCAAACGGGCTGCTAAGCAAAGGCATGGAACACTCGGTGGCAAGGTGCAATTCGTCGCTATTGTCGGCGCAAGTGCTGCAAAAGTCTCGGAACTGCGAGCGGGTTCCGTTAATCAAGGTTGTGCCGCGTGTCGCTTTATCGAAGAATGCCGCCCCCTTGCGGATCTGCTCAGTCGTGTCTGATACCACTGAGTCAGCAGGGCCGGCATTCAAATAATAACCAGACCCCGAGCAGTTGTTCGGATGCGATCTGGTAGCGCCTGATGATCGGGAGCGCGCGGGCTGTTCTGCGCGGCATCATCCAACGTCCACACCCCACACTCAATGAGGCCTGCCTATGCAGGCTTCACGGCGTTCTATTTGCATAAGGTATGTCCATGTACAAGTTTCTCCTGCCCCTAATCCTCGGCGCGGCGCTGTTTGTAGCCAATCCAGTGTTGGCTCAGGGCAAGGCCCCCATCGTCATCAATTTCTCCCACGTGGTGGCTGAAAACACGCCCAAGGGCCAGGGCGCAGTACTGTTCAAGCAGATGGTTGAAACGCGCTTGGCGGGTCAGGTCAAGGTTGAGGTGCACGCCAACGCCAGCCTGTTTGGTGACGCTGATGAACTGGAAGCGCTGCGCGATAACCGGGTGCAAATGCTGGCCCCGTCGCTGTCCAAATTCAGCGCCTACAGCAAGCAATTGCAGCTGTTTGATTTACCGTTTTTGTTTGATGACCTAGAGGCGCTCAAGCGGTTTCAGAAGCGCGACAAAAGCCGCGAACTGCTGCGTGCCATGACCGAGCAGAACATCTACGGGCTGGCGTTCTGGAATAACGGCATGAAGCAGCTATCGGCCACCCGCGAACTGCGCCTGCCAACGGATGCCAAGGGGCTGGCCTTTCGCATTCAGCCCTCCAAGGTGCTGGATGCGCAATTCAAGGCGCTGGGCGCCACGGGTGTGAGCCTGCCGTACAGTGAGACGTTGACCGCGCTGCAGGGCGGCAAGGTGCAGGGCAGCGAAAATGCCTGGTCGAACATCGCCAGTCAGCGACTCGATGCCGTGCAGCCGTTTATCACTGAAAGCAATCACGGCACGCTGAATTACATGCTGGTGAGCAACACACGTTTCTGGAACAGCATCCCGTACAAAACCCGCGTTGAGTTGGAGGCGATCATTGAAGAGGTGACTGTGGTCGTCAATCAGCAAGCTGAAACGCTCAATCAAAAGGCCCGCGAGCAGGTGCTGGCCGCTGGCAAGACTAAGTTGGTCAGCCTTACAGAGCAGGAGCGTGCCGCCTGGCGCAGTGCCATGCAACCGGTCTGGAAAACCTACGAGGCCGAGGTGGGTGCCGACATGCTACGCGCAGCGCAGACGGTCAATCGCCGCTAGCCACTAACGCCTCTCTGGCGTGTGGCAGAAGAGTCCTCAGGCTTTGTCGGTGTTTGTCCGCGCGGCGATGGGCCACACTGGGGCGGTGCATTCTGCCGCTACCCGGTGCCTTTTATGGCCAGTGATGACAACTACACCGAGCAAACTCTGACAGCGATCAACCTGTGGTCGCCGAGTTTGTTCAGCCTGCGTTGCAGTCGCGACGCGGGCTTTCGCTTTACCGCGGGGCAATTCGCCCGGCTAGGTGTACGAAAGGAGGATGGTTCGGTGGTCTGGCGTGCCTATTCGATGGCGTCGGCGCCCCATGATGAGTTTCTTGAGTTCTTTTCCATTGTCGTGCCGAACGGTGAGTTCACTTCTGAGCTGCGCCGGCTGCGCGTTGGCGACCGCCTGCTGGTGGCCAAGCAGGCCATGGGCTTTCTCACCTTGGACCGTTTTGTTGACGGTCATGATCTCTGGTTGCTCGCCAGCGGCACCGGGCTGGCGCCGTTTCTATCGATCTTGCAGGGGTTGGAGGTTTGGCAGCGCTTTGCCCGCGTGGTGCTGGTGTACAGCGCACGCACGGCGGGCGAGTTGGCCTATCAGCCGCTGATTCACACGCTTATGCAGCAGCCCCATTTGCAGGAATACGCTGAGCGTTTTGCCTACCTGCCGTTGGTCACCCGCGAACAGGTTCCCGGTTGCTTGCATGGGCGCATCACCACCTTGTTGGACAACGGCGAGTTGGAGCGTGCTGCCGGATTGAGGCTGGAGCCGGCGCACTCGCGGCTGATGATTTGCGGCAACCCGCAGATGATCGATGACACCCGTGCGCGGCTTAAACAGCGCGGCTTGCAGCTCAGTCTGAATCGGCGTCCGGGGCAAGTGGCGGTGGAGAACTACTGGTAACCGCTGGCGCACCGACTGCGGACAACTCTCCTCGCGGCGCACTGATTGGCAGGCGAATGGCGAAGCGCGCGCCCCAGCCGGGTTGGCTGGCCACCTCCAGCTTACCGCCGAGCACCCCAGTAACCAGGTTGTGCACGATATTCAGGCCCAAACCGCTACCGCCTTGGCCTAAACGGGTGGTAAAGAACGGGTCGAAAATCCGAGGCAGGTTTTCTTCGCTGATGCCGTGGCCGTTATCCGACAGCGCCAGTTCAATCCAGCCCGGCTCATAGGGGAAGGCATACAGACCGATCTTGCCGTGCTTAAGCCCGTCTAGGCCGTGGATCAGGGCATTGTTGATCAGGTTCACCAGCACTTGGCCGAGTGCGCCGGGGTAGCTGTCCAATTCGATGCTGTCGTCAATGTTGCTTTCTATCACGAACGGCGTCTTTTTTAGGGTCGGGCCGAGCGTGATCAGAATCTCTTTGACCACCTCGCTGAGCTGGAAGTGCCGGCGCTGGGCGCTGGCCTGATCGACCGCGACCTGCTTGAAACTGGTGATCAGTTCACTGGCTTTGCGCAGGTTGCGCACCAGTATGTCGGTGGCGGTTTTGTTGTCCTCAATAAACTGCTCCAGGGTCGAGCGCTTCAGCGCGCCACTGGTGATGGCGGTGGCAATGCTGCGGCTGTGATCTTCCAGGGTGCTGGCTGCCATCAGGCTGTTGCCCACTGGGGTATTCAGTTCGTGGGCAATCCCAGCCACCAGCGAGCCCAGCGCCGCCAGTTTTTCACTGTGCACCAGTTCTTTTTGCGCGCGCTGCAAGGACAGCATGGTTTGATTGAGTTCGGCGTTGCTCTTGCTCAAGGCTTCGGTGCGCTCATCAACGCGCTGCTCTAGGCTGGCATTGAGTTCGCGGTAGGCGATTTCAGCTTTTTTCTGGTCGGTGACATCGATGTCCATGCACACAAACATTTGCTGCCCATCGTTGCTAGGCAAGGCAAAGGTCGTGGCCAGAACAAACACCTGGCGTTTGTCCGGCAGGCGCACCTCACTCAAGTAAGGGCCGATGCCGCTGCCCTTAGTGGTTTCTTTAAGCATGGCTTTAAACAACCGCTGCTGCTCGGCGGTGTAGAACAACTGGTCGAGGGTTTGGCCCAGTGCCTGATCGCGGCTGATCCCATAGAGCGTCTCGCTGGCATGGTTCCACAGCACGACTCGGCTTTCGGCATCGAACCATTGGATGGCCACGTTGGGCGTATTCTCCAGTGTCGCCAGCAGGCGGTCTTCGCTTTCGCGCAGGCTTTGCGCGGTGGCCAGCAATGCTTCTTCCCGCTCACGGATAGCGCCCACCATGCGTTTAAGGCTGGCGCTCAAGGTGTTCAGTTCGCGGATTGAAGTGCTTTGCATTGGCAGGTCGTAACGGCCGTTGGCAATTTGCCGAACCTGGCGGCTGAACAGCGAGATTTTATTGGCCAGGCTCCAGCTGGTGAGTGCGGCAATGCCCATCGCCACCGCCAGCGTGGCTGCCAGTGAGAGGAACAGGCGCTGCCAGGTTGAGCTCAGCAGGGCATAGGCTTGCTCGCGAGGTTGTACCACCAACACTTGCCAGTCTGGGCCGTTTACGGTGCGCGCCAGACCTACCATGTCCTGATTATCGATCTGTAAGTGCTGGACGCGTGTGTTTGTGCCTTGGAAAACTGGCAAATGGCCAAGGTTCAGTTGCTGGCTCACTTCGCGGTTTTGCGAGCTGGCGATCAGTTGGCGCTGGCGATCAACAATCAACACTTGTAACGCGCCGTCCTGGCTTAACTGGCGTGCCAATTCGGGCAGTGGGCTTATCGCCACTTCACCGATCAGGGTGCGCTGGCCGAGCGGTTTGGCCAGGGCGACCGCTAGTCGTGAGCTGACTGTCGAGAGGAAGCTGTTGGACCAGGCCCCTGTTTTTTCCGCCTGGGCATTGCGCACGAAATCTCGCGCCGATACATCCAAGCCATAAAGGTTCTGTCTCAGTGCCCGCTTGTCTGCGGGCATGCCGATTGCGCGGATGCGCCCCTGGGCGTCGCTCAGGTAGATCGCTTCGTAAAAGTCCGAGGTGTCGGCATAGGCATCGAGCAGTGTTTGTACATGTACTTCGTTCAGATCCGCCGAGCTGTCGAACAGGCTGGCTAGCGAACCTAACTCGCGGTCGGCAATGGCAAAGTGGCGCTCCAGTTGACGGGCGATGTTATCGGCGGCAAGCCCCTGGCGAGTGTTGATGTCTTCCAGCATCAGCGGCTCGTAGTACAGCCGGAATAGCAGCGCGATAGCCACAATCGGCAAAGCCGCCACGAGAATAAAGCGGCTGGCCAGGGTTAGCAGAAGGGGGCGCGCCCTGAGCAGGTTACTCAGGGTCGATAAAGCGACCATGCTTGACCACTCGCAAATATATACGGTTGTTGTCTCCGAACGCGTCGAAGACGATGGGTTGTTGCAGACCCTCGAAGCGGCGAATGCGCAACAGGGTTTGTTTGAGGTGCTCGTCGGGTTGGCGGGCTTCAAGAGCCTGCAGCAAGACTTGAGTGGCGTTGTAGCCGGTCACGGCAGCGGTATCAACATCTTGGCTGAAGCGTGCTTGGTACTGCTTGCGGAAGTTGGTGAACGCCGGGCTTTGATCAGCGAGGTCAAAAACCTGTGCCGTAACCAGCCCCTCGACTGATTGCCCACCCATTTCCAGCAGGGCATCGGCGGCGGCCCAAGAGGGGGTTGCCAACACCACGTCGGGTCGTTTTTGTCGCAGGTGTGAAGCGAGCATGGCCGTGTCGAGGGCGCTACTGACGATCACCACCGCCTGTGTGTCAGGCATAAGGGCGGCGCTGGCCAGCTCGGCATACTGCGCCTCGGGGCTGCGCTGAAAAGCAACCGGTGCTGCAACCTGACCGCCCAGGGTGGTGAAATGTGCCGTGAAGTCTTTAACCCATGGGGTTGCGAAGGTGACGTTGCTTTGCTCAACCAACAGGCTGGCCTGGGTGACGCCCATGCGCTTGAACAGGTGATTGGCGATGCTACGTGCATCAGGATTCAAGTGGCCCAAGGTGCGGAAAAACATATCGTCCTGGCCCGCCAAAAGGGGGGATAGCGGCGTAATGCCCATCAGCAGAATGTTCGCCTCGGTGAAGGAGGGGGCAAGTGCTTCGGCAATCACACTGGTCATCGGCCCCAAGACAGCATCGACCTGGCTGTCGATCAGTGTTTTGGCGGCTTGCTTCGCCCGCTGCGGATCAAACCCGTCGTCGTGCGGCAGCATCTCAATGCTGCGCCCCTGAATGCCGCCGACTGCATTGCGCTGCTCGATGGCCAGTTGCACGCCATTGCGCCCGGAAATGCCCAAGCTGGCGCTGGCCCCCGAGCTGTCGACGATGACCCCGAGCCGAATCGGCTGTTCGGGTTTATTCGGCTCGCTGCAAGCCGCCAGGAGCACGGCAAAGAGCAAAGCGAAGGCAAGACGCTTAATCCGCATGCTGATACTGGCCCTGTTGAATGCGGGTAATGAAGGTCGGGCTGTGCGTGTCGCCAAATGCATCCAGCTCGATAGGGCCTTGTAAACCCTCAAAGCGCCGTACCCGAAGCAGGGTCTGTTTGAGGGTTTCGTCGTCCTGTTGCTCGCTCATGCCTTGCAGCACAACGCGGGTGGCGTTGTAGGCGGTGAGTGCTGGGAAACCGGGGGCTTCTCCATAGCGTGCGCTGTACGCCGTGCGGAAGGCCGTAAATGCCGGCGAGGTATCTTGCATGTTGATGTACTGTGCGACGATTACGTCTTCGACGGCCTGGCCACCCAGCTCGATCAGCTTACCGCTGCCGGCCCATTCCGCCGTGGCAATGGTTAATGAAGGCTGCTGTTGACGCAGTTGGTTGATCAGCAAGGCCGCGTCCAGTGCGCTGGTGATCAGCAGCACCGCTTGCGTGGTTTCGCTCAATGCCTGGCTGGCCACCTGGGCGTAGTCGAGCGTTGTGGAGGATTCGAAGGCTGCGATCTGCACAATGCGTCCACCCAACTCGTCGAAACGTGCGTTGAAGTGCCCGGCCCAAGAGTCGGTATAGGCCCTGTTGCGGTGATCGACAATCAGGCTGATGCGCTCGATGTTGTGGGTTTGCCGCAGGTAAGCAGCCATGACGCGCGCATGTTCGTCATTGCTGCCGATGGTGCGGAAGAATTGGTCATCGCGGCTGTTGAGTAGGTCAGTACTGACTGGGCCGCCCATCAATAGCACGCCTGCTTCTGTGGCCATGGGTGCAAGCGCCATGGCCACTGCGCTGGTCATAGGGCCGATAACCGCGTGCACCTGCTGTTGCAGAAGCTCAGCCAGGGCTTTCTTACCTTGCTCGGGGTTGAGTTCGTCATCGCGGATGATCAGCTGTACGCTGCGTCCGGTGTCTTGCGCCGTGGCGTTATGTTGCTCAACGGCCAGTTGCGTTCCGTTACGCGCGGCCAGACCGAGGTCGGCGTTAGGCCCGGACAGGCCAGCGATAAAGCCCAGGCGAATGGGCTCCGGATCACTGCAAGCCGTAACCAGCAGCGAGAGTGCAATCAGGGCGAGAAGGCGGAGTTGGACGCGAGACATGGCTTACTCACTTGAACGCGCGGCGATAAACGCAAGCAGGTCATGCATGGGCAAGGGCTTTGAAAACAGGTAACCCTGGCCCTCGTGACAGCCCATTTGCTTGAGCAGCACGGCTTGGCTGTCCTGCTCAATGCCCTCGGCGATGACTTCAAGGTCAAGGCTCTGACCCAGTTGGATAATGGTTTCAACTATGCGCCGTCCGCCCTCGCTCTGTTCCAGTTGGCGAATAAAACTGAGGTCGATTTTCAAGCGATCCACGTTCAGCCGCTCCAAGTAGCTGAGCGAGGAAAACCCGGTGCCGAAATCGTCTATGGCCAAGGTCAATCCTTGCGCCTTGATCTGGTTAATCAGCACGGTCATCAGATCAGCTTCGAGCATGGCCATGGATTCGGTGATCTCAAGCTCGATCAGTTGCGGTTGCACATTGCTTTCAGCCAGTGCGCCGCTAAGCATGTCGATAAAGCCCGGATGGCGCAGTTGCGCCACTGAAACGTTGATAGCCATGCGCAGCGGGCGTTGGCTGTGCTGGTTGATCGTGCCCAGATCATGGCAGGCCACACGCAACACCCACTCACCCAAGGCCACGATTAATCCTGAGCTTTCAGCCAGTGGGATGAACTCGGCCGGCGAGACAAACCGGTTGTCTTCGGTGCGCCAGCGCAGCAGGGCTTCGACGCCAACCAGTTGGTTATCTTGCAGGTTGAACTGCGGCTGGTAGACGACAAACAGGCGCTCATGCTCAAACGCCAGGCGCAGGTCTTGCAGCAGTTGCACGCGGGCGCGGGTCTCGAACTCCATCTTGCGGCTGAAGTGATTGATGCTGCCGCGCTGCTGCTGTTTGCCGTGCTTGAGGGCAATGCTGGCGGCTTTCAGGGCGTCACTGCCTTTGCCATCGACGTGATCCAGGCGTGCTAGACCGATGGTGGCGGTGATGCGCTGGGTCAGATCAGCAAACTGTAAGGGGTCATGCAGCAGTGTTTGCAGTTGCTGCGGACAGAGCGTGCTGTGCTCGGCCAGAATGCCGAATACATCGCCATCCACGCGTGCGAGCAAGCTGCTGCTCGGTAGGGCGTCCTGCAATCGCGTGCTCATGGCTTGCAGCATGGCGTCGCCCAGCTTGTGGCCCAGGGTGTCGTTAAATTCCGAGAAACCATCAATGTCGATCAGCGCTAAGGTGAGTTCGCTGGCGACACTGCTGGCCAGGGCGCGATCCAAGGCGTGAATCAGCGCCAGGCGGTTGGGGATGTGCAGCAGTTGATCGTTGTAGGCGTGATCCTTGAGCTGACTGAGCAGCAGGACGTTGTCCAGGGTGATCACAATATTGCTGCAAAACACCTCAAGCAGTTGTTTATCCAGCTCATCAAGTGCCCGTTCGGTTTGCAGGTAGGCCGCCATATGGTTGTGGCCCTGGCCTTGAAAGAACAACGTGGTGCTGGTGTCACCGTAAATGTTGTGGCGCTCGCTCAGTGCCTGTTTAAGTGCATCTGCGATCTCTCGGTCGGGCAGTTCGCCCAGTTGCTTATCGATGCAGTTCGTCAGGTTGCCGGCGGCGGCCACGATTAAGGCGTTGGACGGCGAAAACTCATGGTCATAGGCGCACACCAGCCCTTCGGGCGGCAGCCCGAGCAGGCCACAAATCTGCGTGATGATGCCGGCGGCAAACTCAGTCACACCTTGGCGAGCGAGTAGCTGACTGCTGGCGCGGATCACCATACCCAGACCACGGCGGCTGGCGTTGATAGTGTGAATTTGATCGTAGGAGCGAATGGCGGTGGTGAGCGAGGTGTAGAGACGGTTGCGCGTCAGTTCGGATTTAGTTTTGTAGTCGTTGATGTCGTAGTCGCGAATAGCTTCCAGCTCGGGGGCGTAACCTGGTTGCCCCGTACGCAGGATGATGCGTGCTTCGCTATTGCCCATCTCTTCGCGGATGCGCTTTACCAAGTGCAGGCCGGCATGCTCGGACTCCATCACCACATCCAGCAGGATCACCGCTACTTGAGGGTTCTCACACAGTAAATCGACCGCTTGGCCGGCGGAGTATGCATGCAGGAATTTGAGCGGGCGGCCGAGAATGTGCGTGTTGGCCAGGGCGAAGCAGGTGGACTGATGAACGTCTTGGTCATCATCGACAATCAAAACATGCCAGGTGTGGCGGGGGTTCTCAGCGGGTTCATGGCCGGTCTCGGCGTCGAAGTTAAACAGATCGTCGTCGGCATTATCGGTCATGAATCGGCCTTAGCTAATAGAGAAGAATCTGCCGGCTACAGGTCAACGTTTATGCCTGTTTTGCTGGTCCGCTCGATGATGAGCGGGTTCAACCAGCCGGTCGCTGTTCTAACGATGTTACTCAAACCCTTCTGCAGTCTAGTTAAAAAATCGCGTTAGCAGCGCCAATTTATTGAGCGGGTTATTGAGCCGTGGAGCTGGATTTATCAGTTGTTGCTTGGCCACTTTATAAAGGCACTAACTGATGGGCCGCTGAGTCAGGTTTCGGCGCGGGCTGGCACCTGTGAGCGAAAAGAGGGGTTTCGGTCATTTAATGCGAGGCAAGCGTAGGCAAGGGCAGCTATTGGCCCTTGCCTACTAATGCTTACTGTTGAGCTTGGTTCGATTTAAGCAAGTCGCGGATTTCGCTGAGCAGCTCCTGGTCTTTGGTCGGTGCAGGTGCTGCCTGAGGCGCGACTTCTTCTTCACGCTTGAGGCGGTTAAGCACCTTGATGCCCATAAAGATGGCAAAGGCGACGATCAGGAAGTCGATAACCGTCTGGATAAACTTACCGTAGGCCAGTACCACCGCCGGCAGATCACCTTCAGCTGCCTTTAAGGTGATGGCCAAGTCGGTAAAGTCTACGCCGCCAATCAGCACGCCAAGTGGTGGCATCACCACATCGCCAACGAAGGACGAAACGATTTTGCCGAAGGCCGCGCCAATGATGATGCCGACGGCCATGTCGACGACGTTGCCTTTCACGGCAAAGGCTTTGAATTCGCTGATGATGCTCATGCTGCGCTCCCTGTTAAATGGTGTGGCGCAGAGTGTAATGCAGTCCGTTCGGCTTGCCAGCTACTTAGGCTGGCCAGTGGATATCAGGCAGCGATTGGAAGCCTGGCTTGGCTAGCAGATATCCCTGGAACAGTTCCACGCCCATGGCTTGCAGGGTGCGCAGTTCGGCAAGGCTCTCAATGCCTTCAGCAATCACCCGGATGTTGAGCTTGCGGCACATCTGCAGGGTGGCTTCGACCAGGATCTGCCGAACGTTGTCCTGATCAATATTGCGGATCAGCTGCATGTCGAGCTTGATCAAGTCGGGCTGAAAGTCCGCCAGCAGATTGAGGCCAGCATAGCCGGCGCCAAAATCATCAATGGCGGTCATAAAGCCCTGTTTGCGGTAGGCGCGCAGGATACCGGTGAGGTGGTCGATGTCGAGCACCTGCTCTTGTTCAGTGACTTCGAAAATGATGCGCTCTAGGGGGAAATTGAAGCGTTTGGCGGCTTCCAGTGTGGCGCGGATACAGGTTTTAGGCTTATACACCGCGTTGGGCATAAAGTTGATCGACACCATCGCCGGGACCTGCAGCCTGGCCGCCCATTCCAGCGCAGTAATGCGGCAGGCCTGGTCGAAAGGATAGAGGTTGTCGCCGTTAATCTGGCTCAGCAAACTGCCGGCAGACTCACCCGCACTGCCTCGGACCAAGGCTTCGTGGGCAAATACGCTACCTGTACTTACGTTGACGATGGGCTGGAATGCCATGCTGATGGCGAAGTCCAAACCTTTGCCATCGCGGCAGGCCGAGCATCCGGTGGTTATGCTCATAGTCTGATCTCAGGTGTGTGGCGGTATGTGCGCACGATAGCAGAACGTGCGCAGTGCTTCTCATTTTGCCAGCGCCCGGCAGAGTCATGCTGGGTGAGCTAGTCTCAACTTCGACCCGCAGTGAGGAGCCTTGTATGCCTTTGGAACATCACCCACTCAGCCGTGAATTTCCTGAATTTCAGGCTCAGTTGCGTCGCCTGATGTCCAATGATGGGCATTTCGTGCGCTTGGCTGAAGAGTATGAAGGCCTCGATAAGCGCATTTATGAAGTAGAAAGCGGGCGGGTTGCTATGGATGAATTTCTGCTGCTTGGCCTGAAAATGCAGCGTGTGACGCTTAAGGACGAGCTCGCCACCTACCTGCACAATGCGTCATAGCGATGCTGTCTTGACCCTGATCAAGTAATGGCTGGAGCGCTGGGGATAGTCTGCAAGCACAGACCATCACTCAGGAGTGCCAGCATGCACGTTGAACATCACCCTCTGATCAAAGACTTTCCTGAATTGCGTAGCACGCTGCATGACCTACGCGTAAGCGATGCTGGCTTTGCCAAGCTTGCCGAAACGTATGAGTCACTGGACAAGCGTATATGCCGTATCGAAGCCGGTAATGAACTGCTCAACGACGACGCACTGGTGTCGCTCAAGCAAGAGCGTGTAGAGCTCAAAGATGAGGTGGCGCGTTTACTTAAGCGTGCGGCTGGTCAGTGTTGCGGGTGCGGTAACGGTTGTAAGTCCTAAGCACCTTTTAAGGGCTGAATGGCCGCTGGCTTGGCAAGTTTGCGCGCAGTCCCTTCTGCACGCAGCCAGCGGTTCACTTCTCTGAGCTGTAAATATATCCAGCCATTTCGTATGATCCGGGCTTAGTTCTTACAGGAGTCCGGCATGGCCAAGGCCAAGCGTATGTATGGTTGCACCGAGTGCGGTGCAACGTTCCCCAAATGGGCAGGCCAGTGCGGCGAGTGCGGCGCTTGGAATACCTTGGTCGAAACCCTGCTTGAAGCTAACGCCGCAACCCCCAGCGGTCGCGCTGGCTGGGCCGGTGAGCAGGCACAAATCAAAACCCTGGCTGAAGTCAGCGTCGAGGAAATGCCGCGCTTCTCCACCGCCTCCGGCGAGTTGGATCGAGTGCTTGGCGGCGGTCTGGTAGACGGCTCTGTGGTGCTGATCGGTGGTGACCCCGGCATCGGCAAATCAACCATTTTGTTGCAGACACTGTGCAATATTGCCCAGCGCTTCCCTGCGCTCTATGTCACCGGTGAGGAATCTCAGCAGCAGGTGGCGATGCGCGCGCGTCGTTTGGGCTTGCCAGAAGACAAGCTCAAGGTGATGACCGAAACCTGCATCGAAAGCATCATCGCCACCGCGCGCCTGGAAAAACCCAAGGTGATGGTGATTGATTCGATCCAGACCATCTTTACCGAACAACTGTCCTCCGCGCCTGGCGGTGTGTCTCAGGTGCGCGAGAGTGCGGCGCTGCTGGTGCGTTTTGCCAAACAGAGCGGCACGGCGATCTTTCTGGTGGGCCATGTAACCAAGGAAGGCGCGCTGGCCGGCCCGCGCGTACTGGAACACATGGTCGATACCGTGCTGTATTTCGAAGGTGAGTCCGATGGCCGCCTGCGTCTGTTGCGCGCGGTGAAGAACCGCTTTGGCGCAGTCAACGAGTTGGGCGTTTTCGGCATGACGGACAAAGGCCTGAAGGAGGTCACGAACCCTTCGGCGATTTTTCTGACCCGTGCTCAGGAGGAAGTGCCCGGCAGCATCGTCATGGCCACTTGGGAAGGGACACGACCGATGTTGGTGGAGGTGCAGGCGCTGGTCGACACCAGCCATATGGCCAACCCGCGCCGCGTTACCTTGGGGCTGGATCAGAACCGTTTGGCCATGCTGCTGGCGGTGTTGCATCGCCACGGTGGCATCCCGACCTATGACCAAGATGTGTTTCTCAACGTGGTCGGTGGGGTCAAGGTGCTGGAAACAGCGTCCGATTTGGCGCTGATGGCTGCAGTGATTTCCAGCTTGCGCAACAAACCGCTGCCGCATGACTTGCTGGTGTTCGGTGAGGTGGGGTTGTCTGGCGAAATTCGCCCTGTTCCGAGTGGTCAGGAGCGCTTAAAAGAAGCGGCCAAACACGGCTTCAAGCGCGCCATCGTGCCGAAGGGCAATGCGCCCAAAGATCCGCCGCCGGGTTTGCTGGATGCGCTGTTTGAATAGCGGATCGCAGAGATGAGAAAGGAGGCCTAAGCCTCCTTCTGGTTACTCGTCTTCTTGCCCGAGCGCAGCCAGTTCTCGCTCCAGCAGGCTTTCGTCGCCGAGGTTGAGTTCAACCAGGCGGCGCAGGTGACTGATCGAGTCCAGGTCGATATGCCGGCAGACAAAGCCGAGCAGATCGCCCTGATTGCGGGTGAGGACTACATCCATCTTGACTTGGGTGTCGTCTGCCAGCGTCAAGGCCGCTTCGAGTGGCTGATCGGCGTCAGCACTCCAGTTGGCGGGGCGCTTGACCAGCAGCCCTTTCAACGAGATATCCAGCAGTTCTACAACCCAGCGTTGATCGCCTTGCACGATCTCGGTCGGTGCGTCGAAGGCGATTCGTTGAAAGCGCCGACGGTCATTGGCTGTTTCGCTCATGCAAACAAACTCCTGCGATGTTTTATCAACTATAGCCAAGGCTGCTGGCGCTGGCTGGTTAAATCTGGGCGGATATCTGGCGCAGATAGTAACTGAAGCGGCAGCTAAATAAGCTGCTGCAGTGGCAGGCGGCAACGCTCGTAGCGGCGCCTAGCCGTACAGGTCGCTTGCGGAAAACGTGGTTGCGCCGAGTAGTCCGATCATAAACTCTGCGCTACTACCCGCGTTGGTGCTGCCATACAGCACGCCGTCGGCGAAGCGCAGTTGGCCGCTGGCATCCTGCTCGCTGAAGGCAGCATTGCCGATAAAGCTGAAGGCGTCGTGGGCGGCGGTCAAGGGATTGGCATCCAGTGCCGACAGATCAATTAGGTCACCTTCACTGCTCTTGAAGCCATAAATCAGGTCGTGAAACTCACCCGTGAGCATGTCGCTGAGCTTGCTGAACACATAGCGATCAGCGCCGCTACCACCATTCAGGTAGTCGGCACCTGCGCCACCGTCGAGCACGTCGTTACCAGCCAGGCCATTAAGCACGTCGTTACCGCCTCCACCCCGCAGAGTGTTATTACCGGAGCCACCGCCCAGAATGTCGTCATAGTCGCTGCCTATTAGGTTTTCGAAGCCGCGTACTGAGTCGAGCCCGGAGCCGCCGGTCGCCTGGGCTTGTGTCGTGACCAGGGTGACGCTGACGCCGGCTTCGGCATAGGCGTAGGACAGGCTGTCGTTGCCGAGTCCGCCATTGAGGATGTTATTTCCGGAGCTGGCGAAGATGAGGTTATCTAGTGCATTGCCGGTGCCGTTGGAGTTGCCGGGAGCGATCAGGTGGAGGATTTCGATGTTACTGGCCATGGTGTAGCTGGTCAGGCTGCTGAACACCCGATCAGTCCCCCCATCGGCACCTTCCACTACCAGATCGCCAGCGTTGTCGACAAAGTAGCTGTCATTGCCCACGTCGCCGAGCAGCACGTCGGCACCCACGCCGCCATCCAGTACGTTGTCTGCGGCATTGCCACGGATGATGTTATTGAGGCTATTGCCGCTGCCGTTGAGCGCTTGCGGGCCGACCAACAGCAGGTTTTCCAGATTCTCGCCGAGGGTCCAGCTGATTGATGCCACGACGGTGTCATAGTCCTCGACGCCGGTGCCGTTCTCCAGAACTTGATCGCCGACGTTGTCGACGAGATAGACGTCGCTGCCGTCGCCGCCTTGCATATGGTCTGCGCCCAGGCCGCCGTCGAGGGTGTCGGCGGCTGCCGTGCCGAGCAGCAGGTCGTCGCCCTCAGTGCCGAGAGCCCGGTTGGCGGGGTACAGCGAGAGCGTGCTGGGGTCGTTGTTGTCGTGGGCATCGCTCTGATAGCCCAGGTCGTTGGCGATAAAGTCCGCCAAGCGCTGGCCGATGATTTCACTGGCATCGCCGGTCATATGCCAGACATCGTAGTAATAGGTCAGCGGGTCGACGTCGTAGCGCATTGGCAGGTCGCTGTAGTCCACCGCGATTTTTATATCGCTACGGCTGGCGGCCAATTCCAGTTGGGCTTGGCGGATCGCCTCAGTGCCTGCGACTATGCCGGCAATCTCCGCGGGGCTGTAACCGCGCAAGGCGGCCGCCTCCTCTTGGTAGGTACCGGTCAGCATCAGGTAGAACACCAGGTCCGGGGTGCCCAGCTGGGTTTTCAGGTAGTCGAAGACTTTCAGCGTATTGCTCTTGTACAGCTCGATTTCAGCCTGTTTGTCGCTGGCGGTGGCATAGCTCATGGCGTTGTCCTCACCCTGGCCCCAGACGATGGCCATGGTCACGCTACCTTTGGCCAGAAGGCTTGCCAGCTGGCTGCTGAGGTTGGTGACGGCCTGCAGCAGGGCTTCGCCGGGTTGGTCGGTGTCGCTGTACCACCAGGCCTTGGCCTTCTCTGCGTCTGTTGATGTGGAGCGGCCGCTGACGGTGCTGCCGCCGACGGCGATGTCCACTGGGTTGGCGTCCTGGTCAAAGAACAGGCTTTCCACTTTGTCGAAGTCGGTATAGCGCGTCAGGTGGCTGACCATTTCGGTGATTCCGGACTCCTCGTCGCCGGCGAACATGCGCAGTAGCCGGGCGTTGGATTGGCCCAGGGTGGGCACGAAGAGTGTGTTCTGCGGCATGGGCTCGGCGAAGATAAAGTCCGCCGCGCTCAGGCTGTTCAGGTGATTGCCGTTCAGCGCTATCTCGAAGCTATTGCCATCTGCGTCGGGCTCACGGGATTTAAGCGAGGTCTTGGTGCCCGTGTCATTCAGGGTCAAGTACAGCGTGTTGTCGTAGCCGTTACCCAGGCCGGTGTAGCCCAGGGCCGAAAGGTCGATCTTGTCCACACCGGAGGTGAAGTCGGTGATGGTGTCGGCGGCGCTGATGTCGGCGGGGCCGTAATTGCGGTAGCTGTCGAGTGCGCCGCTGAAGCGGAAGATGTCGCTGCCTTCGCCGCCGGTCAGGCTGTCTTTGCCGGCGCCGCCGTCGAGCACATCGTTGCCCGCGCCCCCATTGATCTTGTCTGCGCCGGCATTGCCAGAAAGTACTTCGTCAGCGCCGCTGCCGTTGAGTATGTCGTCGCCCTCCGTACCGGGCGGAGTTGGCAGCGGTGGAGGCGGCGGGGGCGGTGGTGGAGGCGGTGGTGGAGGCGGCGGTGAGGTGTCGAAAAACACGTTAGCGGCCGTCAGGCTGTTCAGGTGATTGCCCTGGAAGGCTAGCTCGAAGCGGTTGCCGCTGAGGTCGGGCTCCAGAGATTTCAGGTAGGTGCGATCGCTGGCGCTGCTGTAGCTGAGCAGCAGGGTGCCGTTGTAGCCATTGCCCAACGCGGTAAAGCCAAGTCCGCTGAGGTCTAAGCGGTCCAGTGCGGCATCGAAGTCGGTGATAGTGTCGTTATTCAGGCTGCCGTTACGGTAACTGTCCTGCAGTTCGCTGAAACGAAAGGTGTCCGCGCCGTCGCCGCCGGTAAGGCTGTCGCGCCCGCCGCCGCCGATCAGCAGGTCGTTGCCAGCACCGCCCAGAAGCGTGTCGATACCGGCCATGCCTTGTAGGGTTTCATCCGCCGAAGTGCCCAGCAGGCGGTCATTGCCCTCGCTGCCCCACAAGGTCAGCTCACCTTCTGGCGCGGCGCTGATGCTGATCAGGAAGCTGTCGGTGAGCGTGCCGCCGCGCCCGTCGCTGGCGCTTAGTCTGATCTCATAGGTGCCTGCCGTACCGAGTCCAGGCATGCCGTTGAAGGTCAGGGTGGTGGCGTTGAAGGCCAGCCAGGACGGCAGAGCCGCGCCGCTGCTCAAGGTGGCGCTGTAACTCAGGCTGTCGCCATCCGCGTCGGCGAAACTGGACGTTGAGATGCCGTAGGTAAGCGAAGTGTTTTCACTGAGACTCTGATCCAGCAAGGGCTCGCTGAGCGCGGGCGCGTTGTTGGCCAAGGCGTTGGCGCTAAACAGGATGTTGGTGGGGTTGAGAGCCGTCAGCTGGTTACCATGGAGGGCCAGTTCGAAGCGGTTGCCGCTGGCGTCGGCCTCGAAGGATTTCAGGTAGGTGCGGTCGCTGGTGCTGCTGTAACTGAGCAGCAGGGTGCCGTTGTAACCGTTGCCCAATGCGCTGAAGCCGAGGCCGGAAAGGTCGAGGCGATCGAGTGCGCCGTCGAAATCGGTGATCAGGTCGGCGTGCAAGGTGCTGCTGGTGCGGTAGCTGTCCGCCAGTTCGCTAAAGCGGAAGGTGTCTGCGCCGTCACCGCCGGTGAGCGTATCGCGGCCCGCACCGCCTACCAGAACATCGTTGCCGGCACCGCCGTTGAGCTTGTCGTCGCCGGCCTGGCCGCGTAACAGCTCATCGTCTGAGGTGCCAATTAGGTTGTCATTGCCGCTGCTGCCTTCGAGTGCCAGTAGTGCGTCGTCGGTGCCATTTGCCATGGAAAACATGCAGTCTCCTCCGCCAGCTGCTGTGAGCGGCGCCTTAAAGCCAATACACGGATGCGCATGGCTTTAAGAGCCCGCTGCAGTCGCTGTGACAGCGCCTCAGAGCAAGCGTGCTGCGCCGTTTAAAGCGCTCTGCGTCAAGGGTTGGGCGTCAATGAGTGCGGGGCGTACGGAGGAAATTTGGCGTCACTCAATGGGCGGGTGGCGGCCTTGCAAACAGGCACCAAGGCATTGCACCTTGAGTATTTGGGGGGAATAAAAATGCCCGCATCTCTCAATGCGGGCATTTTATTACAGACGGACGGTCGTGCGATTTCCCAGGCTGGCACTACGGGCCGGTGCCTGGGCGAGTCACTCAGTTGCCGTAAACCGGGAACTTGGCGCAGACCGCTTTAACTTGCTCACGTACGCGGGCTTCAACGGCTTCGTCGCCCAGGTTGGCGAGGATCTCGCAGATCCAACCAGCCAGTGCGCGGCATTCGTCTTCCTTGAAGCCACGGGTGGTGACGGCTGGGGTGCCGATACGCAGACCCGAGGTGACGAACGGCGAGCGTGGGTCGTTCGGTACGCTGTTCTTGTTCACAGTGATAAAGGCGCGACCCAGGGCGGCGTCGGCGTCTTTACCGGTGATGTCTTGCTTGATCAGGCTGAGCAGGAACAGGTGGTTCTCGGTGCCGCCGGAGATTACGTCGTAGCCCTTTTCAATAAACACACTGGCCATGGCCTGGGCGTTTTTGATGACTTGCTGCTGGTAGGCCTTGAACTCAGGTTGCAGGGCTTCTTTAAAGCACACGGCCTTGCCTGCAATCACGTGCTCCAGCGGGCCGCCCTGTCCGCCTGGGAATACTGCGGAGTTGAACTTCTTCTCCAGCGCTTCGTTGGCGCGGGCCAAGATCAAACCACCACGCGGACCGCGCAGGGTTTTGTGGGTGGTGGTGGTTACCACGTCAGCGAACGGCACCGGGTTCGGGTACACGCCTGCTGCTACCAAGCCCGCTACGTGCGCCATGTCGACGAACAGGTAAGCACCGACTTTGTCGGCGATGGCGCGGAAGCGTGGGAAATCGAGAACCTGCGAGTAAGCGCTGAAGCCGGCGATGATCATCTTCGGCTTATGCTCAACGGCCAGGCGCTCAACTTCGTCGTAGTCAATCAGGCCAGTGACGGTGTCGATGCCGTACTGCACGGCGTTGTACACCTTGCCGGAGAAGCTGACGCTGGCGCCGTGGGTCAGGTGGCCGCCGTGCGCCAGGCTCATGCCCAGCACGGTATCGCCGGCGTTCAGCAGGGCCAGGTAGACCGCGCTGTTGGCTTGGCTGCCGGAGTGCGGTTGGACGTTGGCGTAATCGGCGCCGAACAGCTCTTTGGCGCGGTCGATGGCCAGCTGCTCAACGATGTCGACGTATTCGCAACCGCCGTAGTAGCGCTTGCCTGGGTAGCCTTCGGCGTACTTGTTGGTCAGCACCGAACCTTGGGCTTCCATCACCGCTGGGCTGGTGTAGTTTTCCGAGGCGATCAGCTCGATGTGATGTTCCTGGCGTTGGGCTTCCTGCTCCATCGCGGCAAACAATTCGGCGTCATAACGGGCAAGAGTCAAATCACGGCTGAACATGGCATTCCCCTGAAAAAAACAGCTGGGCAGTAGAAAGAGGGGGCGAATTCTAACCCATCCGAGGTGCACTGGCATATGAAGGCTGATCATCTGGCGGACAAATGGGGCTCATGTGGACTGCACATCATGCAATAAGCCACAAGCCCCTAATACGCAGCGGCTTGCCTTAGCTGAGCATAAACAGCGCGGTGCCGGTGAACAGCGCGGTGAACTGATTGGCGGGCATGGGGCGGCCAAGCAGGAAGCCTTGCACTTCGTCGCAGTCATGCCCGCGCAGGAAGTCCAGTTGGGCCAGGGTTTCCACGCCTTCGGCGATCACCTTGAGGTTCAGGCTGTGAGCCATGGCAATGATGGCGCGGGCAATTTGCCCGTCCTGCTCACCGTGGGGCAGGCCGTCGACGAAACTGCGGTCAATTTTCAGCACGTCGATGGGGAACTGTTTGAGGTAGTTGAGCGAGCTGTACCCGGTGCCGAAATCGTCAATGGCAATGCCTACGCCCAGTTGTTTGAGCGCGCTTAGGGTCTGCATGGCGTTGGTTACATCTTCCATCAGTATGCTTTCGGTCAGCTCCAGCTCCAGGCAGGCGGCGGGTATGGCGCTGTCTTCGATGATCTGGGCAATACGTTGGTGCAGGTTGCCTTCGGCAAACTGACGGGCGGAGAGGTTGACCGAAATCTTCGGTACGCGAATCTGCGCAGCATGCCATTGCGCCAGTTGCCGGCAGGACTCGCGCAGCACCCAATCGCCCACTTGCACCACCAGGCCGAGCTCTTCCAGAACCGGGATAAAGTCGTTCGGCGGCACCAGGCCACGTTGCGGGTGTTGCCAGCGCAGCAGGGCTTCTGCGCCGGTTAGGCGCTTGCCGTCGCCGGAGAACTGCGGCTGGTAGTAAAGGATAAATTCGTCCTGCTCCAGCGCATGGCGCAGGTCGCTTTCCAGCTCCAAGCGCTGCAGGGCGCTGGCGTTCATGTCGGCCTGGTAGAACTGGAAGTTATTCTTGCCGCGCTCTTTGGCGTGGTACATGGCCGTGTCGGCGTTTTTCATCAGCTGGCTAAGCTCGCGGCCGTCTTGCGGGCTGAGGGCGATGCCGATGCTGGCGGTCACGAAGAACTCGCGGCCTTCGAGAATAAACGGCTGCGCCAGGCTGGCGAGAATCAGTTCGCCCACATGAATGGCGCGGTTCATGGCGGCATCCCGTATGGGGTGAGAGGACAGCAGTAGGGTGAACTCGTCACCGCCCATGCGCGCTACCGTGTCGTCACTGTCAACGCAGGCGCTCAGGCGCTGCGCCACTTCTTTGAGCATGCGATCACCGGCGGCATGGCCGAGGGAATCGTTGATCGGCTTGAAGCGGTCCAGGTCAAGGAACATCAAGACCACCCACTCATTGTGCCGTTCACCGTGCAGCAGGGCGTTGTGCAGGCGATCTTGGAACAGTGTGCGGTTGGGTAGTTGAGTGAGGGCGTCGTAGTAGGCCAGGCGGTGAATGCGCTGCTCGCTGGCTTTGCGCTCGCTGATGTCGCTGAAGAAGCAGACGTAGCTGACCAAATCCCCTTCGTCGTCTTTCACTGCCGTAATGCCGACCCAGGCCGGGAATTTCTCGTCATTTTTACGCTTGAGCCACACCTCGCCTTCCCAGCTGCCCTGCTGGTTGAGCTGGCGCAGCACATAAGACAGGTGGCTTGCTTGCTGTGTGTCGGCCGTGAGCACGTTGGGCAACTGGTCGAGAATCTGCCGTGGGCTGTAGCCGCTGACGCGGCTGAACGCTTTGTTGACTTGCACAATATAGCCGGCCGGGTCGGTGACCAGAATGGCGGCGGTGGAGTGTTCAAATACGGTGGCCGCCATGCGCAGGTCTTTTTCCGCGCGGCGTTGCAAGCTGATGTCCCGACCGACACCCAGCAGGCCCTCGAAGCGGCCGTTGTCATCCCACATGGGCACCAGGCGCAGCTCCACCGGGATTTTCTGGCCGTCGGCGCGCAGGGCGTCAAACACAAACAGTTGCGGCAAAAACTGGGTGCGCAATTCAGCCATGCGCAGCGGATCGCCCAAGGCTATACGCACACGCTCCAGCAGGGCATAGAACCCCACCAGCTGGCGCGGGTTGGTGGCCAAACTCTGAAAGCCATTGGCCAGCGCCCATTCGCTGTCGTAGCCCAGTACGGGTTTGACCGAGGGGCTGACGTAGTTGAGTTGCAGGTCGCTGCCGGTTGAGAAAATTACGTCGCTGATGCTTTCAGCCAGCAGGCGATAGCGCTGTTCGCTGGTGCGCAGCGATTCGCTGTGGGTGATCTGTTCAGTGATGTCTTTGGCCACCCCTATCAAGCGGCTGACCCGGCCATGCTGATCGTGCGCCAGGGCTTGTTCGCGAATATCGAACCAGTGCCAGCTGCCGTCGCGGTGACGCCAGCGCAACTCGAACTGCATCAGCAGGCCTTTACCCACCACTTGCTGGGCGTTGCGCATGTGTTGATAGAGTTCGACATCATCGGGGTGTAGGACTTTCTCCCACAGGTGTTCCCCGAGCTCTTTACTCTCCGCCTTGCTGTAGCCCAGTTGTGGCCCTAGGTGGTTGTTGCTGTACATCACTCGCTTATTGCAGAGGTCGTGCACGTAGATGGTGTCCGGCACGGCCTTGACCACCTGCGACCAGAAACGCTCGCGCTCGATCAGCGAGGTTTCAATGCGTTTGCGGTTGGTAATGTCGCTGATGCTGAGGGTTACGGCGTGCAGGTCTTCGACACTCTCCGGCAAGCGCATCAGCAACCACAAATGACGTTCGTGCCCTTGTGGCGTGGTGACTTGCCGTTCCATCTCCAGTTGCCGGTTACCGCTGAGCAAGGTGGTGAGCAGTTGCAGGCGGAACCCATCGGTTCCCAACTTGCCGCGGTTAAAGAGGTGCTCCCAGGCTTGCTGGTTGCTGTCCACGCCTAACAACTGCAGGGCCACCTGATTGGTCTCGGTCAGGCGCATACGCTGGATGAGTGCGTGGTGGTTGGCAGGATCGGCTTCCAGCCAGCTATGCAGGCGCGGCAGGGTGTAGAGCTGCTGCTCGTTGAGATAGCGGTGCAGTTCGGCCAGGTCCAGCACACACAGGGCGGTGCCGGTGCCGTCGAAAATATCTTGATAGCGCCGCCGGGTTTCTTGCAGCACCTGTGAGGCGTGCTGTTCTTCGGTGACGTCGCGCAAGACCCAGACAAATCCGCTGCGCCGGTTGTCCGTACTTAGATCGCTGCGGCTGACGTCATAGAGGTGCGTGCGGCCGTTTTGCTGGATCTCCACCAAGTCGGGGCCGAGGTCGTTGTGCAGGGCCGTGTCGTGCAAGAGCAGCGGATCCAGGCGGGGCAGCAATTGCAGCAAGTGCCACTGGCTCGCCTCGTCATTCTTCAGGCCAAACATGGCCTCAGCCTGGGGGTTGAGGTATTGCAACTGGCCGTTGTGATCGGTCACCAGCACACGTTCTTCGATAGCGCTCAAGACGCTCGCGGCTTGCTGCAGCGAACGCCGCGAAGCGCTGTTGAGGGCATGCAGGTTGCGTTGCTCTTGCAGCAGGCGATAGAGCGCAAACAGCGTCAGGGTGGCGCAGAGGATAAACAGCAGCAGTTTGCTGGCTTGTTGCGGCAACTGTTGAGCGCGCACCTGACGCTCATTAAAGAGCGCGCGCAGTTGCCAGTCACTGCCGGCCAATTCGGTTCGTTGCAGGGTGTGCGCCAGATTCTCTGCCGTAACGGGCGGTGCCACGGGGATTGTGCCGGTACTGCTGATCTGATTGCTGGCGATCACGCGTTGCACGTTGCGGTCTTCCAGCTGCCATTGGTGCGAGCTTTGATGATGTTCGCGCAGCCAGCCGCTCAGCGCGCTGTTACTCATGCGCAGCACCCAGAAACCACTGGCCATGCTGTCGGGGGTGTGTCGCAGGAGCGAATAAATACGCCCGCCATCGTTGGCGCTGAAGGTATAGAAGAAGGCTTCGGCGCGGCCGCGCTGTATCAGTTGTTGCAGGTACAGTCCGTCGTCGGTTGGCGCATGGCTGTCGGTGATGACAGCGCCTTGGGCGTTCAACCAGACCAGGCTGTGCAGGGTGGGGAATACACCGCGCAGGGTGTGCAACAGCGTTTCAAACTCATCCGCCGTGGCCGGTGGCTGCTGGTGGCCTTGCAGCAATGCCAGCCCCGCGCTGGCTTTGAGCTCCATGTTCAAGCTCAGGTGGTTAGCCAGCTGTGAGCTGTAGACCATGCCAAGTTGGCGCTGGTTGTCCAGCAACTGCTGAGACTCCTGGCGCAGCTGCCAAAGCAGCAGGGCGAGCATCATCAGCACTAAAATCACCAGCGCACCACGGGTTGGTCCACGCATCGCTGCCGCCGGCTTGAAGCCAGTATTGCGCGAGGAGGAGGGCGGTGTGACTTTAGGCAACGACAAGGTTCCTGGGGCTGTGTGGGGGATCCCTGAGTGGTGCGCGGCAGGGCTGATTTTCAGGGGGCGGCTAGCATGCCACAATCATGGCGAAGTGCCAGCGCAGCCGACGAGCGTTGTTTGCCCTGCCTCGCGCATTCCGGTAGTTTTGCCGCACGCGCGGCAACTGTCTATGGCCCGTGATTTTGCGGCCCCTGCTGGCAGCCTTTGGCAGCACTGTAATGCCTTTGGGCATTGCCCTGCAGACCACAGTTGGCGGCTCTTTCGATCCAATCCAGAACCAAGGTCATCATGGCTCAATACGTTTACACCATGCATCGGCTCGGCAAAGTTGTGCCGCCGAAGCGGGAAATCCTCAAGAACATCTCCCTGTCGTTCTTCCCTGGCGCGAAGATTGGCGTACTCGGCCTCAACGGTTCGGGTAAATCCACCCTGCTGAAAATCATGGCCGGCGTCGATACCGAGTTCAATGGCGAAGCGCGGCCGATGCCAGAGCTGAATATCGGTTACCTGCCACAGGAGCCTCAGCTCGACCCGAGCAAAACCGTGCGCGAAGTCGTGGAAGAGGCTGTAAGCCAGATCAAGGACGCCCAGGCGCGTCTGGATCAGGTTTATGCCGCATACGCTGAGCCGGATGCCGATTTCGATAAGCTGGCCGCCGAGCAGGCCAAGCTCGAAGCCATTCTGCAAACCAGCGATGGCCACAACTTGGAGCGTCAGCTGGAAGTCGCCGCCGACGCGCTGCGCTTGCCCGCCTGGGATGCCAAGGTTGCCGTGCTTTCTGGTGGTGAGAAGCGCCGCGTGGCCCTGTGCCGCCTGCTGCTGTCGGCCCCCGATATGCTGCTGCTCGACGAACCAACCAACCACCTGGATGCCGATTCGGTAGCCTGGCTGGAGCATTTCCTCCACGACTTCCCGGGCACCGTGGTCGCCATTACCCACGACCGTTACTTCTTGGACAACGTCGCCGGCTGGATTCTCGAACTCGACCGCGGCGCCGGTATCCCTTACGAGGGTAACTATTCCGGTTGGTTGGAGGCTAAGTCGAACCGTCTGGCCCAGGAATCCAAGCAGCAGTCGGCTCACGAAAAGGCCATGAAGGAAGAACTGGAGTGGGTGCGCAAAGGCGCTAAAGCTCGCCAGTCGAAGTCCAAGGCACGTTTGCAACGCTTCGAAGAAATGCAGTCGCAGGAATTCCAGAAGCGCAGCGAAACCAACGAAATCTACATCCCGGTTGGCCCGCGTCTGGGCGACAAGGTCATCGAATTCGTCAATGTCAGCAAGGGCTACGGCGACCGCGCGCTGATCGACAACCTGTCGTTCAGCATGCCTAAGGGTGCCATCGTCGGCGTGATCGGCGGTAACGGTGCCGGTAAGTCGACCCTGTTCCGCATGCTGATGGGCAAGGAGCAACCGGACTCAGGCAGCATCGAGATCGGTGAAACCGTGCAGTTGGCCTGCGTCGATCAGAGCCGCGACGACCTCGACGGCAGCAAGTCTGTCTGGGAAGCCGTGTCCGGCGGTTCCGACATGATCAAGATCGGCAACTATGAAGTGCCGTCGCGCACTTATGTGGGCCGCTTCAACTTCAAAGGCGGCGACCAGCAGAAGTTCGTCAAGGACCTCTCCGGGGGTGAGCGCGGCCGTCTGCACCTGGCCCTAACCTTGAAAGAGGGTGCCAACGTGCTGCTGCTGGACGAACCGTCCAACGACCTCGACGTGGAAACCCTGCGTTCGCTGGAAGAAGCACTGCTCGACTTCCCTGGCGCCGCCATTGTGATCTCTCACGATCGCTGGTTCCTGGACCGCGTGGCGACCCACATCCTGGCGTACGAAGACGACTCGCATATCGAGTTCTTCGAAGGCAATTACACCGAGTACGAAGCCGACCGTAAAAAACGCCTGGGTGATGCTGCCGCGCAGCCGCACCGCGTGCGTTACAAGAAGCTGGCGCAGTAAGCCACGTCGCACAACAGAACGGAGCCGCAAGGCTCCGTTTTTGTTTGCCGCGATTGATTCAAGCTCGGCCGCGCTGGTCTGAGTCTGCGCGAAGGCCTGTGCTGATTGGCTGATCTGCGGCAATGTCTTGCGTGTTGAGGGGCGCACACTGATGCAAACCACCCCTCAGGAGACTGACATGACCGCGTTTGATCCCCATGTTGAGCTGGGCCAACTGTTTGACGAATACAGCGCACGCGCACAAGCCATTCGCCACGATCTGGCGCGCAGCCATTCGGCTGATTTCGCCGAACAAGCCCAGCAGCGGCAAAATGACGAGGTGCTTGAGGCGCTGTTGGCCGAGGCTGAAACCGGGATGCGTCAGGTTGAGCTGGCCAAGCGCCGCTTGGCAGAGGGGCGCTATGGTGTTTGCCAGTGCTGCGCTGAAGCCATCAACCCCGCGCGGCTGGAAGCAATGCCCGCCGCCGAGCATTGCCTGAACTGCGCTGATCAGGCCTGAGCAGAGGCTGTTCAGGCCTTGCCGATTTCACCCAGCAAGCGGCGTGCGGCAGTTTCTGCCGCGTCGCTGTGAGGCCTGAGCACGCTGGCGGCGCCGGCATTTTCCAAGGCTTCGGCATCACCCGCGCGAAAGGCGCTAAGGGTGACCTTGCCTTTGAAGGTGCTGGCGCGCAGTGCGCGCAACAGGATGGCATTGACCTCGCGCTGGGGAATGGTGCTGATCATGGCCTTGGCCTTGTTGAGCGGCAGGTGCTCTAAAAAGTCGCTGTCCTCGGCGTCGCCGTAGCAGACGTTGAGGCCTTCGTTACGGGCATCGCTAAGTGCGCCAGGGTCAAAGTCCACCCCCAGGACACGCAGGCCACCGGCTTCAAGTTGGTGGGCAAGCTGACGGCCATAACGGCCCATGCCATACACGACGACATCGGCGTGGCTGTTTTGCGGGTCGCTGTCGTTGGCGTTTTCGCGGTGCGGGATGTGCCGCTCGAAAATCCCCAGCCAAGGCGCCAGTCGATCAAACAGCGGCTGCGAGTACAAAATCATGTAGGTGGACAGGGTGATGGTGATTAATCCCACCAGCGTGGTCAGCCCTAGCGCATCCTGGCCAACATGCCCCAGGCCAATACCCATGGCGACAAAAATGATGGAGAACTCACTGATCTGCGCCACAGTCAGCCCCGCCATAAAGCCGGTGCGTTTGCGGTAGCCCATCCAGCCCATGATGGCCATGACGATCAGCGGGTTACCAATCAAGACAAAGGCCGAGAGGATCAGCGCGCTGCCGATTTGCCCGTGGATGTGGGCGAAATCCAATTGCAGGCCCAAGTGCAGAAAGAAGAACAGCAGCAGAAAGTCGCGCAGGCTGGTCAGGCGACTGGCCACGGCTTCACGCAGCGGCGTTGAGGCCAGCGAGAAGCCCGCGACAAAGGCGCCAATCTCTTTGGACAAGCCAAGCGAATCGGCACCCGCTGCCAGCAAAATCCCCCAGGCAATGGCCATCAGCATCAGCAACTCGGGGGAGCTGGCCATGATGTCCAGCAGGCGCGGCAATGCGAAACGCATCAGTAGGTAAAGCAGCACCCCAAAGCCCAGCAAAGTGGCCGCTAGCAGCAGCGGCGGCATCACCGGCGCTTCACCGTTGCTCGGTTGATAGAGGTTAAGGCCGAGCATGGCCAGCACCACGGCGATGTCCTGAACAATCAGGAAGCCCATGGCGATGCGTCCGTGCAGCGAGTCGATCTCGCCTTTGTCGGAGAGCAATTTGACGATGATGATGGTGCTGGAGAAGGTCAGCGCCACCGAGACATACAGCGCGGTCATCCACTCCAGCCCGAGCAGGTAACACAGGCCGTAGCCGAAGACGACGGTAAAGGTCAGCTGGCCCAAACCGGTGGCCAGCGCCACAGGCCCGAGCGTGCGCACCAGGCGCATGTCCAGCTTTAAACCGACGACGAACAGCAATACGGTGATGCCAATTTCGGCGAACAGCTTGAGCGGTTCGTTCTCACTGCTCAGGCCTAGCACGGCGGGGCCAGCAAGAATGCCCACCAGGATATAAGCGATGATCAGCGGTTGGCGCAGCTTGACGGCAACGCCGCCCACCACGGCAGACAAAGCCAGCAATACCGCAACTTCCTGGAAAAGACTCATGGCGAACTCCGTGAAAAATTGTGAGCCATTCTAGAAAAGCCCGCGCGGCTGCGCTTGCGTTAGATCAAGCATACCGCTTGTGGATGAGGGCCGATGGGGCGATTATTTCGTCAGCCCCCCGTCCAAGGATTTCCAATGCCTGACTCCGTTGCAGCCCATTTGCGCCTTGCGCCTGAAGCGCTGACCCGCCCGTTTTCCCCTGAGCAGTTCAATTTCACTAGCACGGAAGATTTAGAGCCGTTTCGCGGCGTACTGGGTCAGGAACGTGCCGTTGAAGCGTTGCAGTTTGGTGTGGCCATGCCGCGCCCCGGTTATAACGTGTTCGTCATGGGCGAGCCCGGTACCGGGCGTTTCTCCTTCGTCAAACGCTACCTCAAGGCTGAAGCCAAGCGCCTGCACACCCCGGCGGACTGGGTCTACGTCAACCATTTCGATGAGCCGCGTGAGCCGCGTGCACTGGAGCTGCCGGCCGGTACTGCCAGTGCGTTTATGGCCGACATCAATGGGCTGATTGATAACCTGCTGGCGACTTTCCCGGCGGTGTTCGAACACCCCTCGTTTCAGCAGAAGAAAAACGCCATCGACCGCGCCTTCAACAAGCGCTATGACCAGGCGCTGGATGTGATTGAGCGCCTGTCGCTGGAGAAAAGCGTCGCCCTGTACCGCGACAGCAGCAACATTGCCTTCACCCCCATGCTCGACGGCAAGGCGCTGGATGAGGCCGAGTTCGCCCAGTTGCCGGAAGCCGAGCGGGAGCGCTTCCATGCCGACATCGCCACGCTGGAAGAATGCCTGAACGAAGAGTTGGCCAGCTTGCCGCAGTGGAAGCGCGAATCGAGCAATCAGCTGCGTCAGCTTAATGAAGAAACCATCACCCTGGCCTTGCAGCCGTTGCTTGCGCCGCTGTCGCAGAAGTACGCGGAAAATGCCGGTGTCTGCGCCTATCTGCAGGCCATGCAGGTCAACCTGCTGAAGACCGTGGTCGATCAGTTGGTTGAAGTGGAAAAGGCCGATGCGCACACGCGCAAGCTGCTCGAAGAGCAGTACTGCCCCAGCCTGGTCGTCGGCCATCACCTGCAGGGCGGCGCACCGGTGGTGTTTGAGCCGCACCCGACCTACGACAACTTGTTCGGCCGCATTGAATACAACACCGATCAGGGCGCGCTCTACACCAGTTACCGCCAGTTGCGTCCGGGAGCGCTGCACCGCGCCAACGGCGGCTTTCTGATTCTCGAAGCCGAGAAGATGCTCGGCGAGCCGTTCGTTTGGGATGCGCTCAAGCGCGCCCTGCAATCGCGCCAGTTGAAGATGGAGTCGCCATTGGGCGATCTGGGCCGAATCGCCACCGTGACCCTGACCCCACAGATGATTCCGCTGCACCTCAAGGTGGTGATCATCGGTTCGCGCCAGCTGTATTACACGCTGCAGGACCTCGACCCGGACTTCCAGGAAATGTTCCGGGTGCTGGTTGATTTCGACGAAGACATCCCGCTGGCCGACGACAGCCTTGAGCAGTTCGCCCAGCTGATGAAAACCCGCACCTCGGAAGAGGGCATGGCGCCACTCACCGCTGCTGCCGTGGCGCGCGTGGCCACCTACAGTGCGCGGTTGGCCGAGCACCAGGGGCGTTTGTCGGCGCGTATTGGTGACTTGTTTCAGTTGGTCAGCGAGGCCGACTTTATCCGCAGCCTGGCCGGGGATGAAATGACCGATGCCGGGCATATCGAGCGAGCGCTGAAAGCCAAGGCCACGCGCACCGGACGGGTATCGGGGCGCATCATTGACGACATGCTGGCCGGGATCATTTTGATCGACACCGCTGGTGCGGCGGTGGGCAAGTGCAACGGCCTGACCGTGCTTGAGGTGGGTGATTCGGCCTTCGGTGTGCCCGCGCGGATTTCCGCCACGGTCTATCCGGGCGGCAGCGGTATCGTCGACATCGAGCGTGAGGTCAACCTCGGTCAGCCCATCCACTCCAAGGGAGTGATGATCCTCACCGGCTACCTGGGCAGTCGCTATGCGCAGGAGTTTCCGTTGGAGATTTCGGCGAGCATCGCGCTGGAGCAGTCCTACGGCTATGTCGACGGCGACAGCGCCTCGCTGGGCGAGGTCTGCACGCTGATCTCGGCCCTCTCGCGCACGCCACTTAAGCAGTGTTTCGCCATTACCGGCTCGATCAACCAGTTTGGCGAGGTGCAGGCGGTTGGCGGGGTCAACGAGAAGATCGAAGGCTTCTTCCGTCTGTGTGAGGCCCGCGGCCTGACGGGCGAGCAGGGCGCGATCATCCCGCATTCCAACGTCACCACCCTGATGCTCGATGAGCGGGTGCTACAGGCCGTGCGCGCCGGGCAGTTCCATATCTATGCCGTGCGCCATGTGGATGAGGCGCTGAGCCTGCTGGTCGGCGAGGACGCCGGTTCACCCGATGAAAAGGGCCAGTTCCCAGCGGGCAGCGTCAATGCGCGGGTGGTTGAACGCTTGCGTGATATTGCAGCCATGGGCATGGACGACGACGAAAAGGATGAGGAAAAGAAAGAGGAACCCGTCGTCAAAGAAAAGAAACCCAGGGCGAAGAAATCTGTGGCCCCATGAGCGCTGGCCCGTGCCGTTCGTCTGGTGGCTGGTCAGTCACTGAGCGAATGGCGCGGGCCTACAGGGCGACAGGGCTGGGCTGACTTTTCCGCGATTCATCCACACAGTTATCCACAGCTTTTGGGGGTAACTGTTGGCTTCCCAATGGCGCAAACCCGGGTGTAGGCTGAAGGCCTGCTCCCGCGAGGGTTGTCGCCATGTCACGTAGCTTGCACCTCACCCGTCATTGCCTGGGCCTCGACACCCGCATTGAATGCGTGGTGCTGCCGCTGGCCGGTGAAAACGGTCTTTGGACGTTGATCTGCGCGGCGGGTATGGCGGGTGCGCAACCGTCCACCATTAAGGCGCAAGGCCCATTCCACGGGGCTTGTGCAGCACAGATCGTGCTCGACGATATCGCCGATAACCTGCGCGCAATGGGCTATTACCCTTGTGCTGACGTAGCAGTTTGGCGCTTGCCCATTCAGGCCGAACTGCGCCGTTTGAATGCGCGGCGCGGTCATGGTCAGGGCCACCAGTTCTCCCTGCCTGAGCCGTAAACCCACCGTTGGTGAGTTTTTAAGCAGCTCGCTGCAGCGCCAGATATGACCGGCGTGCAGCCATTCATCCCGAGCCCGCCCACAGGGTTATCCACAGTTGCTGGGGATAAGCGCTAATGCACGTTGCATGGCCCGCGCGGGCTTGTATGGTCAGGGGCGCTGAGTATACTCGCCGGCAGTTTTAAACCCTAAGTGAGTGGCCCTATGGAACGCCTTATCGAAAACGCTATGTATGCCTCGCGCTGGCTACTGGCACCTATCTACTTTGGCTTGTCGATTGCCTTGTTTGCCCTGGCGCTGAAATTCTTTCAGGAGGTTTTTCACATCCTGCCCAATGTATTCGCCATGACCGAAGCCAATCTGATTCTGGTGCTCCTGTCGTTAATCGATATGGCGCTGGTGGGCGGCTTGCTGGTGATGGTGATGCTCTCGGGTTATGAGAACTTTGTTTCCCAACTGAATATTCGTGAGGGTACCGAGAAGCTCAGTTGGCTGGGCAAGATGGACTCCAGTTCGCTAAAGATGAAGGTGGCCGCTTCGATTGTGGCGATCTCGTCGATTCATTTGCTCAAGGTGTTCATGGATGCCAAGAACGTTCCTGAGAGCAAGCTGATGTGGTACGTGATCATTCACCTGACCTTTGTCGGGTCGGCCTTTGCCATGGGTTATCTGGATAAGCTGACCAAATACGAAAAAGACTGACCGCCTTCATGCTGCCCAAAACCGCCCGTCTGTTGCAAAACAGACGGGCGGTTTGCGTTTTGCCTTGTGCTTTTGCGTTGTTGTACAAGAATTGTATTTGTATCGAATCTTGTATAACTTCGCTCGCCTGAGGATATTGCCATGAACCTAAACGACCTTTCCCAGCATGCCCACGCGGGTGACATTGACGCGCTTAACCTGATCTCCATTGAGGGCGGTATCTATCTGCTGGAGGCGCACATGGGCGGGCGCGCTCATCCGCTCAGTGATGGCAAAGGTAAAACCCTGCACCTGCGTTCGGTCGAACATGCTCGCGGTTTGCTGCAGGACTTGCCGCGTATGCCGTTTCATTTAGTGCATGCCGTGGTGCATGACGAGATGTGCGGCATGCAGGACGGCACCCAGGACACCGTGCGGGTGCCTATCTCTTTTAACTCGTCCTGGTAGCGCTGTGCCTGCACCCATTGCTCTGTTTTCCCGCGCGCTGGCCATCATTCATGTGCAGGTCACTGGCCTGCATCCCGAGAAAGACAGTCTTTGGGAGATAGCCGTGCTGCGTGTGGAGGGTGGTGCGGTGGTCAAGCGGCACTCTTGGCTGCTCAATCCGGGGCAAGCGCTGCCCATGAGTGTGTCGCGCCGCTGTGGCGTGTTGCCCGCCGAGTTGCAGCAGCAACCACGTTTTAATCACATCGCCAGTGAGCTGGCCAGCAGCCTTGAAGGGTGCGTGGTGGTTGGGCACAACCTGCGCGTGGCCCATGCTTTTTTGCGGCGTGCCTTCGCCTTAGCCGGTCAGACCGTGCGTTATCGTCAGCTGTGTACCCTGCAATTGGCCCGCGCCGCCTGGCCAGATCTGCCGGATCATGGGCTTGACGCTTTATGCGCAGCGCAATCGATTCAGCGGTTCTTCCGCGACCGCGCTCTGCCGGATGCCGAGGCAGTTTGGCAGCTGCTGCAGTGTCTGGTGGCCCAAGTGCCGGCTGAGGCGCTGGCGCTGCAGGTTAGTGATCAGTTGCGCAAGGCGGCGGTGCCGCGGTATCTCAGTGCCGAGCGCTTGCGTGCGCTGCCGGCGCGCCCCGGGGTTTATTACTTCTACGGGGACAACCGGGCGCTGCTCTATGTCGGCAAAAGCCGCAATGTGCGTCAGCGTGTGCAGTCGCACTTTCAGAATGATCATCAGAGCCGCCGCACCCTGCAGATTGCTCAGCAGATACGCGATATTCATGTACAGCCCACGGCCGGTGAGTTGGGCGCTTTGCTGTTGGAGGCGGCTGAGGTAAAGCGCCTGCTGCCCTTGTACAACCGCCAATTGCGACGCCAGCGCGACCTGTTGACCTGGGCGCTGCGCGAGGACCAAGACGGTGTGCGGCCCGAATTGCAGCGCTTGGCCGATACGGGGCCTGTGACGCAGAGCGTTGGCTTGTTTCGCTCTCAGCGTCAGGCACTCGGTTGGCTACGTGGTGAGGCGCGTAAACAACAACTGTGTCTGCGTCTTTTGGGGTTGGAAAATGGCGTGGGCGCTTGTTTTGCAACCCAATTGGGCGGCTGTTTGGGCGCATGCTGCGGGCAGGAGCCGTGCGCGGTACACGATGCGCGCCTGTTAGCCAGCTGCCAGCAACTGCGCATCGCCGCCTGGCCTTGGTCGGGGCCGGTAGCCTTGGTTGAGCGTGATAGCCAGCACGGCCTGACGCAGTGGCATGTGCTCGACCAGTGGCGTCATTTGGGCACTGTCGATGACTTCGCTTTGTTGTCTGCGCCCCTCAATAATTCGTCCCAGGCCTTCAGTCTGGATGCGTATCACATTGTGCTTAGCCATCTGCGGCGCTTTCCGCACACCGAGGTTGTGGTTTTATGAAAACTCGTCGGCTTGCCCTGATTTTGGGCGATCAACTGTCGTTTAACTTGCCCAGCCTGCAGGCGCTGGATCCACAGCACGATGCCGTGTTGTTGGCCGAAGTGCTGGCTGAGGCTGAGTACGTGCCGCATCACCCGCAAAAGATCGCCTTGATCTTCAGCGCCATGCGCCACTTTGCCGAGGCGTTGCGCGAGCGTGGCTGGCGTGTGCACTACGTCAAGCTGGATGACCCCGACAACCGCGGGTCGTTGGGCGCTGAGTTGCAGCACTGGGCCAACACCTTGCAGACCAGTGAAGTGCATATCACCGAGTGTGGCGAGTGGCGCGTGGAGGAGGCGTTGCAGCAGGTGGCTGTGCCGATTACCTGGCATGCCGACACGCGCTTTGTCTGCGCCCGTGATGAGTTTGTGCGCTGGGCCGATGGGCGCAAACAGTTACGCATGGAGTTCTTTTACCGCGAAATGCGCCGCAAAACGGGGCTGCTGTTAAACGCGGATGGCACGCCAGTGGGCGGTGCCTGGAACTTTGACGCGGAAAACCGCAAGGCGTTGCCCAAGCAGATCAAAGCCCCTATGACGGCGCGCTTTCCGGCGGATGCCATTACTCAGGAGGTGCTGGCGCTGGTCGGTGAGCGCTTCAGTCACCACTACGGCAGCCTTGAGGCGTTCGACTACCCCGTGACGCAGGTTGAAGCCGAGGGGCTGTGGCAACATTTTCTTGAATTTGCTTTGCCCGCGTTCGGTGATTACCAGGATGCGATGGCCATCGGTGAGCCGTTTTTGTTTCACGCGCGCATCAGTGCCGCGCTGAATATCGGCCTGCTGGATGTGCGCCAACTGTGTGCCGATGTGGAGGCTGCTTACTGGCGCGGTCAGGTGCCGCTGAATGCCGCTGAGGGCTTTATTCGTCAGCTGATCGGCTGGCGCGAATACGTGCGTGGCATCTACTGGATGCACATGCCCGAATACGCCACGCGCAACACCTTCGGCAACACCCGTCCGTTGCCCGCGTTCTACTGGACCGGCCAAACCCGCATGAAGTGCATGAGCCAAGCCATCGGCCAAACCCTGGAACACGCCTACGCCCATCACATCCAGCGGCTAATGGTTACCGGTAACTTTGCCTTGCTGGCAGGTATTGAGCCGACTCAGGTCTGCGACTGGTACTTGGCGGTCTATATGGATGCGTTTGATTGGGTCGAACTGCCCAATACCCTCGGTATGGTGATGCATGCTGACGGCGGTTACCTGGGCTCCAAGCCTTATTGCGCCAGTGGTCAGTACATCAAGCGCATGTCCAATTACTGCGGCAGTTGCGCCTACAAGGTTACGGAAAGCGTTGGTGAGCAGGCTTGCCCGTTCAATGCTCTGTATTGGCATTTTCTGATGCGCCATCGTCAGCAACTGTCCGGCAATCATCGCCTGGGCATGATTTACCGTGGTTTGGACAAAATGACCGAGGCTAAACAGCAAGGCCTATGGGCGCGGGGCGAGCAGTTACTGGCGCGTCTGGATGCTGGTGACATGCTGTGAAGAAAGCCGATTTGCCGGTGAAAACTTGCGCAGTGTGCAGCTTGCCCTTCACCTGGCGCAAAAAGTGGGCGCGTTGTTGGGATGAGGTGAAGTACTGCTCTGAACGTTGTCGTCGCCACCGGGCCGCTGCCGTCGCGCGTTAGAGCCGGCAAAGGCTTTGTGCTAGGCTGGCCGCCCTTTTTCAGCCCCTAGCGGAGCCGTGTTATGTCCGAAATCAATCTCTCTACTGACGAAGCTCGCGTCAGCTACGGCATTGGCCGTCAACTGGGTGGCCAACTGCGCGACAACCCGCCGCCGGGCGTGAGCCTGGACGCTATCCTGGCTGGTTTGACTGATGCCTTTGCCGGTCAGCCAAGCCGCGTGGGTGAGGCTGAGATGAATGCCAGCTTTAAAGTGATCCGCGACATCATGCAGGCCGAAGCCGCTGCCAAGGCTGAAGCTGCTGCGGGTGCTGGCCTGGCGTTCCTGGCAGAAAACGCTAAGCGTGATGGCATCACCGTGCTGGCGTCGGGGCTGCAATACGAAGTGCTAACCGCAGGTGACGGCGTTAAGCCGAGCCGCGAAGACAGTGTGCGCACTCACTACCACGGCACCCTGATCGACGGCAGCGTATTCGACAGCTCCTACGAGCGTGGCGAGCCTGCTGAGTTTCCGGTTGGTGGCGTGATTGCCGGCTGGACTGAAGCCCTGCAATTGATGAATGCCGGTAGCAAGTGGCGTCTGTACGTACCGAGCGAGCTGGCTTACGGCGCGCAAGGCGTTGGCAGCATCCCGCCGCATAGCGTGCTGGTGTTTGATGTGGAGCTGCTCGACGTTCTGTAAGCGCGTTGCGGTCTGCTGCGCGTCGGCCCTCCGGCGTTGGAAACAGGCTTGGCATGCTCATGTACAAACGTACACTCCGCTGCCTCGCCTGTTTCCGCCTTGCAGGGCTCTAGCTCGCGAGATCTTGAGTTTTAGACTCTTGCTATCGCAGGCAATGCCCGCGACGCGCGTCAAGGGCGCAATGCCCGGGCGTAGCAGTAGAGAAACAGGTTGCGCACCAGCTCTTTGAGCACCAGCGGTTCGCTGGAGTTCAGTTCGTGCAAATCCAGATCGCCCTGATCACGCAATTCGTCCAGCGCGTCTTCTTTGAGCACTGCACAAACCTCGCCCGTATTGCGGTTGAGGATGCGCAGATAGGGTTGCGGGCGGTCCAGCCAAGCATCAATCAAGTAAGTCATGACTCATCTCCCTTTCAAGTGGTTAGATGAGAATAATTCTTATTGGATTTATAGCAAGGATTAATCGCTGCCTTTCGTCGTGTCGGCTCCGCGAGTATTGGGTGGTGGTTGCGGTCTGCGTGCTTATAAAAAAGCCCGTCACATGGACGGGCTTTGCTGACGGTGCGGCGTATCAGTGTGTGCGGGCTACGGCGAAGCGGCTGAGTTCAATCAGTGCATCGCGGTATTCACTGGCCGGCAGAACGTCGAGGCAGGTGATGGCGCGTTCGGCGTAGTCGCGCGCCAGGCGTGCGGTGTAGTCCAGCGCGCCGGCGGCTTCCACGGCGTTGCGGATGCTTTCCAAGTCCTCGATGCCGCCTTTCTGGATCGCTTGGCGTACAAGCGCAGCTTGCTCCGGCGTGCCTTCGCGCATGGTGTAAATCAGTGGCAGGGTCGGCTTGCCTTCAGCCAGGTCGTCACCGACATTTTTGCCCAAGGTGGTGGCGTCGCCACGGTAATCGAGCAGGTCGTCAACCAACTGGAAGGCCACGCCAAGGTGGTCGCCAAATGTACGCAGGGCTTCCGTCTGCTCGGCGTTGGCATTGGCCAATGCGGCGGCGCTATGGGTCGAGGCCTCGAAGAGCATGGCGGTTTTGCCGCGGATGACTTCCATGTAGATCTCTTCGGTGGTGCTGGCGTCGCGAATCTTCGACAGTTGCAGCACTTCGCCTTCAGCGATCACGCGGGTGGCTTTGGAGAGAATCTTCATCACGGGCATTGAGCCCAGTTCGACCATCATTTCGAAGGAGCGCGAATAAAGGAAGTCGCCTACCAATACGCTGGGCGCATTGCCCCATTGGGCATTGGCGGTGCTGCGGCCGCGGCGCATGTCGGACATGTCGACCACGTCGTCATGCAGCAAGGTCGCGGTGTGCAGGAATTCGATGGTGGCGGCCAACAAACGAAGGTTCTCACCCTCAATGCCCAGCGCCTTACCGCTGAGCAGAACCAGCAATGGCCGCAGGCGTTTGCCGCCAGCAGAAATAATGTAGTCGCCGATCTTCTCTACGAGCGGGACGCGCGATACCAACTGGGCGCGGATGATGCCGTCAACGGCAGTAAAATCATCCGCCACCACGCGGTAAAAAGCCTGGGGTTGCATCGCTTGCACCTACTACTCATGGGATGCGCGGCATGCTAGGTGGCAGGGTAGGGGCTGTCAAGGTAAGCCCGGATGGGTCTTGCGTCGCCCTGGCGCCTTGCGTACAATTGCGCACCCTGAACTTCCCCCTGGGTATTTCCCTGCCTTACGCAATTGCAAGGGTGTCCTTCCGGCCCCAAGCAGCCATGCCAGCCGACACTTACACCTATAAAGCGCTGGGTGAGCAGGATTAACGGAGATTTACCATGTACGCAGTAATTGTTACTGGTGGCAAGCAATACAAAGTCACCGAAGGCGAATTCCTCAAGGTCGAAAAAATCGAGCTGGCCACTGGCGAAGCTGTGACTTTTGACCGTGTTCTGCTGATCGGCAATGGCGACGACGTTAAAATCGGCGCTCCGGTTGTTGAAGGTGCCAAGGTTGTTGCTGAAGTGATCGCTCAAGGTCGTCACGACAAGGTCACCATCATCAAGTTCCGTCGTCGTAAGCACCACATGAAGCGCCAGGGCCACCGTCAGTGGTACACCGAGATCAAAATCACCGGTATCCAGGCCTGATTCGTTTCGGTCTGATCCCTTTATAGGAGTATTGAACTCATGGCACACAAAAAAGCTGGCGGTAGTACCCGCAACGGTCGCGACTCAGAAGCCAAACGCCTTGGCGTGAAGATGTA
>LNFM01000878.1_pt1 | contig 108257 bp, 113 predicted proteins | sample 596031 | NCBI WGS metagenome assembly LNFM01 (sample SAMN04254537, study PRJNA301005) | activated carbon metagenome | isolation source: dual media filters at the Ann Arbor, Michigan drinking water treatment plant | place: USA: Ann Arbor
CCCCTCCCCTGAAGGGGAGGGGCTTAGCAGCATGCGCATCGATTGCCGCCTGCGCTTGCTCATAGGCGATGTTTGCCGCAATTCGCACCACGGCCCGGGTAAAGCGCCAGCTTTTCAGCGCGCCGCCCTTGCTGATCTGGAGATGGCAGACGAGCGCCGCCCGGTCCTCGCCAGCTTTCAGCGAACAGACATCCGCCGACAGCAATTCGGGCAGCATCGGCACGACCCGGTCGGGGAAATAGACGCTGTTTCCGCGCCGCCGCGCTTCCTTGTCGATCGCCGAACCGGGGCGGACATAAAAGCTGACATCGGCAATCGCGACGATCGCCCGCCAGCCGCCGGCATTCTCCGGATCGTCATCGGGCATGGCCCAAACGGCATCGTCATGATCGCGCGCATCTTCTGGATCAATCGCGACGATCGGCAGATGGCGCAGGTCTTCGCGATCCTCACCCAGCCGTTGCTTCGCTACGTCAGCCGCTTCCTCGATCGCCTCAGGCGCGAATTCCACCGGGATGCCGAGTTTGTGGATCGCGATCATCGAGAAGCTGCGTGGCGCAAAGGGATCGCCAAGCACTTGCGTCACCCGCGCGGTAATGCGCGGCGGGCGGCCGGTCTTTTCAGCGAGCACCAGATCGCCCGGATTAGCGCCGCCCGCGTCCGACACCTGATGTTCGCGCCGCTCACGCTTGTCGACGCCGATCAGCCAGAGCTTGCCGCCCTCCTCGCGCAGCACGCCGAGCATCAACTCTTCACCCTTGGCGAGCGATTTCAGTGGGTGCGCGATCCAGCCATTGCCGGCCTCCTCCGTCCGCGCCAAAATCCGGTCGCCTATGCCAAGGGCGCCCCGTCGCCCCTTTTCGCGCACGCGCAGCCGGGGCGCGGGCGTATCGGCCTGCCAACTCTCCGGCACTGCCCAGCACTGCCCGTCATCGCCAACATCGGTCACGCGCAGCACCGTCACCTTGGGCACGCCGCCCATTTGGTGAAACGCACGGCCCGGCGAGCTGTCGATCAGCCCTTCATCGGCCATGTCCTTGAGCAGCGCCTTGAGCGCGATCTTCTCCGCGCCGTGCAGGCCGAATGCTTTCGCAATCTCTCGCTTACCGACCGAACTTTCAGCGGACGCGATGAAATCGAGGATCTGTTTCGGGGTCGGCAGGCCGCCAGAGGGCTTGGGGGTGAATTTGGGCATCGCGCACGGGATAGGCGGTCGCGCGCCAGTTACCAAATTCCTTCTGTGCGAACCGCCGCACCCAAGCTATCGGACAACGGTGACATACGACATTCTCATCATCGGCGGCGGCATCAACGGCGCAGCGATCGCGCGTGAGGCGGCGCTCAACGGCCTGAAGGTGTTGCTCGTCGAGAAAGGCGATCTTGCCGGGGCCACCTCATCGGCCTCCACTGGCCTGATCCACGGCGGGCTGCGCTACCTGGAATATTATGAATTCAAGCTGGTCGCCGAGGCGCTGCGCGAGCGCGAGCGGCTGGTGCATGCCGCTCCCCACATCATTCAGCCGATGCTATTCGTGCTGCCGCATGAAAACGCGGTTCGCCCCTGGTGGTTGGTGCGGGCTGGCCTGTACCTTTATGATTTTCTCGGCGGCAAAATGTCGCTGCCGCGCTCACGGGGTTTGCGGCAAAGCGACACCGCGTTCACCGCGCCGCTCAAAGGCGGCAACAAGGGCTTTGTCTATTCAGACGCACAGGTTGATGATTCCCGGCTGACGGTGCTCAACGCGGTTGATGCAGCCGCCAATGGGGCAGAGATTGCGGTGCACACGGCGTTACTGTCCGCCCGGCGCGAGGGGCAGATGTGGCGTGCAACGCTGGGTCACGGGCGCGAGGTGACAGCGCGCGCGCTGGTCAATGCGGCTGGCCCCTGGGTGCACCAGATGCTCGGCAAGCTCGGCGTCAACGCGGCAAGCGGCATCCGGCTGATCAAGGGCAGCCATATCGTCGTGCCCCGGCTATATCCGGGCGATCACGCCTATATGCTTCAGCAGCCCGATGGCCGGATCGTCTTCGCCATCCCCTATCAGCGCGACTTTACCGAGATCGGCACCACCGATGTGCCCGTCGAACGGCCCGAAGATGCGGTGATCGATTCAGGGGAGATCGCCTATCTCTGCGAAGCGGCAAACCGGCATTTCATCAAGCAGATCACGCCCGCTGACGTGACCTCTACCTGGTCCGGCGTCCGCCCGCTTTATGATGATGGGGCGAGCGAGGCCAAGGCAGTGACCCGCGATTATGTGCTTGAACTCGACACCAATGGCGCGCCGTTGCTGTCGATCTTCGGTGGCAAGATCACCACCGCACGACATCTGGCCGAAGAAGCCATTGGTAAATTGGCCGGGCCGATGGGCGTGGCGGTTTCGCCCAAAACCCGTGCGCGACTCTTCCCCGGCGGCGCGATTGCCGATTTCGACCGCTTCGTTGCCGATGCGCGCGGCACCTGGCCGTTCCTTGGTGCCGCCCGCGCAGAACGGATGGCTCGCGCTTATGGCACGCGCCTGATGGAGATGCTGGGCGGCATCACCGACGAAGCGGGCATGGGCGCTGAACTTGGCGGTGGGCTGACCGAGATCGAAGCACGCTGGATGCACGACCAGGAATGGGCGCGCACCGCAGAGGATGCGCTGATGCGGCGCTCCAAAATCGGGCTGCACTTGAACGCGACCGAACGGGCAGCATTTGAAAGCTGGTGGGCAAGCGCCTATCCCGCCTGACATGATTACCGTCGCCGCCCTTTACCGCTTCGCTCGCTTCGACGATCCGGCAGCGTTGCGCACGCCGCTGCTCGCGGTCTGCACGGTGCATGGGATTCGGGGGACGCTGCTGCTCGCACGCGAAGGCATTAACGGCACGATCGCGGGCGATGACGCGGGGCTCGCTGCGGTGCTCGCCCATATCCGCACACTGCCCGACTGCGCCGAGATCGAGATCAAATATTCGAACGCCGAAGCGATGCCCTTCCACCGCATGAAGGTACGACTGAAGCGCGAGATTGTGACGATGGGCCAGCCTGATATCGATCCGGTGCGCGGCGTTGGCCACTATGTCGCGCCGGCTGACTGGAACGCGCTGATCGACCAGCCGGACACGATCGTGATCGACACCCGCAACGATTATGAAGTCCAGGTCGGCAGCTTTGCCGGGGCGATCGACCCCGCCACCAAAAGCTTCAGCGAATTTCCGGACTGGTTTCGCGCGCACCGCGATGAGCTGGCGGACAAGAAAATCGCGATGTTCTGTACCGGCGGCATCCGCTGCGAAAAGGCGACCGCCTTTCTGAAAGCCGAAGGGCTGGACGCGGTTTACCACCTGAAGGGCGGCATTCTGAAATATCTGGAGGAAGTGCCCCCTGCCCAGAGCCGCTGGCAAGGCGAATGCTTTGTCTTTGATGAGCGGGTTGCCGTTGGCCATGGGCTTGGCGCTGGCACGCATGCGCTGTGCCGCGGCTGCCGGATGCCGGTAAACGCCGAAGCGCGCCTGTCGCCGCTCTATGTGGAAGGCGTCAGCTGCCCGGCTTGCCACGCCAGCCGGGACGACGCGAAGCGCGCCGGTTATGCCGAGCGCCACCGCCAGGTAAAACTCGCCGAGGCGCGCGGGCAAGCGCATGTGGGGGCCGTCGCCCAGCCAAGCGACCTCAGCGCATGACCGGTACCGATCGCGCCCGTGTCATTTTGCGCTGGCTGCTGGCGGCCGCCTATCTGTTCGTGGGGTACGTCCACCTTCGCTCCCCCGGTGGGTTCATCCCGATCGTGCCCGATTGGGTGCCCTATCCCCGCGAGACCGTGCTGCTGACTGGCGTGTGCGAAATTGCCGGGGCGATCGGGTTGATGACGCGCCGCTTCCGCTATGCCGCAGGGATCGGCCTGGCGGCCTATGCGGTCTGCGTCTATCCGGCCAATATCAAGCATGCGATGGAAGGCGTAACGGTCAGCGGCGTGCAGCTCGGCTGGGCCTATCATGCGCCGCGCCTCGCCTTTCAGCCCGTGATCGTCTGGTGGGCGCTGTTTGCTGGCGGTATCACCCGTTGGCCCTTTGGCGGAAAGGACACCGCGCCATGAGTGACACGCTCGACGATCAATTGATCGACACGCCAGAGGGCCCGATGACCTGGGCGGCCTGGAAGAAGAAGAATCCGGTGCAAACCCCGTCCCGCCGCACCAAGGGTAAGAAATTGCCCGTCAAGGTAAAGCGCTTCACGGACAAACCGTAGCACTCAGCGGCGTGGCGCGCGCAAGGCAATGCCGGAAACGGGGCCGCAGCGCAGCATCACCTTGTCGATCATGTCGATCAGCCGATCGCGCGCCTGCGCGATGCCACCCGAGGACGATCCGCGCTCCTCGGTCTCGATATTGACATAAGCGAGCCCGTGCTGCGCGGCATAGTTTGAAAGCGACCCGTCGCTATAACCGACGCGTTCGAACACCAGATTATAATCGCCTAACGCCAACAAGCGACCGCAAGGGGCCGATGCGCGGGGCTGACCACTCAAATGGGGAAACAGCATCAGGCTGTCCTCGTCATCAAATGGCCATTGTCGCTTGGTGGCCGGGCGCGGCTGATAGCGGGTATTGCACAACCCCACTGAAATTGCCCCGCGCCCCGGCGTTGCCGTTGGGCAATCGGACAGATTGGGATCGAAATCGGGCGCATTGGTATGCAACGCAATGATCAGCCGCGCCGGATCGCCAAGATCGGCGAGCATCCGGGCAACATAGACCGGCCGGGTATCAAGAAAATTGCGATTGGGATCGATTGGTTTGCCAACAATCTCCGCATTAAAGCGTGCGCCGTACCGGGTATCGACCGGCCCGGTATCGACCACCATCACCACCCCGCCCCAGCTATTCACCGCCGCCAAGGCAGCCGCGAAGGTTGCGTTCTCGTTGTCGTGCGTGACCACCCATAAGGGGCCAGCCGGTTTGGCGGTGTTGACGATGCGCCACAGCCGCCAGGTCGCCGCGCCTTCGGTGAAGACCATCCGTTCCACGCTAAGGTCGCGCCAGGTGTCGGGGTCGCGATTGCGGGCGAAGTCATCATCGGCGATGGTCAGGGGGTCGGTTGCGACCCATCCCTCTGGCGCGGAGGCCTGCGCTGAGCTCAGCAGACCACACAGCAGCAGCAACAGCGCCCTGAAAAGAACGAACCGGTCTGGACGGCCAAGGTCGCGGTTCGAACGCATCGGTTCACGGTAACGTGGTTTTGGTGGTCACGAAAGCAAAGGCGTGCAGGCCATTTCGTCCCACAAAGGCACGATGCTGCGCCGGGCTGGCAAAGCTATCCGCTAGCTTGGCGTTTTACGCGCCTCCCGATGTCGCGCTTGATGGGGCGCTCTGGCTGCGGCAAGGGGGACATCGATGCCTGAAAAGCCAATCGCCTTTGCCCTGAACCCCGATCTCGACGGGATGGCCCTTGCGCGGAAATATGCCGATCTGGGTCGCGTCCAGATAAATGACTTTCTCGTGGCTGAGGCGGCTGAAGCGCTGCATTTGGCCCTGCGCGCGCGATCAGACTGGGTGCAGCTGGTCAATTCCGGCGACAAGGTTTTTGAACTCAGCCGTCCAGCGCGCGACGCCATGGCCACCAACCAACGGGCCGCCCTTGACGATGCGGTCTATGCGGGCGCTCGATCCGGCTTCCAATATCGCTACGAATCGATCCGCGTTCCCGATGACGCCGCGGCGCGCGTTGCAAGCAGCGACCCGCTTGCCCATTTTGCCACTTGGCTGTCCAAGGGCGAAGCGCGCGACTTGCTCCGCACCGTGACGGGCGCTGAGGCAATCACCTTTGCCGATGCACAGGCCACAGCCTATGCGCCGGGGGATTTCCTGACCGCGCATGACGATGATGTTGCAGGCAAGCATCGTCACGCCGCCTATGTTTTTGGTCTGACCCCCGTCTGGCGACCGGAATGGGGCGGACTGCTGCTGTTCCACGATGGCGACGGCACAGCGATGAACGGCTTTTCCCCCGTCCATAACACGCTCAATCTGTTTCGCGTGCCGCAGGTGCATAGCGTGACAGAGGTGACCCGCGCCGCCGCCTATCGTCGTTACTCGATCACGGGTTGGCTGCGGAGCAGTGCCGGTTGATAACGCCCACCGCGTCAAGATAGGGCTAGAGCGTGATGAGGTAAGGTCGCTTCAACCTCATACCCGTTCGGCCCCGGATCAGGTCCGGGGGAAGTCGAAGCCCACGCGCTTCGCCTGCCCTTCGACTTCGCTCAGGGCGAACGGGGTTTGGGTTGGTCCAATCCAAAGTCATCGGACTCTAGTCCCCTGGCCATCGCCGACGCAGCTTCAGGGCGACGGTTTAGTTCGCCCGGCAGATTTCGACGACCTGGGCCGCGGCCGCCAAATTGCCATTCTCCAGCATCAGTCGGCGCGCTTCGGCGCATTTGCCCTCCAGAATCAGCCGCGCCGCATGCGCCGAGAGCAGCCGTTGTTCGATTTCAGCGACCGGGCGGCCGGCTTCGATCGGCGGCGGTGAAAAAGGCGGCACGGGTTTAGGGTCCGGATCGGCAGCATTGTCCACCTTGTCGGTCTTGCGCTGCACCGATCGATCGCCGGTTAGCGTCGGGGTCGGGAATCCGACGGCGGTCTTTCGCCCCGAAGGTTCGACAAATTCGATTTGCTTTACCCCCCAATCGGCAAGCTGAAACGCGATTTTCTTCAAACAATCAAAACTGGCATCGGACCGGGCGATCACGCGGACCGGCGCGCCTGCTGCCCAAATTCGGGCACGATCCCGAAATTCGACATCGGACAATGTTTTGTCGGCAAATCGAATCGCGCAGCCACCCTGGGGTCGCGCGGTCACGACGATATCGTCTGGCGCAGGCGGCGCAGGCACCGCTTGTAGCGCCAACACCAGCGCGGCCAGCCCGACGATGATCATCACACCCCCATCAATAAGACCGACCGACCAACACCCGCTCAACCGCAGGCGCCCCGGTAAAGATGCACGCGCCATCAGCCGGTAGCGCGGTCATCGGCACGTTGCGCAGCGTCAGCTTCAATGCCTTTAGCCGCTCGACCACCTGGTCCAGCGCCTCGCCCGTTGGCTTGGCCCATTGCACTTCGACAAAGCCGGGATTCTTTACCGTATCGGCAAAGGCGCGCTCGAGCCCGGCAAAGTCATTCACATCGCGAGCGATATTGGCGTCGAGCCGCGCCTTGGCTTCGGCAAACAATGCCGTCTGGATGTCACCGAGCGTCGCGGCCGCAGCGCCAACAAAATCCACCTTCGCAACCACTGCGCTGTCGAGCTTGCCGTCTTCGCGATAGAGCCGGTCACGACGGATCACGCTGACATTATCGCCAGCCACATCGCGTCCACCCACTTCGATGACGATCGGCGCGCCCTTCTTCACCCAACCCCAGCGCTTGGTCGCGGCCTTGGCCGGGCGCTGGTCGAGCAGCGCACGGACGGGCTCACCAAAGGCATAGAGCTTGGCGAGATCGGCCTGCAGGCCCTTGCAATATTCAACGATCGCCGCGTCTTCGGGCTGGTCGCGCAGCATCGGCACGATCACGATCTGCCACGGGGCGACGCGCGGCGGCACGCGCAGCCCGTCATCATCGCCATGCACCATGATCAGCCCGCCGATCATCCGCGTCGACATGCCCCAGCTCGTGGTTTGCGCCAGTTCAAGCTGCCCGTCGGCATTTTGGAAGCGGATATTTTGCGCGCTCGCGAAGTTTGTGCCCAGGAAATGGCTCGTCCCCGCCTGCAGCGCCTTGCCATCCTGCATCATCGCCTCAATCGAATACGTCGCGACGGCGCCGGGAAACCGCTCATTTTCGGGCTTTTCGCCTGCTACTACGGGCAGCGCGACGCAGTCCTCGGCAAAGGCGCGATAGACTTCGAGCATCTTCAGCGTCTCTTCGCGCGCCTCGGCCTCGGTCGCGTGCGCGGTATGGCCTTCCTGCCAGAGGAATTCGGTGGTGCGCAGGAACATCCGCGTGCGCATTTCCCACCGGACGACGTTTGCCCATTGATTGATCAGCACCGGCAAGTCGCGCCACGACTGAACCCAGCGCGCGAAGGCGGTGCCGATCACCGTTTCCGATGTCGGCCGCACGACGAGCGGTTCCTCCAGCTTTGCCGTGGGATCGGGCATCAGCCCGCCCTTGCCGTCGCTCACCAGCCGGTGATGCGTGACGACCGCCATTTCTTTGGCAAAGCCCTCAACATGCTCGGCCTCTTTTTCGAAATAGGAGAGCGGGATGAACAACGGGAAATAGCAGTTCTCATGCCCCGTCGCCTTGATCTGATCGTCAAGCAGCCGCTGGATGCGCTCCCAGATTCCATAGCCCCATGGCCGGATGACCATGCAGCCGCGCACGCCCGACTCTTCGGCGAGGTCAGCCTCGGTGATGACGGTTTGATACCATTCGGCGAAATTGGCGTCGCGGGTGACGGAGAGAGCGTGCTTGATCATGCGGACGCGGATAGCGCGGGAATTCCCCCTCGTCACGTAGGACTTGATCACAAGCGCACAGACGAACAAGAGAATGCGCATGACCCAGCCCGTTACCAGCCGCGACCGCGTCCTTTACGGCGTTGCGCTGCGCCTGGGGTCAGTCGCCACCTTTTCGGTGATGAACGTGCTGATCAAACTGGCGGAAGGGAACGGCGCGCACCTCGCCGAGCTGATGTTTTTCCGCCAGACCTTTGCACTGCCGATCGTGCTGGTTTGGATAAGCTTCGGGGCTGGGCTTGGATCGCTTCGGACCAACCATATCGGCGCGCATCTGTCTCGCGCGGCGCTGGGCCTTGTCAGCATGTGCTTCGTCTTTTCGACGATCCTGTATCTGCCGCTGGCCGAAGCGACGACCTTGCAATTCACGCTGCCGATCTTCGCAACGGTGCTGGGTGCCCTCATCCTAAAAGAGCCAACCGGCTGGCATCGCTGGGGCGCAGTGACGGTCGGGTTTCTGGGCGTAATCATCGTTGCCCAGCCGGGCACCGGGCAAATGGCGGGCATCGGCGTGTTCACCGGGTTGATGGGGGCGCTGCTTAGCGCCAGTGTCTCAATCCTATTGCGGCAAATCAGCAAGACCGAAAGCGCGCCGACAATTGTCTTCTGGTTTTCCGCGCTATCGGTGCCGCCGACGGCGATTGCCTTTGCGCTCTATTGGACGCCGCACCCAATCGAGACTTGGCTGCTGATGGTCGCCGTAGGGCTGACGGGCGGCATTGCGCAATTGTTCATGACCGCATCGCTCAATGCCGCACCGGTCTCGGTCGTGGTACCGATGGACTATACCGGCCTGGTTTGGGCGACGATCTATGGCTGGGCGATCTTTGGCGCCGTGCCCAGTTGGTCAACCTGGATCGGTGCGCCAGTGATTATCGCGAGTGGGCTTTACATTGTCTGGCGCGAACACCGGTTGCGGCGCGAAAAGGTAGAGCGCGTGATTGCCTGATCAGGCCTTGCGATAGACAAGCATTAGATTGTTGGCCGGCATGTCGATCAGCCGATCAAAGATAAGGCCATGTGCTTTGGCAGCTTCAGTGACGCTCTCGACTGAGCGTAGCCCCCATGCCGGATCGCGCGCGCGCAGCGACTGATCAAATGCCTCGTTGCTCGGTGCCGTTTCCACGCCGTCTTGGCGATAAGGGCCATAGGTGATGAGCGGGCAGCAGGGGGGCAGCAGCCGCGCGGCCCCAGCCATCAGCCCCAGCGTCGCTGCCCAGGGGCTGATATGGATCATGTTGATACACAGCACCGCCTCTGCCCGGTCGATCGCCCAATCGGGGGCCGCTGCATCGATATCGATCGGCGCACGGACATTGGCCAGGCCCGTCGTCCAGGAGGCGATCGAGGCACGGGCGGTCGCATCGGGGTCGCTCGGCTGCCATTCATGCCCGCACAACATGTGTGCGAAATAGCCGATATGCTCGCCGCTACCGCTCGCGATCTCCAGGACCAGCCCCTGCACGGGCAGCACATCGGCGAGCACGGCGGCAATCGCTGCACGGTTGCGTTCAGTGGCGGGCGCGTGCTTGCGCACCGCACCAGAGTCTTCCGCCACGATCCAGGGGGTGGGATCAGCCATGATATGCCTCGCTTGTCGACGGGTTGATCGCTAAACCTGTCCTGTGGCTTTGCAATAGGGGGCTTGATGGCAGAGGTAGATCGCGGGGCGGGCGTGCTGTTTCCTCCGCCCTTCATTTTTCTTGGGCTATTGCTGCTCGGCCCGGTCATTGATTGGCTGTTGGGCTTGCCATCGCTGCCAATCCCCGGCGGCCTGAGCATGATTTTTCTGTTCCCGGGTTTTATCCTGATCGGCATCGCCATCGGCCTGTTTCGCCAGCGCGGCGAGAACCCCAACCCGGCGACGGCGACTGGCGGTATTATCGATACCGGCATTTACGCGCGCACCCGCAACCCAATGTATCTCGGCATGGCGATTGCCTATCTGGGGCTGGCCATTGTGCTGCACAGCATGCCGTCGCTGCTCTTGTGGCCAGTGGCGCTGTTCCTGATCAATTCGCAAGTGATCGCGCGCGAGGAGCGCTATCTGACGGCCAAGTTCGGCCAGCCTTATCTGGATTACATGGCGAGGGTGAAGCGCTGGCTTTAACGCTGTGAAACGGCGCGCCAGATCAACCGGGACGCCAAGAGATAGACAAACAGCCCAGCGGGACCCGCAAGGAAAGTCAGCGCCAATATGGGGCCCTGCGCCACCCGCCCCATCCCGCGCCTGTCGGCATCCTCAGCGATCCAAACGCCCGTAAACAAGTCCAACGCCAGATAGTGCGTCCAGCCCGTAACGACGCCACCATCGGTTGCAAAGATGGCACGGATGCCTGCAATGGTCGTGAAATCAGGTGCCGGGCCGCCGCTATCGCCGAACCCCACCGTCAGTGCCGTGGTGATCAGCACCACGTAAAACAGGCTAAGCCCGCCTGCCCCCAGCACCCGCAGCCAGCCGATCGTCCCGAACCGGCGCGGGGCGAGGATCAGCACCAGCCACAGCAGCAGCGCGGCGGTGTTGACGATCTGGAAGAGGGTGGGCCAGTTCATACTATCGCTTTTCAAAAATAATTTCGTTGCGTTCGACTGCAACATTCATTGCGCCATTACGGAGGTTACGCCTAGAATGCTTTCAACAGAGAGGCAATAATGGCGCGGTCGACAACTATCATTAGACAAGGCACACGCCAGCTACGCAATTGGCGTCGCTTTCAAGATTGGATCGATGATCATAGTGGATCTGCTTGGGTTTTTCGCGGATTGGGTGATACCGAATTTTCGCTTGTTCCGACGATCGGCCGAATTCAGCGGTATACACTCTCACGCGAACGGTCGGTGTTAGCGTCCTTCCGGCGCAGGGCGCTCCAATTTACCAATGATCTGGGATTTACCAATTGGGATTATCTTGCGCTCGCGCAACATCACGGCGTTCCAACGCGGCTACTGGACTGGACAACAAATCCCCTTGTTGCCGCGTTTTTTGCAGCATCAGCTTCGCCGGGCGAAAAGGAGGTGACGATTCGTCGAAGAGCGGGACGCGCAACTCCTCAGGCTAACACCGTCACCTGTCGTATAGTCGCAACGAGAGTGCCGCATTCGGCCGTTGTCGACATGGATTCTGACGACGATCCTCTGGCAATGTCCAACATCGGCTTTGTCCTGCCGCGAGCGATTTCCACTCGAATTGGATCGCAGAGTGGTATATTTAGCGTTCATCCCAGTCCAGACCAACCATGGCTTACGCCACTGATGGACGCTAACCACCGGTTTGATATTGTCGGCGAGGACCGAGACTTTTTCTTGCGTCGGCTGTTCTATTTAGGAGTCGACCCGCTATATCTCATGGGCGGCTTGGACGGACTGGGCGCGAGAGCGGCTTGGCAAGCTAGGCGCGGCATAGGACTGGGAGCTATCACGTGACTGCGCTTCCCAAATTTGCTCCAGAAGAAGCGAACGCTTTGGCGATCGCCAACAAAATCAACGCAATGGACAAGGAAGATCTTGATAATCTTGATGCTTGGCAAGATTTACAGGATCTGTCGTCGGACACCATTTTCGAAGCTATTGACGCTGATCCAAATAGCGTTGTCGTTGATAACACCGGTAGTTTTGAAGCGGTTGCTTCGGTATATGTGACGCTAGTTTACGGAACGTCGCGCGATGCAGCGTCTATGAGCGACGAATATCTTGCGACCATCGGTGGAACTTTTGATAAGACGAGCGTAAAGATAACAAGCGTGCACGTCGATACTTCACCGTTCTACAAGTAACCTTTCGCCTTATTCCGCCGCCTCGGCGAGCGGCGCATCCTTCCACACCAGCACCGGTTTGCGCGCTGCCAATGTTTCATCGAGCCGGGCGCGGGGGGCGTAATGGGGGGCGGATTTCAGGCTGGGGTCGCCCGCCTTGGCGCGTCCTGCCACTGATCGCAGCGCGCCGATGAACTGGTCTAGCGCGGCCTTGCTCTCGGTCTCGGTCGGTTCGACCAGCATCGCGCCGTGAACGACGAGCGGGAAATAGACCGTCATCGGGTGGAAGCCTTCGTCGATTAGGCCCTTGGCGATATCAAGCGTGGTGAAGCCCTCCGCCATGCCATTATCGCTGAACAATGCCTCGTGCATGCACGGCCCGCTCGCGGCGAAGGGCGCATCGAGCACCTCCTCCAGACTGCGCAGGACATAGTTGGCGTTGAGCACCGCGTCCTCGGCAACCTGGCGCAGGCCATCCGCGCCGTGGCTGAGGATATAGCTGAGCGCGCGCGTGAACATGCCCATCTGGCCGTGGAACGCGACCATGCGGCCAAAGCTGTTGAGCGGCCCGCCGAAATGCGTGCGCTCAAAGGCATCGGCATCGGCTTCCTCGATCAGGTGGACGACGCCGTCTGCAGTGCGGGCGGTGTAAGGCAGCGGGCCAAACGGCGACAACGCCTCCGACAGAACGACCGGGCCGGAGCCGGGACCGCCGCCGCCGTGCGGGGTGGAGAAGGTCTTGTGCAGGTTGATGTGCATCGCATCGACGCCGAGATCGCCGGGGCGCACGCGACCAACGATCGCGTTGAAATTGGCGCCATCGCAATAGACATAGCCGCCGGCTGCATGGACCGCGTCCGAGATGTCCTTCAGGTCGCGTTCGAACAGGCCGCAGGTATTGGGGTTGGTGATCATCACCCCCGCAACGTCCGGCCCCAGCCGCGCTTTGAGCGCGGCGGTATCAACGCGACCCTCGGGCGTCGCGGGGATATCCTCGACCTGATAGCCCGCAAAGGCTGCCGTTGCCGGGTTGGTACCATGCGCCGATTCGGGGACGAGGATGACATTGCGATGCCCCTCCCCACGCGCCTCAAGCGCTGCCTTGATGCACAATATGCCGCACAGCTCGCCATGCGCGCCCGCCTTGGGGCTCATGGCAACGCCGTGCATGCCCGTGAGCTTGATCAGCCACATGGCGAGTTCGTTGATGACGCCCAATGCGCCCTGCACGGTATCGACCGGCTGAAGCGGATGGATATCGGCGAAACCGGGCAGTCGCGCCATTTTCTCGTTGAGGCGCGGATTGTGCTTCATCGTGCAGCTGCCGAGCGGGAAGAAGCCCAGGTCGATCCCGTAATTCTGGCGGCTGAGGCGGGTGTAATGCCGCACGGTTTCAGGTTCGGACAGACCGGGCAGGCCGATGGGCGCGGTGCGGGCGAGGTTGGCCAATCGATCCTCCCCGGCACGGGGAGGGGAACCATTCGCCTCTTCCGGCGAATGGTGGAGGGGGGCTGCCGCAAGCGTTGGGCTCGGAGGCGAGCCCCCTCCACCACCGGCCAGAAGAAGGCCGGCGATCCCCCTCCCCGTGCCGGGGAGGATTTCATCAAAATCCACCCCCGTCGTCTCGGTCGAGCCGATCTCAAAGATCAATGCTTCTTCGAGCATCAGCCCCTTATTGCCGGTGAATGTGGCCGGGCCAGTATCGCCAGCACCGCCCATTTCCGGACGCCAGCCGCTTGCGTTGATCGTCATGCCAGCACCTCTTCGAGCGCGGTTGCGAGGGTTTCGATGTCGTCAGTCGTTGTCGTCTCGGTCACAGCGACAACGAGGCCGTGGTCGAGTTCGGCAACGCCGGGGTAGAGCCGCCCGAGCGACACGCCCGCGAGGATCTGGCGATCGGCGAGCGTCCGCACGATCGGGCGCGCTTCCTTAGGCAGCACCAGCGTAAATTCGTTGAAGAAGCTGTTGTTGACGACGGTCACGCCCGGCACCTTTGCCAAGCGGTCTGCAGCCGCAACGGCCAGCGCGTGGTTTACGCCTGCCAGCTTGCGCAGCCCCGCCTCCCCCAGCAAGGTCATATGGACCGTGAAGGCCAGCGCGCAGAGCCCAGAGTTGGTACAGATGTTCGACGTCGCCTTTTCGCGGCGGATATGCTGTTCGCGCGTGCTGAGCGTCAGCACGAAGCCGCGCTTGCCGTTTGCGTCGACCGTCTCACCGCACAGCCGTCCGGGCATCTGGCGGAGATATTTCTCCTTGCACCCGAACAGGCCGACATAGGGGCCGCCAAATTGCAGGCCGACGCCAATCGACTGGCCTTCGCCCACAACGATATCGGCGTCCATTTCGCCCGGCGACTTGATCGCGCCAAGCGCCACCGGTTCGGTGACGACCGCGATCAGCAGCGCCTTTTTGGCGTGGCATGCGTCAGCGAGCGGCTGCAGATCAGCGATACGGCCAAGAATATCGGGATATTGCACGACAACACATGACGTCTCGCCGTCAATCGCGGCGATCAGCGCGTCGATATCGGGTTTCGCCGTCAGCGTCGGCAGCGATGTTTCCAGCACGTCGCCAGTGTATTTCGCCATCGTCTTGGCGACCGACACATAATGCGGGTGCAGCCCCGACGACAGGATCGCCTTGCCGCGCTTGGTGATGCGCCGCGCCATGCCGATCGCCTCCCAGCATGCGGTCGAACCGTCATACATCGACGCATTCGCCACATCGGTGCCGAGCAACCGCGCGACTTGGCTTTGGAACTCGAACAGCATCTGCAGCGTGCCCTGCGCAATTTCGGGCTGGTAGGGGGTATAGGCGGTCAGAAACTCGCCGCGCTGGATGAGGTGATCGACGCTGGCGGGCACATGGTGGCGATAGGCGCCGCAGCCGAGGAAAAAGGGCACCTGCCCCGCGACCAGATTTTTGCGTGCAAGGGCCGACATATGCCGCTCAACCGCCATTTCGCTGGCGTGCATCGGCAGGTCGTGGATCGGCCCGTCGAGCCGAGCGGATTCGGGCACGTCGATAAACAGGTCGTCGATCGACGCCGCGCCGATGGTCGCCAGCATGGCTTGGCGGTCGGAATCGGTGAGGGGTAAGTATCGCATTGTGTTTCTCCTCCCCGCCCGATTGCGGGAGGGGAGACGGCCTAGAGCTTGGCGACGAACGCTTCGTAGGCGACTTCGTCCATCATGCCCTCGACCTCGCTCGGGTCGCTCAACGTCAGCTTGAAGAACCAGCCATCGCCTTCGGGGTCCTCATTCACCAGACCCGGCGTGTCGGCGAGCGCGGCGTTGCCCTCGATCACCGTGCCCGACACCGGCGAATAGACGTCCGACGCTGCCTTGACCGATTCGACCACGGCGGCTTCGTCGCCCTTGGTCAGGTCCTTGCCCTCTTCCGGCACGTCGACGAACACGATGTCGCCCAGTTGTTCCTGCGCATAGTCGGTGATGCCGACGGTGCCGATATCGCCATCAAGCTCGACCCATTCATGATCTTCGGTGAAATAGCGGCTCATGCGGTGCCTCCTTTAACGGACATAGCGGTGGGGGATGAAAGGCATCGCGGTGACGAGGCCGGTGTGAATCTTGCCGCGCTGGGCAAGCGTGATCTTCGTGCCGGGGGCCGCCATCGATAGCGGCACATACGCCATGGCAATCGGCGCGCCGACGCTGGGTGCAAAGCCGCCCGACGTGACCTTGCCGACGTCGGCGCCGCTCGCGTCAAGCACCGCAGCGCCTTCGCGCACCGGCTGTTTGCCTTCGACGAGCAGCCCGACGCGCTTAAGCGCGGGGCCGGACTCGCGCTCGGCTAGAATGCGCGTGGCACCGGGGAAATTGGCTTCTTCGCGCCGCCGTTTCGACAGCGCAAAGCCGAGATCGGCCATGATCGGCGTGGTCTCAGGATCAAGGTCATGGCCATAGAGCGGCAGTCCCGCTTCGAGCCGCAGCGAATCGCGCGCGCCAAGGCCAATCGGCTTCACTTCGGGTTCGGCGCAAAACAGGTCCGCGATCATCTCAGCCGACTCGGCGGGGATCGAGATTTCAAACCCGTCCTCTCCGGTATAGCCTGATCGGCTGATCCAGGCGTCGATGCCCGCGATCTGGAAATTGCCGCCGCGCATGAAGACCAGCGCATCAAGCGGCCATTCGCCTGTCGTATGCCGCTTGAGCACCGCAAACGCCTTTGGCCCCTGCAGCGCCAGCAGCGCGCGATCATCGAGGTGATTGATCGTTACCGCGTCGGGCAGGCTCTCGCGGAGATGCGCGATATCGTCATATTTCACCGCGCCGTTGACGACCAGATAGAGACTGTCGGGCCAGCGCGCGAACATCAGATCATCAAGGATGCCGCCATTGTCGTCGAGCAGCAGCGAATAACGCTGTGCGCCAAGCTTCAGGCCCTTCACATCGGCGGGGATCAGCGCCTCAAGCGCATCGTCCAGCCCGTCGCCGGTCAACTGGAGCTGCCCCATATGGCTGACATCGAACAGGCCGGCATGTTCGCGCGTCCAAAGATGTTCGGCCATGATGCCTTCATACTGGATCGGCATGTAATAATCGGCGAATTCGACCATCCGCGCGCCCCGCGCCCGGTGCCACGCATCGAGCGGCAGCATTTCGATCGTATCGATAAAGTCGATCTGGTCGCTCATTACAGGCCTTCCGTGCGGTGGTTACGGCATGCCAAGCCCGGATTCCCGGTCCTAGTCAGCCGCCCCCTCTGTCACGGAACCTGAGAGCTTTCGCCGCGCGTCTTGTGGCGCGTACCGGCTTACCCCTTCGGTGGGCCCCGCAAACGCTTGCGAAGCCGCTTTCCAGAGTGTCGTGTCAGGTCAGCGCGGTCCCGATTGCCTGAGAGATTCCGGGGCGGTTGCTCCTTCGGCGGTGGGGTTTTATTCCCACACTCTCCCGCGCTTACCCATGACGGTTGCCCGCCATCGACAACCCAGCTTTGACGCGCCGCAGCAACCGAGTCAATCGACGATGAACAGTTTCGCGCCGCCCGCGCTGCGCGACCGATGCGCTGCGTCGCCAAAGTCCGAAACCTGGTAGGACATGCCCGCCGTCAACGTCTGGCTGCGGCCATCGCGCAGCTCGTTTTCGATCGCCCCTTCTAGCACCAACAGCACATGGCCACGGTCGCACCAATGGTCCGCAAGATAGCCCGGCGAATATTCCACCATGCGCACCCGCAGGTCACCAACCGCAAAGGTTTGCCACCACGCTGTGCCGGTTTCGCCCGGATGTTCGGTGCGCGGTACCACCGACCAGTCGGTAACAGTGTGCGCCAGGGCGGGGATTTTCACCGCGTCGCGTTATATTTCAGCTGCGCATCGGTCAGCTGGAAACCGACCAGTGCTTCAAAGGTCGCACGCTGCACTGCCTGCCGGATCTCCGGGCGCGACAGCGGATCGACGGCCGCGTCTTCGCCCCCGGCCTTGCGAATCTTGACCAGCAATTTTCGCGTTTCAGGCGGCAAGGTTGCGGCAGAGCGAACAACATTTGCGGTCGCCTGCCCAGTCGTGCTGGACCGTTCCTGCCCGGCATCAAAATGCACATCAACATGGCCAATGCGCTTGGCAACTACAGCAGTACCGCCCTGCAGGACCGTGATGAAATAGGGCAGCACAACATCGCGTGCGGCCCCGGCATCGGTGCGGCGCGCGCGGACATCGAACGTCACCACTGTTTGCACATTTTCACCCACATCGGTGCAGGTCGACCGCACATTGGTGATCAGCGCCGTTACATCAAGGGCGCTTTGATCCTGGCTCGATTCGGGGCTGAACAGGGTAACGTCGCCGGTCGCGGTCGGCACGGCAACGGCCGGGCACGCCGTGCGGATCGCGGTGATGCCGCCCAGGGCGATCTCGCCGGTCTGGGTGCAGCCTGAAAAAACCAGGGCGAGGGCAACGGAAAAAGCGGTTTTACGGGCTATCACGGGCGTACGCACCTTTTGAACGAGAAGGGGGCCGCCGCCTTTCATCCGCGCCGACCCCAGAGCCTGCGCCTAGCATAGGAACCGGCTTTCGCGCACGCAAGCAATCGCGTAGAGAACCCGGTATGAACGCTATGCTGAAACCACCGCTTGACTTGTTGATCGCCGCGCCGCGCGGATTTTGCGCCGGCGTCGATCGGGCCATTCACATCGTTGAGCTGGCGATCGAAAAATATGGCGCGCCGGTCTATGTGCGGCATGAAATCGTCCATAACAAATATGTCGTCGATACATTGCGCGCCAAGGGTGCCGTGTTCGTCGAAGAGCTGGAAGAAGTGCCCGATGGCGTGCCGGTGGTGTTTTCCGCGCATGGCGTGCCCAAATCGGTGCCGGTCGAGGCAGAGGATCGCGGCCTGGCCTATCTGGACGCCACTTGCCCGCTGGTGTCCAAAGTCCATCGTCAGGCCGAACGGGTGTTCGAAGCCGGTCGCCACATCATCTTTGTCGGCCATGCCGGGCACCCCGAAGTGATCGGTACCTTTGGCCAGGTGCCGCCAGGCGCGATGACGCTGATCGAAACCGCCGAGGATGCGGCCAGTTTCGTGCCGGTTGATCCCAACAATCTGGCATTTTTGACGCAGACGACGCTGTCGGTGGACGACACGGCTGATATCGTCGCCAAGCTGGTCGAACGCTTCCCCGGCATCAAGGCGCCGCGCGGTGAGGATATCTGCTACGCCACGTCAAACCGCCAGGCAGCGGTGAAGGCCATTGCAGAGCAATGTGATGCGATGCTGGTGATTGGCGCGACCAATTCGTCAAACTCGCTGCGCTTGGTTGAAGTCGCCGAGCGCCACGGCATTCCTGCCCGGCTGATCCCGCGCGCTGCTGATCTTGATTTCGCCTGGCTGGAAGGCGTGAAGACGCTGGGCATCACGGCCGGTGCGTCAGCACCAGAAGTGCTGGTGCGCGAGCTCGTTTCGCGGTTGTCCGAAGTCTATACAATCACTGAGCGCGAGGAAGAAACCACGCGCGAGACGATCTCGTTCAAGCTGCCCCGCGGCCTCGAAGTGCCTGCCTGAACGGTGGCAGTTTACACCCACGTCTCGGCAGAGGCGCTGGCCGAATTTCTGACGCGTTTCGATCTCGGCGAATTGGTGTCCGCCAAGGGGATCGCCGAAGGTGTCGAGAACAGCAATTACATGGTCGATACGACCAAGGGGCGCTTTTTCCTGACGCTGTATGAAAAGCGCGTGCATGAAAGCGACCTGCCCTATTTCTTCGCAATGCTCGGGCATCTCGCGGAGCGCGGTTGCCATGTGCCGCGGGCCCTGCCCGACCGGATCGGCCAAACCATCCACGACCTTGCCGGACGCCCGGCAGCGCTGATCGAATTTCTGCCCGGCGTATCGGTCTCGCACCCCAATCCGGCGCAGGCGCGCGCCGTGGGGGCAGCGCTTGGCCAGATGCACCAGGCGCTGGCCGATTTCACGTTGGAACGCAGCAACACCCAGGGGCCGGATGAATGGCCTGCGCTATTGGCCCGTTGCGGACCTAACCTCGATACAATCCAGCCCGGCCTCTACGACACCGTAGACGGCGCGCTCGGCGATGTGCTCGCGCGCTGGCCTGCCAACCTGCCGCGCGCGACAATCCATGGCGATCTGTTCCCCGACAATGTGCTGATGCTGGGCGACCGGGTCAGCGGGCTGATCGACTTTTATTTCGCCTGCACCGAAATCCGCGCCTGGGACCTCGCGGTCACGCATAGCGCCTGGGCATTTGATGCAGGCGGCGCGCCCGCTGCGCCTGCGATCGGCGCGGCATTGGTAGAGGGGTATGCTGCCGCCTTCCCGCTCAGCGTGACGGAACGCTCGGCGCTGCCGGTGCTTGCACAGGGCGCCTGTATTCGCTTCCTGCTGACCCGCGCTTGGGACTGGCTCAACACACCACCCGGCGCACTAGTGACGCGCAAGGATCCACTTGCCTATCTGCGCCGGCTCGACTTTTACCGCGCGCATGGCGAGACGCTGTTTCAATGAGTGATCTGGCTAGCGAACTTCCCAAGGTCGAAATTTTCACCGATGGCGCGTGCAAGGGTAATCCTGGCCCCGGCGGCTGGGGCGCGGTGCTGCGGATGGGCGACAAGGAGCGCGAGATTTCCGGCGGCGAGCCGCTGACCACCAACAACCGCATGGAAATGATGGCGGTGGTCGAATCCTTGAATGCGCTGAAGCGCCCATGCGCGGTGACGCTCTATACCGACAGCCGCTATGTGATGGATGGCCTGACCAAATGGATCAAAGGCTGGCAGCGCAATGGCTGGAAGACCGCCGACAAGAAGCCGGTCAAGAACGCTGATATCTGGCAGGCATTGCTCGCCGCCGCCAAGCCACACCGGATCACCTGGCAATGGGTGAAGGGCCATGCCGGCCACCCGGAAAATGAGCGTGCCGATGCGCTGGCCAGCGCCGCCGCCATTGCGGCCGGACCGGCAGCGCGCGCGCGCTCGACCTGATCGGACGGCTAGCGGCTATAACTGCAGCTTGAGCAGATCATAATGGCGGTTGAGCGTCACGAACCGTGCATGGGCCGCTTGTTGTGATGCCGCGTCCGGTTCAGCCTGATCGGGATGCAGCTTCCGCGCCAGCGCCCTGAATCGCTGACGCAGCGCGCTGCGATCAAGCCGCGATGTCCGATCCATTTCGAAAAACGCAAACGCCTGGTCAAGGTCGGTCAGGGCAGACTTGCGCCGGATTTGGGCGGCATCCGGACCGTTCCTGACGCTGCGGCGATTGATCCGCGCGGTCAATCGTTCGAGCCGGGCATTGGCGCTTTCCAGGCGCCGAATCGTCATGTCGACATCGCGCGGGCGCAATCGCCGATCGCGACGTAGGACTTTTTCCAGTGATTCAGCCCGCGCCAGCGCCGACGATCTAATCCATGCCTCGGTTGCGCCCCAATGCGGCGGCCAGCGCATCGCAAGGGAATAATGCAGCGCCCAGGTGGCCTGCATCGCTGCGTCAAAAGCCATCATCTGACGGCTGAGCCTGTCACCAATCCTTTCGGCCAGCGCGACATCGGTGGCGCGGATGGCCAGCGGATTGGCAAGCCCGGCTTCCACTTCCTCCAAAAACGCATCGAGCACGGCGATCCGGTCCGATTTCGGCCACCGCCGGCCGAGCCGCGCGATGCGTTCAAACGTGTCCGCAGCGCCAGCGGCTTCGCGAACTGCCGCATAATCGCCGGAGCAAAGCCGTGCTTCCAGCGCCGCCGCGACCTTGGGCGTGACGCGATCAAAGACCGTGTCGATCCCAAACAGCAATTCGAGCACTTCATTGGCCCGGTCAATTTCCGCTGCATCGCCTGCCTGCACCCGCGCTGGGCTGATGCCGATTGCGAGCAGGAAATCATCGGCACCCTGGCGCGGGTCATCGGCTGAATCGACAAAGCGCCAGAGCTGGGTTGGAAAGGGTGCCAGCCCGATGGTGTCAAAAATTCGGGCAACGTCGGCGCGGCGCTGGCTGTGCCGCGGATTAAAAGCGGCCAGATCCAACGGGCTGTCGACGGACATCTGCCGACGCCGGTCAGCGCCTTCCACGCCAAAAATACTGTGTGTTTGATGGGTTAGCCGCAGCCGCAGCGGCATGCGTGGGCGCAGGCGTTGACCGATCCGCGTTGCGCCCCAACGCAGCCCGCCCCCAATGCTGCCGAGATAGGATCGCCCCGCCATCGTGCGAAAGCTAATCCACTTCCAGCCCCGATGCCAACTCTGGCTTGATCCCCGCGTAGCAACGCGCAACCATATCGGGACCGATGAGCAAGAGGAGCCGAATCGATGACCTTTACGCTTTACAAGGACAAGGCCGGTGAGTGGCGCTGGCGGCTGAAGCACCAGAATGGCAACATCCTGGCAACGTCGAGCGAGGGCTATTCGGCGAAGGCCGGTGCGCTGAAATGCATCGAAAATGTGAAGGGTTCTGCCGACGCCGAAGTCGTCGAGGAAGATTGATCAGCCAAACCGGGCTGGCGCGTACCGATCCGCATCGATGCCCGCCGGCCCGGCCTGACCAAGAATAAGCGCCGCGCCCAGCAATGCAGCGGCAGGTGCGGTTTGAATGCCAATGCCCCCCTGGCCGGCAAACCAGAAAAAGCCCGGTGTCTTGGGATCAAAGCCAAACACCGGCAGGCGATCGGGCGCGAAGCTCCGCAGGCCGGCCCATTTGCGTTCAACCGCAGCGACCTTCCAGTCCGTCACCGTCTCAAACCGGTCGATCGCGATGGCCACGTCGATCTCCTCGGGCGCGGCATCACCGGGCTCAACCGGTGTTTCATCATGCGGACAGAGCCATAGCCGATTGGCCCCCTCTGGCCGGAAATAATAGCTGCCGGCAATATCGACCACCAGCGGCAGGGTTTCCGGCACATCATCAGTCGACACCCTGACCTGAACGATCGTCCTGCGCTTGGGCTGAATGCCAATGGGGTGCGCGCCGGCCATCAACGCAACCCCGTCGGCCCAGGCCCCGGCCGCATTGACGATGATGCCGGCGGCAACCGACCAATCCCCGGCGCGAAGCACCCAATCGCTGCCAGACCGTTCAATCGCATCAATCCGGCGCGACGTGATCAATTCACCGCCTGCCCGCCGAAACGCCGCCTGAACGCTGCCATGCAGGCCACCAACATCGATATCCGCGCCAGTTGATTCGAGCAGCCCGGCAATCAGTATCGGCCGCGCGCGCGGGACCCAGTGTCGCACTCCGTCATGATCAAGCCGCTTGAGGCCGACCCCGGTGCCCGCGAAATCGGCTGCCATTTTGTCGAGCAGCGGCAAAGCATCCCGCTCGGCCACCTCCAATGACGCGCGCGGCTTCAAAAAGCCGCCGCGGTCGAGCGCGTCGTAAGAAGCGCGAGTCAGCGGCTGGACATGCGGCCCGCCCAGCGTTTCATGCCAGAATGCAGCCGACCGCCCGGTCGAATGATAGCCCGGCATATCCTCTGCCTCAATCAGCAGGACCCGGCCATGCGGCGCGAGTTCAGCGGCAAGGCTGGCCCCGGCAATGCCGGCACCGATGACCGCAATATCGACGCGGCTATGGGGTGTTGTCATCCGATCAACCCTGCTGCGCGCGCGAGGCCAGGAAGATATCGATTTCCCCGATCGCCCGATTGCGGACGCTATCGACTTCGCGCAGCACTTCATGCGCTGCTTCCTTGCCGAACCGCAGTAAACGGCAATCATGCAGCTTTGGGGCCAAAGCGATCGCGGCCTTGGCATCAACCAGCTCATCCGCCGTCGGCACCAGCATCAGCGTTGGAATGCGCATCGCCTTTAGCCGCGACTCAGCCCGAAGCTGGCGGGTGGAGGCAAAAGCCTCGATCACCCAGCGCCAGCTCGGTGGTCCGGTGACGATCTCTGGCTTGGTTTCCTGCCACCAGATTTCATCGGCATAGCGTTCGGCGTCATGCGTCAGCAGCGATTGGCGGGTATCGAGCGCGCCGGGCTTTTCATTGCCCTTCCACGCCGGCCGCATGGCGTTGCCGATGCCGCCGATCAGCCGGGCAACGCGCTCGCCAAGGGCGGCCCCAAAGCCGGTCTTCAGCCCCAGCATCGGCGCGACCAGCACTAAAGCATCGGGCTTCGCCACCCCCTCCACCGCCGCGCGCAGCACCAAATGCCCGCCCATTGAATGGCCCATCACAATCTGCGGCGCCGCTGCCTGTGCCGACCAGGCATCGAAAAATTCTTTAAAATCAACAATATAAGTTGAAAAATTATCGATATCGCCAACCTGGGGGTTGGGCGTAAGCCGCCCGGATCCGGCCTGACCGCGCCAGTCAAACCAGGTAACCCCCCATCCCTGGCCATGCCAATGCGCGAATAATTCCAGATATTTTTCAAAGATATCACCGCGCCCACCCTGAAACAGGATGCTGCCGCGCGGAGTGCCCTCCGCCGGCCAATCGAACCGCCGCAGCGCCCAGCCATCGCTGGCTGTCCAATGGGTGATCCGGGCCGCAGCAGGAATCGCGCGGCGATAAAGAAGTGGAGAGGCCATGGCGTTGGTTACTCTTTAGAAAGCCGTTCCGTCTAGGGATAAGCTTGATGAACTGGGACTATCTCGTCGCTTTGATGCCAGCGCTGCTCGCGCTGATCCTTGTTTCGGCAGGGATAGAGGACGTGCGGCTGCGCACAATCGCCAATTGGAAAAATGCGTTGATCGTCGTGCTTGCGGTGCCGTGGTGGGTGGCCAACGGCATGACGTTTTGGCCCGATATCGCGATCCAGATCGGCTTTGCAGCTGTTATCTTTGGTTTTTTTGTGGGTGCCTTTGCGCTTGGCCAGATGGGCGGCGGCGACGTCAAACTCATCGGTGCGCTGGCGTTATGGTTCCCAGTCCAGCCGATGATCTGGCTGCTGATCATGATGTCGCTGATCGGCGGCGGGCTGACGCTGGTGATGATGATCGATCGCTGGCGACGGCAGGACAAGGCACCGATCGAGATTCCTTATGGCGTGGCGATCGCAATCGCCGGCCTTTTGGCGGTTCAGGAACCAGTTTTTAACCAATTTACGTGAATGCTTAACGACGGATCAACCGATCCGCGTCCGAAAAGGCCGAATGTGTCATGGATGGTAAGAAGATCATACTTTTGGTGAGCGCGCTGATCGTGGCGGCGTTGACGGCATTCATGGCGCGCAGTCTGGTCGCCGGGTCGAGCACGCCCGTCGCGGGCGCAGCCGTCGTCCAACCCGTCCAGCAAGTCGATGGCCCTGAGGTTTTGGTCGCGACCCGCGCACTGCCGGTTGGCACGATCCTGGACGCAACTGCGCTGAAATTTCAGCCCTGGCCCAAAGAGCTGGTCGACAACGCCTATTTCCTGAAGAAGCAAACCGATTTGAAATCGCTGCAAGGCACCGTGGTCCGCAACGCGATCACGGCCGGCCAGCCCGTTACCCAGGGCGCGCTTGTCAAGCCGGGCGATCGTGGCTTTCTGGCCGCCGCGCTCGGACCGGGCATGCGCGCCGTTACCGTGCCGGTCCAGGCCAATGCCGCCGTTGCCGGTTTTGTCTTTCCCGGCGACCGGATCGATTTGATGCTCACCCAGACGGTCGCCGGCGGCGGCGATGGCCCGCCGCTGAAGGTATCGGAAACCGTGCTGCGCAATTTGCGCGTGCTGGCGACCGATCAGCGCACCGACAATACGGTGGGCGAAGACGGCAAGACCGTTGTGCGCACTTTTTCCAGCATCACGGTCGAGGCGACCCCGAAGCTCGCCGAACAGTTGACGGTGGCCCAAACGCTCGGCTCGCTTTCCGTCGCGCTGCGCTCAATCGCCGACAATAGCGCAGAACTCGAAGAAGCGATTGCGTCGGGCTCAGTCTCGGTTCCCGATGGCAATGATCCCAATGCCGAAAAGGCGATGATCATGAAGATCGCCTCACGTCCCACAGCAGGTGCCTCCACCTTTGCCACTGGCGCCGATGTCTCGCGCTTCCAGCGCAGCACGGTGCCCGGCAAGCCTGCTAGCGAAACAACGGGCCCGAATGGCGTTGCCTTTCCGGGCGGTGCCGCAACTGGCCCAATCGTCCGCATCGCACGCGGCAATGCTGTGACCGACGTTTCGGTCGGAGGGAAGAAATAGGATGCGTAGTTCAGCAAAACTGATCGGATGGCCAATCGTGGCTGCGGTCGCCGCCAGCGCGATCTGCAGTACCGCGCCAACCGACGCGCAGACCGTGGCCGCATCGCCGACGACGACCGTCGATGTCGCGATCGGTCGCGGCAGGCTGATCAATCTGGCCCGGCCAATGACTGATCTGTTCGTCGCCGACGACAAGATTGCCGATGTTCAGGTGCGTTCGCCCACCCAGCTCTATGTCTTCGGTAAGGGCGCCGGGGAAACCACGATTTATGCCACCAGCAAGGGCGGCGCGGTCGTCTATGCTGCCAGCGTCCGGGTTGGCGCCAATATCGATTCGGTCGGCCAAATGCTGTCCCTGGCGATGCCCGATGCCCATATCGTTGCAACGCCGATGAATGGCCTGATCCTGCTGACCGGCACGGTGCTGCAGCCAGACGATGCTGCCGAAGCCGAGCGGCTGGTGCAGGCCTATGTCGGCGATGCGACCAAGGTGCTGGTGCGCCTGAAAACCGCGACGCCACTGCAAGTGAATCTGCAGGTAAAATTTGCTGAGGTCAGCCGCTCTTTCATCAAGAATATCGGCGTCAACATCCAGAACCGCGCCAGCGGCAATCCGTTGTTCAACATTGCGCAGGGCCGCCAGGGGGGGATTTCGACCGTTCCGGGTGACACCACCCCAACGACGACGGTCGATCAAAATGGTTTGACGCCCGGCGCTACCTTGTTCCAATTCCCGAACAGCCCCGCTTTTGGCACCGCATTGGGCCTTGCCGGGCGCTATTTTGGCGCGGATCTGCTCGCCTCACTCGATCTGGGTGAACGCAAAGGGCTGGTCTCCACGCTCGCCAATCCAAACCTCACCGCGCTTTCGGGCGAAACGGGGACATTCCTGGCGGGTGGCGAAATTCCGATCCCGATCAGCCAGGGCCTGGGCGCTGTCTCAGTCGAGTATAAGCAATATGGCATCAGTCTGGTCTATACCCCAACGGTGCTATCAGACGGCCGCATCTCGCTGCGCGTCCGCCCGGAAGTATCGCAGCTGACTTCGGCTGGCGCGGTTCAGATCAATGGCACCACCATCCCCGCGCTCACAACCCGCCGGGCAGAGACGACGGTCGAGCTCGGCTCGGGCCAGAGCCTGATGATCGGTGGGCTGCTACAGAACAACCACAACAACTCAATCTCGCAGGCGCCCGGGATTGGCGATGTGCCGGTGCTTGGTGCGCTGTTCCGCTCTAACTCGTTCCAGCGTGACGAAACCGAGCTGGTAATCGTGATCACCCCGTATCTGGTGAAGCCAGTCAACGCGAATGAGATTGTGCTGCCGACCGACGGCTATAAGTCACCCAGCGACCTTGATCGGGTGTTTATGGGCTCGCTATCGCGCGGCTCGGAGACCGAAGATCGGCCCAAGCCCAGCGTCGCGCCGGCATCGAGCCAACCCGCCATTGGCGCGGTCAGCCCATTGCCGCTCGGCCCCAGCCCCACGCAGCCCATTCGTGAGGACGCCAAGGTCATCGTCCCCAACCCGCGCAAGGCCGGCAGCAGTGCCGCCCCAGGGTTCAGCCTCAAATGACCGCGTATCGCCGCAGGGAGAAGATCATGTTCCACCGTCTCTCGATTATCGTGCTGGCTGCTCCGGCCCTGTTAATGGCCGGATGCGCTGGGTCGATGCAGGACAATCGCGGCCTGGAATCGGTTCACCAGCCGGTTGTCACCCGCACCGATTATGTTTTTGATATGACGACCGATTATGGCCGCCCATCCGCTGGCGAACTCCAGCGGCTATCGGGCTGGCTGGGCACGCTGCGGCTTGGCTATGGCGACAAGATCGCGCTTGATGATCCGGCCGGAATCAACAGCATGGCACGCGCCGATATTGCCGCAGTGATCGGGCGTTACGGCCTGTTCCTGGCCGATGCGGTGCCGATTTCAGCGACGCCGCCCGGCCCTGGCGCGATCCGCATCATCCTCACCCGGACAACGGCATCTGTGCCGAGTTGCCCGGACAATCACGATGCGGGGACGTTCAACTTCAACGCCCATACCTCCTCAAACCATGGCTGTGCGATCAATTCCAATCTGGCGTCGATGGTCGCCCAACCAGAAGACCTCGTCCGTGGTCAGCCTGGTGGCGCGACCTCTGATCCCGCGACCGGGTCGCGCGCGATCAGGGCGCTCCGGTCCGGCACCGGATCGGGCGGTACCAGTACAACCAGCGGCGCTGCTGGCGGCGCCAGCGCGGGTGGCAGCGGCGGCGCATCGTCGAGCGGCGGGGGTGAAGGCTGATGAACGCCCCCTTCAATCCGGGCCGCCTTGGCACGCGTGAACCCTTTGTTGCCTTTGTTTGCGATGAGACAACGGCTGAATCGCTGCGACCGATCGCCGTGGAACTCGGCTGGGCACCCGAAAAGGTCAATAAAGGTGGCTTGCGCAATGCCGTCCAGACCCTGTCGGTGTCGGCCAGCCCCCATATCCTGTTCGTCGATCTATCGGAAAGCGGCGATCCGCTGAACGATATCAACGCACTGGCGGAAGTTTGCGAACCCGGCACGGTGGTTATCGCCGCCGGGCAGGTCAACGATGTCCGCCTCTATCGCGATCTCGTCGCAAGCGGCATTCAGGATTACCTGCTCAAGCCGTTCAATCCAGATATGCTGCGCGATGCCTTTGCAACCGCGCAGGCGCTGCTCAACGCGCCAAAGGTTGTCGATATGTCGGCTGAACGGCCGCATTGTTCGGCAGCAGTGATCGGCACGCGCGGCGGCGTCGGCGCGTCCTCGGTCGCGACCTCGCTTGCCTGGTTGATCAGCGAAAAAATGGGCCGGACAACGGCTTTGCTCGACCTGGACGTTCATTTCGGCACCGGCGCCCTGGCGCTAGATCTGGAACCCGGTCGCGGCCTTACCGATGCGATTGAAAATCCGAGCCGCATTGATGGCCTATTTATCGAACGCGCGATGGTGAAATCGAGCGAAAGGCTGTCGATCCTGTCCGCCGAGGCCCCGATCAATTCGCCGGTGATCAGCGATGGATCGGCCTTTTATCAGCTGCAGGAAGAAATGCGTGCAGCGTTTGAATGCACGATCACGGATTTGCCGCGCGCCATGCTCGTCAACCATCCGCATTTGATCAGCGATGTGCAGTTGGCGGTCGTCGTCACTGAATTAACGCTGGCGGCGGCGCGCGATTCGATCCGCATCCTGTCGTGGCTGAAATCCAATGCCCCGCAAACGCATGTCTTCGTTGTCGCCAACAAGGTCCATGTTGGTGGTCAGCTCGAGATTTCCCGCAAGGATTTTGAAGGCTCGATTGAACGCAAGATCGATTTCGCGATCGGCTTTGACCAGAAAACGGCGGCGCAGGCAGCCAAGCTGGGCAAGGCCATTGCTGAAACCGGCAAGGGATCAAAGGCAATCGCGCCACTGCATGAACTGGCGACCAAATTGCTGGTCGTCGCCGATGGGTCCCATGACCAGAATAGCGGCAAGCCTGGCAAGGCGGCTAAATCCGGATCTGGTCAAAGCTCGCTGATGGGCAAATTTGGCACGCTGCGCGGGCTGATCACGAAACGGGCGGCAAAGACGAAATCATGAATGATTGCCCGTGGGCAAACGGTGAATAAAAAGGCGCGTTGAATGAATTTGCTCCCCTTCATGCTGCTGTGCTTCGGCGCGCTGGTCGTGCTGGGGTTGATCGCGTTTGCATTTGCCGGGCCATCACCAGAGCGCGCCAAAGTGCGGCGGCTACGCACCCTTACCAATCGCCATAATGGCGCAAGCGGCGCGGTAGCAGAGGCGCATTTGCGCCGGATTACCCAGCATCGTTCAACCCGGATGGATGCAGCGGCAATGCGCTTCCTGCCCAATCCGGCGCTGCTCAAGAAGCGGTTGATGATGACGGGCAAGACCTGGACCGTCGGCCAATATGGCACGGCGACGATGAGCATCATCGTCGTCGTTACAGCATTGCTGGCGCTTCGCGGCGTGCCGGTCCTGTTGGCCTTGCTGGTGGGCATCATCATCGGCGCGGGCTTGCCCCATATGGTGGTGGGCTTTTTCATCAAGCGGCGCATCGCCAAGTTTACCGCCAAATTCCCCGATGCGATCGAGCTGCTGGTGCGTGGCTTGCGATCCGGGCTGCCCATCGGCGAGACCATGGCTGTTGTCGGCGCCGAAGTGGATGGCCCCGTAGGCGTGGAATTCCGGTCGATCACGGACAAGATGAAGATCGGCAGGACCATGGACGTGGCGCTGCAGGAAACCGCTGACAGGCTGGGCACGCCGGAATTTCAATTCTTTGTGATCACGATCGCGATCCAGCGCGAGACGGGTGGCAATCTTGCCGAAACGCTTGCCAATCTGGCGACCGTGCTGCGCATGCGCGGACAGATGAAGCTGAAGATCAAGGCGATGTCGTCCGAATCCAAGGCATCGGCCTATATCGTCGGGTCGCTGCCGTTCATCGTGTTCAGCATGATCTGGATGATCAACAGCAGCTATATGCAGAATTTTTTCGTCGACCCGCGGCTGATGGTCGCTGGCGGCGGTGGGCTGCTGTGGATGGGGATCGGGGCGTTCATCATGGCCAAAATGGTCAATTTCGAAATCTAGCGACGGGAAAAACTGCGCGTGCAATTCCAGGGTGCCTCTGCCGGACCGACGATCCTCGGGGTCGATGTGACCAGCGTCGCGACGCTGCTCGCTGGCGTCTGCGCCTTCATGGTGCTCGTCGCGATCTATGCGGTGATGACGGTCAACGATCCGATGACGAAGCGGGTCAAGGCGCTCAACGATCGCCGTGAGCAGTTGAAAGCGGGCATTACCGCTTCGACCGCGAAACGCCGGGCCAAGCTGGTTCGGCAGAACCGCACGACCGATCGCATGCGCAATTTTCTTCAGTCGCTGCAGGTGCTGCAAGACAGCCAGGTGAAGGCCGCCCAGATCAAGCTGATGCAGGCCGGTATCCGATCAAAAGAATATGCCGTCGCGGTCATTTTCGCGCGCATGGTGATGCCCGTCATATTGGGCGGGACGATGCTCTATTTGGTCTATGGGACAGAGATGTTTGCCGATTGGTCGCCGCTCAAGGCCTATGGCCTCGTCGCGGGCAGCTTTATCCTCTCCTACAAGGCACCCGACCTCTATCTGAACAACAAGATCACCAAACGATCGGATGCGATCCGCAAGGGATTGCCCGATGCGCTCGATTTGCTGGTGATTTGCGCTGAAGCCGGTCTGACGGTGGATGCCGCGTTCAACCGCGTGGCGCGCGAACTTGGCCGCGCTTATCCTGAGCTGGGCGATGAGTTCACGCTAACAGCAATCGAACTGGGCTTTCTGTCGGAACGTCGGCAGGCCTTTGAAAACCTCGCTTTGCGGGTCAAGCTCGATGCGCTGAAGGGAGTGGTGACGACCATGGTGCAGACCGAGAAATACGGCACACCGCTCGCTTCTGCGCTGCGCGTGTTGTCGGCGGAATTTCGGAATGAACGGATGATGCGTGCCGAGGAGAAAGCGGCGCGGCTGCCCGCGATCATGACGATTCCGCTCATTCTCTTCATTCTGCCGACGCTTTTCGTCGTCATTCTGGGGCCAGCGGCGTGTTCGATCTCGGATGCCTTTTCGGGCGGCATCTGATCGGCGCTGAGCGCTTGCTTGCGGAGAAGTGAAAGGGCAAACTGGGTAACGACAATCCATGTCGTGAGGCCAAGCCATGCTGCCCCAATTGCCCAATTCGCCAGCCCAGATCGCTGTCCTGGCCGCATTGCTCGTGGTGGCCTGGGCGCTGGGCTATTTCGCATCGACCTTTGAAGGCAAATGGCGGCGGCGCTTCAATGACGAGCGGCGATTTTACGCGCAGTATCGCGACGAAACCGATCGACTGAATATCGAAAAAACCCAGCGCATTGCTGAACTCGAGACGCAGAAAAACGTTCTTTCTCAAGAAATTGTCCGCTTGCGTAACGATGTCACCACATTGACCGAGCAAGCCCGCACGCCCGTGCTGCCCCCAACCCCTGTGCCTGAGCGGATCGCCGACACGGCACCGATGGCGGCCGAACCTGCACCCGATCATCCCGCTGAACCCGAACCAGTGGCACCGGTCTCAACCGCAACGGTCGAGCCCGAAGCTGCGCCAACACCGCAGCCGATTGCCATGGACTCGGCGGAAGAGCCCGCCCCCATGGCGCTGCCCATCGCCGCAGCGATTGCCGCACCGTTGGCCAGCGCGATGGCAAGGGACCATGAAAATCTGCCCCATGTCGAGACAACCCACGCAGACGATGTAACAAGCGCGCCAGCACCCGAGGCGCCTGCAGCGGTTCTGGTCGATGGTCCCGCCGATAGCCCGGCGCATGACGTCGCCGAACAGGTGGCCGCTGATCCCGTGCCCGAGGAAGAGCATGACGCGCCCGTCGCGATCGACGCCGAAACCGCCGAGCTGACCCGGATCAAGGGGATTGACCCCGTGCTTGCTGCCGGGCTTGCCTCGCTTGGGATCCGCAGAATCGAAGACATCGAAAAGCTGAGCGCCGAGGATGAGAAATCGATCGAAATTCACCTCGCGATGAAGCCCGGCCAAATCGCCAATGATCAGTGGCGCTTGCAGGCCGCGTTAATCGGGTCAGGCGAAGATGGTGACGCTGAACCCGAGATGGCGACAGCCGAACACGCCTAATTCGAAACGCGGCACCGCGATTGGCGGCGCGCTGCATCGATCGCGTCGATGGGGGCATTGCGATCGATCAGGATACGGATCAGCGCCACCCCGCGCGTGCCGTGCGGCATCACCGCTTGATAGCCCGCCGGGACTTTCTGGCCTGCGCGAACGAGCGCGACATGCACCGGTGCATTGGCGGTTTGGCTATTGTTGCGGACAAACGCCACATTGGTGAGATCATCGAACACCGATAGCGACCAATAGGGGGCGGCGACCGGCATCACATCGATGAGCACCGGGCCGACACCAATGTCATAAGGGCAGCTAGAATAGAGCAGATCGGGGCTGGGGCGCACAATCGCGCGCGATTTGGCGGTGACGATCGGGGCGTGCGTCATCTTGTTGATGCCCCCCGCCGTCGCGACCCGGCGCACCGCAAGCGCCATCAACGCGCGCGGGACCACGGCCAGTGTCGCATGCCAGGCCAGCAAACCGCAAAAAATGCCCAGCAGGAGGGGCGCAAGCCAATGCCGGATCACGCGCAGGCCTCCCGAACGATCTGCGGCAATTGGCTGCGCGTGAAATCACTCTTGCCGCCATCAGCGGGCAGATAGGCGCGCAGCGTGAGTTGAAACGCCCCTGCCCCGCCGGTCGGCAACCAGCGGCCCGGCTGCTGACCAGGGGCAACAATGATGGTCCAGCGCGATGCCTCGGCGGGCGGCAGGCTCGCGCTGCCGACCGAATAAATGTTGGCGGCGTTCGGCACCAGATAACCGGCCGGATCGTAGAAGGTCAGGCTCCACCATTTCGCGGGCAGCGCGCCGCCAGTGATGCGATAGCGGCAAGCGCCATCAAGCGTCCGACCGGCATCGTCGGTTGCGGCGGTGTAATAGCGCGCTTCGGTGGCCGGCAGCGCCAGCAAGCCGCGCAGCGCAACCACCGCGCGGGTATAGCCGCTGGCCGATGCCGTCCCGAAATCGCTGCCCGTCATCCAGGGGCCGATTGCATTTTGCGCGCCAAGCGATCCGGCCCGGACGCTGCCAATCGCCGCCGCCCCACCGATCAAGACACCCGCTACGCCGCCAATCAGCAGGCGTGCCCAGCTTTTCATTCAACTATCCTCATCCCAATTGAATGACTGGTTGCCGATTATCGCCGGTTTTTCAATGCGGCTTGTGCAGCGGCGAGTCTTGCGATGGGAACGCGGTAGGGCGAGGCGGAGACATAATCGAGCCCGGTCGTCTCGCAAAAGGCAATGCTGGCGGGATCGCCGCCATGTTCGCCGCAGATGCCGAGCTTGATATCGGGCCGGGTTTTGCGACCCCGTTCCACCGCAATCTCGATCAGTTCGCCAACCCCTTCGACATCAAGGCTGACGAACGGATCGGTCGCGTAAATCCCCTTGTCGACATAGGTCGTCAGGAAACGCCCGGCATCGTCGCGGCTGACACCAAGCGTCGTTTGCGTCAGATCATTGGTGCCGAACGAGAAGAATTCGCCGACTTCGGCAATCTCCGCCGCCTTGAGCGCGGCGCGCGGCAGTTCGATCATCGTGCCGACCAGATACTCAAGCGTGCGGCCCTTTTCGGCGAACACAGCCACGGCCTGTGCATCGACCACCGCCTTCATCAGTTCGAGTTCCTTGCGGGTGCCGACCAGCGGGATCATCACTTCCGGGATAGGCGCAGCGCCGGTTTTGTCAGCAACATCGATCGCCGCTTCGAAAATCGCGCGCGCCTGCATCTCGTAGATTTCGGGATAGGTCACGCCCAGCCGGCAGCCGCGATGGCCGAGCATCGGGTTGAATTCATGCAATTCCCCGGCGCGACGGCGCAGCGCTTCGATGCCGATCCCGGTTGCTTCCGCCACATCAGCGAATTCGCTTTCCTCATGCGGCAGAAATTCGTGGAGCGGCGGATCGAGCAGCCGGATCGTCACGGGCAGCCCGGCCATCACTTCAAAAATCTGGGTGAAATCGCCGCGCTGTTCGGGCAGCAATTTGTCGAGCGCAGCACGGCGGCCCGCTTCGCTGTCGGCAAGGATCATCTGGCGGACCAAGGTGATCCGCTTGGCATCGAAGAACATATGTTCGGTGCGACACAGGCCGATCCCTTCCGCGCCGAAATCGCGCGCGGTGCGGCAATCGAGCGGGGTTTCGGCATTGGCGCGAACGCGCAGGCGGCGGACCTTGTCGGCCCAGCCCATCAGCACGCCGAAATCGCCGGCCAGCACCGGCTGCACGGTCGGGACTTCGCCCAGCATCACTTCGCCCGATGCGCCATCAATCGTGATGATGTCGCCTTCCTTCACTTCGCGCCCGGCGACGCGCATCATCCGCGCCTTGGCATCGATTAAAACGGTGCCCGCGCCCGATACGCAGGGCCGCCCCATGCCACGCGCAACCACCGCTGCATGGCTCGTCATGCCGCCGCGCGCGGTCAAGATACCCTTGGCCGCGTGCATGCCGTGAATGTCTTCAGGGGACGTTTCGGTGCGCACCAGGATCACCGATTCGCCCAGCTCGGCTCGGTTCTGCGCGGTTTCGCTGTCGAACACCGCCGCGCCCGACGCGGCGCCCGGCGATGCGGGCAGCCCGCGCGTCAACACGTCGCGCACGGCCTTTGGATCAAGCGTCGGGTGGAGCAATTGATCGAGCGCCGCCGGATCGACGCGTGCGACGGCTTCCTCCTCAGTGATCAGCCCTTCATTGGCCATATCGACCGCGATCTTGAGCGCGGCAGACGCGGTGCGCTTGCCCGACCGGGTCTGCAGCATCCACAATTTGCCGCGTTCGACGGTGAATTCAATGTCCTGCATGTCGCGGTAATGCACCTCGAGCAGGTCAAAAACCTCGGCCAGTTCGGCATAGGTTTCGGGCATCGCCTCTTCCATGCTGAGCGGCTTGGCCCCGGCTGCCTCGCGCGCGGCGCGCGTCAGATATTGCGGCGTGCGGATGCCGGCGACGACGTCCTCGCCCTGCGCATTGATCAGGAATTCGCCGTAATAAGCGCGGTCGCCCTTGGCGGGATCGCGGGTGAAGGCCACGCCCGTCGCCGATGTTTCGCCCATATTGCCGAACACCATCGCCTGCACATTAACGGCGGTGCCCCAGTGATGCGGGATACTGTTGAGCCGGCGATAAACCTTGGCGCGTTCCGACTGCCATGAGCCGAACACCGCGCCAATCGCGCCCCAAAGCTGGTCATGCACGTCCTGCGGAAACGGCTTGCCCCAGAGCCGCTCGACGATTTTCTTATATTCCGCGACCAGCGCCTGCCAGTCTTCGGCGGACATGTCGGTGTCGAGGAAATAGCCATTATCTTCCTTGGCAACCTCCAGGGCTTCCTCAAACCCGTCATGATCGAGTTCGAGCACGACATCCGAATACATCTGGATGAAGCGGCGATAGCTGTCCCACGCAAAGCGCGCATCGCCGCTGGTGGTGGCGAGTCCCGCGACGGTCGCGTCGTTCAGCCCCAGGTTGAGCACGGTATCCATCATCCCCGGCATCGACACCCGCGCGCCCGAGCGCACCGAGACGAGCAACGGATTGGCGGGATCGCCGAAGGATTTGCCGGTAATGCCCTCAATATGGGCAAGGCCAGTGGCGACCTCAGCGCGCAGGCTGTCAGGGAAGGCCTGGCCTTCTTCATAATAGCGCGTGCACATTTCGGTGCTGATCGTGAAGCCGGGGGGCACGGGCAGACCGATCGAGGCCATGCCATCGAGATTCGCGCCCTTGCCACCGAGCAGTTCCTTGCTCAGCCCATGGCCATCAGAAACACCGCCGCCGAAGCGGTAGACATATTGGGTCATATCAACCTTCTATCTTCGAAAAATCAGCTACACCGTGCACTGCTCCCCGGACGCGCGCCAACAAGCCGAGCCGGGCGGTGCGTTTGGCGGGATCGGGGTCATTAACGATCACGGTTTCAAAAAAAGCATCGATTGGCGCGCGCAGCGAGGCGAGCGCGGCCATGGCGCCTTCGAAATCCTCAGCGACAACGGCGGCCGTGGCGGCGGGTTCCGCCACGTCGAGCGCAGCGATAAGCGCGGCTTCGGCGGGTTCGGGGGTGTAGGGCAGCGCATTTTCTGCAGCGGCACCGTGCTCCGGCGAAGGCCGGAGCCCTGCATTGCTGGCGTCGTCGCTCGAACCCAGGGCTCCGGCCTGCGCCGGAGCACTGGTGGCCCAACCCTCCTTCTTCAAAATATTCGCCGCGCGCTTATACCCCGCGAGCAGGTTCGCGCCGTCTGCGGTGCCGATAAACGCCTGCAACGCATGAACGCGGGCGAGCAGGCGGACGAGGTCATCCTCGCCCCCGAGCGCGAACACCGCGTCGATCAGGTCGTGACGGACCCCGGCCTCGCGCTGCTGGACTTTGAGGCGGTCGATCAGAAAATCGAGCGCCCAATTGGTGGTGATTTTTGCCGCAGTGCCTCGACTAGGCGATGCTGCCCAAAGCATTTCGACAACCGAAGCTCGAGCCTTGTTGCCAAAAATGAGGCTGAGAATTGCTAGACCTGCCCGCCGGAGAGCAAAGGGATCCTTGGAGCCTGTTGGGCGCAAATCTTCGCGGAAAAAGGCTGCCAAAGTATCCAGCTTATCCGCCAAACTCACCGCCACCGTTACCGGGTCGGTGGGTACGTCATCGCCCTGCCCGACCGGCTTGTAGTGATCGCGGATCGCGGCGGCGACGCGGGGGTCTTCGCCTTGGGCTGCCGCGTAATAGCCGCCCATCACGCCCTGTAGTTCGGGGAATTCGCCGACCATCAAGGTGACGAGATCGGCCTTGCACAGGCGCGCGGCGCGTTCGGCGAGGGTGGCGAGTTCCTTTAGCCCCTCCCCTTCAGGGGAGGGGTTGGGGTGCCCACCCCAACCCCTCCCCTGAAGGGGAGGGGCTTTTCGGTCACGATGCCCTCCTCAACCAGCCACCGGGCCAGCTTCGCGACGCGGTCGACCTTGTCCGCCACCGTGCCCAATTTCTCATGAAACACAATCCGGTCGAGCTTCGTCGCCTGGTCCGCCAGCTTCACCTTCAAATCAGTGTCGTAGAAGAATTTCGCATCGCTCAGCCGCGCGGCGAGCACCTTGCGGTTGCCGTCGACGATCTTCGCGCCGCCATCCGCCGCATCGATATTGGCGGTGCAGATGAAGGCGTTCGCCAAATTCCCATCCGCATCCGCGCACACGAAATATTTCTGGTTCACGCGCGCGGTCAGCTGGATCACCTCGGGCGGGACGCTCAGAAACGCGTCGTCGAAGCGGCCGAGCAGCGGCACTGGCCATTCAGTGAGGCCGGCATTTTCAATGAGCAGCCCTTCGTCCTTGATCAACTCAAGCCCCGCCTTGCGCGCGGCCATTGTCGCGCCGAGCGCGATGATCTGGGCGCGTTCGGCCTGATCGACGATGACATGCGCGTCGCGGAGCTGATCGGCATAGGTCGCCGCGCTGTCGATGCTGATCGGGCCCGAGGAATGGAAACGGTGCCCCATCGTCTCGCGCCCGCCGGCGATACCGGCGATCACGCAGGGGACGACATCGCCACCGAGCAGCGCGACGATGCCCTGTAACGGGCGCACCCATTTCAGGCTCTCAGTCGATGCCGACGCATCGCCCCAGCGCATTGATTTGGGCCAGGGAAAGGCGCGGATGATGTTGGGGATCGCTTCAGCCAGCACATCGGCGGTGGCGCGGCCCGGCTTGTCGATCACCGCGAACAACACGCCGTCGCGCTCGACGAGTTGATCGCGGGTGAGGCCGGTTTTGCGCAGGAACCCGTCTAGCGCCTGGGGCGGTGCGGCGGTTTTGGGGCCCTTGATCTCCTCCGACACCGCTGCGGTTTCAAGCGGCAAATCGCGCGCGATGAGGGTCAGGCGGCGGGGGGTGGAGAAAGTATCGTACTCACCCTCAGTAATGCCTGCCGCTGCCAAAGCTGCAACAAACAGCTTCGCCAAATCCTCGCGCGCCTTGGCTTGCATCCGCGCGGGGATTTCTTCGGAGCGGAGTTCGAGCAGGAAGTCAGTCACTCTTCAATCCTCCCCGCCAGCGGGGAGGGGGACCGCCAGCCTTCTTCAGGCTGGTGGTGGAGGGGGGCCGCCGCAAACGCAACGATCGCTTGAGCCGCCTCGTCAGCGTTCTTCAAAACGTCAGCCGCCATGATCCGCAAAACGCGGTAACCCGCCGCTTCCAACCACATTGTCCGCTGGATGTCCCGCTCCGGTCGATCGCCCATATCGTGCGCGATGCCATCGACCTCGATAACGAGCTTGGCAACGGCACAGTAAAAATCGGCTCGATAGGCTCCAATCGGGTGCTGCCTGCGGAAGGCGATGCCTTGCGGCGACCCTTTGAGCCGCTGCCACAGCAATACCTCCGGCAAGCTCATTTCCCGGCGTGCGCGGCGGGCTTGGTATACTTCCGGCCGTCGGAGCGTGCGCGGCCTTCCCCCTCCGGTGCTGCGCACCACCTCCCCGTCCCGGGGAGGATTTTCGGTTGCGTTCACGCCGCCCACCCGTTTTTTGCCATCCACGCGCCGCATGCGCCCTTCGCCAGATCGCGGACGCGGCCCATATAGGCCTGGCGCTCGGCGACCGAGATGACGCCGCGCGCTTGCAACAGGTTGAAGACGTGGCTGGCCTTGATCGCTTGTTCATAAGCGGGGATCGGCAGTTTTGCTTCAAGGCAGTTCTCACACTCGGCGGTGTGCTTCTTGAACTGGTCGACCAGCGAATCGGTGTCCGCCACCTCGAAATTCCACGCACTCATCTGGCGTTCATTTTCCAGGAATACGTCGCCATAGCTCACCCCGGCATCGTTATAGGCCAGGTCGTAGATGCTGTCCTTGTTCTGGATATACATCGCCAGCCGCTCGAGCCCATAGGTCAGCTCGCCCGCGACGGGCTTGCAGTCGAAACCGCCCATCTGCTGGAAATAGGTGAACTGCGTCACCTCCATGCCGTCGCACCAGACCTCCCAGCCGAGCCCCCAGGCGCCGAGCGTTGGGCTTTCCCAATCATCCTCAACGAAGCGGATGTCGTGCGCCAGCATGTCGACGCCGATCGCCTTCAATGAGCCGAGATACAGCTCCTGCAGGTTCGGCGGGCTTGGCTTCAGGATCACCTGATATTGGTAATAATGCTGCAGCCGATTGGGGTTCTCGCCATAGCGGCCATCGGTCGGGCGGCGGCAGGGCTGGACGAACGCCGCGTTCCAGGCATCGGGCCCGAGCGCGCGCAAGGTTGTCGCGGTGTGAAAGGTGCCCGCGCCCATTTCCATGTCGTAAGGCTGGAGAATCAGACAGCCATGATCGCTCCAATAGCGGTGGAGCGTCAGGATCATGGCCTGAAAGCTTAACGGAAAACGGGTCGGCTGGCTGGCCAATGAACGAACCTTCGCACCTGCAATATTGAACGCGCGCACCTTTGGCGTGGGCGTTGGGGCGGGTCAATGGCGCAGCGTGCCGGGGGCGCCCTGGCGATCGGCTTGCGCACGACGCGTTAACCCTTATCTATCGACGCAGATGGTCCCGATCAGGGTCGCCTTTTCGCCGCTGGGCGGCAGCTGGGCACGGCATGCGGCAATGCTGATGGCAGCACTGCTGTTTTCAGCTCCGGTGGCAGCACGCGATCCGCCACCGATCAGCTATCGCGCTGTAGCAGACGATGACGCGGCCTCGCGCTATGGCCAGCCACAATTGCGCTATCCGCGCCTCTCGGCCGATTACCGCGTCGCGCCCGATGATTTCGATGTGCGTTGGCTGGAGGGTGCCGATTGGCCGAACGATAGCGAACAATTGGCGCAGCTATCGCAAAACTATCGACCGCGCCCGGCGATCTGGCGGATTAGTGATCGCGATACGACGATCTATCTGTTCGGGACGATCCATGTCCTGCCACCGGGCTTTGCCTGGCGGACGGCCGCGCTTGACCGCATTATCGCGCGATCGAGCGAACTGATCCTGGAATCGGTGGAGCGCAACGGCTTGCGGGACCAAGCGCCACCCGCCACTACGCTGCCCCCGCTGACCGCGCGGGTCGGGGCCGATCATCGCGCCAAGCTGGCCGCCTTTACCGCCAGCCTGCCCCCCGAAGCAGCGACATTGTTCGATCAGATGCCAAGCTGGATCGCCTCCGTCGCAATCTCGCTGGTGCGTGAGTTACGCAGCGGTGAAGTGCCCGGACCCGGCGCCGATGATTGGCTGGAAGCGCAGTTCACCGCCCAGAAGAAGCCGGTGCGCGCGATTGAAAATAGCGATCAGGTGATCGCCAGCGTCAACGCCGTGCCTGAGGTGGAGCAGCAACGCATGGTGCATGCCGCGCTTGATGCGCCCATCCGCAGCCGGGCTGATCTGCGCGCCGCCACCCATGCCTGGGCCAAGGGGGAGGTTGGCCCCGATTCGGCGCTGACGATCGATCTTGCCGCCGCCACCGGCTCTGCCGCGCTCGCAGCGCCGTTGCTCACCAACCGCAATGCCGCTTGGGCCGCCACCTTGATCGCCCGGATGCGCCGTCCGGGCACGTGCCTGTTCGCCGCCGGTGCCGGGCATTTCATTGGCGATGGATCGCTGATCGCGCAACTTGAGATGCGCGGCGTGCGGGTGGACCGGGTTCAGTGAAGGGGTGTTTAGATCAGGGTCGGATGACTATTTGTCAGCGACACTTGACATGATCACGAATCAGGGGCATTTGGTCAGTGTACCTTGACATCGGGTCAGGGACGATTGACTAGGGTTCACGCGGATGTGGACAGGGCTGATGAAAAACAGATTGAAGGTGCTGCGCGCCGAACGCGACTGGAGCCAAGCGGAGCTTGGTGGCCGGCTGGGCGTGTCGCGTCAGGCCGTCAACGCGATCGAAACGGGGAAATATGATCCTTCCCTGCCGCTCGCCTTCAAGATCGGCCGACTGTTCGACATGGCAATCGAGGAGGTTTTCGATGATGGCGAGGAGCGGTCCGATGGCAACGCGTGAGATGGGCCCAGGCGAATTGGCGACACTGGCGCGCAAGCGGTACCAGCGCCGACTGTACATCGGACTAATTATCTTCGGCGCAGTCATCGGGTCGTTGATCGGCGCATTCGATACGCATCCGCATGAGGGCGGACCATCACTGTGGCACATCACAGGGCTCCAACTATCGCCTGCCATCGCGATCATCGGCGCGATCGGCCTGCTGATCGGGCTGATTGGGCTGCCGCTCTACATGTTCCGCACGATCGACGAGCTGGCGGCGCGGCGCAATCTGCGCGGGCTGGCGGCAGGCTGGCTGGCGGTGCTGGGCGGTTACCCGGCGTGGTTCGTGCTTTCGGCGGGCGGCCTGGCACCCGAGCCGACTGCGCTTGGACTGTTCCTGCTCGGCTATGGGGTGACGCTGGTCACCTTCATCATCCTGAAGTGGCGCGACTAAGAAACCGGTCAAGGATTGAGCAATGAGCAAAGGCACATCCGACACTGACTGGCAGGCCAGTGCCCGCAGCCAGTTGCGCAACCAGCGTGCGGCGTGGATCGGCTCCATTGCGGCAGGCGCCATTGCCGGTGTGCTGATGGGGATCGGCGTGAACATCGATCCAGGGCTGATGCGCACGGCTTTGCTTGGCGGTGGCGTGTTGGCGATGGTCGTCTGCCTGGTCTGGGGCACGCTGATTTATATGCGTGTCATCGACGAGCAGGAACGCGATGCCAATCTGTGGAGCTGTTACGTCGGGATGGTCGTCTATCTGACGCTGTTCGTGGCGAAGGACATTGGCCAGAAGCTGGACCTAAACCTGCCGATCAGTGAATTCGGGATTTTTACAGCGACAATGGCCATCGTCCTGGCCGTGTTCGTCAAGCGACGTTTTATGTGACTTATTGGCGTTAAACCCCAAAACTACCCCTGAGAAGAGAGACATGATGTTGATCACACGCAAACGCCTGCTCGGCGCAATGAGCCCGATTGCCCTGATGCTCGCTGGCCCGGCCATTGCCCAGACGGCGGCGACGCCTCCTGCGGCTGCTCCCGTCGCCACGGTCGATGCCGACCCCGCCTTGTGGGTGGTGAAGGACGACGACACGACGATCTATCTGTTCGGCACCGTTCATGTCCTGAAGCCCGGCCTGAGCTGGTTCGACGAAGGCGTGAAAAAGGCTTTCGACGCCAGCAAGGAAGTCGTGCTCGAAATCCCGCTGCCCAGCGATGCGGAAGCCCAGAAGATATTGCTGCCGCTGGTCGTCGATCCCGACGGCCCACCGCTGACCGAAAAGCTCCACCCGGAAAAGCGCGCTGCCTATGCAGCCGTGCTCGCCAAGCTGGGCTTTCCGTCGACGGCATTCGACAAGCTTTATCCGTGGTTTGCTGCCGTAACGATGAGCAACATCTTGCTGCAGAAATCCGGCTATGATCCGAATTCGGGTGCTGAGCGCGCTATCGATGCCGCCGCGAAAACGGCGGGGAAGCCTGTAACGGGGCTTGAAACGCTGGAACAGCAACTCGGCTATTTCGCCACGCTGCCCGAAGCCGATCAGATTGCGTTTCTGGAACTGGGTGTCGATGATTTCGACGACGGGATTAAAACCATCGACGAGATGGTTGCCAATTGGACCAAGGGCGATCCCGAAGCGCTGGGCGCCGTCATGAACAGGGACATCGACAGGCTGCCCAAGCTTTACAAGATCCTGCTCGCCGATCGCAATGTCCGCTGGGCGAATTGGATCGATGAACGGATGAAGAAGCCCGGCACGGTGTTTATCGCGGTTGGCGCGGGCCATCTGGCCGGCAAGGACAGCGTCCAGGTGCAGCTGGGCACCCACCATCTGGCCGCCACCCGGGTCAACTATTGAAGGGTTCGGGCACATGCGATGGCGGCTGATCACGCCCCTATGGATCGCCGCCTTCATCGCCCTGCCCGGCTGCGACCGGCCGCGCCCTGCCCCGGCGCGGCCGGCGCTTTTTTTAGTCCGCGACGCCGACACCAGAATCTGGCTGTTCGGGACGATCCACGCGCTGCCCCCGTCCGTCGATTGGGAAACACCGGCGGTGACGCGCGCGATTGCTTCGTCGGACCAATTGGTGACGGAAATCGCAAAGCCCAATCCGGCGGTGATTTCCGCGTTGTTTGTCAAGCTCGCCCGGCGCGGCGGCCTGCCCCCGATCGCTGCACGGCTGCCCGCTGATCATCGCGACGCGCTTGACCACGCTATTGCCAACGCTGGTGAATCCGCCGCGACACTCGACCGGTTGGCGACATGGGCCGCCGCCGTCACCATTGAAAGCGGACGCGCCCGCGCGGCCGGGGCAACCCCTGCTGACGGCGTCGAAACGGTGCTGGCGGCGCGCTTTGCCGGCAAGCCACAACGCGCGTTCGAAAGCGCAGGCAGCCAGCTGGGGTTTTTCGACACGCTGAGCGAGCGCGACCAGCGGCTGTTGCTTGCCCGAACAGTGGAAGACAGCAGCGGCTATCCGGCAATGCTGGCCGCCTGGTCGGCTGGCAATGTCGCCGCGCTGGCGCGCAGCAACGACCGACTTTTTGCGGGTGCGCCAGGGCTGGAAGCAGCCCTGCTGACCAATCGCAATGCGCGCTGGAGCCGCTGGATCGCCCTGCGGATGAAGCAGCCCGGCACGATCATGATCGCGGTGGGCGCGGGGCATCTGGTCGGGCCGAAATCGCTGGTGGCGATGCTGCGCACACGCGGGCTTCGCGTCGCGCGGGTGCAGTAAGCTCCCCCCGTGCCCATGACTTGCCCTTTTACGTCCTCTCGCCTATAGCGCCGCGCTTCCGGTCAGGGTCATCCCTGGAGGCTTGGCCGGATGATGACACCAAACACACTCGGAGACTGACATGAGCGAACAATTGACGCTCGCAGCCGAGACGCGTGGACAGGTTGGCAAGGGAGCCTCCCGTTCGCTGCGTCGCGAAGGCCGCGTACCCGCCGTGATTTACGGCAACAAGCAAGACCCTGTCTCGATTCACCTCGAGGAAAAGGCGCTGATGCGCGCTTTGATGACCGGGCATTTCATGAATTCCACCGTGATCCTGGACGTTGCTGGCACGCCCGCACTGACGCTGCCCAAGGATGTCGCGTTCGATCCGGTTACCGACCGGCCCGTGCATGTCGATTTCCTGCGCATCGGCGAGCATTCGACCGTTACCGTGCAGGTGCCCGTCCGCTTCACCGATGAAGACACCTCGCCCGGCATCAGGCGTGGCGGCGTGCTCAACATTGTTCGCCACGAGCTTGAGCTGGTGTGCGACGCCTCGGTCATCCCTGATGATGTCGAGATTTCGCTCGCTGGGTTCGATGTGGGCGATTCGATCCATATCTCGAGCGTGACCCTGCCCAAGGGCAGCAAGGTGACCATCGAAGACCGCGATTTCACCATCGCGACGATCGTTGCCCCATCAGCGCTCAAGTCGAGCGAAGGCGAAGCTGCCGACGCCGCTGGCGCGTAATAGTGAGGGCCAAAGCCCCTCCCCTTCAGGGGAGGGGTTGGGGTGGGGCCTGTCATGAAGCACAGCGCTCGTTGACAGGCCCCACCCCGGCCAGTGCAGGGTGAACAGCACCCCGTGCTGTTCAGGCCATGCCGGGGGCATGGCCGACCCTCCGCTCCTGAAGGGGAGGGAGAAAGAGCAATGCAACTCTGGGCAGGCCTCGGCAATCCGGGCGCACAATATGCGTTTCACCGGCACAATGCCGGCTTCATGGCATTGGACGCCATTGCCGATTTCCATGATTTCGACGCGCCCAAAAAGCGTTTCCTGGGCTGGGCGATCGAGGCGCGGCTGGGCACTGAAAAGCTGCTGCTGCTGAAACCCGCCACCTTCATGAACGACAGCGGCCAATCGATTGGCGAGGCGATGCGTTTCTACAAGCTCGCGCCCGAAGATGTTACTGTCTTCTATGACGAGCTGGATCTCGCCCCGTTTAAGGTGAAGGTGCGGCAGGGCGGCGGCACCGCTGGCCATAACGGCATCCGATCGACCGTGGCGCATATCGGCGAGAATTTCCGCCGCGTCCGGTTGGGCATCGGCCATCCCGGCCACAAGGACAAAGTGACCGGCCATGTGCTGGGCAATTTCGCCAAGGCCGAGATGGACGATCTGGCAACGATGCTCGGCGCGGTCGCTGCCGAAGCGAAATGGCTGACCGAGGGGGACGATGTGCGTTTCATGAACGATGTCGCGCTCCGGCAGCAGCCATGAGCGTCCGCTCGCTCTTCGCCACGCGGCTGTACGAGGGCGCGTTGAAGAACCCGGCGCTAGTCGAGGATCTTGCCCGGTCGTGCCTGATGCTCGCTGAAGAAGACCGGGCGGGCGCTGCGTGGAGCAAGGACAAGGGCTATCGCGGCTATACCAGCTATGCCTCGCTCAACGATCTGCCGCGGCGCGATCCGGTGATCGGCGATCTGGTGAAGCTGCTCGACAAGCATGTCGCGGCGTTTGCAGAGGACTGCGCGTTCGATCTGGCCGGGCGCAAGCTGAAGCTCGACAGCCTGTGGGTGAATGTGATGAAGCCGGGCGCCGCGCATTCGGGGCACATCCACCCGCATTCGGTGGTGTCGGGCACGGTCTATGTCGCGGTGCCGCCGGGCGCGGGCGCGATCCGTTTCGAAGACCCCCGCCTCGCCCAAATGATGGCCGCCCCCACCCGCCGCGACGACGCGCCCGAGGATTTGCGGACGTTTGTGTATGTCGAGCCGGTGCCGGGCGCAGTGCTGCTATGGGAAAGCTGGCTCAGGCATGAGGTGATGCCGCATGAGGGGACCAGCAAGTCCGGGGGCGAACGGATCAGCGTGAGTTTTAACTATCGCTGGTAGCGCGCCCCGAGCGATCAGGCAGCGACCTCAGTGAATGACCGGATTTCGCGGTTCGCCTTGCGCAGCCGCTGCGACAGCTCTCGACCGATATTGCGCAGCAACGCAGCGTGGACCGCCGGTGCGGTGAGCGACAGCGCATCAAGCCGATCAAGCGACAGGACATAGACCGACACATCGGTGTCGGCGATGATGTCTGCCGAGCGCGGGGCGCCATCGACCAGCGCCATCTCACCAAAGGCGACGCCGGGATCGAGCGTCGTCAGCCGCACGCGGTGGCCATCGGCGGTGTTCAGGCTGACCGTCACGGTGCCACGCGCGAGGAAATAGAGATCGCTCGCCGGATCGCCTTCGCGCACAATATGGCTGCCGGCTGGCAGATCATGCTTTTCCAGCGCCGTCGCCAGCGCATCGAGCAGGCTATCGTCGAGCCCGCGTAACAGATTCATCTCGGCAAGCGTCGCCTGCGGCTCGCCATCGGCTTGCGCATCTGCCTTGGCGAGCACATCATTTTCGGCCCATTCCAAAGCCTCATCGGCGTCGGCAAACACTGTCGTGAAATCCACACCCGCACGCGCCATCGCCTCACCACAGGCCGAATCGCGCCACATCGCCAGCCGCACGATCCGACCGGCCTTGGCCTGCCCGGCCATGAGCTGGACGATCAGCAAGGCCGCCTGTGGCTCGACCATGTCCGCCCGCGACAGATCAAGGATCAGGTGGGATACGCTGTCCGGCAGTGCCGCCGACAGGCGACTAATCTGCTCGATCGCGGCAAAGTGAATCCGCCCGCGAAGCTCGACCACCTTGATGGCGGCGCCGTGGCGATCAAGCGCCCCGCGTTCGGTTTGCGACCGGGTCCGCTTCGAGCTGACCGTCGCCGCATCATAGCTGCGACGGATCGACGAGATGGCCCCTTCGGCGACATCGAACATGTTGAGCCCGAAGCGCTGCGACAGCGTTTCGCACACCTTGATGCCGCGATAGGAATTGCCGCGCTCGTCTAGCGGTGGCGAAAAGACGCCGATGCCCATCACCCCGGGCAGCACCGCGATGACGCCACCGGCCACGCCGCTCTTGGCCGGCAGACCGATGCGATATCCCCATTCGCCCGAATAATCATACATTCCGCAGAAATTCATCACCGAGATGACGTTCTTCACATAGGCTGGATCGACTGCTTGCACACCAGTGGCGGGGTTGAGGCCGCCATTGGCGAGCGTCGCCGCCATGCGCGCCAGATCGCGCGCGGTGACGAGCATCGAACATTGCTGGAAATAGAGGTCGAGATGCTCGTCGATCGGCTCGACGAGCATGCCGAAATTGAGCTCGAGATGGGCAATGGCGCGGTTGCGATGGCCGGTTGCCTTTTCGGAACCGAACACCGCTTCATCCACATCGACCGGGTGACCGATATAGCGTTCGAACATATCGCGCACCCGCTGCACGCGTGGCGACAGCGACGGGCCGGTGACCAGGCTGGAGGTGACGATGGCGCCTGCATTGACCATTGGGTTGAACGGGCGATTGGCGCGCTGATCGAACACGATCGAGTTGAACGCGTCGCCGCTTGGTTCGACGCCGACCCGGCGCAGCACTTCGTCCATGCCGTGATCTTCAAGCGCGAGCCCGAAGGCGAAGGGCTTAGAAATCGACTGGATCGTGAAGGGCACATCCGAATCACCGACCGCGTAGATCGACCCATCAACGGTGGCGATCACGATGCCAAACTGGTCGGGATCGGCCTTGGCAAGTTCGGGGATGTAATCGGGAAGGTGGCCGCCCTTTTCCTTCTTGATTGAGGCATATAGCTCGGCGAGCACATCGTCGATCAGGCTGGCGCTGATGCCCTTTTTCGTCGGTGTGCGCCGCTTCTTGCGATCAGCCATATTCCCCTCCCCCCAAAGGATCGTACCACCGTGATAACGATGAGACGCTTCCGAAATAACGCCCTGTTGGCGCATTGCCTATGGGGCATTTCATCGGATGGCCGCCCATGGACTGGCATTTCGCCGCCCAACCGCCTATCGGGCCATCCACAGATTGGCTGACACCGGCCACCACCACCAAGGATCGTTCATGGGATTTCGTTGCGGTATCGTCGGGCTGCCTAATGTCGGCAAGTCCACCCTGTTCAACGCGCTGACCGAGACGGCGGCGGCGCAGGCGGCGAATTATCCTTTCTGCACGATCGAGCCCAATGTCGGCAATGTCGCGGTGCCCGATCCCCGGCTTGATCAGCTTGCGGCGATTGCCGGATCGGCCAAGATCATCGAGACGCAATTGGGCTTTGTCGACATTGCCGGGCTGGTGCGCGGGGCGAGCAAGGGCGAGGGGCTGGGCAACCAGTTTCTGGGCAACATCCGTGAGGTGGACGCCATCGTCCACGTCCTGCGCTGTTTTGAGAACGGCGACGTGACGCATGTCGAGGGCAAGGTTGATCCCATCGCCGATGCCGAAACGGTCGAAACCGAACTGATGCTGTCAGACCTTGAATCGCTCGAAAAGCGCGTTCCCGCCGCCCAGAAAAAGGCGATGCAAGGCGACAAGGAAGCCAAGGTTGCCGCCTCGGTGCTCGGCCAGGCGCTCGACCTGCTGCGCGAAGGCAAGCCCGCGCGGTTGACGGTGCCCAGGGACGAGGACGAGGCACGCGTGTTCGCGCAGGCGCAATTGCTGACGTCGAAGCCCGTGCTTTATGTCTGCAATGTCGATGAGGGCGATGCGGCGAACGGCAATGCGCTGTCGGCGCGCGTGTTCGAAAAGGCCAAGGCTGAAGGGGCCGAGGCGGTCGTCGTTTCAGCGGCGATCGAGGCCGAAATCGCCACGATGCCGCCCGAGGATCGCGGCGAATTTCTGGCTGAACTGGGCTTGCAGGAAACCGGCCTCGCCCGCGTGATTACCGCTGGCTATAAATTGCTCCATTTGCTGACCTTCTTCACCGTCGGCCCCAAAGAAGCCCGCGCCTGGACCGTAGAAGCGGGCGCCAAGGCCCCCAAGGCGGCAGGCGAAATCCACACCGATTTCGAAAAAGGCTTCATCCGCGCCGAGACAATCGCCTTTGCTGATTATGTCGCGCTGAAGGGCGAAGCCGGCGCGCGCGATGCGGGCAAGCTGCGGTCTGAAGGTAAGGACTATGTGGTGCATGACGGCGACGTGATGCTGTTTCGGTTTAACGTCTGATCACGCCGCCGCCCTGGGTCGTGCGCTAGGCAGCCTTGGCAGGCTCGGCCGGGAAGCGCTGGTCGAGCCAACTCAGCCAGTCGGCCTGTAACGCCTTCAGATCGCGCGGCAGCTTGCCCTTGGGTTCCTTGTTGGCGAGCCATTGCTCTATTGTCTCGCCGCGCGCGAAAGCCTCGGCAATGCGGGCAAAGATTTGGCGGTTCCCCGTCCGATCAATCAGATATTGCGAGGCCACCGCTGATTGCAGGTAGAAACGGGCACCGCCCTCGGCGATCTTGCGTGCTTCCTCGCCCGTAAACACCATCGCCTTGAAACTATCCTTCTTCAGGTCGCCACTAACCTGTTGCGATAGCAATTTGACCTGTTGATGCGCCGGATGCGTTTCGGAAAGGAAGTTGACAAGATCGACCGTCAATCTGGTGTTCTCATCAGCCTTTTGCGGGTCGGCGCGATAGGTGGCGTAACGCTGCCCGAACTGTTTCACCCGGTCGTTGAAGCTGACCGGTGCCTCCATCAGCACCGCTGACATCTCGTCGAGCCAGTCCGGGCTTGGTCCGCCATAATGCTTCTCTTCGCTCAGCGTCGATTTGGGCCAATAGCCCTGCCAGAACCAGTAATGGCCCAGCTCGTGTGAAACCGTTGCCAGCTCTGTCCGGGCAAGCCGCTCAGGGTTGGTTTGCTGCTCGACCGTTTTTTGCACAGCCGCATCGATTTCCTCTTGCGGGCGGCCGGTCATCCGGGCCGTCAGCCCGCGACGGATCGACTGCTCAACCTGCTCGCGGTACACTTTCGGTGAAATCCATGGCAGCACGACCGGGAACCCGGCCCTGCGCAGCGCGCCAACGCTTTCCGGCGGCACAAGGGCATCGGGCCCCTCGGCAATGACATAGCGTAGCGCCTGACGACCGAAATATTCCTTGAACCGGACGACGCCGGCGTCGGCCAGCTCGATTAGCCGCTGCGCCCGCGCGGTGTCACCCGCCAAGGCCACGCCGTTTGCGCTCTCGGCGCAGGCAAGCTGCGGCAATACCGTTTTGGCCTGCTGGCAGAGATTGGGGGATGGCGCATTGCCCCCCAGCGCCAGGGCGACGCTGCCCATCAACACGACAAACAGGCTTTTCGACATCGTCTTGCTTCTCCAAAATGCGGTGGCGTTACGCGGGATCTGACAGGGTGACGCGATGGTGCAGAGGAGATGTCCGGCGCCAGCGCGGCTCGCGACTACGGACGTAAACACGACTATGGTTGTGGTCAATATCATGGACGACGGGGGCTGGCAGCCGCCTACTATCTGGGGTATCGTCTCGTTGATGCTTCTTCGCCTGATTTTTATCCTGATTGCTCTTATACTTACGGCACCTGACTATGTGCGCGGCTGTCATTCACCCGTGGCGAAGCCCGCGGCGGTGGCGATGACTGGGCACCATTCAGCGCCGAAGCAGCACCATGACGCCCCCAACGCTGCATCGGAAATGTGCCTTGGCTGCATTCCGCCATCATCCTGGCGTGGGCCCAGCGTGGTGGCTTCGATTGCCCTACCGCAAATGCCGCGCGCGATCCTGATCCAGCCTTTCGTTGCCGGGCTGTCCGCGCCGCCCGCCTTGCCGCCGCCGCGACGGGGATGATCGACCGGGCATTTTTGCCCCGCTGCGATTACCCCTTTTTCGAAAGCGTTTCGACATGATCAGATCGAGTTTGCTCGCGGCAATCGCCGTGGGCGCGTTGCTGCCGTCGCTGGCGGCGGCGCAAACGATGCCGGCTATGTCCGGCCACGACCACAGCAACATGCATTCGTCGGCCAAGCCCGAACCGGCGAGCCCGGCTCCCGCCCGAACGGCAGAAGACCATTCTACGATGGGCCATGGTGCCATGGACCATGGCGCGATGGACCAAAGCAATATGAACCACGGGGCGATGTCTCACGATATGATGGCCCCCGACGGCTACGTCACCGGCTCCGGCACGTCGCGGTTGCCGGGGAATGAGGGAATGCACGGGTTGCATTTCAATGCGGGCGACTGGGCGCTGATGGCGCATGGTTTTGCCTGGGGTGCCTATACCGATCAGGGCGGCCCACGTGGAGACAGTTCGGGGTTCGTGACGTCGATGGCGATGCTGACTGCAACACGGCCACTGGGCGACGGCGCACGACTTTCCTTGCGATCGATGCTCAGCCTTGAGCCGCTTTTGGGTCGGCGCGGCTACCCGAATCTGTTCGCGACCGGGGAAACCGCCGACGGCATTACCCCCTTGATCGATCGCCAGCACCCTCATGACCTGTTCATGGAACTCGCCGCGCGGATCGACGTCGATGCCGGGCCGGGCAGCGTTTTTCTTTATGCGGCGCCCGTTGGCGAACCGGCGATCGGACCGTCAGCCTTCATGATGCGCGCATCGGCACGGTACCAGTCATTGTCGCCGATTACGCATCACTGGTTCGACAGTACCCACATCAGCTATGGCGTCGTCACCGCGGGCTATGCTGCGCCGCGTTTCCAGATCGAGGCATCGGCGTTTCGCGGGCGCGAGCCCGACCAGTTTCGCTGGGATTTTGAGGCCCCCCGGCTCGATTCATGGAGCGTGCGCGCAAGCTGGTCGCCGTCCCCGGCCTGGGCGATGCAAGTCAGCCACGGCTTTCTGAAAAGCCCTGAACAACTTGAGGCCGATCTGAACGAGCGCCGGACCACGGCCAGCCTCCATTATGGTCGCGGCGGGCTGGCGGCGACGCTCGCTTTCTCCGCCAAGAACAAGGGCCCTGGCCGCACGCTGACCGCCTGGCTGGCGGAGGCGAACTGGGACATTAGCCGCCACCACAGCATCTTTGGCCGCCTGGAAAATGTCGCCAATGACGAGCTGTTCCCCGATCATAGCCATCCGCTCCACGACCAGCGCTTTCGCGTGACCAAGGCGGAGGGTGGCTATGCCTATCGACTGCAGCTGACCGATGTCGTCAATCTGGCGCTGGGTGGATCGGTGGCGGGCTATGCCTATCCGGCGGCGCTGGTGGACGACTATGGCAATGCACCGATCAGCTATACGTTGTTTGCCAAGCTGTCGCTGGGACAGTGACGGGGGGGACAGTGATGGGGAGAGTGTCACATGAATGACCCGGTGATGGGCCATGGTCGCATCATGCGCTTTTCCACCCGCCTTTTCGCGCTGTTCCTCGCCGCCGGGCTGCAGGCGTGCGTCACGGCGCCAGTGCAGGGGCCGACCCCAGCGGCGACGGTGGCTGTCGAGGCTAAGGCGCCGGTCACCATTCTGGTCTCGATCGACGGGTTCAAACCCGATTATCTGACGCGCGGGGTGACGCCCAATCTGAATGCGCTGGCCGATGCCGGGATCAGCGCAGCGATGCGGCCGTCCTTTCCCAGCATCACCTTCCCCAATCACTATACGCTGGTCACCGGGCTGCGGCCTGATCGCAGCGGCGTGGTTGGCAACCGGATGGAAGATGCCCGCCGCCCCGGCCAGGTCTTCACCATGGCCACCGACGACCCGTTCTGGTGGACACAAGCCGAGCCGATCTGGGTGACGGCCGAAAAGGCAGGCATTCGCACCGCGACGATGTTCTGGCCCGGCTCCAATGTTGATTTTGGCGGGGTGCGGCCCAGCGATTGGCAGCAATTTGCGCAGGCTGTGAGCAGTGGCCAGCGCGTGGATGGCATCATCGACTGGCTGCGGCGGCCAGCGGCAACCCGGCCCAAGTTTCTGACGCTCTATTTCGATGTGGTCGATTCGGCGGGGCATAAATATGGCCCGGACGATGCCAACACGACCAAGGTCGTGGGCGAAGTGGATCACCAAATCGGTCGGCTGCGCACTGAACTCGCCGCGCTTGGACAGCCCGCCAATCTGGTGATCGTCGCCGATCACGGCATGGCCGCGATCAGTGCCGATCGCGTCATTAGGCTCGATCGCCTGCTGCCGGCGGGGAGCTTCACCTCGATCAGCGACGGCCCCCATGCCGGCATCACGCCCGTCGCGGGCCATGAGGACGCGGTCGCGAAATTGCTGCTCGCGCCACGCGAGCATGTCAGCTGCTGGCGCAAAAGCGAGATTCCGGCGCGGCTGCATTATGGCACCAACCCGCGCGTGCCGCCCTTCATTTGCCTCGCCGAAACGGGCTGGCTGGCGTTGACCCGCGATCCGCCGGCGGATCATCCCCCCTCCGGCGGCGCGCATGGCTTTGATGTCGATGCGCCCGAAATGGCCGCGCTGTTCATCGCCAGCGGCCCCGCAGTCAAGCCGATGGGCAGGCTGGCGCGGTTCGACAATGTCGCCGTGGCGCCGCTGCTGCGTGACCTGATCGGCCTGCCGCCTTCGACTGGTGGTGATGGCGATGATGCACCGTTTCGCGCGGCGCTGAAGCGTTAGAGTGTGATGCCTTCGGATTGGATCAATCCATACCCCGTTCGCCCTGAGCGAAGTCGAAGGGCATTCGGAGCGCCTGGGCTTCGACTTCCCCCGGACCTGATCCGGGGCCGAACGGAGTATGAGGTTGAAGCGACCTAACGTCATCACGCACTGGCCTCTCCGCTCGATACGAACGGGCTTCGTTAAGCCGGGAAGAAAGTTGTTCGCGCGGAGACGCAGAGACGCGGAGGGGTTGCGCGCTGCCCATTGTCGCTTGGCAAAACCAGGCCGGAATTCACGTTGCCGCCGCGCGGGAGATCGCCTGATGATGCTCCTCCTCTGCGCCTCCGCGCCTCTGCGCGAACACCCATCTAGGACTGACCAGGCAGCTTCCCGCTGATCGCGACGCCGCGCTTTCAAATCACTTGCCAAGCGGTTGCTGACGCAGGAAGCTGTCGCCATGATCTATTTTGAAGACATTGAGCCCGGCACCAAGACCAGCTTTGGCAGCTATCACGTCACCCATGAGGAAGTCGTCGAGTTCGCGTCCAAATATGATCCGCAGCCCTTTCACTTGTCAGACGAGGCGGCGGCGCAAACCCATTTCGGGCGATTATCGGCAAGCGGCTGGCATACTTGTGCGATGATGATGGCGATGCTGGTCGAAAATATGAAGAACACGCGGCAGGCGGGGCTCGGGTCGCCGGGGCAGGAGGAACTGCGCTGGCTGAAGCCCGTCTATCCCGGCGACACGCTGAGCGTGGAAACCGAGATTCTCGATAAGCGCCCCTCGCAGAGCCGACCGGAAATGGGGAGTTATCGCAGCCGGATCACCGTGCGCAATCAGACTGGCGACGCCGTTATGACGACAATTGCCATCGGGCTGATCCGAACCCGGACCGGCACCTGGGGATAGTAGCCGCGTTCAGTGCCCGCCAAAAGCGACGAGCGCGCTGACGTCAATCCCGTCCGACCGCAGCGCATCGGCGCCGCCCAGATCGGGCAAATCGACAACGAATTGTGCCTGCGTGACCGATGCACCGGCTTTTTTGAGCAGCCGGATCGCCGCGCGTGCGGTGCCGCCGGTGGCGATCAGATCATCGACCAGCAACACACGCTGGCCGGGCACCAGCGCGTCTTCATGCATGGCGATCCGATCGGTGCCATATTCCAGCGCGTAATCCTCGGCAATCGTGGCCCCAGGAAGCTTGCCGTCCTTGCGGATCAGCAGCACGCCCGCGTTCAGCGGCACCGCCATTGCTGCGGCAAACAAGAACCCGCGCGCCTCTATGCCCGCCACCAAATCAACCGGACCATCGACTGCGGCGACCATACGCTCCACCGTCATTGCCAGCCCCTTGGGGTCTAGCAGCAGGGTGGTAATGTCGCGGAACATGATCCCCGGCTTTGGAAAGTCGGGGATCGTGCGGATCAAGGCCGCCAGATCGTCGTTCACGGCCGCTGTATCGCTCAATGCTTCACATTCCGCCAGACGGTGCGATACGACCCATAAGCCAGCAATGTCCCGATCAGCAGGAAGCCAAGCACGGCGAAGCCGGTTGAATGGCGCTGTTCGAGCTCAGGCTCTGCCGTCCAGACCAGGAATGCGGAAACATCCTTCGACATCTGGTCGAGCGTGTTCTTGGTCCCATCGGCATAGGTAACGGAACCATCGGCCAGCGGCGCCGGCATCGCGATGTTGAGGTTCGCGAAATACGGGTTGTAATACAGGCCATCGGGCGTCTTCGCGTCGGGGAAATGCTTCAGCAAGGCCGCAGGCTGCTCGCTATAGCCGGTCAGCAGCGAGTAGATATAGGCCGCGCCGCCATGACGCGCCTTGGTGATCAGCGAAAGATCGGGCGGCACACCCTGGCCAGGGTAATACACCGTCGGAAACTTATCAGCGGGCACGTTGTCGCGCTCAGTCCGGTCGCCGGTCTTGGGGTCCAGAACCTGTTGCTTTGCGCCCCAATCGGCAGCGAATTTCTTCACCTGCGCTTCGCTATAGCCCAGCTTGGTCAGATCGCGGAACGCGACCCGGCCGAGCGAGTGACAGGCCGAGCAAACTTCCTTGTAGACCTGAAGGCCGCGCTGCAGCTGGGCGCGATCAAACTTGCCCATCGGACCATCGCTGGCAAAGGCGACTTCCTTGTGCGGCCGGAGAAACTCTTCGGTCACGGTCGGCTTGGCCGGATCGGTGATCAGGCTGTTGACGCTACCGAACAGCCCCAGCAGCAAAACGCCGACAAAGCCAAGGCCAACGATGAAGGAGATGATGCGAACCATTGGTTTGGATGCCCTTTATTCGGCCGGAACCGCGGTGCCGAAGCTGCCGCCCGTAGCTTTAGCGTGCTTGCCCAACACCGATTCAGTGATCGAATTCGGCAGCGGGCGCGGACGCTCCGTCGCGGAAATGATCGGTAGGATGATCAGGAAATGCGCGAAATAATATGCAGCAGCGACCTGGCCGATCACGATATTGCGGCCGCTCGCCTCGGCGCCGCCGATATAGCCGAGCACCAGCACGTCGATCAGCAGGATCACGAGAAAGAAGCGATAGGTCGGGCGATAATTTGCCGAGCGCACTGGCGACGAATCCAGCCAGGGCAGGAAAAACAGCAGCAGGATGGAACCGAACATCGCGAGCACGCCCCACAGCTTGGCTGGCAGGATCAGATCAACGGTGAACGACTTAAGGATCGCGTAGAAAGGCAGGAAATACCATTCAGGCACGATGTGCGCTGGCGTCGACAGCGGATTGGCCGGGATATAGTTATCCGGATGGCCAAGCGCGTTGGGCATGAAAAAGATGAACGCGGCGAAGATCGTCAGGAAAACGCCCAGCCCGAAACCATCCTTGGCGGTGTAATAAGGATGGAACGGCACCGTGTCCTGTTCACCCTTCACATCGACGCCGGTTGGGTTGCTCGAACCCGGAATGTGCAGCGCCCAGACGTGCAGGATGATGACACCCAGCGTCACGAACGGCAGCAGATAGTGAAGCGAAAAGAAGCGGTTCAGCGTGGCATCGTCCGGGGTATATCCACCCAGCAGCCAGATGCGGATCGATTCACCTACAACCGGAATGGCCGAGAAGAAGCCAGTGATCACCTGCGCGCCCCAGAAGCTCATCTGGCCCCAGGGAAGCACATAGCCCATGAACGCGGTGGCCATCATCAACAGGAAGATCACGACACCCAGCAGCCAGATCATCTCGCGCGGTGCCTTATACGATCCGTAATATAGCCCGCGAGCGATGTGGATATAGACCACGGCCAGGAACATCGACGCGCCATTGGCGTGGGCGTAGCGGATCATCCAGCCCGAATTCACGTCACGCATGATGTGTTCGACGGAATTGAACGCAATCTCACCATTCGCGGCGAAATGCATCGCCAGCACGATGCCGGTGACGATCTGCAGCACCAGCGCGACCCCGGCGAGAACGCCGAAATTCCAGAAATAGTTCAGGTTGCGCGGCACCGGATAACCGGCACCAACCGCGTTATAGACAAAACGCGGCAGCGGCAGGCGTTGGTCGATCCACTTGGTGAGGCCGGACTTCGGCTCGTAATGATTTGCCCAGGGGAAGCTCATGATGCTGACCTCAACCGACGGTTACAGTGGTGTCTGATGTGAACGTATAGTCCGGCACAAGCAGGTTTGTCGGTGCCGGGCCTTTGCGGATGCGCGCGGCGGTATCATAGACCGACCCATGACAGGGGCAGAAATAGCCGCCAAACTCACCCTTGATCTCGCCCTCACCCGCGCCGAGCGGCACGCACCCCAGATGGGTACACACGCCCAAGGTGATCAGCCAGTTCTTGTGGCCTTCCTTGGTGCGCTGCGCCAGCGTCTCAGGGTCGCGCAGCGTTGAAACCGAAACCTTATCGGCTTCAGCGATTTCTTCGGGGGTCAGGTTCCGCACAAACAAAGGCTGTTTGCGGAACGATGTCTTCACTGCCTGGCCAGGCAGGATCTGCGACAGATCAATATCGGTCGACGACTGGGCGAGCACGTCTGCCGACGGGTTCATCTGGTTGACCAGCGGAACCAGGACCGAAACGACGCCGACGCCGCCAAAGGAAAGCGCCGCAATGCTCAAAAAATCGCGGCGGCGCGGTTCGCCGTCGTGCGTTGCATCATGTGCGCCGCCTGCTGGGATCGCTTCGTTTGCCGTTGCCATTCGGTTAGCCCTTGCGCGTTGAAACTGATGTGGCGCGCGACCGGCAAGGCCGTGCCCCAAAAACCGGTGTTTAATACCGATCGAATCGCGGCCTGATAGACAAAGCGTCACGGATTTGCCAACAGCATTTTATGTCTCCGGATCGACATGGTCCAAAGCACTAAGGTGCCCGAATAGCGTTGCCCCCTTCCCCCGCCTTCCCCCCGTCCAGTGATCCGCCCCCGCTAAGGCTTGCGCTTTACCAACCAGAGATCGCCGGCAATGTCGGCGCAATCCTGCGGACGGCGGCATGTTTCGATGTGCCGGTCGATCTGATTGAGCCGCTGGGTTTTGCGTTTTCGGATCGCTCGCTGGCGCGGGCCGGCATGGATTATGCCGCAACCGTCGCCATTAAGCGCCATGTCGATTGGGCGGCATTTACCGCGTCAATCACCGGTCGCATCGTCCTGTTCACCACCAAAGGCGCCGCGCGATTGCCCGCGACCAGCTTCTTGCCGGGCGACACCTTGCTTTTTGGTGCAGAAAGCGCAGGCGTACCGGACCTTGTTCACGACCGTGCCGATGTTCGCGTGCGGATTCCCTTGCGGCCTGGGCTTCGCTCGCTCAACATCGGTGCGTCAGCAGCGATCGGCATGGCGGAGGCACTGCGCCAGCTTGATGCCTGGCCGTCAAGCGAGGGGGGATGAAATGGACCGATTCTCGGGACAACGGATGAACGGCGCGGCCTTCACCGATTGCTCGCTCGTGGAGGCGCAGTTCGATGACGTCGATCTGGCCGCTGCGCGATTTGTAAATGTGAATCTGTCCGGTGCGCGGCTGGAGAACGTCAACCTATCAGGCTTGACGATCGATAATGCCAACATCAAGGGGTTGCGCATCTTTGGCTATGACGTCGACGCCTGGATCCGTGAGCAGCTCGCCAAAGACGGCTGCCACAGTGATTGAGACGCACGCTCGAACACGATTTTGCAACGAAATTAGGTGACGTAATGGCTCCGCTCGACGAACAGCAATCCACCGCCCGATCCTGGTTTGAACATCTGCGCGACCTGATCTGCGCCGAATTCGTCGCGATTGAGCGGGAAGCGGGATCGGACGCCGATTTCGAGTATCTCAGCTGGGATCGGACTGACCCTTCTGGCGAGCCCGGCGGCGGCGGTGTGCGCGGCGTGATGAAGGGCAAGGTGTTTGAGAAGGTTGGCGTCAACGTCTCCACCGTTGGCGGCACGTTCGAGGGCGAATTCGCCAAATCAATCCATGGCGCAGCCGAAGATCCTGGCTTTTTCGCCACCGGCATCAGCCTGGTCGCGCATATGGCCAATCCGCATGTCCCTGCGGTGCATATGAACACCCGCTTCCTTGTCACGACCAAGCGCTGGTTCGGCGGTGGCGCGGATTTGAACCCGCCAATCCCTTATGACGAAGACACCGCCGATTTCCACGCGACGCTAAAGGCGCATTGCGACCCCCATGGCGCGGACTATTATGATCGGTTCAAGAAATGGGCCGATGACTATTTCTATATCCCGCATCGCCAGTGCCATCGCGGCGTGGGCGGCATTTTTGCCGATCATATTGAGGGCGATTTCGACGCCAATCTTGAATTCATCAAGGATATCGGGCGCGCCTTCCTTGACAGCTATCCCCGAATCGTCCGGCGGCGGATGCATAGCCCCTTCACGGAGGCTGATTTGGCGCAGATGCTTACCTGGCGTGGGCGTTATGCCGAATTCAATCTGGTTTATGATCGCGGCACGCTGTTCGGGCTGAAAACCGGGGGCAATATCGATGCGATTTTGATGAGCTTACCCCCGCTCGCAACCTGGGCCTGACGGCGGGCGGGCCGCCATGGCCGTGATCCCGATTGCTGCAGGTGAGATCGCCACGATCGTCACCACATTGGAACAGCGCGTGCGGCCGCGCCCGGTGCCGCTGCCCGAATCGCCGCTGCGGCTGGTGCGGTGGCAGCGGGCCGATCTTGATAAATATCGGGCGCTGTTCCGGCGCGTCGGTGCGCCTTGGCTCTGGTATTCGCGGTTGGCGATGCCAGACAGCGCGCTGGCAGGATTGATCCACCGCGAACAGACCCAGGTGCATGCCGTGATCGATCGCGCGGGCATCGAAGTAGGGCTGCTCGAATTCACTCATGTCGCGCCGGATTGGTGCGCGCTCGACTTTTTTGGGCTGGTGCCTGAGCTTACCGGCAAAGGCCATGGCCGCTGGCTGATGACGATTGGCCTGACGATGATGTGGCGCCCGACCGTGACGCTCGTGCGGGTGAACACCTGCACGCTTGATCATCCTCGCGCGCTTGGTTTCTACCGTGCCGCCGGATTTGTTCCGGTCAGCCAGACGATCGAAACCTTCCCCGACCCGCGCATGCTGGGCCTGATCGATCGCTCAGCCGCGCCTCATGTGCCGCTATTGGCCGCGAGCTGACGATAGATCGCGATCCGCATGAGGATGGCGGCGAGCGCGACGATGGAGGCAAGAAGTGCAGCGAGCGAATCGACGATCGTGACCATGACAGGATTGGCCGCGCCCACCGCCCGCATCGCGATATCGATTGACTGAAACGGCGCCGGCAAAATCTGCCCAGCCAACAACCCCAACCCCGTCAGGCCAGCGAGCATCATGCCATTGCGCCGGGTGAGCGCGATGCTGCGCATGATTGCCGACGTCGCCGTCAAAGATTTTTCGCGCACCAAAGCGGGCGCGATCAATGTTGTTCGACCGAGGATATAGAGCCCCGGGAGGACGAAAACGAATATACCCAACGAGGCCGGCAGCAGGATGAGCAGCGCGGCGAGCACATAGCGCGGCAACAACCGCACGGCCCGTTGCAAGGCTGCGCGCAGATCGACGCAGGCCGAATCAAGCAAGAATGTGCAAATCGCCAACGAGCCGTAAAGCGAGGCAAGCGACGCGACCAGGAACCAGCGCGCATTATCGACGATCCAATTGGCGAAAATCGCGGCATCGGCCTGGATCTGGGCATCGCTTGCCGCCGAATCGGGCCAAGGCGGTGCCGCCGGGACGAGCAGCAACAGAGCCAGCGTTGGCAGGAAGATGAAGAGGCCAACAACCGCCACCAATGCCTCGGTGTGGCGACGGAACAAGCTCCAGGCGTCGGCAAAGGCGCCCGGTACATTGATTTTCATGAGTGGCCAGTTGCTTCCTGCGTCCGGTCGCGTGCCGCGATGAACAGCTTGGCGATAAACGCCGCCTGCAGCACTGAAAATGCGGTACCGACGGCGCCGACCGCGATCGACGTGACGATCGCGGCAAAGCTGCCCGCTGCATTGCCACCGGCGACCAGCCCCAGCACCCCGCCAAACACCGTCTTGGCCGCGAGCGCCGCGACCGCGCTGACGATAAAATACAGCACCAGGACGCCGACGATCTTGAGCGCCAGACCGCGCGTCAACTGCCAGGACCGCGCGAGCGCACCAAAGCCGCGCCGTTCATCAACCAGGGCCGGCAACGCAAGCACGAAGCGGGCACTGATCCAAATCGTGCCAATAATCCAGAGCAGCGAATAGCCAGCAATTGCCCAACCAATGCCGCCTGGCATGCCCGACAATGCCTGCCCGATCGCTGCTTGATCATTGGTTGCAAATACTTTCATGTCGATGCCAGCAGCCGCGACCAGCCCGATCAGCGGCAAGAGCCCCAGCAACACCAAAGCCAGCACGGCAAGCGACGTTAGCAGCGCCATCAGCAACTGCGCGGCGGCACTACGCACGCCATCGCCAGCGGTCCGGGCGGCATCCACCGCCATTGCGATGATGGCCAGCTCTCCAAAAATCGAAACAATCGATAGCACAAGGCTGGCCACACTGATGCCAAGCTGCATGCCGGGATTATTTGTCCCCAACGGCGCAATCGCATCGTTGATCGACGCCGGCAGGAAGAGCGCAGCGATCGCGATCGGCGTCACGGCGGCAATATTGTCCCCCAGAAACTCGGTCGCGCGATCCCAGACCGTTCCCATATTGACCGAATTCAAGCTACCTACTCCCGCCTAGCGCCATGGATGGCCGTTGTTAGACGATTGCGCACCGGCTTGCCAATCTTGGCAGACACGCGCGGTGTTTAAATGGGGCAATCATCGATCGGGGAGCGGACCAGCGATCAGGGTCGGGCTTGCACGCTGAAGCCTGCTGGCGCAGGGATCGGCAATGATCGATGGCGTGGAATGGCGGATCGAAAGTGAACCGATCGACTATGAAGTCGCCGCCACAGCCATGGCGGCCCGTGCAGCGGCGATTGCTGAAGGATCTGCGCCCGAACTGGTTTGGCTGCTGGAACACCCCCCCGTCTATACCGCAGGCACCAGTGCCAATCCGGCCGAATTGATCGACCCGCGCTTTCCCGTCCACGCGACTGGACGCGGTGGGCGCTACACCTATCACGGCCCCGGCCAGCGGATCGGCTATGTCATGCTCGATCTGGGAAAACGCGGCCGTGACGTCCGCTGCTTTGTTCATGCGATGGAACAATGGGTGGTCGCGGCGCTGGCGCATCTTGATGTCGCCGCCTTTACGGCGCCGGGTCGGGTGGGCATCTGGACGATGGATCATGGGGCCGAGGCCAAGATTGGCGCCATCGGCGTGCGCGTGAAGCGATGGGTCACCCTCCACGGATTCGCGGTGAACATGCACCCCGAATTGGGGCACTTTGAAGGCATCATCCCGTGTGGCTTGCCGGATTTTGCGGTCACCAGTGCCAAAAAACTTGGAAAAACAGTTGATTTTTCCGCTCTTGATGCGGCATTAGCACTTGAATTCGCTCACTTTGTGCAAAGACTTTCTTTGCAATCGCAAAACGAGGCTTGAGGGCGGAGCGATATCAGACTAATGTCCACCACGGTTTGGGTATTAAGGGCGTCAAAGCCAGCCAAATCCACTATCTTAGGGAGCTTCAAATGCGTGCACTCATTTCCAAAGTCGTTGCCGGTTCGATGATCGCCGGTGCGGCACTGATGATTTCGGCCTGCTCGCCGAAGACCGAGACGGCCACCGACAACGCCATGGTCAGCGAAATGACCGCCAACGAAGGCGATGCGATGGCGACTGACAACATGACCGCAACGGACGGCGCAATGGCGTCGAACGACGCGATGATGTCGAACGACGCGATGATGTCGTCGAACGACGCAATGGCGACCAACGCTCAGTAATTTGAGCGTCGCCTTGGTTGCCCCTGGCAACCATGCGATATCGAGGGGGTCGTCCGGTTAGCCGGGCGACCCTTTTCGATTCGGGACCCAGCGGGCTCGCAACCAGCACAGTGCCGGGCCTACCCCCGGGCATGGATAGGATTTTGGCGCGGACGCGCAAAAATATCCAAACAGACTGCCGCGCATTTGGCGCAGTTTAACCAATCAGTGCCAAATTGACGGGGATGCCCCGGCAAAGGGGGTTGGACGCCTGCGAAAATCCGTTAGAGGCGCAGGGAATATTTTGCGAGGTAATGCATTCATGTGGCGTTCGATTTTTCTGCTCGTCATGGCGATAGGCGTCATCGCGCCAAGCCCGGCGACCGCGCAGTTTTTCATGAAGAATCCGGATTTTTCCGGCGAACCCGTTCGTGGTGACGAACCAGGGCTGTTCGTGCCGCTGCCAAATGCAACACCGGATGAATTGCGGGCCGGCATGGTCTGGTCGCTGCGCGCAGCGCTCAACGTTTCGGCGCTTGGGTGCGATTTTGCGCCAATCCTGCTGACCGCGCCAACCTATAACGCTGTACTGGCCGATCACCGTGCAGAATTGGCCAGCTCTTTCGACCGACTTGGCAAATATTTTGCCCGGATGAACAAAGCCAAGGCCAAGGCGACCACTGAGTTCGATAAATATCAGACGCGAGTCTATTCGAGCTTCACGACCGTCTATGCGCAATATAATTTCTGCCAGACCGCTGCGATGGTGGCCCGGGATGCGATTTTCACGCCGCGCGGTGAACTCAACAAGCTCGCAGAGAACCGGTTGCGCGAAATACGCAACAGCTTGGTGGCGCGTGGCGAACAACGATTCGCAGGGCGCAATTCGATGGAGACCATTGCCGTCCTGCGGATGGACCCGATCTGCTGGAAAAATGACAGATTCGATTATCGGAAGTGCCCGAACGCCTATTAGGCTAGCGCTTCTGGCCGATCAGCGGAGCCCCAGCTGCTTGTGCGTCTGGAGCGATAGCCGCCAATTGGGCCGTGCCAGGACGAAATCGATCGCGGCGGCCTGATTGGCCGCCGCAGTTTCACTGTCGAGCGGCTGGACCAGGAAATGATCAAAGGCCCAACTGGCAATCGCATCAACATCGCTGCCGGGCTGGGGCCAGATCAATTTGAGTTCATTGCCCGATTGCTGAACGACAACGCTGCCCGCCTTCGGACTGACGCATACCCAATCGATGCCAGGGTGGACCGGCAGCGTCCCATTGGTTTCGATCGCGATCGTGAAACCCGCAGCGTGGAGCGAATCGACGATAGCGTCATCGACTTGCAGCATCGGTTCCCCGCCGGTCAACACGACAAACCGCCCCGCGAGCGGCCCGTTCCAGTGACGGATTGCCGCATCAGCGAGCGCGGCGGCATCGGCAAAGCGACCGCCCCCTGCCCCGTCTGTCCCGACAAAATCGGTATCGCAAAAGCTGCAGACGGCGGTGGCGCGATCTTCTTCGCGACCCGACCATAGGTTGCAGCCGGCAAAGCGGATGAACACCGCGCGCCTGCCGCTATGAACGCCCTCGCCCTGCAGGGTCAGGAACATCTCCTTGACGGCATAGCTCATGGTCGGACGGCATAGACGGTCGGGTCTGCAATCCCGCCTTCGTCAAACCCGCGTTGGCGCAGCCGACAGCTGTCACACAGCCCGCAGTGAATGCCGCCGGGGGCCGGATCATAGCAGGACCAGCTCATGGCGGCATCGAGCCCCAGCCGATCGGCTTCCCGCACGATATCCGCCTTGCTCATATGCTGAAGCGGCGCATGGACGGTAAAGCCATGCCCCTCAACGCCATCGCGGGTTGCGAGCGCCGCCATCGCTTCAAAACTGGCGATGAATTCAGGCCGGCAATCAGGATAGCCCGAATAATCAAGCGCATTAACCCCGATGAACAGATCATGCGCCCCGGTCGCCTCTGCCCAACCAAGGGCCAGGCTGAGAAAGATTGTATTGCGCGCCGGCACATAGGTCACCGGGATGCCTGGCCCGACGCCCTGCTTGGGCACGGCGATATCGGCGGTCAGTGCCGATCCGCCAAAGGCGGCAAGATCAAGCGGCAACACGATATGGCGTTCGGCCCCCAGTGCCTGCGCAATGGTCCGCGCAGCGGCAAGTTCGACACGGTGGCGCTGATTATAATCCACCGACAGCGCCAACAGCCGGAACCCGGCTTCGCGCGCGCGCGCGGCCGCGACCATCGAATCAAGCCCGCCCGACAGCAGCACCACGGCAAATTTGTTGAATGAAGTCATGATCGGCGGGTCGCTAGTCACAATCGGCCGGTGCTGCAAGGCGTAAGCCGCCACTCCCCCATCCGGGCAGGCCCAAAAGAAGGGCCGCCAAACACGGCGGCCCAAGGGGACTTTTTGCCTAGGGGGCTAAGCGTGCTGTCACCAACACAGCCTGTGTTAGCATGCCCAGCTAAACGCCAGCTTAACGGCGGGCGGTGGTGCATTCCCCAATCCGCCGCGCTTCAAAGTCCGTGTCGAAGGGCGCGCCACCTGCTATCCCTTGGATATCAAGGTGAAATCCCTTCTTTGACTCGATCCGGATCGTCGTTCGGCCATGGCCGACGCCAGTGCAGCTGTAATTAATTGTGGCGACGCGCGGCAGATCCTCGACCACGAATTGCGAACATTGCCCACCAGGATGGTCGAACTGAACGAGATTGGCGGGATCAGTGATGCAGATCAGCCGCGGCGGCGCCGTGGACTCTGATTCCCGTAATTGCCACTGGCCGGGTTCAATTTGCGCAAAAACCGCCACTGTGGGCGCCGTCGCCGGCGCTGCGGCGACCGTCATGCTCGCGCAAAAGACCATGCCCAGCATCGCCGGGGCAGCCCAAAGACCAGATCGCATCGAATATCCCTCCAACCCAATCGAATCGTTCATGCCCGATTCGATTCAGGCCCCGCAGAGACATTTGCTGACAGATCAGCAAGGATGCAAGGATGGTTAAGAAACAATCGCTTCGAGCGGCAGCGGGAAGGTGCGCGAGCAAAAGGCGCAATCGACGGTGATCACCCCATCTTCATCGGCCATTTCGCGCCGCTCCTCGATGGGGAATTTCGCGATCACCTGCGCAATATAGTCCCGAGTGCAGCGACACCCCTTGGCCAACGACAATTCGGCCAGGATCCGGACTTCCTCTTCCTCATTAAAGAGACGCCAGACCAATGTTTCCAGCGTGAGCGCGGGATCGATCAGCTCATCGCGGCTCATCGTGCTGCCCAGCACCGCGACATGCTCCCATTCCGGATGATCAAGCCGCGTATGGATCCGATCACGCCCCTCCTCGCCCTCGGGCAAATGTTGCAGGAACAGGCCACCGGCCAGATGATGCCCGGCTGCATCGCGCCCAAAGCCCACCCGAATCAGCGTGGGGATTTGTTCGGATTGGACAAAATAATTTTGCGCCGCCTCGGCCAGCGTCTCACCGTCGAGCGGGACAATCCCCTGATATCGCTCGCCGGTCGTGGCGTGATCAAAGGTGATCGTCAGATAACCGGTGCCGAACAGCGCAAAAAGCGTGGGATCAGCGGGCGCATCAGCGAGCTTGTCAGCATCATATTGGATATAGCCGCGCAATTCGCCGCCACGATAATCGCAGACGAGCAGATTGATCACCCCGTTCTGCGTCTGCGTTTGCATGGTGAGCTGGCCACCGGCATCCTTCAGCGTTGACCCAATCAGCGCCGTCAGCGTCAGTGCTTCCGCCAGCAACGCCTCGATCGCTGGTGGATAGGCGTGCGCTTCAAGGATCGTGTCGAGCACCGGACCAAGCCGCACCATCCGGCCGCGCGCGTGACGCGCAGGAATGGTAAAGCCGATGGCGCGGTCCAAATCACTCTCCGGGGCGATCGTCATCGTAAACTCCGTCACCCCAGCATGGGCTGGGGTCTCATGCGCCAGGCGCGCGGTGGGGGATTGGGGACGCCAGCCTGCGCTGGCATGACGAACATGGGGAGCAGTCGCGGCAAGATCAACCAATTTGCCCGAAGCACCAGCGCAGCACTGATTTCTGCGCGTGCAGCCGGTTTTCCGCCTCCGCCCAGATCAGCGACTGCGGGCCATCAATGACCTCCGCCGTGACTTCCTCACCGCGATGCGCGGGCAGGCAGTGGAGGAAGACCGCGTCGTTCTTCGCCGACGCCATCAGCGCTTCTGTGACCTGATAGGGCATCATCGCATCAAGCTTGGTTTCGGCATGCGCCTGCCCCATCGATATCCAGGTATCAGTGACGATGACATCGGCGCCTTCAACCGCCTCATGCGGGGAGGCAACGCAGCGCGCGCGCCCCTTGCCCTTTGCGAGCACGGATTCGTCAGGCTGGAACCCTTGCGGGCAGGCCGCAACGACCTCAAAGTGCATTAGCCCGGCCGCCTCGACGATTGAATAGAGCACGTTGTTGCCATCCCCCAGCCAGGCGACCTTAAGGCCGGGTAGCGCCTTGCCAGCGTCGATGACCGTCAGCAGATCGGCCATGATCTGGCAGGGGTGCGACAAATCGGTCAGCCCGTTGATGACGGGCACCGACGCAAAATGCGCCATCTCCTCGACCTTGGCGTGATCGTCGGTGCGGATCATGATCGCATCGACATAGCCCGACAGGACACGGGCCGTGTCAGCGATACTCTCACCCCGGCCAAGCTGCATCAGCCCGGCGTCCATGACGATGCTGGAACCGCCCAGTTGCCGGATCGCCATGTCGAACGACACGCGGGTGCGGGTGGAGTTTTTCTCGAAAACCATCGCCAGCACGTGCCCGCTGAGCGGCGCGTCAGCGTCAGGCTTGCCCGTTGGCCAGCCGTTGCGCGCGGTTTTGCGATCAAGTGCATCGGCCAGCATTGCGGCGATGGCGTCGGGCCCCGCATCAGCGAGGTTGAGGAAGTGGCGCATCAAATCCTCCCCGGCACGGGGAGGTGGCAGCCGCAGGCTGACGGAGGGGGCGCTCCGCAGGTGCAGCGCTTGTGGCTAGCCCCCTCCACCATTTGCTGAAGAAGCAAATGGTCCCCCTCCCCGTACCGGGGAGGATTTAATGGCAATCTCACGCAGCAACCGCTGGCGCAAACATTCGCGCGCCCGCGCTCATCTTCTGGACGAACTCGTCGATATGCGCCTGCTCGATTACCAAAGGCGGCAGGATGCGGACGACATTCTCGCCGGCCGCCACCGTCAGCAACCCGTGATGATCGCGCAGATGCGCCACGAATTCACGGCTGACCGCGCTATCCTTCAGCTTGATCCCCGCCATCAGCCCGCGCCCGCGTACACTGTCAAAAATATGGTCGTGGTTGGGGATCATCTGTTCGAGCGCCTGGCGCAGCCGATCGCCCATCATGGTGACATGATCGAGGAAACCGGGTTCTAGGATCACGTCGAGGATCGCCTCGCCCGCCGCCATCGCCAGCGGGTTGCCGCCATAAGTGGAGCCATGCGTCCCGATCACCATGCCCTTGGCCGCTTCTTCAGTCGCCAGACAAGCACCGAGCGGGAAGCCGCCGCCAATGCCCTTGGCGACCGACATGATGTCGGGGGTGATGCCGTAATGCTCATAGGCCCACATCTTGCCGGTGCGGCCATAACCGCACTGAACCTCGTCGAGGATCAGCAGCAGGCCGTGTTCATCGCACGCCTTGCGCAGGCCCTGGATGAACTCCTCGGTGCCCGCCGACACGCCGCCCTCGCCCTGGATCGTTTCGACCATGAAACCAGCGGTCGTGTCATTGACCAGCGCCAGCGCGGCGGCGAGATCGTTGAACGGCGCATAAGCGAAGCCCGGCAGCAGCGGCTCAAACCCGTCGCGCATCTTGGCCTGGTTGGTCGCCGAAATTGCGCCCATCGTCCGGCCGTGAAAGGCGTTGTTGAAGGTGATGAGCGTGTTCCGCTCCGGGTTGCCGTTGACATAGTGATAGCGGCGCGCGGCCTTGATCGCGCATTCGACCGCCTCTGTGCCCGAATTGGTGAAGAACACCGTGTCCGCGAACGAGTTATCGACGATCCGCTGCGCGAGCTTTTCGCCCTGCGGCGAGCCGTAAAGGTTCGACACGTGCATCAGCGTCGCGGCCTGTTCCGCAATCGCCTTCACCAGATGCGGGTGGCCATGGCCCAGCGCATTGACCGCGATGCCGCTCGCAAAATCTAGATAGCGCTCGCCGCGCTCGCCGATCAGATAGCAGCCCTCGCCACGCACCGGACGCACATCACACCGTGGGTAAACGGGCATGAGCGGGGTAATCGGCATGGCAAGGCTCCCTCAACGCAAAAAGGCGACCCAAGCCGGCCGCCTGAAGCAGACTTTTACGGTGTGTGCGGGGCGAGCGCAACACCCGTGCCGCCCGCCGCCAGCGCGCGCTTATCGTCGCCGCGCACCGCGAGCAGGTACATCACTGGCGTAATGATCCGGCTGAGGAAGGTGGAACTGATCAGGCCGCCAATAATCACCCAAGCAAGCGGTGAATAAAGCGCAGAGCCGCCCAGCGCGAGCGGCATCAGCCCGCCAATCGCCGTCACCGAGGTGAGCAGCACGGGCAGGAAGCGAATTTCGCCCGCCTTTTCGATCGCCTCACGCAAAGCCATGCCGCGATCGCGCAATTGCGTTGTGAAATCGACCAGCAGGATCGAATTTTTAATCTCGATACCGATCAACGCAACGAAGCCGATGATCGCCAGAAACGACAGCGAGTTACCCGTCACCAGCAAGGCGACAAGCCCGCCAAAGGTGCCCAGCGGGACGACGCCCGCCACCACCGCTGTTTCCTTGAACCGGCCAAATTCAAGCACCAGCACCCCGATAATCCCAAAGGTCGCCAGCAGGATGATCGGCCCGAGTCCGGAGAAATTGCGCGCCGCCGCCTCTGCTTCGCCACCCAGGCTGAGGCTATACCCTTCAGGCAAAGTGATATTCTTGAGGCGCTTTTGCACCTGTGTCGTCAGTTTTGATGTCAACTGGCCCGGCTGGTTATAGGCGGTGATCGTCACCGTCCGCTGCAGCTTGTAGCGGGTAATCTGCGGGGGCACGCTTTTGAGCTTGGGGCTCGCGATTTCGAGCAAGGGGATGCTGCCGCCGGCCAAGGTCGGCACATAGACCTGGCCGAGCGCCGAGACAGGCTGGTTGCCTGGCAGCGGTAGCCGGACGGTGACCGGCCAGCTATCGCCCTCTGCATCGCGCAACCGGCTGACCTGTTCACCGCTGATCGCAAGCCTGACCGCGCGGCGCGCCTCGCCCGGGGCAACGCCCAGCAAGCCGGCCTTTGCGTCATCAAGGCCGAGATCCATATCGACCCGGTCATAGGCGACCGGGCTGTCGATATCGCGCAGGCCCGGCACCTGTTCCATTTCGTGGATCACCTGATCCGACAGCTTTTTCAGCGTCGCCAGCTGCGGTCCGCGCACGCGCACCGCGACCGGTGCCTCGACCGGCGGGCCGTTTTCGAAATTGACCACCGTGACGCGGGCATCCGGGAAATTGGCCAGACCTTCGCGGAGCGTCCGGAGCATTGTCGGGCTCTGGCGGACATCCCATTCTTTCATCGTCACGAAGATATCGCCGTACCGCGCGCGTTCTTCGCGCGGGAAGATGTTGTAGAAAATCTGCGGATTACCGCGCCCGGCATTCTCCATGCGGTTAACGACAGCGCCTTGCTTGGCGATGATGGCAGACACGGCCCGCACCGCCTTGTCGGTCGCGGCAATACTGCTGCCTTCGGGCGTTTCGACACGCACCAGGAAATACGGTGTCTCGGCCGAAGGAAACAGGCTGAAGCCGAGCACCGGCACCAGCCCAAAGGCGCCGATGCACAGCGCCAGCGCGCCCCAGAACCAGATGCGTGGGCGGTCAAGCGCCGCATGCAGAATCGGCGTATAGAAACGGTGGATCCCGCCCATGATCGTGCGGAGCATGGCGTTACCTTCCGGCGCATGCGGTTTCAGCAAGCGGCTGGCGATGAACGGAATGATCGTCAGCGACACGACAAGCGAGCTCGCCACCGTCAGGATCACCGCCATCGGCAGCCCGCGCACGAAATCGCCGGCGCCTTCAGGCAGGAACGTCAGCGGCAGGAAGGCAAACAACAACACCCCCGTCGCCCCCATCACCGCCGCACCGATTTCGCGCGTGCCATTGACGGCAGCGGTGATCGGCGGATCGCCATCGCGGATATGGCGTTCGATGTTTTCGGTCACCACGATCGAATCATCGACCAATAGCCCGAGCGAAATGATGAAGCCCGATATGCTGATCTGGTTGAGCGAATAGCCGAACAGATACAGCAGCAAGATTCCCATCGCGAGGCTGAGCGGAATCGATACCATCACGATCAGCGATGGCCGGAACCCCAGCGGGAAAATCGTGATCAGCACCAGCCCAAGCGCAATCGCGAAATCGCGCGCGAGCTGCGCCAGCTTCAGGCTGATATCCTTGCTTTGATCAAAGGCGATTTCCAGCCTGATATCGGGCGGTAAATTGGCACGAAACTGATCGAGCGCCTGGACCAGCGCATCGCGCAGCGTGCCCGCGTCAACCTCATCCTTTTGTCTAACGGTGACCCACAATGCCGCTTTGCCATTGAAGCGCGCAATCTGAAGCTGTTCAGCCTCGGCCCAGCCCACCTTGGCGATGTCGCCAACCCGCACCAGTCGGCCATCGCCCGCGCGGACGGTGACCGCGCGCACCGCCTCCACATTACGATAAGCGCCGCCGGCGTCGATATTGAACCGACGGCCCGATCCGCTCACCGCACCTGCGGGCAGATCGATTCCGCCCTGCGTGATCGCATTGGCGACCGCCGACGCCGGCAGGCGCGCCTCGGCCAGCCGCCCGGCATCAATGGCAACGCGCACCTCTGGCCGGGCAAGCGCATCGACTGTTGTCGATCGGACGCCGGGCACGACGTTCAACTTGTCACGCAAGTCATCCGCATATTTGGCCATGCGCAGCCAGGTCGCCCCATCGCTGACCAGCGCGAGCTGCAGCACCCCGGCCTCAGTCGTGCGCGGACGGCGAAAGGCGATCCGCTGGATACCCTGGGGCAATTGATCGCGCACCGCATTCACTTCGCGCACCACGCGGTCGAGCGACTGTTCGGCATCGGTGCCATGTTCGAAATTTACCGTGACAACGGCGGCACCATCCGTGCTGGTCGAATTGATATCGCGGACATGGTCGAGCCCTTGCAGCACGTCCTCAAGCGGCTTGGCGACCGTCTCCTCCATGTCGGCGGCATCCGCGCCGGGCAGGATCACCGTCACCACCGTTGCCGAAATCGGGAAATGCGGATCGACCGATCGCGGGATCGACAGAAATGCCGACAAGCCCAGCGTGATCAGCAGCAGAAAGATCAGCAGGGTTATCTGCCAGCGTTTTACCGCGAATTCAGTGATGTTCATCGCGCGGGACCGATCGGGTTGATGGCCATGCCGTTTTTCAATCGATCGATCCGTGACGTGGCAATCAGCTCGCCGCGATCGAGGCCGCCGGTCACTTCGATGCCGCCATCGGTCGCCTCGCCAATCGATACGCGGCGGAGCCGAACCTTGCGGCTGGCGCGATCAACCAGATAGACGAAACCCTCGCCCGCCCGCGCTGCAAACACCGCGGTTGCCGGCACGATCAGCGCCGTGACGCTTGCACCGCTCGACGTAATCGCCGCCGAACCGATCTGACCGGACCGGAGCCGCGAATCGGTGGGCAAGGCAATCTCGACCGTGAACGTGCCCGTGGCCCGGTCGCCGCGCCCGGCGATTTCGATCACTTTGCCGACGATCGGCTCATTCCCCATCGCCGCCAGCGTGACCGTGGCGGGTACGCCCGGCACCAGCCGCGCGGCATCACGGTCCGACAGCGGCACGCGAAGCACATAGCCGCTTTTCGCCTCACCAACCACCAGCACAGGCGTGCCGGCGGCAACGACCTGACCAGGTTCAGCCAGCCGGGCGAGGACAATCCCGCCGCCGGGCGCGACGATAGTGGCGTTGGTCGCCTGGAAACGCGCTGCACTGACGCTGGCATCGGCGGCGCGCAGCGACGCTTCGGCATTTTCGAATCGGGGCCGCGTGATCCACCCCTGCGCCAGCAAATTGCCGCTGCGGCGAAATTCAGCGGCCGCGCGCTCGCGTTCAGCACGGGCGCGGTTAAGGTCAGCAACAACGGTAGTCGAATCGAGTGCGGCCAGGACTTGGCCGGGGCGCACGACATCGCCCTCATTCACCGTCAGTCGGGCGATCCGGCCGTCGCTGGTAAAACCAAGCGACGATTCACGCCGCAGCGCAACGGTGCCAACACCGCTAATGATTGTCGCTTGCTGTTTTGCGCCAACCACAGCGACCCGCACTTGCGGTGCTTTAGCAACAACGGTGTTGCTGGTTTCGCCCTTGGTGCAACCGGATAGCAACGCCAGCACCGCAACTGTACCCACAATCACCCGCTGCCGCATCGCTCTCTCCCCGCCAATGGCGAAAACATAGCGACATAAGTATTGTTTTGAAACCTATTTTTTCAGAACTCTATGACCAGCCTAATTTTTTAGCTTCCAGCCGGATCGCAGCAGGCGATAGCAGACGATACCCAACACGATATCAATCCCCAACACGACAAGGCCGCCGACCATCACATTGGAATCCGCGTTGAGCAGGAAACCGTAACGAAAGCCCGAAATGATGTAGAAAAACGGGTTGATATGGCTGAAGGCCTGGAAAGCGGGAGCAAGCTTGTCCACCGAATAAAATGTGCCCGACAGCAAGGTGAGCGGGGCGATCAGGAAATTCTGCACCGCAGCCGCATGATCGAATTTTTCGGCCCACATTGACGTCAGCAAGCCGACAAAGGCCAGAAAAACTGACCCGAGCAGCCCGAACCATATAATCGCCAGGGGATGCTGCGGCACCAGGTGGACACCAGGCCAGAACTGCATCGCCAGGAAGACCGCGCCACCCACGCACCAGGCACGCGTCACCGCGCCACCGACCATCGCCGCGAGCAATTCGCCGGTCGACAAGGGCGGCATCAGATAATCAACAATGGTCCCCTGGATCTTCCCCACCAGCAGCGAGAAGCTGGAATTGGCGAAACTATTTTGCAGCATCGCCATCGCGATGAGGCCCGGTGCGAGAAAATCAGCAAAGGGCACATCGACGCCCGCCACGCTGACTGGGCGCTTCCCCCCGGTCGCGACGGTAAAAATCACCAGAAACATCAGGGTTGTAATCGCCGGTGCCCAAACCGTTTGCAGCTGGACCTTGAAGAAGCGCCGCACCTCCTTGATATAGAGGGTGCGAAGCCCGCCCCAATTGACGTTCCGGATGGTCGGTACGCCGGGGGCGTTCGCAACCGCTGACGGCATATCGCCGGAGGGGGGCTGGATGCTCATGGTAAAGGCGCGTAATCGCTGCCGCTCCTGCCCGCAACCAGCATCTGAGTTTAAGGCCGGAAACTAAGTATAGGGCCGAGTTTTGCACTAATGGCCAGAATTTGAATTTAAGGATCGTGAATGAGCTGGACTGACGAGCGCATCGATACGCTGAGGACGATGTGGGAAAAGGGCATGACTGCCAGCCAGATTGCCGAATCGCTGGGCGGTGTCAGCCGCAATGCGGTGATCGGCAAGGCGCATCGCTTGGGGCTGCAGGCCCGACCATCGCCGGTGAAGGCGCACGAGCCCGAAGCCAAGGCAGCGCCCGCCGCCAAGCCCGCCCCCGCTGTGGTCGCCGCGCCGCCCCCGGCGCCCGTTGCAGAGCGCAAGCCCGTTGCCGCGCCACGCCCCGCGCCTGTTGTTGCGGCGCCGGTGGCAGCGGTAGAACCTGCTGATGTGCCCGATGTCGCCGATGTGGCTGATGAGCCACTGGTTGAGAAGGCGCCAACCGTCATCATGCGGTCGGTTGGCCCCGGCGGCTTTTTGCGGCAGGCACCCGGCGAACAACAGGCCCCGATTACCCCGGCCCCGCCGCGCCGGCTGGTGCCCGCCAAGCCATCGGCCGACATGGCCGGCAAAACGACCTTGCTCGATTTGAACGATCGCATCTGCAAATGGCCGCTTGGCCATCCCGGTGAACCCGACTTCCACTTTTGTGGGGAGAAAGTGAACCCGGGCTTCCCCTATTGCATCGCGCATTGCGGCCATGCCTATCAGGCTCAACTGCCGCGCCGCGATCGCCGCCCGCCGCCGCCTTTGCCCTTTGGCGGCCCGCGCGTTCGCTAACCTGCCAGCAGTCCGGAATCGAGAAGGGGCGCGCTCATCACGCGCCCCTTTTTTGTGGAGTCAGTAAATTGGGCCCAACGAAAAGGGCGCCGGCAACATCCCCATCACCGGCGCCCTCGTTAGACGCGTCAGGGCCTGAGCCCCGGAACGATCAGAAGCGATACGCAATGGTTGCGCGAAGGCTATGGAAATCGAAATTGCTGTCAGTGCGCTGAAAATCTGTGCCCATGGCATTGCCTAGGACGAACGGGTGGTTAGCGGCTGCCGTGCCGCGTGATGCCCGAACCAGATAATCATCTTCTGTGAATCTAGTGTACAAATATTCCACGCCAATCGAAAATTTCTTCCCGATTTTCTGTTCGATACCGCCACCGACCTGGAAACCCCAGCTGTAATCTCTACCACGATCATTAAAAGCGTTAACCGTATTGGTCGTAAAGAAGCTGCTGTCGATCTTGCCGTATGTCGCGCCCGCAGTACCATAAAACAAGGTTTTTTTGACAGCATAGCCCAATCGACCGCGCAATGAAGCGTTCCAGTCAAGTTTGCGAGTGAACTGATAGGCTGCTGGTGTCGTAGTATAGGCAGTGACACTGTCGCTCACATTACTTTTACCAAATTCAAAAAGCGCACCCACAACCAAATGGCTAAACTGTTTATCATAGCCCACACGGCCATAATATTCGACATCATCTCTGTCATTCGAACAGCCAGCGGCAAGATTGTTGCCGTTGGCCACACCATTGCAAAATCCGCCATCGAATGCGCCAGTGGTCCGCAATCCAAACACATTGGCACCACCGGCATTGACAACTGTATCGCCAAATGTGCCATTCAAATCGCGGTCAAACTGCACGCCCTCGCCAACGTCATTGCGCTGAACGCTGTAGCCAATCGACCCCCCGACATAAACGCCGTCAAAAGGCTTTTCTGCGGCATCCTGTGCAAACGCCGGCTGGGCCGCCAGCAGGACCGCAGCCCCCGCGCTACAACTTAAAACTTTGAAATGATGCATAACAATTCTCCCCAAGAAGATTATCATAACGATTTACGTTTACGCGCGATCAAAGGATGCAGTGCGCTTTATCGTCTTTACTCTCGTCTAGGCAATGGTCTTGCCCGTAGGACTCCCCCGCCCCTATAGCAGGCCATGCCTGATGATCTCTTCGCCGCCACCCAGGGCAACGCCGCCACCGATTATGACGCCTCCTCAATCGAAGTGCTGGAAGGGCTTGAACCCGTCCGCCGCCGTCCCGGCATGTATGTTGGCGGCACCGATGAGCGCGCGCTCCACCACCTCGCCGCCGAAGTGCTCGACAATGCCATGGATGAGGCGGTGGCGGGGCACGCCACCCGGATCGAGGTAACGCTGGAACCCGGCAACCGGCTGACCATCGTCGACAATGGCCGCGGTATCCCGGTCGATCCGCATCCGAAATTTCCCGACAAGTCGGCGCTCGAGGTGATCCTCTCGACGCTCCATTCGGGCGGCAAGTTTGATGGCAAGGCCTATGCGACCAGCGGCGGGCTGCACGGCGTGGGCGTCAGCGTCGTCAACGCGCTGTCGTCTGACACCATGGTTGAGGTCGCGCGGAACAAGGAGCTGTATCGCCAGCGATTCTCGCGCGGGATCACAATGGGCCCGCTCGAACATGTCGGCCCCACCCCCAACCGGCGCGGCACATCGGTCAGCTTCGTCCCCGACGAGCAGATTTTCGGCCCCGAGCTGCATTTCAAACCGGCCCGGCTCTACAAGCTCGCGCGGTCGAAGGCCTATTTGTTCGCGGGTGTCGAGATCCGCTGGAAATGCAGCCCTGAGCTGATCGGCGACGACACCCCGGCTGAAGCGGTGTTCCAGTTCCCCGGTGGCCTCGCCGATCATCTGCGCGAACAGATCGCCACCCGCGAATGCGCGACCGCTGACTTCTTCTCTGGCTCGCAGGATTTCCCCGACGGCCCCGGCGGCATCAAGATGGGCCGCGTCGAATGGGCAGTCTCCTGGCCGTTATGGAGCGACGGCAGCTATAGCTGGTATTGCAACACCATCCCCACCCCCGATGGCGGCACCCACGAAGCGGGCTTACGCGCGGCGCTGGTGAAGGGCATTCGCGGCTATGGCGAGATGGTCAGCCAGAAAAAGGCCAAGGACATCACCGCCGAGGACATCATGACCGGCAGCGAGCTGATGCTGTCCGTGTTCATCCGCGACCCGCAATTCCAGAGCCAGACCAAGGACCGGCTGACCTCGCCCGATGCCGCGATTTTGGTCGAAAAGGCGGTGCGCGACCATTTCGACCATTTCCTGAGCAACAATACCGAACGCGGCAAGGCGCTGCTCGCTTATGTGCTCGAACGGATGGACGAGCGGCTCGCGCGCAAGGCCGAACGCGAAGTGAAGCGCAAAACCGCCACTTCAGCCCGTAAGCTCAGACTCCCTGGCAAGTTGACCGACTGCTCATCGGACGACCCCAAGGGCACCGAGATCTTCATCGTCGAGGGTGACAGCGCGGGCGGCTCCGCCAAGCAGGCGCGCGACCGCAAGACCCAGGCGATCCTGCCAATCCGCGGCAAGATATTGAACGTCGCCTCGGCCACCGCCGCCAAGATCGGGGCCAATTCCGAAATCGCCGATCTCATCCAGGCACTCGGCTGCGGCACGCGCAAGGACTGCGTCCCCGACAATCTGCGCTACGAACGCATCGTCATCATGACCGACGCCGATGTCGACGGCGCGCATATTGCGACCTTGCTGATGACGTTCTTCTTCCAGGAAATGCCAGACCTTGTTCGGCGCGGGCACCTCTACCTCGCCCAGCCGCCACTCTACCGGCTGACTGTGGGGGCGAAATCGCTCTACGCAATGGACGATGCCCACCGCGCTAAAATTGAGGCCGGGCCGTTCAAAGGCAAGAATGTCGATGTTTCGCGCTTCAAGGGGCTCGGCGAGATGAACCCAATGCAGCTGCGCGAAACGACGATGGATCCCAAGACCCGCCAGATGATCCGCATCACCCTGCCCCAGGAATATGAGGAGCGCGCGGGCGTGAAGGATCTGGTCGACCGGCTGATGGGCAACAATCCTGCCCACCGCTTCGCCTTCATTCAGGAAAATGCTGCGCGGATCGACGAGGACGCGATCGACGCCTGATCGCAAGCGCCGTGGCATTACTACCTTGCCCGGCTAGCGTTCCCGATCTGATAGATCCAGCCGCAAGGGGCATCGCAACCGCCATCCGGGGATCAGAGAAAGCGCCAACAGCGTCGCCGAAATTAAAAAAAGATACTCGCCGATTTTGTCAAGTTGCGTAAGCTTTCTTGCCAGGTTTTGTTCCAAATGCAGCCATGTGTGACCAAGAGGTAGCTCCACAAAATACGCCTTAAATAACATAGGAATCAAAACGAGCGCTAATAATAATGATATTATTCTATGAAGATGAATCGTGTATTTTCCAATTCTCGTAAATAGCGAGAATATTATTATCGATATAAATATGTATAGCGATATAAATACTTTAATTGATTCTATCACAGCCTCAGGAAGTCGATCATATCTTACAAATGGCTGATAATATTTTGCAATTACGAAAAATAGTATTGATAATAGTCCCGTTGCCACCGCCGAGATCGAAAGAATTAAAAATATACCAATGTTAAACCGGCATTTCATGATTAAAGTGTCGGTTCGAATTCGTTAGAATAGGCCCATCGCACCGTCACTGAAATAAGCACATCTGTTATGCCGTCACTTGCGACAACGGCCAGAGAGGTGAATTCACTGCCGCCCAAATCTGGCTTAAAAAATGCACCGAACAGCCCACCGGTATTGGAATTTACCATCCAGTTTTCGGTTGCCTCATCCTGTTCTGCTGCCTCGTCGGGCATACTCTCTCCAATAACAATTCGAGCCGACGAAGTTATCGTAAATAGAAGGGATTACAGTATATTATACACAACAACTAACAATCTCCATATCGCCTCAGCCATGATCTAAACCCACCCTTCTTGCCGAGGCGACGGCGATTGCGAAGCAACCCGCCAGCAACCCCGCGTCCTTCAGCAAGAACTGCGCGATTCCGCCGATGAACGGCGCACCATAGCCCGGCTCCCAAAGGGGCGCGCCAAGAAGGAAGCTCAGCGTGATCAGGAAGGTGCACATGCCCATCAGGCCGCCGAGCAGGCTGACGCGTGCAGACCATGCCCCGATCGCCAGCGCTGCGCCGGTGGAGAGTTCGATCGTACCGATGACGTTGCTGGCACCCTGCGCACCCCAAATGGGGTACATCCAGGCGAACAGCGGATATTGGCTGGCGATTTTGGCGACGCCTTCAGCTTCATAGGTCGCGAACTTCGCAATCCCGAAGAAGAAAAAGATGATCACTAGCGACCAGCGCAGCGCGGCGATGGCGGCGGCGTCGCTTGGAACGGGATAACGGTTGGTCATGGAAAAGGCCCCTTTGGAACGAATGGATTGACCAGCCATTCGTCCGCGCGGGGCGATTGGTTACGCGGGGGTTGACCATTCCTCGCGCAGCAGCCCCCAGATCAGGCTATCGCGCACGCCGATATGCGTCTCCCACTCGCCGCGCAGTCTTCCCTCCTGCGTAAAGCCAAGCCGCTGCAGCAGGCTATTCGAGGCGGCATTATCCGGATCGGTATCGGCGAAGACACGGCGATGACCCTCCACCTCGAACAGAAAATCGATCATCATGGCAACTGCTTCACGCGCGATGCCGCGTCCCCAATGAGCGCGGGCAAGCGAATAGCCGATCTCCACCACCCCGCCCTGCCGCTTTTCGTGTGCGCCCAGGGTTCCGATCGCGCGATCATCGCCGGTCAGCGTGATTGCCCAACGATACCAATCATCGGACGCCACCGTCTTCTGCACGCGGTCCAGTGTCTGCTCCAGCGTCTCGTGCGGCGCATGCGACCACCAGGCCATCAGTTCGACATCGCTGAAGATTGCGTGGAGCGCATCCGCATCCTCGATCACCAGCGGGCGGAGACGCACCCGTTCGCCGTCGATGACCGGCGTATCGATCACCCCGCCAGCGCTTCGACCAGCGCCTTGACCTTTTTCTGGCGCCATTGCGGCAGCGGCGCGACCAGCCAATAGCCCAGCGCATAGGGTTTGGGATCGCCAATCAGCTCGACCCGGCCCGATGCAATATCAGCGCGTGCAACCAGTTCGGGCACGGTCGCCCGCCCCAGCCCCTGTGCGGCGGCATCGATCGCGAGGCCCGCATCGCCAACGCGCACCAGCGAGACTTCGGGATCGTTGAGGCAGCCCGGCCAGGAAATCCGCGTATCCGCGCCGCCACCGGGGCGCTGGATCGTCACCATCCCGTCGGATTCGAGCGCCTCGCCCTCATGCTCGCCCGGCCCCTCGCCCCAGCGGATTGCCAGATCGAGATTGGCTTCGGTAAAATCGATCAGTTCATCGGCATTGACCAGCACGAAGCGCAACTCACCATCGCCGCGCGCGATTTCGGCAAGGCGGGGAAGCAGCCATTTTTCCGACAGGTCGCGGGGGGCGGCGATCGTCAGCGACTTGGACGACTGCCCCGCCTGCATCGCGCGCACGGCCTCCTCAAACTGCAGGAAGCCCGAACGCAGCGCCGATAGCCCGGCCTCACCCTCGGGCGTCAGCTCAAGCCCCTTGGTCGTGCGGCGGAACAGCACGGTGCCGAGCGTATCCTCAAGCGCGCGAATCTGTTGTCCGACCGCCGCCGGCGTCACCGCCAGCTCATCGGCGGCGCGGGTGAAGCTCAAATGACGGGCCGCGGCATCGAGCACGCGCAGCCCATTGAGCGGCAAATGCGTCCGCTTCATCCCATCACCGCCGGGGCGATCAGGGCAAATTTTGGGATATCGACGTCGAAGCCCGATCCGTCACTGCCCATCATGTGATAGCTGCCCTGCATTGAACCCGCCGGGGTCGATAGCGGGCAGCCCGAGACATAATCGAAGCTCGCGCCTGGCTCGATCAGCGGCTGTTCGCCGACCACACCCTCGCCCTCCACCGAATGCCGCTGACCGCGCCCGTCAGTGATGATCCAGTGGCGCGTCAGCAGCTGCACAGCGAACGCCCCCTCATTCTCCAGCCGGATGTGATAGGCCCAGAACCAGCGCCCCCGGGCCGGATCAGATTGTTCGGGCAGATAGCTGACCGATACCCTAACGATCACTCCCCGCGTCTCGGCGACATTGGGGAACAGCGCCTTCATGGCAACCTGCCCCGTTGTGCTCCTGCGCAGGCAGGAGCCCTGGGTCGCGGGTGTCGCGCGTTATTACGCGGCGCTCCTGCCTTCGCAGGAGCACAAGGAGGCAGCATCCTCACAGCCCCACCGTCGTCAATGCCTGGTCGAGATCGTCGATCACGTCGGCGGGGTCCTCCAGCCCGACATTCAGCCGGAGCAGATTTTCGGTCACGCCCATTTCGATCCGCTTTTCCTCCGCCACGCCATAATGGGTGGTCGAGGCCGGATGCGTCATCAGCGAGCGCGAATCACCGATATTGTTGGAGATATCCACGAGCGCCAGCGCATCGAGCAAGCCGTGCGCCTGCGGGCGACCACCGGCCACTTCGAACGCGAAGATCGGCCCGCATGCCGACATCTGGCTCATCGCCAGATTATGCTGCGGGTGGCTGGGCAGACCCGGGTGAAGGATGCGGGGCACCCGCGCTTCCAGAAACTTGCCGACCTTCAGTGCATTCTCGCTCTGGCGCCGAATGCGCAGGTCAAGCGTTTCCAGCCCCTTCAGCACCACCCAGGCGTTGAACGCGCTGAGCGTTGGTCCCGTGTTGCGGGTGAAAGGCAGCAAGATAGTGTTGATCCACTCAGCGGTGCCGCACACCGCGCCTGCCAGCACGCGGCCCTGCCCGTCCATCATCTTGGTCGCCGAATAGGCAACGACGTCGGCGCCATATTCCATCGGCCGCTGGAGCGCAGGCGTAGCAAAGGCATTGTCCACCACCGAGGTAATGCCATTGGCGCGCGCGATATCGCAGACCGCCTGCAGATCGACGATATCCATCGTCGGATTAGCCGGAGTTTCGAAGAAGAACACCTTGGTATTGGGCCGCCGAGCATCCTCAAACGCTTGCGGATCGCGCGCATCGACCACCGTCGTCGCGATGCCGAACTTGGGCAGCAACGTGTCGACCAACCAGCGGCACGACCCGAACGCGGCGCGCCCCGCAACAACATGATCACCCTGTTGAAGCTGGCAGAGCATCGCCGCCGTCATCGCCGCCATGCCGGTCGCCATCGTCCGGCATGCCTCCGCCCCCTCCATCAGCGCGATCCGCTCCTCTAGCATCTCGACCGTGGGGTTCTGCAGCCGGGAATAGGTCATTCCCTGCTGTTCACCGGCAAAGCGCGCAGCGGCATCGGCCGCACAATCATAGGCATAGCCAGAGGTGAGGAACAGCGCCTCAGACGTTTCGCCCCATTCCGATCGAGCGGTGCCACCCCGCACGGCCTGGGTAGCCGGGCGCCAATGGCGGGTGATTTCGCGATCTTGTCCGGTCCGGCGTTTCATGACCAATGCTTTGCCGGGCGGGGGCACTCCCCGTCAATGGGGCGTAGGCCTTGAACGACCGTTTCGAAGGTGGAAAGGACGGGCTATGAGCCTCGAATCGCGCGCCTCCCGCCCCTGGGCAACCGCCACCGGCATCGGCCTGGCCGCTGCGCTCCTGTTTTTGATCAACATCACCCGCCCCCTCAAGCTGGTATTCGATGAGACGCATTATGTGCCGGCGGCACGCTATCTGCTGACGCTGGCAAGGCCGATCAACACCGAACATCCGCTGCTCGGTAAGGAAATTATCGCGCTCGGTATCCTGTTGTTCGGCGACAACAGCCTGGGCTGGCGTTTCTTTTCCGCAGTTGCGGCGACGGCGGTGGTGGTTGGCGTATTTGCGATTGCCTGGCTGCTGCTCGGCCGACTTCGCCCGGCGATCTTCGCTGCCCTGTTCACGATGCTGAACTTCACCGTGTTTGTGCAGGCGCGGATCGGCATGCTCGATGGGTTTATGGCGGCGTTTGTGGTCACCGGCATCGCTGCAATGATCTGGGCAATGCAGGGGAACGGGCCGCAGCTGATCCACCGGATCGCGCTGGCGGCGGTGCTGTTCGGGCTGGCCGTTGGCACAAAATGGGCGGCGGTGCCCTATGTCGGCCTGGCCGGCCTGGCGATCCTGCTGGCGGACAATCGTGTAGCGCCGGCGCTGGGCGGGCAGCGCGTTTTGGCGGCCGCCTTGTTCGCGGGCGTTAGCCTGCTGACCTATTTCCTCACCTTCCTGCCCGCCTTTTTCTACGCCAACGATCCGCTGACCCTGGCCACATTGCTACCCTTTCAGGCGACGATGTTCGCGCAGCAAACCTTGCCGCTGCCGCCACACACTTATCAATCGAGCTGGTGGAGCTGGCCGCTCGACATGCGGCCGATTTGGTATCTCTATGAACCCGTTGACGGGGCACAGCGCGGCATATTGCTGATCGGCAATCCGGCAATCCTGTGGGGCGGGCTGATTGCGGTGGCGGCCTGCCTCTATGCTTGGTGGCGCGACCGCGCCGTCGCTGTCGGGGCGATCGCCGGGCTGTGGATCGCCGCCTATCTGCCGTGGATCATCATCCCGAAAAAAATCGGCTTTTTCTATTATTATTATCTGCCGAGCATCTTCCTCTGTCTCGCGCTCGCCGCCGCGTTCGACCATTTCGGCAAGGGCCGACTGCGCCATGCCGACGCCTGGTTCGCGGGGCTGGCGGGGGTGTTATTCATCTATTTCTACCCGATCCTGTCGGCAGCACCGCTCGCCGGGCCAATGAGCTTCCTGAACTGGATGTGGTTCTTCAGCTGGAGATAATCGGGCGGCTAGAGCGTGAAGACGTTAGGTCGCTTCAACCTCATAGCCGTTCGGCCCCGGATCAGGTCCGGGGGAAGTCGAAGCCCACGCGCTTCGCATGCCCTTCGACTTCGCTCAGGGCGAACGGGGTTTGGGTTGATCCAATCCAAAGTCATCAGACTCTAATACCGCCCCCAGGTGAAGCGCGATGACAGCGCATAGTTCCACACCGCGCCAACCAGCACGCCGACCAGCGCCGATGCCGCCCAAGTGCCGCTTTGGACATCGTGCAGAAAACCGGCCACGCCGATATTGGCGACCAGCCCGACCGAGCACACCACGCAAAACGACACCCAGCCATCAAGCAGCGGCCTGAAACCCCGCAATCGCCGGTCGCGATAAGTGAGCGCGTTATTAAGGAAGAAGTTCATCGTCATCGCGGCAAAGGCAGCAACAATCTGCCCGCCCAAAAACTCGGCGCCTATCGCCAGCATGATCGCCAAAACCGCCATATGCGCGGCAACGCCGATCGCACCGATCACCGAAAACAGCGCAAAGCGCACGGGCACGTAACGGCCCAACATCCGATCATATAGCGCGATCAGAAATTCCATCGCGACGACATGATCAAGCTTGCTCTCGCCAATCGCGCGGGTGCGAAATGTATAGGGCAGCTCCAGAAAGGTCAGCGATTTGCGGCTGCCGGTCATGATATCCAGCAATATCTTGAAGCCGATCGCTGCCAGATTTGGCGCGAGCGCGCGCACCAGATCAGTGCGGATCATGAAGAAGCCACTCATCGGATCGCTGAGATCAGCCTTGAGCACGAAGCGCGACAACCGGGCGGCAAAGGCCGATTTGGCAACCCGGTCGCTATCCCACTCGCCCGTTCCGCCATCCCCGATAAAACGCGACCCGATCACGACATCGAGCGCGGCATCGCGCTGCAACGCGTCGAGCATTTGCGGCAACAACGTCTCGTCATGCTGGAGATCGCCATCGATCACGGCGACCAACGGCGCGGCGGTTGCGCACATCCCCTCGATACAGGCCGAAGACAGTCCACGCCGCCCAATCCGCTGGATCACGCGGACCCGGCTGTCGCTGCGGGCAATGGCGCGAGCGGCATTGGCAGTGCCATCGGGGCTGTCGTCATCGACGAAGATCGCCTCCCAGCCGTGCCCCGCCAGCGCAGCGTCAAGCCGCGCCACCAGTAGCGGCACATTTGCCGCCTCGTTAAAGGTCGGGATGACGACCGCCAGTTCAAGCATGTCCGCCTTTGTCGTCAACGCCGGTCCCCGAGCCGCTATTGGCTCGATTCGCCTAGGCGAGGGCTAACCCCTTACGCAACCGCTCTCTTGAGGCGATCGATCAGGCGCGTCCGCGATGTCAGCGCTTCACGACGCTTGTCAACCAGCACGTTGCGCTCCAGAAAATGGCCGGTAATGGCGAGACCGGCCAGAATATCGGGCCAATCGGTCGGCCCGCCGATCCGCAAAAAGGCCGGTAAGGGCAATAATCGCGCTGCATGATCGCCCGCTGCCGCACGGCTCACCGCGCCACCGCTACGCGGGCTGACAAAGGCAAGATCATCGGCCGATCCCGTCACCACGCAGCTCTCCAGATCAAGGCCAAAGCCCAGCTCGGCGAGCAACAATAACTCATAGCGCACCAGGGCGGACGCCCAACCGCGGGCGGCGGGTGCTGCTTCAACCGCCTCGAACAGCCCGGTCAGCGCGTCATGCAACATGGCAAAGGGTTGCGCCTCTGGCAAAGCCGCGGTCGTCAGCACCGTCGCCCAATCAAGCAGCGCGGCGGGCAGCGGCTCTGCAAATAACGGCGCGCGGCTGTGGATCAGCTCCACCGTCAGGCTGCTCAATTGCTCATCGGTGCGGGCGCGCCATTCCCCCAGCACCAGATTGGCGGGTTGCAGGATTGGTCGCACGCGACGCGACCTGCCGCCGCGCACATATCCAGGCTGTACCCCGTGCGCGCGGGTGAGCGCGCGCACGACGGCGCCATGTTCGCCATGCGCGCGGATCGACAGAATCAGGGCTTCGGCTCGAATATGCACGCCCGCGCTATAGCGGTTGCGCGACCGACGACGAAATCAGCGCCGCAGCCGCCGCGCGACCTTTTGCAACCCCAGTCGATTGGTCGCCCGCTTGCCCAGCGCCATGCTTCGATCAAAGGTGCCCAGCGCGACGGTCGTCAGCCGATTGACGAGCGAAGCGCGCAGCAGCAGCATATCGATGCAGGCAACGCCGCCGGTCGCAAACTGGCGCTTGTGCTGGCCATCGCCCTCAGTGAAATCGAAGCGCGTCAGATTGCCCTCGGCAAACAGATCGCGGAGCGCCTCCATCTGCAGAACGCCGCCAGGCGACAGATCGTTGAACGCCGGATCATGGCCGACATGATCATAGCGCACGGTCCCCGCACGGACCGTCAGATAGAGATAAGCCGCTGGCTCACCGGCGACATAGAGCAACCAGGCGCGCACCGAGCCGGCCGCCGCCGCGCTATACATCTGGCGCAGAAAAGCTTCGTCGTCGGGCAGGCCGCTGCCGAGCAGCCGCTCCTGATAGGTGCGCAGCGAGATGCGCCGCGCGGTATCATGAAACTCGGTCAGCTCGTCCGGGGTGCGGAAGCGGCGCACGTCGAGCGTGCCGCCTGATACCGTCGTTACCTTGCGCGCCTTGCGCCGCATCGCCGACCGGGTGTTGGCGGATAACGACGCCTCATAGGCTTCGAACCCCGTCGTCAGGTCAATGAAGTGGCGGGTATAGTGCTGACGGACAAAGGCGATCATCCCACCGCCAGCGAAAGCCATCGCATCACGTCGATCGGCGGGGAGCGACGTAATCGCATAGCCATGGGCGGTTCGATCGAGTGGCGGCAGGACCGGCAAGCGCCCCTCCATCGCCTCTTCGAGCGATAGCGGTACCCGCACCAGCTGGCGTTGCACGGCCATCAGCGTGCGCGCGCCAAGCTGGAAACGCAGGGGCAGCGGGGTCGCCGTCATAACGCCCGCTCCAAAACCATGTTCGACCAGAGCTGTTCGGCCTGCCGCCAGCGAAGCCGCGTCATATTGGGGCGCAACGGCGTGTCATCCTGCCCCAGGCGGAGCTCGGGGCGATCGGCAAAATGCTGCGTCGGCAAGACATCGCGGCGTTCGTCGAGCAGCGCGCACAGCATGTCGAAACGGCGAACATGCACCGCATTCGGACGCGTTCCGGCGCGATTGGCAAGTTCAAATCCATGGCTGACGATCGTCACTACGGCATGATCCTGGTCAACCGCATGATCCAGCGCCGCCCGCATCTCATCGACTGATAGCGCGCATATCTGGAAATGTCGCAAAGCTCCTTGGCGTTCTTCAATCAACGTTACCGGCACTTCGATCACCCCCCCGCGCGCAATTGGAGCAATCTGGCGCGCCGGCAGACCGATCCCGCTCGGATGGGGATGGACTGACCCATTATGGCTGCTGTCATAGTCAAAGCCAAGCGTGGCGAGCGCCGCTAATGTATCATCATTGCCGGCATAGTTGCCGCCCCGGAACGCAACTGGCGGCAAGGCGCCTGCCGCCACCAGCAAATCACGAGCCTTCTCGATCAATGACAATTGTTCGTTGAAATCATAATCGCTGAGATGAAATCGGCTGAGCGACCCCTGATGATCGCCGCTCGCAATATTCGTCCAATTGGGATGGAGGTGCAGATCAACGCGCTGCCCGGCTGACTGGATCGCATCGATCACGCGGCGAAACGGATCGAGCCCATAGATTAATGCCGGGATCGGATCGACGAAGAACGAGCTCTTCAGATCATAGCGGCGCAGCATTTCAAGTTGATAGGAAAGGCCCACACCCGCTGGTTCGAACGAGCGTTCGAACAAGGTCGCAGGATCGAGCCCGGCAGCATGGTGCCGCCACATAATCTCGACATCGACCGTCAAAAAGACCGGCGTTGGCATAGCACACGGTTTAGGCGCCCACGGTGAAGAAACTGCAAATAAGAGAAATTACATTTTATTGCTGGCAGTTAGTACATTCAACGCGCGTGGAAAAAATCATAAAGGCTCTGTGCCATTGCCGTAGAAACGCCGGGTGCTTTCTGCAGATCCTCAAGGCTTGCATTGCGGACAGCGCGGGCCGTGCCGAAATGCATCAGCAGCGCCTTTTTGCGTGCCGGCCCAATGCCCGGCACCTCATCCAACGGGCTCGCGCCGATTGCCTTGGCGCGTTTCGCGCGGTGCGCCCCGATCGCGAAACGATGCACTTCGTCGCGTAATCGCTGAAGATAGAACAGCACCGGGGCGTTGACCGGCAACTGGAATTCACGCCCGTCCATCAGGTGGAACACTTCGCGCCCATCACGACCATGATGCGGCCCCTTGGCGATGCCGACCAGGCAGATATCCTCAATCCCCATTTCCTCCAGCGCCCGCCTGACGACATTAAGCTGCCCGCGCCCGCCATCGATCAAGACCAGATCAGGCCAGTCATCGCCATCGCGATCGGCCACTTCATCCTGACCATTCGCGTCCGAATATTTGGCAAAGCGGCGCTGGAATACCTCGCGCATCATGCCGAAATCATCGCCAGCAATGGTTTCGGGCCGCTTGATGTTGAACTTGCGATACTGGCCCTTGCGGAAACCCTCTGGCCCAGCGACGACCATTGCACCCAGCGCATTGGTGCCCTGAATATGGCTGTTGTCATAGATTTCAATCCGATCGGGCGGCTCGCCAAGATCGAACAGCTCGGCCACTTCGCGCAACAATTTCGCTTGGGTCGTGCTTTCAGCCAGCCGCCGATCCAGCGCCTCCTCGGCATTGCGCTTTGCTTGATCGAGCAGCCGGCGCCGGACCCCGCGTTGTGGCGTCGACAGTGCCACCTTATGGCCAGCCGCGGTGCCCAGTGCCTCGCCCAGTAACGCCCCATCGGCGAGATCGCGATCAATGAAGATCGTTCGCGGCGGCGGCACTTCTTCATAAAACTGGCTGAGAAAACTCATCAGCACTTCGTCTTCGGGGACATCATTGGTGTGCGCGGGGAAGAAGCTGCGATGCCCCCAATTCTGGCCGCCGCGAATGAAAAACGCCTGGATACCCATCACCCCGTCACGATTGGCCATCGCGAAGATATCGGCGTCGCCGACCCCATCGGCATTGATCGCCTGCGACCCCTGAATGAAGGTCAGCGCGCGCAACCGATCGCGCAGGATTGCCGCCAGTTCAAAGTCCATCGCCTCGGCAGCCGCCTCCATCTGCTTGCCAAGCTTGGTCTGCACCTCGGTCGATTTACCCGCCAGGAACGCTTTGGCGTCATCGACCAGCTCAGCATAATCATCGGCACCGATCCGCCCTACGCACGGCGCGGAGCAACGCTTGATCTGGTAAAGCAGACACGGCCGATCGCGGTTCCGGAAGAAACTATCGCTGCAACTGCGAAGCAAGAACAGCTTTTGCAGCGCATTGAGCGTGGTGTTGACCGATCCCGCACTGGCAAACGGCCCATAATAATTGCCCTTGGCCCGCCGCGCGCCACGATGCTTCTGGATACGCGGAAAATCATGATCGGCACGCAGCAGGATGAAGGGGAAGCTTTTGTCGTCGCGCAGCAGCACATTATAGGCCGGCCGGTACCGCTTTATCAGCTGCGCCTCGAGCAGCAGCGCCTCCGCCTCATTATTGGTCGTCACGATCGTCATCGATCGCGTTTGGGCGACCATCCGCTGCAGGCGGCGCGGGAGCCGATCGACCTGGGTATAGTTGGTCACGCGGTTCTTCAGCGCGCGTGCCTTGCCGACATAGAGCGTGTCACCGCGCGCATCATTCATCCGGTAAACCCCCGGTCGCGCGGGCAAGGTCGCCAGAACATTACGGATTGCCGCAACCCCGGCATCAAGATCAGGCGCATCCGACCCACGAACCGTGTAGGTGGCCTTGTCTTCGTTGAAGCGATCGGGTTGGTTGGGGCCTGTCATTGGCTTCAGTTAGGACGCCGGGCAAGGCGCAACAACGGCTATATTGATCGACAAAGGGTAGAACCGAATGGATGTTAACGGCAAGACGGCCTTGGTGACCGGTGGCACCGATGGCATCGGCCTTGCGCTGGCACGCGCGCTGCGTGCCAAGGGGTGCCGCGTTATCGTTTGCGGCCGCGATCCCGGCCGCCTCGCCGCTGCCCATGTCGAAGGGATGGAAGCGATCGCCGCTGACCTCGCGACTGAAGCCGGTTGCGACAAGATCGTCGATGTCGTTCGGCAATGGCCGATCGACATCCTGGTCAACAATGCTGGCGCTGGGGCGACCTATGACATTGCTGAGTCCGTTGATCTCAACACCGTCGATCAGTGCATCGCACTGAACCTGACCGCGCCAATCCATCTAATCACGCGGTTGATTACCGGGCTGCGCGCGCGCCCCGAAGCGATGATCGTCAACGTTACGTCAGGGTTGGCCATCGCGCCCAACAAGGGATCGCCCGTCTATTGCGCGACCAAGGCGGGCCTGCGCAGCTTCACAATGGCGCTGCGCGCGCAGCTTGCCGACACCAGGGTCCATGTCATGGAGGTACTGCCGCCGGTGGTCGACACGCAGCTAACGGCAAGCCAAACGCGCAAGAAAATGCCCGTCAACGAATGCGCCCGGCAAATATTGGTGGCGATTGAGGCCAATCGCGCCGAAGCCAATATCGGCATGACCAAATTATTAAGCGTGGTGCACAATATCACGCCAGCGATCGCGCGCAGGCTGATGCTGCGATACTGAACAACGCGCCGTCCGCCGAGCTGTCGGCAAACGGCGCGTTGCTACAGCAATGGCTTACTTGATCGCGGCGAGACCGTCGGTGATCTTCTTGATCATCTCATCGGTGATCGCGCCACCCGAATAGGGCTGAACCTGCGCCAGGGTCATCGCTTTGAACTGGTCAAAGCTCGGGTGCTGCGAAAGCCCCGGAATCGCGCCTTCAACAACCGCCTTGGCGGCAGGGCTGGCAACAAGCTGCTCAATCGGCGAATCAATGGACAGTTTTGCTGGGGCGGTGGCGGCTGCGCCTGGCGTCGCTGGCGCGGGCGCTGCTGGCGTTGCGGGCATCGTCTGGGCAAGAACGGGAGTCGCAGTAAGCGTCAGCAGGGCGACGGCAGCAATCAGCTTCATGAAACGATCTTTCTTGATGAGGAGGGCGTGATTCGCCCCGAACAATCAAAGCGCAAAATTGCGGCGATAGCTAGGCGGCCAAAGAAGGTCGCCAGGCTATCCTATCCGTATCAATCAGTTAATCCGCGCCAGCCCGGCAATCGTGCGATCGACCAGCGGCTTATCCGCCCCAGCATCATGCCGACTGGCAATGATGTGTTGCGCCGCATGGGTCGCCGCATCGGCGGCCTTGGCGCGCAGATCAGCAATTGCCCCGCGTTCAGCGGCGGCAATCTTGTCTTCCGCCATTTTTGAACGGCGGGCCATCAGATCGGTCGCGTCGGATTCTGCCTTGGCGAGCATCAATTTTGCTTCGGACTCTGCCTGCGCGATGATCGCGGCAGCGTCGCCAGCACTGGCGGCGCTGCGCTTCTTTGCGTCGGCGAGCAACGCTTCCGCCTCGGCCCGGATCGCGGTTGCCTCGTCAAGCTGACGCTTGGTGTTGGCGATGCGCGCATCGAGTGCTTCGGCAATCTTCTGGGGTGCCTTGGCATAAAAAATCGCGAGCAGCAGGAAGATCGTCAAGCCGACATAGACCCACCCCTCAGCGCTCAGGCCGAGCAATGTTGGGCCGTGTTCTTCGTGACCGGCGGCTTCCGCAGCGGCGAGAAGGAGAGTGTTCATCGCATCCGCTCCTTAAGCCAGTGCCGCCCGAGCGGCCGAGACCGCATCGGCATCGGCTGGGCGGTTACCCGTCAATTTCTCGACAATGGCGGTCGCCGCCTCTGCCGCGACGGTCTCAATCTCAGCCAGCGCCTTGTTGCGGGCCGCATCGAGTGCGGCCTGTGCCGTTGCTGCCTTTTCATCGAGCGCCGCATTGGCCGCCGCGAGCTTTCCCTCGACGGCCGTCGTTGCAGACAAGCGCGCGGCGACAAGCTGGGCCCGCGCCGCGTCCTGTGCCGCGGCGACGCCCGCATCATAATCCAGGCCAAGCTGGGTTGCTTCGGCCTGAGCTTTTTCCGCGGAGGCGAGATCACCCGTCATCTGGTCTTCACGCGCCGTAATCACCTTGCCCAGCTTGGGCAAAGTGAGCTGGACGACACCAAAATACAGGATCGCGAAAAAGATCGCGAGCCAGATCAGCTGCGGCCAGAAAACGGTGGCAAATTCAAACTGAGGCATTGATCCCGCCCTTTACGGAGAGTGGCGAGTCTTACGAGAAGGCGAGCGCGAGCGCGACAACGGCCGCGATCAGGCCGAGCGCTTCGGTCACAGCGAAACCGAAGATCAGGCGGCCGCCCATCTTGGCGTCAGCTTCTGGATTGCGCAGCGCGCCGTTCAGATACTGGCCGAAGATCGAACCCACGCCGATCGCTGCCAGACCCGCACCAATCGCCGCGAGACCTGCGCCGATAACCTTTGCCGAACCTACGTCCATAGTAAAACCTTTCAAGTTAAATCAGTAGTTTAAGGGTAAACTTAGTGAAGATTGATCGCATCGTTCAAATAGAGCGAAGCGAGCAGCGCGAAAACATAGGCCTGCACCACAGCGATCAGCACCTCGAGCGCCGACAGCGCGACGTTGACCGCCAGCGGCAGCACGCCGAACACATAAGGCAGCGCGCCAAATGAGCCGAGCGCGACGACAAAGGTGCCGAACACCTTCAGCAGGACATGGCCCGCCGTCATGTTGGCGAACAGTCGGATCGCCAGGGTAAACGGGCGGCTGAGAAAGCTCAGAAACTCGATCGCTGCCACGAAGATCGCGAGCGGCAGAAAGGTCTTCTTTGGCCAGAACAGGCTGAAGAAATGCAGGCCGTGCTTGGCGAAGCCAACGATGCAGACGATCACGAAGACGAGCAACGCGAGGCCGAAGGTGACGGCAATATGGCTGGTCGGCGTAAACGCGCCAACCCAAGGGATCAGACCCAGCAGGTTGCAGACCAGCACGAAAATGAAGAGCGAAAACAGCAGGGGAACGAAGCGGCGCCCCTCTGGGCCAACATTTTCGTCGAGCATGTTCCGCACGAAATCATAGAGATATTCGACCGCCGCCTGCATGCGCCCAGGCACGAGCTGCGGCTTGGCGGTGCCGACGAACAGAAAAATCGCGATGCCGACAACGGCAATCGCCATCCAGAGCGACGAATTGGTGAAGGACGCATCGAAACCCGCCACATTCAGCGGCTTGAGCACCTTGAGCGCGAACTGTTCCATCGGGCCGGCCATATCGGTCGCCTTACTTCCTGTTGCCGCTGGTGGGATCGGCGTCAAACTGCGACGATGTCTCCATCGCGCGATAGACGCCGGCGGCAAAGCCAAACACCAGCATGATGATCATGGCCCAGGGCTTTGACCCCAGACCGGTGTAGTTGTCGATGCCCCAGCCAATGGCCGTTGACACCAGAACCAAGCCGACAAATTCAATGCCGATCGCCCAGCCCTTGTTTTCGGATGCTGCCGCTGCCGACGGGCCGGCAATGGCATGCTCTGCTTTCGCACGCGCAATTCGGGCCGCTAAGTCATTCGGTCCGTTCTGGCGATCGTCTGCCAACGCGAGCACATCCTGATAAGAAAACGCCGCCGCGCAACAAGCGGGCGACGCGAAGCACCAGCAAGCCAAGGCCGCCGTTGCGGGGCCCGTTTAGAAAGGGGGGGCTGGCAAGTCAACCGGGCGTGGCCCCGGCTGCAGAACAGCCCGGGTTAGCCGGGTTAAAGCTTGCGCACCGAGATCAAAGACAACGCGAATCGCGCTCCGGCGGAGCATTGGTGCGGGTTTTCCAGCTGCCATTGGGGGATTGATATTTTTCACCCGGCACCGTCATCGCAATCAAGTTGCAGCCGGAGGCAAAGGCGAATTGCTCAACGGTCGCGCCATCAGCGGCGCTGCGCGTATAAGCGGCCTTGCGTTGAATGTTGATGTTGTTGACCAACGCGTGCAGGGTCGGCGTATCTTCACCGACAATGCCCAGATAACCGTCGGTCTTTTCGCCGACCTGCCCGGCTGAGCGCGCAGCCTGATAGGCAGGATCACGCTGGGCCAGCGCCGCCGTTGTTACCAGGCCAGTAGCGAGAAGGGCGACAGCTGCAATCGCCAGCGACCGCGTATTGGGCGAAAACTTGATCATCAGAATATCCCTCCGTTGCTCTCAATCAGCGCCTTTGACTTGCCGTCGATGCGATAGACGATGTCCTGGGTGATCTTGATATTCAGATTGATGACAATCGGCTTGTCAGGCGCAGTGACACTCACACAGCCGCCTACAAACCCAGTGGCGCTCAACAGCGCGATCGTCATCATCGTCCTCATATCACCCTTGGTCGGTCTCCCGGCACCGTTCGTCAATGCGATTTGTGTCATGGCAGGGTCTCGCTTGCAGGGGGCTGAACGGGGTTGTCAGCTTTTGTTGGGGTTGGCGTTGTAGTTGGCGGTGCAGTCGGGCCGGGTTGCGGCGGCGCGCCTGACTGGCGCTGAAGACTTTCATTCTGTTCGCGGATCAGGTCAGGCAGATGGCGCTCGATCAGCCGCTGCGGATCGTAATAGGACTGGGCCGAATCGATCAGCTGGCGGAACGGGGCCTGGATCCGAATATTGAAAATCAGCGGCAATTTCTGCAGCCGCCGAATCAGAAAGTTGCTTTTGCTGCCAGCGCCTTGGTTGACACCCGCAAAGCTGACTTCGGTGATCATCTCGCCGGCCAGCGGCCCATTCATCTCGATTGCCAGCGATTTATACTGCAATGATTTCAGCGCCTGAAATGCCATATTGCCCCAGAAACCCACATCACGCTGCGAGACTTCACCGACATAGGCAATGGTCCCCCCCGTTTCGCGCACCGTCAGATGGCCACCCTCAATCCGCCCGCCCTGTTCATCGAAAATCATCGGCAGCAGGCCATCAAAAGTGCCGGTCGCGTCGAGATTCTTGAAATCAAACTGCTGCAGGAATTGCGCCGCATCGACGCCTTCAACGCGAAAAGTCAGCCGCCGACCATGGCTTTCGCTGAAATCCAATATGCTGGGTTCCAGCACCAGCGATCCGCCGGCAAAGGGCCAGCGCCCGCCCGCCACCGCCACCCGCGATCCCGACAGCAACTGATAGCGCACCAGCCCGTCGAGCACCGGCACGCCGGGGTTCACATTGGCGATCGTCGCGGACTGGCCCGGCGCGGTTTCCAGGTTGAGCAAATCACTAAACCGTATTTCGCCCGACAGGCCGACAACCGGGCCAAAGGCCGCCGCCAGATCGGTATTGGTCGTTCGAAATACCCCGGTGCTGGTCACGCCGTCGCGCGTCCAGTTGATCCGGCCGTCACCTGAAACAAGCCCCCGAACATCGGCGATCACGCCATAGGTAAAGCGCGTCAGCTGAGCGGGTTGAAAAGCCTCGCCAAAACGGATGCCTGGAACGCTGAGATCAGCATGGCCAACACCGTCATCAAGATCATGCGCCAGCGCGACATTGCTGACCTGAATACCGGTTTCTGGATTGACCAGCATAGCGCTGGCCGTGATCTGATTGTCTTCCAGCGCGAACGCCATGGCGTTGGCGGCCAGCGGAAAGAATCGCGGATTGGCATCGGCATCTGCCACATTGAGCGTGCCCGCCAGCACCAATTTGCCGCTATCGAACCGCCAATCGCCCGCGCTGCCCGACATCAGCAGCGGCACATGCGCGATCTGCCCTGCCCCGTCGGCAAAGCTGCCGCTCGCGCCTTCGCCCGCCAAGGTGCCGTTGACCGACGCGATGTCGAGAATCGAGCGGCGATCCGAATCGCCCAATCGGGCGGCGAATTGCGCAATCGAGAAATCGCGATTGGCAACGCCGAAGCGTGCATCAGCCGCCGCCAGGGTAATCGGCGTGCCGCTCAATTGGCCAGCGACACGCAGCCCGGCAATATGGCCGCCACCGCTCAAGCGATTGCCGTCGATCCGCAACAGCGAATCGCCGTTCGCGCATAAGGTGAAGCGACTGGCCGCCAGCACCAGGCCGCTGACCGCCAGACGATCAAACCCCACCGGCGCGCAGCCCGGATTGATCCGCCAACCGGCCTTGCCATCCCAATAGGCCGCGATACCGATCCGGCCGCCATCGATCCGCCCCGAACCGATCGGCCCTGACAAGCTGGCCCGAGTGGTGATCCGGGTGGCACCGCCCGGCGCGGCGCTGAAATCAAGCGCCTGAAACGCCAGCCGCGCCTTGCCAGCGACATAAGGGCGCACCAGCGCACTGCCAGTGATCGGCGTACCCGCTGCCGCCTGGTTCAGCTGCACTGCCGCCTCTGGCAATCCCCCGCCGACCATGGACAGCAGGCCGTTCACGCGCAGCCCCCGCGAATCGATCTGCACGCCGTCGCCGTCATTCAGGCTGAACTGCCCGCCGCTCACCGATTCGGCACGCGCGCGGGCAACCGCGACCCGCACGCTGCCGTCGGTCTGCGTGGCCAGATCAAGATCAGCCGACAAGGTGAGTCCCTGCGACGCCGCGACCGCCGCGCGACCAAATTTGACCATCAGCGGCCCGATGGGCGTGCCGTCCCCCGTCGCGCTGAGATCTGCCAGACGCTTGCGCCAGGCCGGGGTAAGCGCTGCGCCCTTGGCGGAAGCCTGGCCCTGCATCGCCGCACCGTCGCTCCCCAGCGCATATCGGCCGACCAGCGCCAGCGAATCGCCTGCCAAAGGATCGGTGCGAAACGCTCCGGCGCGCAGATCAACCGCGCCCGTCGTGCGCCGCGCCGATCCGGTGAAATCAATCGTGCCAGCCAATTGCTTGAGCTGTGCTGTCGGATGGCCCAGCCGATCAACCGCGATGCGCGCTTTCCCCTGCCAGCGATCAAGCGGTGATTCGAGCGTGGCATCAAGCAACGCCTCTGCCCCCGATACCCGAGTCTTGCCGCACACCAGCAACCGGGCGCGCAGCGGGCCCGCTAGATGAGGTTGCCGCGCCGTCACCCGGACCGCCCAAGTGGCAGCAAGCCGATCAATCGCGCAATCGGCAATGTTGAAATGGTCGGCAATTACCGCCATCTGCCCGACAAAGCCGTTATCCAATCGACCTTGCCCGATCAGCTTGATCCCGATCACCCCTTCGCGCGCTTCAATCCGCATGCGACCATCGGCGATATCGAGATTGATGGCGGGCAGCATGAACGGCGCGCCCGTGGAGGGCGGCAATAATCGGTCAATCGCGCCCAACGACAGTTTGCCGTCGGTCAGCACCCCACGCACGCGCACCGATCCGGCGCGCAAGCCGGTCACAGTCGGGCCGATTAGTCCGATGCTGGTATCTACCTCGATCCAGTCAGCCACCAGATCGGGGCGCTTCGGATCGCCGATCACCACATTGGTCAACCGCTGGCGATCGAAACCCAGATCAGCAATGGTATAGCGGGCGGTAACGCCACGATCAGCCAGGGCCTGGATAACATAACGATCGGCGATCGGCTTGCGCTGGCTCCAGACGATCAGCAGGCCACCGAGAACGACCACCGCCACGCTCAACGCGCGGCGAGACGTGCTGTTCAGCCAATGGCGCCGACGCAGTATCGGCGTGGGGGCGGCATCTGGCGCATTATCGCTGTCAGCCGTCACGGCAATCATCACTCCTCACGCGCCCCAACCGGCAGCAACCAAGCATAAGCCCCGAAACCATCAGCGCAATTGCTTGGCTGACGAAGAATGCGTAACCCTTAGAATAGCATGAGCGTTCCGCACTCCGATATGTCGCTGCCCGCAGCGCCCGAACGCGACCATAGCGGGCATCGCGCCCGCTTGCGCCAGCGATTGCTCACCCATGGCGATGAAGCATTGCTCGATCATGAACTAATCGAATATTTGCTCGCCCTGGCGATCCCCCGACGCGACACCAAGCCGCTTGCCAAGGCACTGCTTGCCGAATTTGGTGGCATTGGCGGGTTGTTCGCTGCCGATCCGGATTCCCTGCTGCGGGTGCAGGGCATGGGGGAAACCGCGGCTGCCGCCATCAAAATCGGTCAGGCGGCGGCGCTGCGCCTGCTGCGCGCCAAGGTCGCCCAACGGCCGGTGTTGGGCAATTGGCAAGCGCTGATCGATTATCTCCACGCCGATATGGCGCATCACGTTAACGAACGCGTCCGCGTGTTGCACCTGAACACCCGCAACATTTTGATCCGCGACGAACTGATTAGCGAAGGGTCGATCGACGAAGCGGCGGTGCATGTCCGCGAAGTCGTGCGGCGAGCGATCGATCTGGGATCGGCGGCGATCATTCTGGTCCATAATCACCCAAGCGGCGACCCAGCGCCAAGTCGCGCCGACATCGATCTGACCCGGCAGATCGCCGAGGCAGGCAAGCGGCTGGGCATTACCTTGCATGATCATATCGTGATCGGTGCGAACGGGCATGTCAGCCTGCGGGCGCAGGGGTTGATCTAGGGCCTGATCGAGCGACTGATCCAAGCATGGGTTTGGCGGCACGCCAGGTCCCTGCTAGGTGGCGGCACATCGCGAGTCAGTGCTCCTGCTACAATGACTCATTGCCCGACCCGAGGAACCCCAATGATCCCGCGCTACTCCCGCCCCGACATGGTTGCCCTGTGGACGCCCGAGGCGCGTTTCCGGATCTGGTTCGAGATTGAGGCGCACGCGACCGACGCGCTCGCCGATCTCGGCGTGGTTCCCAAGGAAGCAGCAGCGGCTTTATGGGCTTGGTGGGCGACCAACCCGGTCATCGATGTTCCCGCCATCGATGCGATCGAAGCAGTCACCAAGCATGACGTTATCGCTTTTCTGACCTGGGTTGCCGAACAGGTCGGCGACGAAGCGCGCTTCATGCACCAGGGCATGACCTCTTCGGACGTGCTCGACACCTGCCTTTCAGTGCAACTGGCGCGCGCTGCCGATCTGCTGATCGCCGATATCGATGCGCTGCTGGCTGTGCTGAAGCGCCGCGCGATCGAGCACAAGCTAACCCCGACGATCGGGCGCAGCCACGGCATCCACGCTGAACCTGTCACTTTCGGGCTGAAATTGGCCCAAGCCTATGCAGAGTTTGATCGCAACCGCGCGCGGCTGGTCGCAGCGCGCGCGGACATCGCGACCTGCGCGGTTTCGGGTGCCGTCGGCACCTTCGCCAATATCGACCCCGCCGTGGAAGCGCATGTCGCCGCCAAACTGGGCCTGAGCATTGAGCCCGTTTCCACTCAGGTTATCCCGCGCGACCGGCACGCCATGTTCTTTGCAACGCTGGGGGTGATCGCCAGCTCAGTCGAGCGGCTCGCCACCGAGATCCGCCATTTGCAGCGCACTGAAGTGCTGGAGGCGGAGGAATATTTCGCGCCCGGGCAAAAAGGCTCCTCGGCGATGCCGCACAAGCGCAACCCGGTGCTGACCGAAAATCTCACGGGCCTCGCCCGCATGGTGCGCGGCTATGTCACGCCTGCGCTGGAGAATGTCGCGCTGTGGCATGAACGCGATATCAGCCATTCATCGGTCGAGCGCTATATTGGCCCCGATGCGACAATCACCCTCGATTTCGCGCTCGCCCGGCTGACGGGCGTGATGGACAAATTGCTCGTCTATCCCGCGCGGATGGAGAAGAACATGAACAAGATGGGCGGGCTGGTTCATTCGCAGCGCGTGCTGCTCGCCCTGACCCAAGCGGGCGTCAGCCGCGAGGATTCCTATCGGCTCGTGCAACGCAACGCGATGAAGGTGTGGGAAAGCGACGGGGCCTTATCGCTCCTCGACTTGCTCAAAGCCGACCCCGAAGTCACTGCTGCACTGCCAGCATCCGAGATCGAGGATAAATTCGATCTCGGCTATCACCTGAAACATGTCGACACGATTTTCGACCGGGTATTTGCTCGGTCTTAGCCAACAGACAGTCGATTGGCGCGAGACTGCCCAGCGATCGGCAAGATTTACGGGATCGGCAAGCTCAATTTTTCAAATCCGACGGCCTCGTCGCCAATGCGCCGCATCATGACGACGTGCGCCTGTTGCAATCACGATTGCCTGTAATAAAATTGCGCGCATGCGTAACAATTATTAAATCTCCCTGTGCCGGACCTATCCGGCACAGGAGACCAAACCATGCGTCGTTTTGAAGCCGTAGCTACCAGCGTGCTGGCCGTAGCGGCCCAGGCGCTGGTGGTCGGGGTGGTCCTCACCCTCTAATCCATCGGCCCACCGCCCCGCTCACCCGGGGCGGTCAGGCAGCAGTCAAAATCCGCCGCGCCATCACCTTATTCAATCGGTGGACTGCCATCGAAATGGGCCAGGATCGTGGCGCGGGTCTGCCAGAAAAACGGCAAGTTCCACCGGCTTGGGATTTCAATGCCGACAATGGGATCAATCGTAGAATCGATCCGGCGCAACGACAGCAACTGCTTTGAATCGATGCAGTAGAACGGGCTGACGGGCGGCATCAACTCGTCAGGTTCGCTCGCTTCGAGCACGATGGCTAATCGGTTGCTGGTCAACCGCACCATCGACCCGACCGGGAAAATCCCGATCATCGCCGAAAAGGGCGCAACAATCTCTGGATCATACTGCCCTGGGTTATTTGCGAGATATTCAAGCGATTCAGCCGGTGACCATGCCGCTTTATAAACGCGCGCAGAGGTGGTCGCGTCATAGGTATCGCAAATCGCCGCCATGCGAGCATAAAGAGAAATGCTATTGCCGCGCTGCTGATCGGGATAGCCAGAGCCGTCCATCCGCTCATGATGATGCAGGCACGCATCCAGCACAATCGATGACAGGCGTTCATTCGTGCTGAGCCCGTCGTCTCCCGACATCAGCGTTTCAAAGCCCATGCGAGCATGTTCGCGAACAATGATCTCTTCCTCAACAGTCAACGGGCCCGGCTTGTCGAGCAGCATCGTTGGGACACGCGCTTTTCCAATATCGTGCAACAGCCCAGCAAGGCCGATTTCATGATGCAACGCCGGATCCAGCTTCATCTGGCGGGCGAGCCCAATCATCAGGCCACAAACTGCGACTGAATGAAGATAGGTATATTCATGCCGATCCTTCAGCCGCGTCACGCCCATTAGCGCGCCAGGGTGGCGAGAAATCGATGCGTTAATTCCCGTCACCAGCGGCCAAAGCTGGTCGACATTCAACGCCCGGCCGAACCGGAGATCTTCAAAAGCTTTGCCGATCCGCTCCTTGGCAAGCGAAACGATTTGCTGCGCGCGGCGCTTTTCCTGCATGAATGATGCCTTGCGGGCACCAAAGTGCAGAGCAGCAGGCCCCATCGTCGAACGCACCGGGGCGGGTTTAGCGGCTGGTGTGGCGGGTGACGGGCTGCCAGGCGTCCGCCAATCCCCCTGCAGCAAACTTCCGGCTCGTTTGCCAAATCGTCCCTCTGCTTGCATTCCCTGCTCCCGCGATCATCGTCTCGATAGCCCGCTGTGGCGCGAGGAGGTTAGCGAGGCTTAACCCGGCTTGGTAAACGCCAGGTCGAGGGGACGGGAACCAAGGAAGCCCGTGATCCAGACCACCCATTTTGGGCACATGACGATCGGCAAAATGATTTCACCGCCCGTTGGAAACGCAGCAACCGACCGAGAAGCGGCTGATTCAAGGATCAAGCGCAGTGGGTCAGCCGCCTAAGGCGCTCTTCATCTTGGTGAAAAAGCCGCTGGCTTGCGGGCTTTCTTGCCCGGTTTCGGTGGCGCGGAATTCCTCCAGCAGTTCGCGTTGGCGCGCTGACAGCTTGGTTGGCGTCTCTACTTCGATGCGGATCACTAGGTCGCCACGCCCGCGCCCTTGCAGCACTGGCATGCCCGCCCCGCGCTGCCGCAATTCCCGACCGCTTTGCATGCCTGGTGCGATACGGATTGCGTGTCGCTCACCATCCGGGCCGGCGAGAACAATCTCCCCGCCCAATGCTGCTGTGGTAAAGCTGATCGGCGCGCGCGCGAACAGGGTCGTGCCTTCACGTTCGAAGATCGCATGCCGGGCGACGTGCAAAAAGATATACAGATCGCCCGAAGGCGCGCCGCGAGCACCTGCCTCACCCTCACCCGTTAGCCGGACGCGCGTGCCCTCATCAACGCCGGGCGGAATGTTGACGGTCAGCGTCTTGGTTTTGTCGACCCGACCATCGCCGCGGCATGATGGGCATGGATCAGCAATGACCTGGCCGGCGCCATGGCAGGAAGGACAGGTCCGTTCGACCACGAAGAAGCCCTGCTGCGCGCGGACCTTGCCGTGCCCAGCGCAAGTGTTGCAGTGCTTGGCGCTGGTGCCGGGGCGCGCGCCCGTGCCTGAGCAACTGTCGCAGAGCCCGGAAACATCAACGGTGATCTCGCTCGATTTGCCTTGGAACGCCTCTTCAAGCGTGATTTCCATGTCATAGCGCAAATCAGCGCCGCGCCGCGCGCTCGACCGCCCCCCGCCGCCGCGACCGCCGCCCATGAATTCGCCGAAAATATTCTCGAAAATATCGCTGAACGCGCCGAAATCATCGCCACCGCCGCCGCCGCCGTGCCCAGCACCCTGCCGGAAAGCAGCATGGCCGAACCGATCATAGGCAGCGCGCTTCTGGGGATCCTTCAGCACGTCATAGGCTTCGGAGATCGCCTTGAAACGGCTCTCGGAATCCTTGCACCCGGCATTCCTGTCCGGGTGATATTTCATGGCCAGCTTGCGATAGGACGATTTGATCGTCGCATCGTCGGCGCCACGCTCGCATTCGAGCAATTCGTAGAAGTCAATTTCGGTGGTCATTGCCGCCCCGCAAAGTCCTCTTCCCCCGTCACGGCTTGCGCCGTAACGGGGGCGTGGATGCATCATCTCAAGCCTTGCTGTCGTCGACTTCCGAAAATTCAGCATCGACCACATCTTCGGCAGCGGCTTCGGCTGCAGGCTCACCCCCCGGTGAGGCCTCTTCGGCGGCCTGCTTCTCATAGATCGCCTGGCCCAGCTTCATCGCGACCTGGGCCAATGCATTGGCCTTTTCCTTCATCGCTTCGGGATCGCCGCTTTCGACGGCGGTCTTGGTCACCGCGATGGCCGCCTCGATCTCGCTCTTCAGGCTGGCATCGACCTTGTCGCCATTGTCGGCGAGCTGGCGCTCCGTCGTGTGGATCAGCGATTCGGCGTTGTTCTTGGCCTCTGCCGCCTCACGCCGCTTCTTGTCTTCCTCGGCGAACTGCTCGGCATCGCGGACCATCTGTTCGATGTCGCGGTCCGACAGGCCACCCGATGCCTGGATGCGGATCTGCTGTTCCTTACCGGTGCCCTTGTCGCGAGCGCTGACATTGACGATGCCGTTCGCGTCGATGTCGAAAGTGACTTCGATCTGCGGCACGCCGCGTGGCGCGGGCGGAATGCCGACCAAGTCAAACTGGCCGAGCATCTTGTTATCGGCCGCCATTTCGCGCTCACCCTGGAACACGCGGATCGTCACCGCCTGCTGATTGTCATCGGCAGTCGAATAGGTCTGCGACTTCTTGGTCGGGATCGTCGTGTTGCGATCGATCATGCGCGTGAACACACCGCCCAGCGTCTCGATGCCGAGCGACAATGGCGTCACGTCGAGCAGCAGCACGTCCTTGACGTCACCCTGCAGCACGCCCGCCTGAATGGCTGCGCCCATCGCCACGACTTCATCGGGGTTAACGCCCGAATGTGGTTCCTTGCCGAAAAATTCCTTCACGACCTGACGTACTTTGGGCATGCGCGTCATGCCGCCGACGAGGACGACCTCATCGATCTGTGCGGTCTTCACGCCGGCATCGGCCATCGCCTTACGGCACGGCTCCAGCGTACGCTGGATCAGGTCTTCCACCAGCCGCTCAAGGTCCGAACGCGTGATCGCCTTTACCAGATGCTTCGGGCCGTTCTGATCTGCGGTAATGAAGGGCAGGTTGACTTCGGTCGAAGCGGCCGATGACAGCTCGATCTTTGCCTTTTCAGCGCCTTCCTTCAGCCGCTGGAGCGCCAGCTTGTCCTTGGTCAGGTCGATACCTTCGGCCTTACGGAAATCCTCGGCCAGGAAGTTGAGCAGCTTGTTGTCGAAATCCTCGCCGCCCAGGAAGGTGTCGCCATTGGTGGCCTTCACTTCGAACACGCCATCGCCAATCTCAAGAATCGAGATGTCGAAGGTGCCGCCGCCCAAGTCATAAACGGCAATCGTCTTGCCGTCCTGCTTGTCCAGGCCATAGGCCAGCGCCGCTGCGGTTGGCTCGTTGATGATGCGCAGCACTTCAAGCCCGGCGATCTTGCCGGCATCCTTGGTCGCCTGACGCTGCGCGTCGTTGAAATAGGCGGGCACAGTGATCACCGCCTGCGTCACGGTTTCGCCCAGATAGCTCTCGGCGGTTTCCTTCATCTTCTGCAGCGTGAAGGCGGAAATTTGTGCAGGCGAATAGTCCTCGCCACCGGCCTTTACCCAGGCATCGCCATTGGGGCCCTTGACGATGTGATAAGGCACCAGTTCGGTGTCCTTCTTGGTGATCGGATCGTCGAAACGGCGGCCGATCAGGCGCTTTACCGCGAACACCGTGTTTTCCGGGTTGGTAACGGCCTGGCGCTTGGCGGGCTGGCCGACCAGCCGCTCGCCATCCTTGGCGAAAGCGACGATCGACGGCGTTGTGCGCGCGCCCTCAGCGTTTTCGATAACCTTGGGCTTGCCGCCCTCCATCACTGAAACGCAGCTATTCGTGGTACCCAGATCGATTCCGATAACTTTAGCCATGATATTGTTCGGCCCCTATCAGTTTGAATAATGCCCAAACGGCAAAGCGCCCGCTCCACCGTTCCAATGTCCGCGATATAGGTGGGCTTTTGCTTGCCGCAAGATTGCAGCCTTTCTAGAATGAAGGCGTTTATCCCATGACGGGCCCATAATGGGAGTGTAGCGATGCGTTTGACGATCAGCCTGGCCATTGCGGCCTGCGTCCTTGGTGCCTGCAGCCAGCCGGCAGAACTGTTTGTGGACAAAGGCTATGTCCGATTGCCTGCAGTGAAGGGCAATCCGGGCGTAGCGTATTTCACGGTGCATGGCGGCGATGCCGATACCAAGTTGCTCAGCGTCACCGCGCCCAGCGTGATCAAAACCGAATTGCACGAAAGCATGATGAGCGGATCAATGGCGTCGATGGCGCCGGTTGCCGACGTGCCTGTTCCCGCCAAGGCCAAGCTGACCTTTGCCCCCGGCGGCAAGCACGTCATGCTGTTCAACATCAACGGCGCGATAAAGCCCGGCGGAACGATGAAGCTGATCTTCACCTTTTCGAACAATCTCAGAATCGAGTATGATGCGCCGGTAATTGCCGCAGGTGACGCTGCGCCCAAGGGATGAGCGCCGCGGGACGATCGCTGACCAGCGATGAGGTAGCCCTGGCACGCACCATATTTGGCGCAGAAATTGAGTACGGTCGCGTCCAAATATTCAAGCGCAAATGGGCGTTCTTCCAGCCGCGCGAAACGGTAATGGCGCCGCGCGGCAACATCCATTTTCACCCCGAAGGTTGCCGTTATTGCGCTGATTTCGCGCTGGCTGAGCGCGAGGCGCAAGGGCTCTTCATCCATGAAATGACGCATGTCTGGCAGCATCAGCAGGGCATTTTCCTCCCGCTCCGCCGCCTGCCCTTTGCGCGTTATGATTACGCAATCAGCGCCGACAAGCCCTTTGCGCGCTATGGCATTGAGCAACAGGCGGAAATCGTTCGCCACGCCTTTCTTTTGCGATTGGGTGTGCGGCTGGAGGAGCGCCCCCCCCTTGCCCGCTATGAGCAGTTGCTGCCCTTTCGGTAGCCGCAACGCTGGCGGGATCAGCAAGGAGTCGCTAGAGTGGTTTCAATAGAAACTAGTTTGGAGCGGCACGACGATGCATGACCTTGGCCATTTTGGGCTTGCGCGCGATCGCGGTTTTCTGTCGGCGGTCGAGATTGACGATGTGCTGCTGCCCGACGATTTCGCTGAGGTTGAAGATGCCGCCGCGATCCTTTCCGGCTTGGTCACCACCGGCCGCGTCCGCCACTGGCTGAACGCGCTGCCGCTGCCCGATATCGACGCCTTCCTCGCCAGCGCCGATGAAGCCGCGATCGGCGTGGCGATGGTGCGCTATTCCTTTCTCGTCCAGGCCTATGTCTGGGGTGAGCCGACCCCGCCGGAAAAGCTGCCCGCCAATCTGGCCATTCCCTTTGTCGCGCTGAGCGATGCGATCGGCTTTCCGCCCGTGATGAACTATGCTGGCTATGTGCTGGATAACTGGTTCCGGCTCGACAAATCGGGGCCGATCGCGCTCGACAACCTGGTGATGGACCAGCATTTCGCGGGCGGACAGGACGAAAATTGGTTCGTGCTGATCCATGTCGCGATCGAGGCGGTGGCGGGCCGTGCGCTGTCGCTTGGCGTCGATCTGGTCCGGGCAAGCGATGCCGGCGATGCCGCACAGGTCGAAGCACTGCTGGTCGAGATGAATAGCGTGTGGGACGAGATCAATGCGATCTTCGACCGGATGGTCGAGAAGTGTGATCCCTATATCTATTTCAACCGCGTGCGCCCCTACATCAACGGTTGGAAGAATAATCCCGCCATGCCCGACGGGCTGATTTATGAAGGCGTCGCCCGGTTTGACGGCAAGCCCCAGCCCTTTCGCGGCCAGACCGGCTCGCAAAGCTCGATCGTGCCGACGATGGACGCTTTGTTCCAAGTTACCCACACGCAGGATGAGCTGCGCGACTTCCTTGCCGAGCTCCATCATTATCGTCCGCGCAAGCACCGCGCGTTCATTGAGGAAATGCAGGCGGCCAGCCACTTGCGCGATTTTGCCAAAGGACAGCCGCAGTCGCTGAAGGACGCGTTCAATGCTTGTGTCGAGCAAGTCGCTCGTTTTCGCAGCCGCCACCTGGAATATGCCGCCGCCTATATCAACAAACAGGCGTCGCATGCGGCCGGCAATGATCCCGATGTGGGCACCGGCGGCACGCCGTTCATGAAATATCTGAAAAAGCATCGCGACGAGAACCGGGCCCAAACAATCTAGGCGCACCGACACTCCAAGCTGACGGCCATCGCTCGCCGCGATCGTCAAGAGGATTCCCATTCCCGCCATTTGGCGTTAGCGTTGCTGGCATGATCGGATTTCGGGGGAGGCGCGCGGCCAGCGCGATCGCGGCAACGCTTGCCTTATCGGCGTGTGCGGGCAGCAATATCCGCCCGGTTAGCGACACGCCGGTCAAGATCGGCCAACCCTATCAGGTGCGCGGCAAAACCTATTATCCAGAGGCTGATCAATCTTATGACATGCTCGGCTATGCCAGCTGGTATGGCCGGGAAAGTGGCAACCGCACCAGCAATGGCGAGCAATTCCATATCGCCTGGATCACCGCCGCGCACCGCACGTTGCCGCTGCCTACTTATGCTGAGGTGACGGCGCTCGACACGGGCAAGCGGATTATCGTCCGGATCAATGACCGGGGACCATTTGGCCCAAGCCGCCGGATCATTGATCTGTCGCGCGGCGCGGCCGACGACCTCGGCATCATCCGCCAGGGCGAAGCCCCGGTCCGCGTCCGCCGGATCGAACCGTCCGATAAAGACCGCAACCGGCTCCGCAGCGGCAAGCGCGCGCGCGATCTGTCCCCGGTATCGGAACGCATCCTGCGCAACCTGCGCGCGCAATTGGCGCGGGGGCCGCGTTAAGCAGACCGATCCCAAAATTCGATCGAAATAACTCGCATCGCAAGATTTGCGCTTGTAACTTCTTACTGCGCCGTCGAGAGTATTGGGAAGGCTAGAGTCTGTCCTGATGAGACTGAATCGATAGGGGATTCCCAAGCGGGATTGATTGTGATTCAAGCTGCTGGCTGGGCAGGAGGCCAGCAG
>LNFM01001129.1_pt1 | contig 108189 bp, 119 predicted proteins | sample 596031 | NCBI WGS metagenome assembly LNFM01 (sample SAMN04254537, study PRJNA301005) | activated carbon metagenome | isolation source: dual media filters at the Ann Arbor, Michigan drinking water treatment plant | place: USA: Ann Arbor
ATTGGAAACCAATAAAATTAACACAGAAAGAATTTATATTTAACGGTTGTTCAGCACCTATTCCATATTGGGCACAAGCAGATAACACACCTGCTGCTGTGAGAAGTTATTGGTTAAATAAAGATTTAGAAGAATCTATAATCAATAAAGATATTAAATCAAATAAAATGAAAATATGAACAAAATATTAGCTAAAGACAAAGAACATCTTAAATCTTTAATTGAAAATGAAATAAAACTTTATGGTAATGAGTGCAATCTCAATCACATTAATGTTTCAAATATCACAGATATGGATTCACTATTTATAGATTCTAAATTCAATGGTGATATATCTGATTGGGATGTCTCTAATGTTACTGATATGGTGGGAATGTTCTATGCCTCAAAATTTGATGGAGATATCTCTAATTGGAATCTATCTAAGGTTAAAAAAATGAACTACATGTTTAATAAATCTAAGTTTAACCAAGATTTAATTAATTGGAAACCACTAAAACTAATCTATAAAGAGTATATGTTTCATAAAAATCAAGCTCCTATTCCGTATTGGGCAGAAGTAGAAAACACCCCTGCTGCTGTAAGAAGCTATTGGCTTTATAAAGAGATAGAATCATCAATAATTGAAAAAAATATAAAACCAGTTAAAATAAAGATATAAAGGACAAAAAGTATGAAACAAGTAATACATGCACAACAACACAATTTGAGAACATTAATTGAAGAAGAAATAAAAAATAAAGGCCCATATTGTGACCTAAATCATATTGATGTTTCAAATGTTAGAGATATGTCTAATTTGTTTAAGAGGCTAAGATTTGATGGTGATATTTCTAACTGGAATGTCTCTAATGTATTTAGTATGAGAGAGATGTTTAGTCATTCTGGATTCGATGGTGATATTTCAAGGTGGGATGTAAGCTATGTTGAAGATATGAGTTATATGTTCTTTGGTTCAAGATTTAATCGAGACATAAGCCGTTGGGACACAGGAAGTGTTGTAGATATGTCTTGCATGTTTGCTTGTTCTAAATTTAATGGTCAGATAAAAAAATGGAACACATCAAGAGTACGCCATATGGATGGGATGTTTGCCGATTCAAATTTTGATCAAAATATTGATAAATGGAATGTTTCAAAAGTTATAGATATGATAAAAATGTTTCATAAATCAAGATTTAATCAAGACTTAAGTAGTTGGAATCCAGTTAAATTAGATAAAAAAGAAGATATGTTCACTGATTCTAAAGCACCTATTCCTTATTGGGCTGAAGATGGTAAAACAGAAGACTTGATAAAATCAAAATTAGCTGAATCAACAAAAAATTTAACTGAAACAACAGTAAAGAAACTAAATGTTTGACTATTAATTAAAATTAAATATTTTCAATTCTTAAAATGGAAAAAATAATAGTTAAAGATAAATCATTATTAATAAGTTTAATTGAAAATGAAATTGAATTTAATGGTAAAGAATGTAATTTGAATCATATTGATGTATCTGAAATTACTGATATGAGCGATTTATTTCGTAAATCAGATTTCAACGGCAATATATCAGATTGGGACGTTAGTAATGTAGAAAATATGAGTCTTATGTTTTCTGAATCAAAATTTAATGGTGATATCAGCATTTGGGATACATCCAGTGTTAAAAATATGAATGCGATGTTTGCAAATTCACAATTTAAACAAGATATATCTCTATGGAACATTTCTAATGTAACAACCATGTATTCAATGTTTTTTAAATCTAAATTTAACAGTGATATAAGTCAGTGGGATGTATCTAATGTAGAAGATATGAGATTTATGTTTTGTGGTTCTAAATTTAATAAAGATATTAGTAAATGGGATGTTTCTAAAGTGGAGTCTATGCAGTCTATGTTTAGTAGTTCTGAATTTAATTCTGATATCAGTAATTGGAATGTTGGCAACGTTAGAGATATGGGATTGATGTTTAAAAAATCTCAATTTAATCAAGATATATCTAAATGGGATGTCTCTAATGTAGAAAATATGCAAGATATGTTTGTTAATTCAAAATTTAAACAAGACTTGACCAATTGGAAACCAACAAGTCTAAAAACTAAAGATTCTATGTTTGTTAACTGTCCTGCGACTATCCCCTATTGGGCAAAAGCAGAAAATACACCTTCTGCTGTCAGAATCTATTGTCTTAATAAGCAACTTGAAGATTCTTTGATTGATAAAGAAATTAAATCACCTAAAATTAAAATATGAGTAAAATAATAGCAAAAGATAAAAATCACTTAGAAAATTTAATTTCAATAGAAATTGAAAAAAACGGCAATGAGTGTAGTTTGAACCATATTGATGTTTCAAATATTACAGATATGAATAATTTGTTTATGAACTCTAAATTTAATGGCAATATATCTGAATGGAATGTCTCTAATGTAGAAAAGATGAAATCAATGTTTGAATTTTCTGAATTTAATAAAGACATATCAAAATGGAATACTTCTAAAGTTGTTAATATGTCGTTTATGTTCGCAAGTTGTAGGTTTAACCAAGATATATCTAAGTGGACTGTTTCTAATGTTGAAAATATGAAAAATATGTTTCATAAATCATTTTTTAATGGAGATATCAGCAATTGGGATGTCTCTAAAGTAAAAAATATGGTTAAAATGTTTAATCAATCTAAATTTAACCAAAACATATCCAATTGGAATACATCCAGTGTTAAGGATATGTATCTTATGTTTTGTAATTCTGAATTCAATCAAGACATTTCAAATTGGAATGTGTCTAATGTTAAAAGAATGAGTTTTTTATTTAATTCTTCTAAATTCAATAAAGATATAAGTAATTGGAACGTGTCTAATGTCATTCATATGGAATCCATGTTCAATTTTTCTGTATTTAACAAAAATATCAGCAAATGGAACACTTCTAATGTTAAAAATATGAGTAATATGTTTAGCTATTCAGCTTTTAATAAAGATATCAGTAACTGGGATGTATCTAAAGTAGAACAAATGAACCATATGTTTAATGGATCTAAGTTAAATCAAGACTTAACAAATTGGAAACCAATCAGTTTAAAAGATAAAAATGATTTATTTAATGCTTGTCCAGCACCAATTCCTTACTGGGCTGAAGTTGAAGATACTCCAGCAATAGTTAGAATTTATTCACTTAACAAAGAATTAGAAAATTCACTGACCAATAAAAATATTACATCATCTAAAATGAAAATATGAGTAAAATAATAGCAACAGATCAAGACCACTTAGAAAAATTAATTTCAATAGAAATTCAAAGAAATGGCAATGATTGTAGCTTAAATCATATTGATGTTTCCAATATCACAAATATGTCAATCCTTTTCCTAAACTCTGAATTCAATGGCGATATCAGCCAGTGGGACACATCTAATCTTATAGGTATGAAGTATATGTTTAGAAACTCTAAATTTAATGGTGATATCAGCAAATGGAATGTTTCTAATGTTACAAATATGGAGTATATCTTTTATGAATCTGCATTTAATCAAGATATAAGCCAATGGAACACATCTAATGTAGAGTCTATGAAAGCTGCTTTTTACAAGTCTAAATTTAATCAAGATATAAGTAATTGGGATGTTTCTAAAGTTGAATATATGCAGTATATGTTTGAGTATTCTGCATTCAATAAAGATCTAACCAATTGGAGACCACTAAACCTAATTGATAAAAATTTGATTTTTAATAACTCTCAAGCACCAGTCCCCTATTGGGCAAAAGCTGAAGATACTCCAGCAACAGTAAAAATCTATTTACTTAATCAAAAGCTGGAAGATTCTTTGATTGATAAGAATATTAAATCATCTAAAGTCAAAATATGAGTAAAGTAATAGCAATAGACAAAGATCACTTAGAAAATTTAATTTCAATAGAAATTGAAAAAAACGGCAATGAGTGTAGTTTGAATCATATTGATGTTTCCAATATTATAGATATGAATAATTTGTTTATGAACTCTAAATTTAATGGCAATATATCTGATTGGAATGTCTCCAAAGTAGAAGATATGAGCCTTATGTTCTATAATTCTAAATTTAACGAAGACATCAGTAAATGGGACGTGTCTAATGTTAAAAATATGGATGGCATGTTTTCTGAATCTAAATTTAACCAAAATATTGGTAAATGGAATGTTTCAAGTGTTCAGAGTATGAAGTATATATTTGAATCTTCTGTATTTAATAAAAATATAAATGCTTGGGATGTATCGAGTGTTAAAGATATGAGCATAATGTTTTCTGGATCTCAATTTAATCAAAATATATCAAACTGGGATGTCTCTAGTGTAGAAGATTTTAGTTTTATGTTTAATGACTCTAAATTTAAGAAAAAATTGAACAACTGGAAACCAATTAATTTAAAAAATAAATCAAATATGTTTTATAGGTGTGAAGCACCTATTCCCTATTGGGCTGAAGTTGATAATATACCTGCTGCCGTTAGAAGTTATTGGCTTAATAAAGAACTTGATTCTTCTCTTATTGATAAAAAACTTAAAAACAATAAAATGAAAATATGAGTAAAATAATAGCAAAAGATAAATCGCATTTAAAAAATCTAATTAAAGAAGAAATAAAGTTAAATGGCGAAAAGTGTGATTTGAATCATATAGATGTATCAAGTATAACAGATATGAGTTATTTGTTTTCTAATTCTAAATTTAATGGAAACATAAGCCAGTGGAATGTATCAAATGTGGAAAATATGAGTGAAATGTTTTCATGTTCTAAATTTAATAGTGATATAAGCCAGTGGAATGTTTCTAATGTTCAAGTTATGAATTCAATGTTTGAAGCATCTAATTTTAACAATGATATATCAACTTGGGATGTTCAAAATGCTAATAATATGAATTGTATGTTTGCTGCTTCTGAATTTAAACAAGATTTAACAAATTGGAAACCAATCAATCTAAACACTAAAGATGAAATTTTTCTAATTTGTGAAGCCCCTATACCTTATTGGGCACAAGTAGAAGATACCACTTATGCTGTAAGAAGTTACTTGCTCAATGAAAAGCTTGAAGATTCTTTGATTGATAAAAAAATTAAATCACCTAAAATTAAAATATGAGTAAAATAATAGCAATAGATCTACAACATTTAAATGTCTTAATTGATGGTGAGATTAGCATATATGGCAATGATTGCAGTCTAAATCATATTGATGTTTCAAAGATTACTGATATGAATCAACTTTTTCTAAATTCTGAATTTAATGGGGATATATCAGAATGGGATACATCTCAAGTAGAATCTATGCGACTTATGTTCTACAATTCTCAATTCAACCAAGATATAAGTAAATGGAATACTTCCAAAGTAATTGTAATGGGCAGTATATTTGCTGAATCTAAATTTAATGGAGATATATCCAACTGGAATGTCTCTAATGTAGAAAGTATGCAGGATATGTTTCATGAATCTGTATTCAATCAAGATATAAGTTCTTGGAATGTTGGTAATGTTAAAAATATGTATTTTATGTTCAGCAAATCTCCATTTAATCAAAACATATCCAGTTGGAATGTTTCCAATGTAGAAGATATGAGTTTTATGTTCAATAAATGTGATTTTAATCAAGACTTAAGTAATTGGAAACCACTAAAATTAAGAAATAAAGGTAATATGTTTGATAATTGTCCAGCATCTCCACCTTATTGGGAACATGTTGAAATTCACAATCTCCCTTCTTCTATAAAAGATTACCAAGATAAAATTAATTTTAATAATAAACTAAATGAAGAATTAAATTACAACTCGCTTAATTCAAAAAAGATTAAAATATGAATACTAAACCAGAGAATAAAGAAGAATTACTTTTATTAATTGAAGAAAACATTAAACTACATGGTGTCGAATGTAATTTAAATCATATTGATGTATCAAACATCATAGATATGACTTATCTCTTTCAAGGGTCTGAGTTTAATGGGGATATCAGTGGCTGGAATGTTTCTAATGTAGAAAATATGAAAAATATGTTTTATAATTCCATATTTAATAAAGATATATCCAAATGGGATGTCTCTAATGTTGAAAATATGGAATACATGTTTTGTATTTCTAAGTTCAATCAAAATATTGGTTCCTGGAATGTAGAAAAAGTTAAAATTATGTCTTTTATGTTTGGATTTACAGACTTTAATCATAACATCTGTAAATGGGATGTCTCTAATGTTGAAGATATGAGGGATATGTTCTCTAATTCAAAATTTAACAAAACCTTAATAAACTGGAAACCTTTGAAATTAGATAACAAAGAACATATATTCACTGATTCTAAAACACCTATTCCTTATTGGGCTGAAGTAGATGATACTCCTGCTGCTGTTAGAAGCTATTTTCTCAATAAAACCCTTGAATACTCTTTAACTTATCATAACATTAAACCCAGTAAAGTTAAGATATAAAAACCAGTTATATTCCTTACTATATTATAATTTTATTTTCTTTGAAAAGTTAGTCTGATTTTTTTCAAGGTTATTTTCTAAGTTTTTCATTTTTGTATATGTAGAGATGAATGCAGCAATCTCTCTTGCCTCTTCTCTACTATTTTTTAATTCATTTTGTCCACTATAAAAACCAACATTCCTATCTATATAGTCACATATTTGTAAATAAACTCTATCGTTATATGCACCATTATCTATAGCTAATGGAACAAAATCAATCGTTCCAAACTTTATAATTTTCTCCATAACTCCATATCCAATATTATCCAATCTCTTTGCAATACTACCATCTGCTTTGATTAATAAATTAAAACACTTTAAATGTTCATCTTTTTTACCTATTGCATAAAGTGCTGCATACTGACCCATATCGTTCATATATTTAACATCTGCATTTTTATTTATTAGTTTTTCTACCACCTCATACTGCCCCTTTTCTGATGCAAACATCAAAGCACTAGATCCTGTTCTTTCACCGCTTAAATAACTCTTCATCCTTGCATAATTCACATCAACACCATAATCCAGTAATATATCAATCAACTTAAAGTGCTCATTCTGTATAGCATTAATCAATACAGACTTTCCATTTACATTGAAAGCATTAATGTTAAAACCCAACTTCACCAGTTCTATAGAAAACCTCTCATTATGACATGATGCCTCTAACAAAATTGTATTGTCTAGTTGATCCTTATGATTGATAACATACAACTTATCAACCTCATCAAGATTTTTAAAAGCTTTTATTGCTAAATCTTCATTCTCATGAGTTGATTCCTTAAAAACTGCATCAACTGCCAATAAAAAGTTATTTGCTTTTTCGCTTATTACTAATTTTTTTTTCATTCAAATAATATGATTTAACTTTGTTTATAAAATAATTATATATAAAAATATTTATTTATCAAAAATAAAAAATATATGATATAATCAAAACTTCAGATTTAATAATCGTATATATCAGGAGTTTTTATGAAAATTAATACCAACAACCAAGTAAAGCTTAATCTTACACAAAATGGTAAAGATATATATCAAGAATATCTTAACCAGTTTTCTGCAAATCCTTCAATTAGCCAAATTGTTCCAGATGAACTAACCATTACACTTTGGGAATTTGCACAAATCTTCGGTCCTCAAATGTACATGGGTAATCCCAAAGGACAAATCACAATTGATAACGAAATTGAACTTATTAAATAAAAATAATCAATATAACTAAAAAAAGCTGGAGAATATCCAGCTTTTTCTTTTTCTAATGTCTTAACATAATATATGTTTATTTAGCTTTCATTTTCTACCTTTTTAAATTTTACATCAAAAAAACAACATTTCAAAATCCAAGTGATGATACAATAGAGGCTTCTTCACTACTTATATTAAATACACCATGCAAACTACCAACTCCACCACCTCTATCAGCCATTCAGAATTCAACAAGAAAGTAGATCAAGAGTTTGCTTATCTTACCTACCAAGACAGGATGCCCGAAGACAAAGCTCGCGCTAAAGCTCTTGAAACTGTCTCCCAGAAATTTCATATTCAAAAAATTAACTGAATTGAGTAATTCCCCATATCCAAAATTTTCTGCTCTATATGACTAAAATCATCTTTACAGATAAAGAACTCAAAGATATGGGGTACACATCTCAACGTGTTCTTGATGATGGTACTATCCTTGCAGTCGGTCCCATGATTCCACCCAATGGTAGGCTTTTCGTAGATATTAACTCATCTGGATACGAAGATTGCTACTGCTACGACTCATTAGACCTTGCATACCAAAGCATGATGGCATTTAACCCATCTGTAGACAAAGAGCCTCAAGGTTGGAAACGACACCCCTTCTCTGGCAGACGCAGACCCAATGGCGACGCCTCAAAAGAATACATCGCTCGTTAAATTTTTCACGAACTTCTCAATTCCTCCCAATCATTCACAAAACATATATATGATATTTTATTATATGATGTATTTATTTTTCTATTGAATACTTTATTTATTCAGAATACAATTATAACGAACCAACACAAAAAGGAGTATTATCATGACAGCTATTAAAAAATTTTTCATCTCTATCTTCAACACCATGGTTGAAATTGGCGAGGCACGTTATCAAAACAGGAAAAACACCCTGTATAGATACTACTGATCACCACCTATCAACTTCTCCCCTTTGACCACATTGCCTAAAAACTCTGTGGTTTTTTTCTACATTTCTTTTTTTCATATTATGAAATAATGAAACTTGATTTTTTTCAGATTATTGCTAATCTGTGTGCATGAAAAATCTTAAAATCTTATTCACATCCCTTATTATTACTGGAGCTACCACCTCCTTAGTGCACACTCCAGCATACGCCAATAAACATGAAACCAAAAGAGTTGAGCTTCATACACAAATAAAAGGCATGAACGAAAATGATGTAGGAGCCAAGGCCAGAAGCAAAATCTTTGGTCTATCTGTAAGAGAAATTTCATACCCAGATGAAGCGTTGAAAGCCATGAAGGTTGATGAAAAACTCATGGCACAAGATATCAATGAAACCATAGATCATGCTGGTAGATATTTCAAACAAAACCCACAACTCCAAGGCATTTTTCTTATTAAATTCAGCTTCTTTCCAGGCTACAAATATCCTTTTCAGTTCTCAGACTCTTTGGTTAAAGAGAATAAAATTTCTAAAGAAGAATTCTATCAACTCAATAAATTCATATACGAAAACAGCAACTGCAATAAAGAAGATTTTTGCTCCGCTCTTGTTTTGAACTCTTTTAAATATATTGATGAAGACTCAAAAGATGAATTCAATCAAAGTGAATTTGACCAACACATGACACTACAAAAATCAACAACTGATAAACTTCAATATCAGCCCACAGTCAAAGATAAATTAAAACCAGTTAACATAGATATATTATTAAGTGCCAATGGTAAAATAATCTCTAAGGAAGAAGCAACAAAAGCACTTAAAGGATTTTAATTTCAACTACTTACAGATCTATTTTAACTTTCATACTCAATTTAAAGGATAAAAATGAAATCAAATAAAATAAAACACTTTAGACAATTTGCAAAAACACTTCTTCTAAGCTCTGTACTTGGTCTTTCTTCATTATCTTCATATGCACAAAATGAACAAAACCAAAATCTAACATCCATGATTAAAGGACTTAATGAAAATGATAATGCCTCTTCTCTAAGAGGCAAAGTTTTTGGTGCAAGCGCTCAATATATGAAGTATTCAGACCCTTTACTCAAAGATTTGAAACTCAATGAAAAAATCTTGGCTCAAGACATCAACAACTTTATAGAATATACTGCTAAATACTTTAAACAAAAACCTGATTTTAAAGGAATTTTTGTCTCTACTTTTGTCATTTATCCAGGATACCCAAAACCATATGAGTTCTCCAAAGAATATGCAAAAAAATACAACCAACCAGAAGAGAAAAGACTAGAGATTAATAAACACATCGCTACCAACTCAATTTGTAATCGTGATAATTTCTGCTCCATGTTTGGTTTTCTCTCCAATACATACCATGACGAAGACTTAAAAGATGAATTAGATTTAAAAAATTTCTTGGATTACCTTCAAAAAATTCCAAACAACGGACTGGTACACTATCCAGGAGTCAAAACCAATCTTGAACCCATTATGTTTACACTCATATATGGCACCAATGGTAAAATAGTATCATTGGAAGAGGCTGAAGTTCTTCTTGAAAATAAATGAAAATATAAAAGGAAATACATATGAACCTAATTAAAAACTCCATCATTTCAGCCATTTTAGCAACTGCTTCAATAGGACTTTTTTCTCATGCCAATGCACAAAATAAAACCGATGATTGCAAGTACGGTTGCCTTAATCTTCACATCAATGGTTTGAGTGATAACGATAAATCTGCAAAATTTAGAAGCGAATCCTTTGGCGCTGGCGCACAACACATCAGCAACAATATCACAGATCTTAAAACTCTTCAAATAGAAGAGCAAACAATGGCTCAAGATATCAACAACACCATTAGACATATCGCAATATTCTTTAAAAATAAGACTGAACTCAAAGGTATACTTGAACTACAGCTTACATACTTTCCAGGATACAAAACACCATTTCAATACACAGATGAAGACGCTAAAGAAATAAATCAGCCTATCTCTGTTAAAAATGAAACCAATAAATTTATCAAAGACAATAGCTCATGTAACCCCCAAGGTTTTTGTTACTTCTTCACCATCAGCAGCTATAAATATATAGACGAAGACCTAAAAGATGAACTCAATGATGAAGCATTTAGAGCACATATGCAAAATGTTCCATCACTCAATCTTAAATACTTCCATAATGCAAAAAATAAAAAAGACCTAACCACTCAAACTTTCTACATATTATTAGGCACCAATGGAAAACTCATCTCCAATGATGAAGCCAATATCGTATTTCAAAACTAAAAAATAATTCCTATATAAAACAAGAGGCATAATTATGAAAATCTTAAAACCAAAACTCATAGCAACCCTATTATGCCTCTCAGGTATTTTTTCAATATCATCTACAGCACATGCAAATGAATATACATTAAGAGATGGAGCTAACAATACATTCGTTAAACAATTTAAAAACTGGGGCAAAACTCCATTGGATCTGCGCATAGACTCAACTTCAAATGGAGCCAATATTCAAAATATTGCTTATTCAATAGAAATCTTGAACTCCTTAGGTCTTGATGAAGCTTATCTTGCACAGTCCATAGAAAATGTAAGTGACCATGTTGCACAATACTTTAAGAAAAATAGAAATTTGCGAGGAATGATGTTCTTGGAGATGATTGTATTTCCAGGATACAAAACCCCCTATCAATTCAACCTAGACTTTTTCCCCCAAGATAAAAAAGACGCACTCATTCCAATCAACAAAGCACTCATGGAGCAAAGCAAGTGTAACCCTCAAGGCTTTTGTACCATGTTTTCATTAAGTAATTACACTTACCTGCCCCTTGGACATAACCCCCAATATCCACAAGATTTCAATCCACAGGAATTTATTGATCATTACAATACTTCCACACACCCAACTCCCTATCCTTACCATACTTCAAAAGAAGCCAATAAAGCACTTATTATTAAAATTTTTATGGGCACCAATGGATATGTTATGAACTCAGAAGATATCAAAAAAATAACCAAACAATAAAGAAGTCAAAAAATAACCATGAAATACTTGATTTTATTACTCTCAATACTGTTCATACAACCACAAGCATGGGCAGATCAGTTTAAAAACCCTAATCAAAAAACACACTCATTTGATGATTCAACTTCTGACTCTTACTTTGAGAAAATATGTGAGCTTAGCTGCTTTCATATATCTATCCATAACTTTACATCCACTGCATTTAGCTCATCTCAGGTTAGCAAACGACTCGGATTGACCCCACAACACATCATGTATTCATCAGAATCACTTTATGAAAGACACATTAACCAAAATGAACTGGTTGATTTTATCAATCACTACAACAGAGTCTTTGCACAATACTTTAAAGAAAGACCTGAACTCAAAGGAATCTTCAAAGTTAAACTCATCGTCTATTCCACTTATGGAGCACCATTTCAATATCCAGAATCTTATGCTGCACTTGGTCAAGATCTGAATTACACAAAAAGAATCAATACACTACTGGCTAAAGTCACCAGATGCAATACAGATAGTTTTTGTGCATACACTTTTCTTGCAGAAAGAAAATACCTTGCCAATGATCAGACACCAAATCTGGATATCAAATCATTTAATGACTACTACCTACAATCCCCAACTATCAATAGATACTTTTACCCAAAAGCAGAGCAAAAATTGCAACCCTTTGAAATTACTATTCTCTATGGAACAAATGGTAAACTTATAACAAAAGATGAAGCAAAAGTCTTACTTGAAAATTAAAAAATAAACATTATTGGAGTACATAATGAAACATATTAAATCTATCTTTATCATGAGCTTAATTGCCATATCAACATTTTTCACCCCTACTGCTCAGTCCAGAGAGGTATATAGAGAAAAACAAAATTTATACTCATTCAATGACCCATCTTCTGACGAATTCTTAACAGAAATATGTAAAATATCTTGTTTTCATCTACATATAGATGGATTTACAGGAACACCATTTACTATACTTGAGACAAGCAAAAAGACAGGAGCCAGCATTCAACATATTATCTATTCTCCCAAACAGATGAAAGATAGTGAAGTCAACCAAAAAGAATTTGCAAAAGATATCGCTTATTATGCTCAGAAAAGTGCACCATTTTTCTTGAATAAACCAGAACTCAAAGGCATATTAAAACTCAGATACATCTTATATACATCAGAAATTTTTCCTTTTAATTATAGGGAGACTGATATGAATGACCAAAATAGATCAGCAAGAATTAAGAAAAATGAATTGATTAAAAATCGTCAAAAATGTGACTCAGAATTTTTCTGCACGTTCTTCATGTTGGCTGAAAACAGATACTACCCAGATGAGGGCACACCCAATTTGAATATAGCAGAATTCTACAAACACTACCAAAGCATTCCTTTCAGTGGTCGCATTCACTACCCACTTGACGCACCCAGAGATCAAGCTTTTGAGTTTGTTGTTTTAATAGGCACAAATGGTAAAATTATCTCCAAAGATGAAGCAAATGTTCTGAAAGAAAATCGCTACATATATTAATAATATATTACCTTATATGGTTGGTATAGACGTTAAAAAGCCTACACAAACTGACCACAAGAACATACGCTCTTGTTTTGACGACCAGCCCGTGTAGGCGTTGTTGGATATATCTTATTATGAACAAACTGTTATGTCAAGCCCATTAATTAACTCACACACTTTGTTGCTCTAAAATTTTGTTCGTGTTATAATTTCATATATTCAACAACCAAAACAAATATCGTTATGAACACCACCTCAGACAATACCGAACTGCGTACACAAATCCAGTCTCTCATTTCCACACAGAAAACCTTCCAAATCGACGCCTTCGATCTGGAAGAAATCACACTGGCTGTCTACGGTGTTAAAATTGAAATGCTTGAAAGCCCCAATGACACCACCCACGAGTTCAATGTCAACTCAAAACTAGACGAATATGAGCAAGCCTATGTCAATAATGCCATTCAAAATAAATACCTTGAGTGCTACAACTTCGGTGCCATCCTAAACGACCTTTGTAAGAAAAATCTCATCGAAAACGGCACATATTTCATCCGTATGTCTTGGTAAAAACATATTCATTAATAGAAAACTTCAACAATTCAACACTTTTCAATAAACACCATGAAACTCACCACAACCTTCTGGTCTGATAAAGTTGAAACTTTTGATACCATTCTATATATCAATGGTAAAACCAACGAGATTGTTGCTCAAGCTCATCTCTCTGATAAAAATCAAACCGTCAATTTCTTCAAATTCATCAGCAAATTTGTCAAAACCAAACAGGTTCTCAAAAGTATTGAATTTTATCAGAATAACAATGCGGATTACTGGCAATTTGCTACCTACTACAAAGGTGAAATCACACCCATCAAATGGTTTGACCTCCACATCAACCCCAATCTTGTCATCTCACATGACCATGCCTTTGATACCACCCTCATCAAAGTTAATGGTCAAAATGTACCATTTGGTAAATTCCCCATCGGGAAATGTTATATGAACAAAAAATTTCCCAAATACCGAGCATTCAATATTAAATCTAAAGCCTATAAATTCATTGCAAATAAAGTTAGCAACTCTTAAATATTAAAATTTTTATTACAGAATATAGCCAAAATACCTAATTTTTGACAAAACTCAATTTCTGCCATAAACTATCCTCTAATATAAAAAAGAAAACACTACAAGATACTAAAGATGAATGAAAAAAAATCAAAACCCAATAAAGATTTAATAGAAAAAATCAAGGAAATGAATATGCAAAAAAATTACGATAATCACCCACTCATAGGTCAAAAAGTTAACCTCAAAACAGAAGAGCACAAAATTAAATTCCTTGATAAAGACCTTACCATGACATCCTACACATTGGATGATCCACATATGCAAAAACTCATACAAGACACCTTCCCAGATGTCAGAATCTTCCCACCAGGCACCATGGGAACTGCTGACTACAAACCCTTCAGAGTCAACGTCAATATCAACGAACAAGGTATTATCACCAGTATCTCCAACGGCTAAATTTAAAAACTTCTTAAAAAAGAAACCAAATAACTCTAATAACTATTACTTTCTATTATTTTCTGTCATTTGTATCATATATCTTACAAAAACATGTAAAATATACTCTACATATCAACCCCTCATAAAAGCCTGAATAACCCTCAGGCTTTTACTTTTTTAATAACCAAACGTAAATAAAAACCACTTATACAAAATTGGAACTATCCAACCACTTGATTTCTTTCCAATCTACCCTATAATTTCCATAATATAACACAAAGAACTCATATTGACCCCATAATTGAATTCTTTACAACCCATTTAATATTAAAATGAATACAAATATCAATAAAAACAAAGACCTTGATGAAAAACTCACATCCAAAGATCTGGATCAGTACTCAGTTATCTCTTCAAAAAATAACTTTCTCAATATGAAACACCAGATGAGAAAACTCATCACTTTCAAGAAAAAAATCAGATCATATACCTCATTTTTCTCACCCATCATCTTCGTCCCATTTCTACTCGGAACCCTCTCACTTCCACAACCCCATGCCATGCTCATATTCGCTGGTGTATTCTTTATCTCCATCACATTATTGCCCCTCATCAACGCTCGCATTGACTCAGCAGTATCCAAACATATTCAGGAGAAAGAGTCATTCAAAAAATTCCAAGCAGATATTATTGAAATGATTACACACCCCAATAACTCTACACACATCTTTAATACACTCTCAAAACTTGCTAACAACATAGAAAACCTCAAAGACAAAGAACTCTATCTTCATAACTTGCACGAGTTCCTCAACCACATCATAGATAAAAAAATCACTGTCTCCGATATGGAGTTCTTCCTCAATCAAGACTCTCTCATCAAAGACCTTTCACTACAGAAAAATGAAGAAAATAAAATCAACTCATTCCTTCAACAACTCAAAAATGAAACCCAATCCCTTGAAATGGGCTTTACCAACAACACAGTTGCCTATATTGTTAACAAACAAAACAACACCATCAACAATGATCTCAACCCCATTGCCATTAATGGTAAAGTTGACTCCAACGCGAATTCCAATGAAGATGAACAAGATGACCAAATCTACATCAAACTTCAACAAGTCAAAGATAAATTCTCACAGCATATCTAAATATGGGAAGCCACAATATATATCAACACCTATATCAATATGCTTGAAATTGAAAAAACCCAATCACCAACTCATAAAACCCCAACAATAGATAATTCAGAAAAAGAAAAACTGATAAAACCTATCAGTGCTCATGATTCACCTGATGTTGATCAAGATATAAACAATCAACATAATACAGATAATTCAGATAATTCATATATCGGATACATCTCAGATATGAGAAATATTGGATATGGCTCAAATGCCTCTGAACATACTGAAAACATGCAACATATTGAGTCAATACACCCCAGCGAACAAATAAAAATATATAAAGAACTTATAGAAAAACCCGACTACCTACACCTTAAAAAAGAAATCAACCACATATTTCGTCAAAAAAATAAAAAACTCATCCTGCAATTCATCCCACTACTCTTCATTATCTCAGCCACATCATTTCTCCTACCTATTAGACCTTCAGGCTTTTTCAACTACCCACCACCGCCTGGCTTTGATATCTATGACTTTTATCGACTTGTTGAGCTTTTCCTTTTTATGGGATCTTGTGCATACATCATCTATTCAAATAAAAAATTAGAAAAAAAATCTGAAAAAACTCCTTCATTTATCAATATAAATACCTATATCAATAAAATCTCCCTATGCACACAAACCATCAAACTCGCTACCCAAATTGTAAAAAATAATAAAAATATCAGCAAAAGAAAATATAAACAACACCAAGAACTTATCCAGGCAATCAATTCATCTCAAATACAGTTCAAAGATCTAGAAAAAATCTACCTCCTTAACGAAGAAGTTGAAAAAATCATTAAAAAATAACAAATAAAATGATTTTTATGATAAAATTCCAACCAAATATTTAAATTGGTAGGACCATTCAATGGAAGAAACACAAAAACTCACACAAAAAGAGATCAATACATATATCTCTCTAACCGAAGAATTAAACACATATGTACAGAAATTTCTTAAAAAAGAAACACAAATCACTCTCGCTGTATTCATTGCATTCATCTCTCCATTTATTATTCGCATGTTCATATCCGATAAGTTGGATGGTATCTTCTTCAACTTAGTACCAATCATCTTAGTAGCCATCGCCATTTTCACCCCCTTGAGCACAATCATCTCAAACTCCATTGTCTCTAAACTCAAAATCATTAAAACCATAGAGAAAATCATGGGACAAACATTCAATAACACCGAACTCATCTTCATTCTCTCTAAACTATCCAACCACTACCAGACTGAACGCCACTCCAACGAATATAGAATTAAACTCTACGAATTCTTTGAAAATATCAAAAATAAACAAATCTCAACCAAAGACATTGAACTCTTTAGAAAAATAAACCTAGAAATTCAATATATTCAATCTCAATATGCTGAAAATAAAAAAATTGAATTCATCAAAAATATCAACAAAAATGATAAAGACAAAGAAATTCAATCTTCATTCAACTTTCTCAAATAAACCTTAAGCAAAAAACACATTAGGAATACATATAACATGGCTGTCAATAAAAAATTATCACCTCAACAAGTTGAACAATACATCGCTTCATCAAAACATATTCTCGCGTCTTTTGATAAATTTAAAAAAATCAAAAAAATTGCACTCAACTCTTTCTTCTTCCTCATCATCCTTCCAACTATTGCAACACTTGCCAACATCACACTCAATAAACCACAATTTGAAGGTCACGAAATATTCATCTCTCTACCCTTCCTAATGGCTACCATATTCATCGCACTCCCCCTGTCTACCATCTTCGATGATGTATCAGATAAAATGAACTCCATCACATCAAAATTCAAATCTGCTAAAAATATTGGCCTTGAATTGCAAAAATTCTTCCAAAATCCAGACAATATACAAACATTCTCACTCCTGGCTCACTACTACGACACTAAAGAAGAAGCCGATGAATATAGACTGGAGCTATTTGATTTCCTCAACAATATCAAAAACATACCCCAACACAAACTCTCCAACCAAGATATCTCATTCTTCATAGAGCAAGATAACTTCCTCTACGAACTATACTCAGATATAAAAGCTGAAAACTCAGCCAAAGAAAAAATTGCATTCATCAAAAACTTTGAAAACAAAAAAACAACAGAAAAAGAAGAATTTAACTTCATCAACCAAAATTAATGTAAAATAACACTTGTACCCCAAAATCACCCTCTATGCTCATTTAAGGAAATCATTATGCTCACCCAAACATACGAATCTACCCCTGAAATGCAAAAAGAGCAAACACCACAAGAATCAAAACCCCTTGATTTCTATGAAGTCAATAAACTCTCCACTGATTCACAATCACTCATCGAACACTATAAAAAACTTCAAACAATCAATACACTCCTTGCCTATTCACTCTTTGTTGTCTCTTGTCTGCCCATCATCTATGCCTTTGTCTTGCCAGAAATCCAATCAACACCCCTTAAAATCATCACCATCGTAGCACTGATTTTCTCATCCTTCAAACTCATCAACTTCTTTGATGAACCAAAAATCTACAACAAAATCATCTCTGTATTCAAAACCACCAAAGTCATTAAACAAAAACTCACCATACTTCTCAAAAATCCAGAAAATATTCAACTCCTTCTCAAAGTCATTAAACACGATAAGCATTCTAAACTTATCAAAGAGCAACAACTTGAACTCTATGAAGCTATCAATAACATTGAAAATAACCAAATCACATTGGAAAATATTGAATTCATCATGAAGCAATATGCACGCTCCCACTACATCAACCAAAAACTCATCCAAAAAGCAAACGAAGAACTCACCATCAAAAAACTAGAAGCCATAGCCAGTAATAAAGAAGGACACCATCAAAACAACTTTGATTTTATGCATAAAACTTGAATTAACAGTATATACTCCCTAATTTCACCAAACCCACTAAGCTAATAAAGCACATTTTTTAACGACTTCAATATCAAATTGTTTAAATCTTCCTTCTGGTACTGTAAACACCATTAATACTTTCGCCTCTATTCATATTATCATCTTTGTTGTTTTGACCGCTCACATCATCTCTGAACTTACCACTCAACTTTTTTCTTAAATCCACTTCCAACACCGTATTCTTTACCCAGTCCAGTAAAACCTTCTTGGTCAAAAAACTGTTCCTGTTTAAATAATCAATCGGTATATCACCATTCCTGTTTTTAATGTAAAAATCATCTAGACTCAAATTTCCTGCCTCTATCAAATACAACAATATAATCTCCAAAATTCTCACATCCAATGTATTGAAAAACTCTACATGCGTCTTCATTGAGGCTTGCACATATGCCTCACCATCCTCCAACTCAGCTTGAGCTAGCCCTCTCAAATCTAAAACACCATTGTATAAATCAATCACAATGGCTGATAATCCTGCCCTTTCCTCAATATCTGTTTCTACTTCTCCTGAACCTTTATCCTTATTATCATTACCCTTGTTTTTATCTATATCTATATCTATATCTATACTCAACTCATTGAATACTTCCTTCTTTAAAAAAACCTCCTGACTCTGCTTAAATCCAGCTAACTGTCCACCTATGCTTTTCTTGAATGTCTCCAAATCATCACTCAACCAAAATCCATTCCTCTGCTGACCCATTGATCTGAAAATTGCCAACTCCCTCTCACACCTGACTTTTTGCTTTTCCTCTTGCTCTTTCACTTTCATCAACTCACCACTGTACTCATCATCACCTTCATCACTACTCTTCACACTCTCACCAATATATTCATCAATCCTCTGACTCGCCTCATCCAACAACTCATACACCATCCTGTTAAACTTAGAAATCTTCAAAACCCTTCTCTGGGATAACTGACTCTCACAATCAGCTACAAATCTGTCTACATTAACCCTCATAAACTCATTGAGCCTTCCCAACTCCATCCCACTCTTGAGTTGATTCTGCAATAACCCAGAATCCATTAAAAAATCATTCTCCATACTCCTGCTCATCACCCCAGTTCCCTCTTTCTTGTACTTGAAAACAAGAAAATGCAAAAAAGTATTCCCATCTGCTAATGGCTTGCGTAAATCAAAACCACCATCCATCACTATATCCCTTAAAACCAATATATGCTCAGGCTTCTTTAAAAATCTTACAAAATATGGACATAAAACCCTAATTACACTCTCCTGCATAGCGTCTCTTACACTGTCCTCATACCCGTAACTCCTGTTGACTTCATTGATTTTGGCACCCCTGCTGATTAAAAACTTAATCACAGACCTATACCTCTCATCATCTTCTTGTGTAACCCCAGAACCCACTTCATTCAAAAATAACCAGTAATTCAACATCACCACCTCAATAGATGTTCCCAATATATTCCTGATTGAAAATCCAGCTAAGTCTATATTCTTCCAACTGCTATTAGAATCTGTATTTTTATAACCATTACTATCACCATTATCACTGCCACTTCCACCTTTATTACCCTTTCCACTTCTACTAACCCCTTTATAGCTGCTATCATTTTTAATCACATCACCCCAATTTCCACCATCCCTCCACTTCCTGTACTCCTTACTCAACCCCTGCACCTGTCCATACTCTACCGATATATCCATTTTCAATGTATCCACCAAATAAATCATCAACTCTTCATTACAACTAAATCCATACTCCACCTCTACATCCGATAAATCAATCAACCAAGCATGTAAGGATAATCTGTAATCAACTACCCTAGTCTTTATATCATGAAATATAGCACTCACCCCTTCACCTAATAAAATTCCTTTTTTAAGAATTTTCCTCTTTTGAATATTTTCACTATTATTGCTATTGCCATGTCTATCTCTATCTACCAAACCAGTATCGTTATAACTTGTGTTATAACCAACCAATACATCACCATTGTTCTTACTCTCATTTATTTCTAAACCACCTAAGTTGTTCTCTACAACATGTTCTTCTCTATTTCTACTTGTCTTATCCTTATTATTAATTTGATATTCGTTTTTACCTCTATTCTCATCCTCAATCTCATCAATCCCATTTTCTTCTATCAAATCATCCACTTTTGTATTATCTTCAAATGAACCTGTCTTTGTTTTATCTCCCAACCCCAACGACTTTAAAACCTTCTTATTCCTGTAATCAATATTTGCACCATATAAAAAATCAAACACCCTTCTCATCACTGTTGCAGATATAAACTTAACCCAGCCTCCTAAACCCCTCTCTATATCCTTTTCATAAATCAAATTCTCAAAAAATAAATGCAATTCATTTTTACCCTCATCATTGAAAAATCCATAATCACACCCCAAATCATGGGCCACTCTCACCAACTCTAAATTATGCTCTGACGCACCATAATGAATCAGTCCGTTACCATCATTATCCCTCCACCCTACAAAACACTTGCTAGCCAATAAACCACCATTCTTTATAAATACAATAACCAATCCGGGATACCTAGAGATAATTCCACCTAAAAGATAATTCCAAATAAAATTCAACCTGGCTCTAAAAAAATACCACAACAACAATAAATTCTTAAATCTCCTTACTTCATTGTCTTTAACAGACTTTTCTATACCTACATTATTATCATCACCACCATCAATATAGTCACCATCCATTATATCTAGATTATCTTGTTCAACTGTATAAATCAGATCAATATCATCCCTCCTTACCACATCAGTATGAGAGTCAACAGGATTTTCAAACTTATCAATCTTTACTTCCATATTTCTTTCAATCAAAACTCAATCCTTCCATTACTGATCTTTCCTAATCAATCGGTATAAAAAAATTCAAAATCAATCATTTTCTTTTATATGATTTTTTTATCATACCCATATATATAGTAAGAACCATCAAGAAATCAATAAAAGCAAACACTTATCACCATCATTTATTAGCCACTGGTTATACTTAATTATAAAAAACTCAGTATAACCCAACACTTTCCCAAAGATATTTAAAAAATAGTTTCATGACTCAACTTTACTTTTCATCCGTTTTTGACAATATGACTAAAATAAGAATAAAAAATAAAATACATATATATATGCTAAATCAAGAAAAACCAATAGAAAATTCACCTAAAACTAAACCATACATATATATAGTCATCTCTTTCTATATCTTCTTGATTGCATACTTCACAGGTGGTGCATACAAACTCTGGGACTTCACATTCACTAAATTCTTCTTCTTCACACTCTGCTTTAGCAGCTTCTTCTGGTTCTTTGAAAAACTTTACTTCAAAAAATATTTAAAAAAAAATAAACTTGGCTTTTATATCAGACCATCATGGCTTGGCGCAAGCTCAGGTATATTCCCAGTTGTACTCATCATATTCATTGTCAGAGGCTTCATGTATGAAGTATTCCTCTTCCCAACAGAATCAATGGCTCCCGCTATCCTTCCAGGTGATATGGTTCTCGTAGATAAAACACACTACTTCATCCGTGAACCCGTTTCAGAATTCATCCTCTATAAAAATAACCTACCCAAACGTGGGGACAATATAGCATTCAGATTCCCACTATACCCCAAAGTCCTATTCGGTAAACGTGTCATCGGCATTCCAGGAGATAATATAGAATATAACTTCTCAACCAAAATTCTTAAAATCAACTCCTACGAAATTGTTAAAAAAGCTTCCGGCACCATCGCCTATAAATACTCTTCACCTCCACAAATCCTCAACAAATTCACTATAGAAACCAGTACTAATCAGTTTGTGATCATTGAAAATCCCAATAACCAACAAAAGCCTAAATTCAAATTTCCTAATTGCACCTCCACAGAAGAAGCATTAAAATGCACCATACCACCCAGACACTACTTCGTCATGGGTGATAATAGAGACTACTCCTTTGACTCCAGATTCTTTGGACTCATCAACGAAGAATCCATCATAGGAAAACCAACTCTCGTTATAACTAATACAAAAGAAAATAGAAATATGCACAAAATTGATTGATTTATTTAATTGAACCAATTACGTTATTTACTTTCAGTTATTCTTTCCCTATCATTATTGTATGAAGACAGTAGAACCTAATACCCATCATATCATTCCTTTTTTAAGAAATAACCTCATCACCATTCTCACCACACTGGCATTCGTTTGCACAAATATATTCATATTCGTCTATTACTATAAAACAGAATCTATATATAAATACCAAATTGAAAAATTTGAAGAGGTCGCCACAGTCATAGATATACGACAGAACCTATACCCATCTATACTCATATCCTCAAAATCTACCAACAACCTGGCTCAAGAAGTTCCTATCAGAATATTCAATTGTCAGCTAGACCAAAATCTTATTAACAAACAAATTAATATCACTGTCCATAAAAAATATAGAACATATAACGATACGTTCTATTACTACTTCCCATCTCTGGATAAATTTTGCAATAAAAAAGTTATATAATTAAAAACTTATATAACTCTTCAATTAATTATCAACTCGGTTTTAATACATTAGAATGATTACAATCCTATTCTTTTCTTAAAATCAACACTTAAACCAGTGCTACTTTCTGAAACCTTAAAATTCAATGTTTCATTTTTTTCTGATAATTCCAAATCTTTCAATTTCTGTAAAATATTCAGGTTGTAATGCTCCAAACCTATCTCAGAAGCACTTACCACAGAAATTTTCTTTATATTCTTATTGTTAAATAAGCACAAGATAGTCTCATCCCTGCCACCAAACCTTGAACTGTATAAGCAGTCTACACCACTATTGACCAAAAACTCATTGAGCTTCTTTGTGTTTTTTCCAATTACTGCGTCATAATTAATCATCAAATTTAAAAAAATCTCCGCATTAACAACATCAGCACCATATCTGGAACCAACCAGCCCTCCATTACCAACTTCACTCTGCCTAGCCAATAATCTCTTGATATGCGAATCTATATCATCCATAATGTCCCTTGCCTTACTCTTGACCACATAAGACTTGATAAAACTAAAAACATCATCAACAGATAAATCTCTGTTATTAATAAAATTTTTTACCTCAAACTCAACCAGGTAAGTCTTACCCCCACCTTTTGCATATTTACTCGCTGTATCATAATGATCAGTTAAATATAATCCAGGACCATATTCCCAACGCTTCTTACGAGACTCTTTGAACTCTCTATAGTTATACTCCAAATCTCTACCACCGTGCCACATCTTTATTGTATTCATAATATATAAGTAAATAATTATCCTTTAAAAATCTTTCTTGCTAATACCCAAGTAACGATGAGGGTCTTTAGCATAAGCAGCACTATCTGCTTTCATCTCAATCTCACCTGACAATAAATTAGACATTTCTTTCTTCATATTCTCATATATCTTAGGTAAATCATCCAAAGATAAACCTCCCTTATATATATGTACCAAGTTTGCACTACACTCAATAACTGGTACAACTGCATTTAAATCTTCATCGTAAGACTCATCCTCTGTAGACTTAACTGCAAACAAAGACTTAAAATTCATACCATCTGTTTTCTTGTAATCGTGCTCCATACTGCCAATGTCCTCAAATACAGATATACAAAAATTATCAAAACCATCAAACTCTTCTTTAAATAATTCCTCATTTAAGAATTTTACTGACAGCCTATTGCTTTCATCTAGATTAAAAACCACCCAAGACTTTTCATTTAAAGTATTCTTACTTAAATTTTCATCCAATTTATCTAAAGTAAACATTGGCTCAACTTTTATATTCTTGTTCATAATAACCCCTATCGTTAAACTATTATATAAAATATATTGGAGCGAAACAAACTTTCTATGGTAAAATATCAATGAATATTGATTTATAATTTTAATATTATAAACTGCAAAAAAGAGGTTAACTATGAAAATTATTGTTTTAGGAGCAGGATTAATTGGAGTCAACACTGCATTTTTCTTAAAAAAGGCAGGCCACGATGTCACAGTCATAGAGCGACAATCAGCAAGTGCCATGGAAACCAGCTTTGCAAATGGTGGACAAATATCTGTTTGCTATTCAGAACCTTGGTCAAGCATTGATAATTTGAAAAAAATAATCACATGGATTGGTAAAGAAGATTCACCCATCCTCCTTAGACCTAAACTTGAAATGAAACAAATTAATTGGGGTCTCAGATTTCTCCAAGAGTGTCTACCACAGAACAATCAAGAAAACATCAAAAAGATGTTAAAGCTATCCATCTTCTCAAGAGATACACTCAAGTCACTTAGAGATGAACTAAAAATTGAATATGAGCAACAAACCAATGGCATTCTCACATTCTATACAACTGAGAAAAGTTTTGAAGCAGGTAAAATTGCTGCAAACTTCATGAGCCAATTTGGATGTGATAGACAAATTAAAAATAAAGAAGAGACACTTCAGATTGAACCTACCCTTAAAAAATCACCTATTAATATAGTAGGATCAGATTACAGCAAGGATGATGAAAGTGGAAATGCATTCATATTTACACAAAAATTAAGTCAAATTTGCCAGAACATGGGTGTCAAATTTCTATACAATACACAAATCAATAAAATTAATGTAAGAGAAACCGTTCAAAATTCTAAATACTCAGATTCTGTTGAAATCATGAATAACGATAAAACAGAAATCTTAAATGCTGATAGAATTATTGTTTGCATGGGATCTTACTCATATGAAATTCTTAAATCCATTGGAGTATATACCCCTATATATCCAGCAAAAGGGTACTCAGCTACTATTCCAATTACACATCCAGAACTCATCAACAAGATAAGTCTCACAGATATAGATTACAAAATAGTATTAACAAGACTTGGCAATAACCTTAGAGTCGCCGGTACAGCAGAATTCAATGGATATGATTTATCTCTTAATAAAGCAAGATGTGAAGCTCTGATTGCAAGAACAAAGAAAATTTATCCTAATGGCTTAGACTTTGATAATGCCAAATTCTGGACTGGTCTGCGTCCTGCTACACCAGGTAATGTACCTATAATCGGTCAAACAAAAATTAAAAATGTTTTTGTTAATTCTGGACATGGTACACTTGGCTGGACAATGGCAGCAGGCAGTGGTAAACTCATGGAGCAAATTATCAATAATAAAGAATTGTACTCAAAGGAATAAAAGAATGAAAAAAACGATATTAAGCTTATCAATACTTATGCTTATGCAATCTGGTTTTGCACAAACTCCAAGCACTAATCAGCAAGCACCTAACCCAGTTGTAAATAAACTCAATGAGATTGTAATAGAAAATAAACCACTTAAGGAAGAGAATATCAAAGAGCTAAATTCATTGTTGTCTAATAATAACTACAATGAGTTTTTTACAAAAATAGGTAATTACACCTCAAAAACATCTCCAGATTATATTAAATATCTAAATTCTAAAGTTTCAGATCATCATGTTCCACTTTATTGGCTTATGGCTGAACACTATGCTTTGTTGAAAAATTATCCAGAAACACATAAATGGTTATACACAGCAATGATAATGACACAACAAGACGCCAACCTCTGTTCTGATAGAACTGCGAGATTTGCTAGTCAAAAATTATTAAGATTTTTCCCATCAATTATGGACGCCATCAATGTAAGTCCATTCGAAATAGAAAAGGGAATGCAACAAACTATATTTTTTATTCAAAATATTAAAGATAGGAAGCCACCAAATTGGGTTTGCTTTTATGGAGAAGAAAAACTTAACTACGGTGCTAATGTTTTGATTAATAAATCACTTTGGGATTTAGAGAGAAGATCAGTTTTTAAATCTTTTACTGAAAAATACAGCAAATAAAACTTAAATTTTCTTAAATAAGGAAGCAAATCAAATTCTGGTTTGCTTTTTTTGTTTTTATTCATTTGACTTTAATCTTGTTTATATCTATTTTTTAAAAAAAGATAAAAAATTTTTAAAATAGAATTTACCCCGTTACTATATATTTTAAAATGACATTAGTAACATATTTACACTTTATAATCTGTTTGAAATAGAAAATTAAACATTAAAAACAATGTGTTACTTCAACAGTTTATTTAAAAAACCAGTGTTGAAAAGTTTGACAAGATATATAGAAAAATGCTAAATATAAAAGAGACATACATAATAAAATGGATAACAAAAAAACACCTAAAATCATTGCAGAATCTAAAACAAGTATCTTTGTTTTCGCAATACCTGCTGCTCTAACTGCACTTCTTTTGTTTTATTTGTTTAAAAACTTTTTAATTTCAAATGTTCTTATCGTTTCATTTGTAATACTTTGTATATGGATTCAGCCATTCAATTTGTTTCACAAGAAAAAGATTATTTTAACTACAAGTAAAATTTATGTATACAGTAAAGATAAGAAAATTATCAGTTGGAGTCTTTCAGATGATTTCAAATATATAGAATACAGTCAGAACAAATATGGAAAAATGTTTGGGTTTGGTAAATTAACAATTGTAAATAAATCAGATCAATCTTATGTTTACAGTTTTTTAGCAGATCCTCAGATGATGTACGAAAAAATTATTCTTAGATACGAAAGAGTCATGCAAAAACTTGACCCGACCTTTATTTCTAGTTATAAAAAGATAGAAGAGAATAAATTAGATAAGCTATAACTATAAAATGAAAAACAAAGAAAACTACATTTTAATATTTGATGATGAAATATTAGCACTTTCATACATGAAAGATACAATTGAAGATGTTAAGAATAAGATTCCTGAGTTCAAGGAATACGACATTATTGGTGTATCCAATCAAACTGAGTTCTGGAAGCAGATAAACTTATATAAGCCTAAAATTTTATTTCTTGATATTCAAATGCCGGGTAAGAATGGAATTGAAATTGCAAGAGAGTTGCAATTAAAAAAATCTACAATGAATTATGAAAATCAGAATTTACCCTTGATTATTTTTTGTACCGCTTACGATCAGCATGCATACAAAGCATTCCAAGTAGACGCAATTGACTATATATTAAAGCCAGTCAATGAAGATGTTATAGAAAAAGTTTTAAGAAAGATATTGATCAACCATCAAAAAAATCTTGAATCAACAGACAAAAATATCACAGTTAACTCATCCGGTCTTGATATCAACATCCCTATTAAAGAGGTTGTATACTTTAAAGCAGATATGAAATACATATCAGTTGTGACAGCAAAAAAAGAATTCCTTATTAATGATACACTCTTACATCTTGAAAATAAATTTCCTGAATTTATAAAAATTCATAGGTCATACCTCATTAATCCTCACTTCATCGGTAAGTTTTACAAAAAAGAAAATTCATGGTTCGTTATGTTGAAGAATAGCACCAATGATTCTCTGCCTGTTTCAAGAAGGCAAAGAGGTGATATTGAGAAAAAAATCAACTACTCTATCTTGCTTGATAATTAAAAATGCCCGAGTTACCAGAAATAGAAGTTCTAAAAAAAGAAATTGAACCAAAAATTATTGGTAAAAAGATAACATCTTTATTTTCTTCTGATCTTAAATTAAGAAAAAAAATACCTGATTTAAATCAACTCAACGATGAAATTATTGAAAAAATTGATAGATTAAATAAATATATCATCATACAAACCCAAAAGTATCAACTCATTATTCACTTGGGGATGACTGGTAAACTCATAGTAGGGAGTGAATTAATAAGAAAGAAACACACCCATATTATACTTAAAGCAAGCAACATATATATAACATACGAGGATGCAAGACGGTTTGGTATAATTGACTTGATTCCTAAAACTGAACAGATCAGAAGCTATTCTCTATTCAAAAATATAGGGATAGATCCAATACAAGATGATTATAATTTCAAATCTTTCTGTGAAATAGTTAAAAATAAAGATAAAAACATAAAAGCATTTTTGTTAGATCAGTCAAAAATATGTGGAATTGGTAATATATATGCCAATGAAATTTTATTCTACAGCTACATAAGTCCTAATAGAAATATCAATACATTGAGTCAAAAAGAACTTAAATCTCTATTTCTAAATATTAAAATAGTTTTAGAAAAAGCAATTAGCTTGGGTGGATCGTCTATATCTGACTATGTTCACTCTGACGGTACAAAAGGACAAATGCAAAATCACTACTATGTATATGGTAGAAATAAAGAATTATGCAAACAATGTGCGTCAGAAATATTATCTATTAAACAAAATGGAAGAAGCACATTTTATTGTGCTTCTTGTCAAAAATAAACTAATTATTTTTTTTATTGTGATGGTGTTTCTGCATTGCCAGCAACTGGTACTGCTGCCGCAGAAGTTTTAGCTGCATTAACTTCAGCCATTATCTGTTCATATCTCTTCTTGTCATCATCATATTTTTTGGTTCTCTCAACCAACATTTCTCTATTTCTTTTAAGATTATTTTCTATGTTTGCGACATTCTCTGCTATTCTTTTGCTCTCATCCACATATAATGAAGATGAAGCAGGGTTTTTCTGAATCTCTCTATCTATAAAGTTTTTTCTATCCATCAACTGAGCAACATTGTTGATATCATTTTGAATTGCTCTATCAAGCTGATCTTTTTCATATGATTTCATTCTCTCTATATCTGCTACTGAAGAATATGTGTTAAGAAGTATCTGGTCTTGTCTTATCTGAACATCAGATTTTGCCACTGCATTTTTCTTTGCTTCATCTTCAGCAAGTCTTCTTTGGAATTCTTCTTCTGTTAATTGCTTTTCTATTGTTCTTTTGAGAACACCAGTTTTGCTTGATAGAACATCAACTTCAACTTTTAAATTTGCTGGTATTCTATCTGTATAAATTGTCTTACCAGAAGCGTCTTTATACCTGTAAATAATTGAATCTGCTTTTTGTGCAAATGCATATCCAGATAACATGCTTAGTAATAGTGAAGATATGATAACTTTGTTTTTCATGATTTTTTCCCTTTTCTATAATTTAGAATATAAATTTGAAAAATCAAGTTTAATGAAATTAAAGCATCAAATTTTTACATACTCACCTTTTTTACCTTTAAATTGCAAATAAATAGCATTTATAATAAGGAAAATCCAACCCATTATGATAGATAATTCACCCACATAAATCATGATGTCAGCAATATTGATAATGGGTATTAAGTCTCTATTGATGTCTATTCTAATAAAATCAACTACACCTTCTGGTCTGAAAGCTCTATCAAAAGCATTACCCCATATACCACCACATATGATGAAGAGTCCTGTTTTTGCAAATTCTGCTACAAAACTTCCATCGTTCATAGACTTTCTGGTACTTACCCATATTACTCCAGCAGTCAGAACAACAGCCATTAAGACAAACAAAACTCTGAAAGAATAGACATGTAGCCCGATTGCATTAATGTCAAAATCAAGCAATATAGTTGATTCATTAAATACTCTGTGCAAACTTATGATTGAATTTAATTTGATTTTTTCATCATATTCAAGGAAATTTAAAGCCCATAACTTTGTAGCCTGATCCAGTAAAAATACAAAGAAGGCAGATAAAAGAAAGTATTTCAAATTTGATTTTTTCATTTTTTTGAATTAATTAGTCTAATATAAAAGTAAAAATAACAAAATTTGTCAACTTAAATGTATAAAATAACAAAGCAACTCAGTAAACAATCTATTCCCATAGACAGAATATTAAACCAAAAAATACCCAGTATTAAAGATATAGAGTCTATATATAAGTTAGACTTTGCTTCAAATTATCAAAGTCTTAAACTTAATAATAGATTGCTTGATTGTATTTCCTGGGGTTTTAAAAATCAGCAATTACTTAAAAAAATTGCAGAAAACTACTTACATAAAATGAAAAAATGTAATATCATTGACAATAAAACAAAAACATTGGTTCATCATCACATTATTTTAAAATGCAGTGAGCCTAGAGAGAAAAAAGTAAGAAAGATATGACACTACCTAAACTAAACATTTTCGGTCAATTTTCATTTGAAGTTGCAACCAGTATTATTGGAATTTTCGCCGTTTTCATTATTTATGGATTCGTAGCACTGTTGATTAAAAAACAGTCATGGTCTAATGAAAAGAAAAGAAGAAACATCATCAGTGTAAGAAATCTTTTCATATTCTTATATATTGTATTCATATTGGTTGTGTGGAGTGGTGAGATAAAAACATTCGCCCTATCTGCTGCTGCCATTGTTGCTGCCTTCTTGGTTTCTTTTAAAGAACTTTTACTATCATTTGTAGGTTCTGTCATTTCTAACAAAACATTTAGAATTGGTGACTATATAGAATATGATGGAATTAAAGGCAAGATAATAGACAAAAACTTTGTCAATACAACAGTGCTTATTTCAGACAAATTCACCAGCAAAGAATTGATATTTCCTAACCTTTCATATATTACCAATAAGGTGATAAACCTGTCTAGTTATGGTAAATTTCAAGTCTACAAAATTAAATTTTCTGTTGAAAGACAGGAAGAGTTAATAGAAAAGTCCAAAATTTGTAAAGAAATTGCAGACTCTATTATTAATGAACAAAAAGAAAAAGTTGACCTTTATTTTAAAAATAAACAATCAGAAGATGTATTTTTTGATGTTCCCAAAGACATTTCAAAAATCTCTATAGATATATCAGATCAAAAAAATCCATATTTTACCCTTCATTATATATCTCATGCACTAGACAAAGACGATACTGAGGATCAGATTGTGCAAAAATATCTTGAATCAATATCTAAAATAGATAACAAATCTGATGTGTAAACTCTAATATGATTGCTTTATTCTTATAACAAAATATAATAAAACAAAGGGAGAAAAGACATGGCAACATTAACAAAAGAGCAACAAGATAAAATAACTGAAATTAAAAGACAAATCGAGCAAAATGAACAAACACTTGGTGAAATCACAAAAGATTTAAATCCAAACAAAAAGAATAAAAAGAAGTTTGGTCTATTTGTTGGAATAGGTGCATTAGCCATTGCAGTTGCAAGCACAATAGCTATCAAAACAAATAATAACGACAGCAAAAATTCCAATGTCCAAACCAATAATGCTAAATCTACAACACAGAATGCAGAATCAAAGAATATACTACAAACATTGGGTATTCAAGCCAAGCTAACACCCATATATGCACAAGACATGTCACCAGAGCTTAAATCTTACTTGGAAAAAATAGGAAGCTTTGATATTGACCCCAAATTGAAAGATAATCAAATATCAAGAGTTGTTGCACAAAAACAATACAAAGAACAGGAATATCTTTTGGCTTTAGCCAGTGAGGCAGAAGGGTTTAGAAGCCACATATATAATGATAATATAGGATTTGCTTTTGGTAATGGGTGGAACATATCAATGCAAAATGAGCAATACAATACAAAAATTGCTAAAATGATTTCCAATGATACCACATTCATTAATAAAATAACCGTATTGTCTGGTAAAATTTCAGACAGACCCATATCAAGTGACTATAAAGATGTGAGAATATCACCTCAAAACTCTATTCAAGTTACAGCTTTTATGGCAGAGAATTTTAAGAATGAAGGCGTATTGAAACACTTGTCAAAAACACTTAGCAAGAATGCTGAATTTCAAAAACAACCTGGTACAGTTGAGGAAAAAACTTTGAAGTTTTATAACGGATTAGAGCCTAATGAAAGAGCAGCCATCAACTATCACGCATATAAGGTGGGTGCGGCTGGCTTTGGGAAATACAAAACATTGCTAGGTGAAATTGTTGATTATGGCTTCAAAAAGGAAAAAACTATAGAAGACAAGCAAAATGTTGCTAAGCACTTTACTTACTCTTATATGATGAATGGAGAGAGGAAAAACGACATAAGAGCAAGTGCATTGGTTGGCTCAATGTTCATGTCTCCAGTTGCTTTTGGCCATATCATTAAAAGTGATGTTGCTCCAAAAAATACATTGGCTTCTGTGCCACAATTCAAAGAGCACAATATAGATGTAAATGCTAAAGAGTTGGTAATACCAGATCCTGTTGGCGACTATAGAGCAGAACTAGAAGCCAAAGGTGTTCAGATTAGCATTAAAATACAAGATGTTCCTTTCAATATAGAAGAACAGAGAAAAAGAGAAGAGCACTTAAAAATGCTTAAGATGATGGGCAAAATGTAAATGACTAGTAATAAAAAAAGAGTTCAAAATGAACTCTTTTTTTTCTATTGCTTATAAATTTATTACATTTTATTTGACATGGCCAACTCTGGAGATTGTTCAATAGCTGGTGTTAACATTTTATTCCTAATATTGGATACATTCCTAAGAATATGTTCGTAGGTAAATATTTTCTTTGTCTTCTTATTTAAGAATATAGAGTCTCCATCTACCTTCTGTATAAAAGCTTTTTTACTTTCATCATCTATATTCAATGTAGATACCGTTGTTTTGATATTTTCAGTAACAGTTATTAAATTAGATAAAAGTTCAACAGAGCTTTTAATGATTTTTTCATACTTTTCTTTTGTATCCAATATATTCTCTCTAATTGGAGATATTTTTGAGTATCCTTTCATACCTTCTAATAATTCAGGTTTTTCACTAAGCATATGCATGACCACATCAGGCTTTACATTATTTCTATCTGCAAAATCAATAAGTTTTTTCATGTATATATTTTGCTCTTTCATATCATTTATATAATTGGTTATTCCAACATATGCAGACATTTCTTTTTTGATTTTTTCCCATAAAATTTTATCTAAAAACTCTTTTTTCATCTCATCTGATAGCTTATCTATCAAATTAATTTTAACAAAACTTCCATCAAAATCTATTGAATACTTCTTGTTGAGACTTTCTTTAACATTATTCAATATTTCTTCTTGAGATAAAAATTTAATGTTATTTGAATTATGTAGTATATCGTCTGTTGAAAATCCAAGTAGGGACAGTTCATTAGAAAATTCATTTCTTATTTTCTTTGCAACCCTTTTTTCACCAATAATCAATACTTTCGCATAAAGTGAATCTTTTTTATTATCAAATTCTTGGTATATGTATTTTATACCATCAACTGGTTTCAAAAGAATATTCTTTGTTTTTTGAAATAAATTATCACCTTCAACTTTAGATAGAAACTGATTTGCTCTATTAACTGTTAAGCCAACTGCTCTACCCATATCATACCAAGATGGTGTTTTACTCTTCATATAGACTGAACTATCAGATAAAATTCTTGGTATAACCATTAGAGACTTGAATTGTGCAAATTTATCTTCTTCTTTTTTGGCTTCATCAGGCAATGCCCAAATAAATTTATTTTTATCTTTCATTTCAATAAGTTGTTTTGAAATGTTTGTGTTGTTTTGAACTAAATCAAATAGACTATCTCTTGTTTCTTTATCTTCCTTTGGAATTGTGCTGAGTATTTGAATTAACTCATTATTTGTTTTTGTATAAGAAGATAAGAGGTTAATGATCCTGTTTCCATTGGTTTCGTTGGTATTATTGTCTTTATTATTCATTTGCTATCTCCTAAGTCTATTTTAAACCAAAAAAAAATAAAAACAAATAAAAGCTCAAAAGTTTGACAAATAATCTTAACTTTATAATTTATAGGGGAACCGTTTAAATAGAAAAAGTAATATGCAAATAAATTTTGGAATCGACAGCATGTTTGTCAATAAAGGAGAGCGTAGACCTGTAACTTGGGATAGCAAAAGAGTTATCAATGGTCATATGTTGCTCGTGGGTAAATCAGGAACTGGTAAGACTTATACCTTAAGGGAGATTATAAACCAACTAAAGAAGCAGTCCAATGGTAAAATTAGAATTCGAATCATTGATGTGCATGGTGATATAGATATTGAGGGGTCTTCAACCATTAAATTCTCAGAATCAAGCCAGTTTGGTTTTAATCCACTTGCAGTCAATCCTGATCCTGACTTTGGAGGTGTCAGAAAAAGGATACAAACATTCATATCAACCCTTAATAAAACCTCAAGGCAATTGGGTCCCAAACAAGAATCAGTTTTAAGAAACATACTCTTGGACTTATATGCTGCAAACGGATTTTATGAAAAAGACGCACAAACATGGAGCATATTTGATAGAAACGGAAATAGACTCCTGCACAATGGTAAAAACAAGAAATTTCCTACATTGGATGACGCTTACAGATATGGCAACTTCAAGCACAAAGCGATGTTCCTTGGTACATCCAACAAAGCAGTATTGAATCTTGAGGAAGTCAATAAAAGAGCAAAGCAAATTTATATAAAGCAAAAAAATCTACATAAAGCAGGTAGCAATGAGGAAATTGAGCAACTCAAAGCTGAATTTAAGAAAACAAGTGAAGCCGCTGTAGAATCATACTCAAAGTATATAGAGTCCATAGAGTCTGGTATGGAATTGACTGACTTGATTAAATATGACTCCATTGACTCCATGAAGTCCATTGTAGATAGAATTGGCAACTTGGTATCATCAGGTATTTTTAAGAACAATGAACCAGAGTTTGACCCTAAAGCCATGATTTGGAGATACGACATTAAGGCACTGACAAATCTTGATGAAAAAAAGCTTTTCGTATACTTTCTTTTAGAAGAAATATTTGCCAAAAGAGTTGAAGGTGGTATGCAAGATGATGTTGTTGAAATGATTTTCTTGGATGAAGCAAATCTTTTCTTTAACGATGAAGAAGATAACATTATTAACATAATATCTAAAGAAGCTAGAAAATTCGGTCTTGCACTGTGCTGTGCATCACAAAGCCCAACACACTTCTCTGAAGACTTTATATCCAACGTCGGAACCAAAATAATTCTTGGTTTGGATCAAATGTTCTGGGATGGAAGTGTGAGAAAACTTAAAATTGAGCAACAAGCACTGGAGTGGATTGTTCCGCACCAAAAAATGGTGGTTCAAATTAACAATAAAGCAGAATTAAGAAACAGGTTTATATGGGTATTACTCAATAAAGACAACAAATAAATTCTTGACTTAGACTTAAAATTGAATAATTTAAATACATCACAAAAAAATAAATAAAAATGACAAACGAATTTGACATCATAGAGCATCCTATAGTTAACATGTGGTTTAAAAACTATGCGAAGAATGAACCACTTGGATTTTGCTTTTTAACTCAAAGCAATCAAGAAAATTTCAAAAACATGTGGGGCAAACCTAATGGGAAAACACAGAAGTTTGACTATTGGAAAAGAGACCACTTGGGCATTACAATATATGTATACTCAGATGAGGAAGCAACATTTTACAAAGTGCAATACCTTGGTGAAAAACAAATGTTTCAACAAGATAAAAAGATGGGTTCTTACATGACAGGTTTCCTTGTAAAACTCACAAAAGAAGTTTTGGCAACCTAAATATTAGCGACCTCTTTACAAATAAAAAAAATTGGTTATATTAAGAGTACCATTTTAGTACTATTTATATGTTCAATATTATTTTATCACCAGAAGCTCAAAATTTCTTCAAATCTAAACTAACTGAGGATGAAAGTATTTCCTTGAGAATTAAATCATCAGGTTGCTCAGGATACAGATACGACTTTAAAATTGAAAAAAGCCACAGCAACTATGTAACTGATTCTGGTATCAAGTTCAATATTGACGAAGAATCAAAAAAGCTTATTGGAGATACATTTGTTTCTCTTAAAAAAGATGGATTGAATTCAAAAATAGTATTTGAGAACTCCATGGCATATAATCAGTGCGGTTGTGGAGAAAGTTTTAATATAAAGAAGGATAAAGTATGATTGATAACTTAAATATAACAGAAGCAGCCGTATCAAAAGTAGCAGATCTTATTCTTGAAGAAGGCAACAAAAACTTAAAATTAAGAATTTTTGTACAAGGTGGTGGATGCAGCGGTTTTCAGTATGGCTTTGTCTTTGAAGAAGCTATCAACGAAGATGATTTTACTATACAAAAAAGAAGTGAAAACCATAAACTGGATTTAGAATTTATCATTGATAGTATGTCAGCACAGTATTTTTCTGGTGCAACTATTGATTACAAAGATGATTTAACTGGCCAACAGTTTGTTATTAACAATCCCAATGCACAAACCACCTGTGGTTGTGGCTCTTCTTTCTCAGTTTAATTCTTCTGAGTCTGTGCAACAGTACTCTTATTAAGCCCTGAAGTTGATCCCTTACCTTTAGTACTATTTGATTTAGCAACTGGCACTGGTCTTTCATAAGTAAACATTTTCTTCTCTTCAATACTCAACTTGTTGAAATCTTGTCCAAATGTTTCCATATCTTCTTCAAAATAATCAGTCATTAAAGGAATAGGATGAAGAGTTTTTAATCTTTTAAACTTTAATATAATTTCTTTTAAATTGATTCTTTTTCTTTTGTCCCATTCTATCTGCATTAGTGAATCTACAATGTTGAGAACCTCAGTATTGAATTGTCCATATCTTCTACCCTTTATGTCTGGTGTAATACCCTTCAATAGAAGCTCTGGAGAGGGCGATGGTGAGTTTCTTTCTAACAATGCATATAATGTAGTACCAAGACCATAATAATCTGTCCAAGCCCCAACACGCTGTGGCTGAAAGAACTCTTTATGCTGTTCTGGAGCAGCATATCCAGGAGTGTGCATTGGAGGCTGCTTACTCTTTACTGGATCATTAATAATTCTTGCAGTACCAAAGTCCAAAATAAGTGCTTCTTTATTGGGTCTCAACCATATATTACCAGGCTTTAAATCCAAGTGTATAATATTGTTTTCATGGAACATCTGTACGGCAGAAAAAATACCTTCTGCAATATAATAAATCTCAGACTCTATTGGCACTTTTTCATTAGAAATATATCTGCTCAGTGTCATACCATATTCATAAGGCATAACAATATATGCAGTCCCGTTTGTCTCAAAGAAATCAATAATTTCAATAATGTTTCTGTGTTTTAGCCTCATGACAATTTCTGTTTCATCTTTAAAGGCTTTAAGACCCTCCTGAAACCTGTGTTTTTCTCTCATATTGATGAAATCAATTCTCTCACCCTTCTTTCTCAAATGTAGGTGATTAGGAAAAAACTCTTTTATGGCTACAGGAACACCATCTTTATTATAGGCAAGATAAACCACACTGAAACCACCAATGCTTAACTTCTTTGAAATCAAGTACTCACCTAACTTGTAACCTTTAGCCAATGAAACATTATTTGCCATTTATATTCTCCAATATATTAAAAATAAAAGAGTAAAAATAAAAGTCAATCATTGGCATTTTCTAATGCTAGTTTCTTTTTTGTCCTTGTTGATTTAGATTCTTTGTAATCAAATTTTATTTCATCGTTTTTAACATAAACTTTAATACTTATTCCCTCTGATAAATCATTGAAAATAATTTCCTTTGATAATTCTAGAGCAACATTCTGTTTTATGAAACGCTCTATAGGTCTTGCTCCCATATTGATATCATACGATTTGTTTAAAATAAACTCTACTAAAGAATCATCAAACTTGATTTTCATTTTTCTGGCAATAAGACCATCAGTTAACTTCAACAATTCTTTTCTAATAACATTCATTATGTTGTCTTTGCTCAATGGATTGAATTGTACTACTGAATCTAGCCTATTGAAAAACTCAGGGGAAAGTCTTTTCTTGATTTCCTGATCTCTGTTAACTGTATCTTGTCTCTCTTTGTCAAAACCTATTCTGGGTTTTGAAATTTCTCCTGCACCAATATTGGTTGTCATAATTAAAATAACATTTTTGAAATCAGCTTTTTTACCAGTATTGTCTGTGAGTGCAGCATAATCCATAACTTGCAGGAGTGAATTCAAAATATCACCATCTGCTTTTTCAATTTCATCAAGTAGTAAGACACAATATGGATTTTTCTTGATTTTCTCTACCAGTAAACCACCTTGATCAAACCCAACATATCCTGGCGGTGTACCTATTAATTTTGCAACTGAGTGCTTTTCCATGTATTCACTCATATCAAAACGAACCAAAGGAACATTAAGTGTTTCTGCAAGTTTTTTAGCAACTTCTGTTTTACCAACCCCAGTTGGACCAGCAAATAAGAAAGAACCAATTGGTTTTTCTGATGTAATAATTTTAGCCTTTGAAAGCACAAGAGCATTGACAACTTTTGTTAAAGCTTCATCTTGACCAAAGACATTTTTCTTAAGTTCTGACTCTAGATTTTTCAAATGAGACTTTTCACTCTCATTCATTTTCTCAATTGGCACTCTTGTAAACTCTGCAAATACACTTCTAATATATTCTGCCTCAACTGTAGGTATCTTGTTGATCTTAGCCTTTGACATGGATAAGTCCAATATATCAATTGCTTTATCTGGGAAAAACTTGTCATTAATGTACTTTGCAGCTAAATCCACAGAAAGCTTGATTGCTTCATCAGTAATCTTTACACCATGAAAATCTTCATAAGACTTTCTTAAACCAAACATGATATTATATGTGTCTTCAACATTTGGCTCTAAAACATCTATTTTTCTAAATCTTCTATTAAGGGCTGCTTCTTTTTCAAAAAACTTCCTATATTCATCATAAGTAGTAGCACCAATGAGTTTAATATCACCGTTGCTCAAGGCAGGTTTTAAAATATTTGAAGTATCCATTGAGCCAGAGTTTGATCCTGAACCAATCAGGCTATGCACCTCATCAATAGCTAATATGATATTTTTATCACTACTTGCTTCTTTGATGATATTTTTCAATCTTTCTTCAAAGTCTCCCCTATACTTTGTACCTGCAAGGACAGATGGTAAATCCAGCAAATAGATTACAGAAGATTTGATTTGAACAGGCACATTCCCAAATTCTATTTCTTTGGCTAACCCCTCAATAATAGAGGTTTTACCAACACCTGCTTCACCTATCAAAATAGGGTTGTTTTTCTTCTTTTGGCAAAGAACTTCTATCATCAGTTTTAATTCTTTATCTCTGCCAATAACTTTATCTATTTTTCCTTCTTTGGCTTTTTTATTTAAATTGATGGCAAATTTATTTAAATAGTTTCTGGTAGTGGTTTCTTTTGTTTCTTGTTCTGAAGACTTTGTTTTGCCACTAGATATGTAACTTACGATATCAAATCTTGTTATATTTTTCTTCTTTAAGTATCCAAGAGTGAATGAGTCAGCTTCTGTAGTTTCAAACATTGCAGTAAACAAATACTCTTCTTCAACCTCTTTTTTCTTGCTTGCAGCACACAGTCTTGAAGAAAACTCTCTAACTGTTTTCAGCGTAAGTGTGGGAGTTGGTATGCAGTCTGGATCAGTGCTCTTGGGGATATTTTCATCTAAATATGCTATTACTTCTTTTTCATACTCATCAACACTTAAATTTAATGCAGAAAATAAACTCATTCCTTTTTCTGTTTTTGATATAAACAAGAGATAAGCGTCTATTGTTAAAAACTCGTATTTTTTCTTTTTTGAGAAATCTATTGCCTGATTCAATGCTAACTTACAACTCTGACTAAAAGTAATTTTTTCTGACATTAATAAAATCTCCTAATTTCTACAATTCTACTATGAAACATAATCAAAAGTAAAGTATCAATTAAAAATTAATATTTTTATGCAATAAAAAAACCCCCTGATTTCAGGGGGTTAATAAATGTTTAAATTTAATCAATTGTGAATCTTTGCACAGATACTTCAAGTTCGCGTGAAATTGCTTTGAACTTATCAATTTGATCTGAAGCAATTCTAATGATATCAGAAGATTGTTCTGATATTTTCTGTAGACCTTGCATTTCAACAGCAATAGTTGCCATCTCTGAGCTTTTATCTTCAAGTCTCTTAGCAGCATTAGAAATTTGATCAGCAGCATTGCTTGATAATTCGTCAATCTGTCTCAAAGCTCTACCTGCACTATCTGTAAGTTTTGCACCAGCCACAACTTCTTCAGTTGTTTTTTCCATGGAGGCAACAGCAGAGGCTGTATCTGTTTGAATATCATCAATCAATGCCTCAATTTTTCTTGTGGCTTCCTCTGAGTCGTAAGCCAAACGCTGAACTTCCTGTGCAACCACAGTAAATTCACGACCTGCATCACCGGATGAAGCAGCCTGAATAGCAGCGTTCAAAGCCAAGATGTTAATTTGTTTAGTAATACCTTGAATCAAGGATGTAACTTCAGTAATTGACTGAGCAGATTCACCAAGCTTCTTAATTTTCTTAGATGAGTCTTGAATGGTTTCTCTAATCTGGTTCATCTTTTGTGTAGATTGTTTAACAAGATCAGCACCCTCTTTTGACGCTTTCTGTGATTTCTTTGATTCTTCTTGAGCAATCCAAGTCACTTGTGCCAATTCATCCATCTCGTTTGTAATAACACCAACTCTTGTAATTGATGAACCCATTTTTTCATATTGTAATGAAGAAACTTCTAGCAATCTTAAAGATGTATTCTCGCTATCTGCAATGTTTGAAGCCATCCCAGAGTTTGTATCTTTGACTTTTTTGACCATATCTTTGAATTGATTTCTTGTTGCATCTATTCTATCTGCCAATTTCTTAAGATTTAAATCATTAGAATATATTTTATGGCTAAAATCACCATTGCTAATAGGACTCATCACATTAAACAACTCTTCAGTTGCTTGAGAATTAACTGCATTTTTGTTTGAGCCTGACCCCAACTTTTTAATAACATTTTCTTGTTTTTGCATGAGACTATACATCATATAAAGTCCTGCCAATCCTAATGCCAAAAATATAAATCCTACTAATTTTGAGCTAACTCCTGGAATTACTTCGCCTACATTGAGAAGAGCAAAAGCAATTAAAAACAATACAGTTGATGAAATAAAAAGAACATTCGGATTTAATCCCTTTGATTTATTTGCAGCAGCATTAGGCAGAGTAATTTCATCCTCAAACTCTAAAATTTCTTTTGTTTTTTTAACTTGACTATTTTTAAACATATGATCTCCAATATTATATTCTGCTAAATTAGCTTGTATCTATATAAATTCAATATTTTTAAGTAAAAGTCAAATTTTTTGTTTAGGTTTGACAGGATCTGTCTTAGCAAAGCTAAGATCACCTATTTTATATTCAGGTTTTTCTGTTTTTTTCTTTATCCCATATAAATTATTCTTAAAAATATACTCAGCTAGAGAGTTCCCAACAGCATATCTTATATATTCCTCATCTTTTTTACTTTTTAGATTTTTATGATTAGAGAAAAAAGCCCTTAAATCTTCAGATTTAATTTTATTTTCTTCTTGGAGGTAAAAAGCATGGAACTCTTCTTTTATAAGATCATGATTGTGAAAATTCTCTTTTCTTAACAAGAATTGAGTATCAAACCCAAGACATGCACTCAATTGAGCATTTTTAGGTATTTTGTTTTGTACATATTTTAAGTAATCATATGTGTGTATGACTTCATCTTTTTTTATTTTCATTTCACCAGATAGATTAATTAAAATGAGCCTATCAGATATCTTAGGGAAAAAATCCATAAAAAATATCTCCAGCATTCTCATTCTTTGAGATATGGGTGGTAAAATTTCAAACTTGTTTCCTATATGCTTCTTTGGATATGGAAAAACCAAAACCTTATCATATTCTTCCAGCATTTGAGTTATAGCTGAGAAATGACCAATATGTGGTGGATTAAAGGAAGCACCATATAATATGTATTTTTCTTGTTCCATGCTTAAATAATAACATATTTAAAGAAAATAACAAATATAACTGTTTTTCTTGACAACGAAATATTTTAAATATAAATTCATTATAGTGATATGAGAATAGGACAAATATGAGCAATGAAACACCAAAAGCCAAGGACATGAAGGGATATCTATATCCCAACACCAATAAGAACAAACCTACTCAACCTGACCACACAGGTAAAGTTGTCATTGAAGGTAAAGAGTATAAACTCAGTGCATGGGAAAATGTGACTCAGGATAATAAAAAATATTTGTCCATATCAGTTTCTCTTCCTAACTCATATCCAACCAATCAGAACAACAATCAGAATCAAAATAGTAGTGATAACAAAATAGTAACAGCAGCACCAATTTCTGCACCAGCAAAAAATACAAATTCTGCTATAGATCAAGATGAATTTGACGCTATTTTTAATATTAAAGATGATGATAACCCATTTAACTAACGAGGAAAAATAAAATATGGAAACAGAAAACATGAGTAACAATACAGTATCAGAGCAAGATAAAAAGAAAACCAGAAAAAAAGATGATGTATTGGGTGACGCTCAGATTTTAGAATACCCAAACAGAACAATACCAAAAGTTTTAGAGGAAGCGATTGAAAAAAATTTTCACGTTGTTTTAACTAAAGACGGATACATGGTAGGTGGTTTTTATGGACTTAATAGTAACATCTTAGGTGGTGGTTTTGCTTTTGCTCAAGACACAAGTATTCCAAATGCATTAGTATTTTTAGACTCTAAGGGTGCAAAGCACTTAGTAAAAAGTTTTGAAGAGCTTGTTGCATTCAATAGCACAGTATGGGGACAATTCTTTAAAACATCTCCAGACTACAAGAAACCTAACTCTCAATGGTTCCCATATATGTTGGAATATGGGGTGTTGAATATAAGTCCTAAGTAAAATGGATTTTTTTCCTAAAATTGTCCTTGCTGTTTTCATTGCAGCACCTATATCAGTAGGTGCTCAAAATGTTGATTATAGCAAGGGTAATTCTAATCCATATGCTACATATCAATATGGATCACAAGATTACTTTGATAGGAATATGACAAACCCTAAAACGATTGCTCAAGACAATACTATGTCTTGTTGGGACAAAGCAGGTGTTGTATATAAAATAGATCCATGGCTTCTTATGTCTATTGCCTATGTAGAATCTAGATTTAATCCCAATGCCATCAACACATCTAATAAAAATAAAACAACAGATATAGGTATGATGCAAATAAACAGTTTTTGGCTACCTACCTTAAGTAAATATGGCATACAAAAACAAGATTTATTAAACCCCTGTACAAGCATATTTGTTGGTGCATGGATTTTAGCACAAAATATAAGACAGTATGGATATACAAAAACAGCAATTGGCGCATACAATGCCAGAAATCCAACGATTAGAATTCAATATGCAAATAAGGTATACGACGCTTATGCCATGTTGACCAGAAAGTATGCAAGATAATGAATAATAAAAAAATACAAGAAATCCTCACATACGAAGTCTATCAAAAAGAACACTTTGAGATATGGATTCCTGTACAAAAGATTATGGAACCAAGATTTCTAATAAAACAAAAAGATCTTTATATTTTTCTTTATAATTATGAGCAAAGCTATTTAATTAAAAATATACCAGATACAATTATTCAAGAAATTATCAAGAAAAATGCTGTTCTAGTAGAATCTTTGAGTGAGACAAGAGTTAAACATCCAATAAGAATGTACCCCTAATCAGTTCATCACATACCTGATTTGCTCTTTAAATTCACCTTCATCAAAAGGCTTATGCATAAACCCTTGAATAAGCTCAAGCTCCATAAGACCTAGATGTTTTTCTGCATGTGCAGAAATAACTATAACAGGAATATTTTGAAACTTCTTCTGTTTTCTAAGTTCTGTAATAAAGACATCACCTGTCATATTGGGCATTTCTATATCTGATATAATAAGATCAGGTAATGCAGCTTTCATATCTTTAAGATAGTTGATTGCTTCTAATCCATCAGTTTTCAATACAACATCAAAATTACTCTTAACCAAGATGTTTCCAACGTACTTTCTTATTGTAATTGAGTCATCAACAAGCAACACAATTGGTTTTGATTTTACTAAAACTTTATTTGCGTTGCTTGATTGTGAAGCCTCTTTTGACATATATTTTTCAACCTTAACATCTGTTGTATCCTCTGAATAGGACTTTACACTAGTCCAACCAATTGGCTTCTTCTTAACATTGGTTGAAACACTATCCTGCATGATTCCATTATTCTTTGCAGACTTATTTAAATTAATTTCTTTCTTTATTGGCTTTTTTTCCTGAAGCCTCTTTAACTTAGCAGCTTCTTCAAGTTCTTTTGATTTTTTATTTTCATAAACTTGATAGAAATACAATCCAACAAAGAATACACAAACTCCCAAAGCTATAAAAAGATATAAACTTGTCTGCATTACTACCTTCTATAATTATTTCATGCTTCTGATAACTTCATAAGTTTCAAGTAAAAAGTCTTTGTTAATATTTTTCATGAAGTCCTCATGAACTGGAACAACTGCCTTCTTGAAAGCCTCTTTTTCTTCTGGAGTCCACTTGTAAAACTTAACACCTTTATCAGCAATTTGTTTTTTCAACTCTTCTCTCTCTTGAAGAGCAACCTCCAAATGGAATGCACTGCTGCTTCTTGCCAAATCTATAAATCCTGTTTTTATATCAGGTGGCAAAGAGTTCAAGAATCTTTTATTAACAACAAATCCTGACTCATAAAGCTTAATTGACCAGAAGTTTGAAAGTGGATTTTCTGCACCATCCAACTTGTATTCACCTTGCTTCTTCAATGCTGCTGCAACTTCAGTAAATGCCAATTGAGTTGTTCCTTTAGCTTTGAATGCCTCAAATGTTTTCTTACCCATACCTTGAGACTCAACTCTGAAACTGTATGGCTTGAAGTCATCTGGCTTTTTATAAGGTTGTGGACCAGACCATACTCTGAAGTCAAGAGGCCAAATAGCAATTGCTTCTGCTGTCTTTGATTTTGCATTCATCAAGCCTAGAAGTTTTTGTGCTGATGAGCTGTTAATATAGTTCAAAACATCTCTATCTGTGTCAAACAAGAACGGCAAGTCAAAAACTTGGAATTCTGGAACTTTAAATGCGTTTGCCAACTTACCAAAAGTAGGAATAATTACATCAACTGCACCTAGCTCCAAAGCTTCTAGCTCTTCTCTATCTTTAAATAGTTTGTTGTCTTCATAAGCTTCAACTCTCACTCTTCCTGGAAAACGAGCTTCCAAATCTTCTTTGAACTTGATGGTTGCTTTGCCCTTGGGTGAATTTGCTTTTGTAACATGTGCTATTCTGATAACAACCACTTGGACTTGCCGCTGTAACACCTTGAGCACTTGCTACTCCGACTACAGCCATCATAATTGATGAAAGAAAAAGCTTTTTCATAAAAATCTCCGTTAATAATTTAATAATTTAATCTTTTATTTTTTTAAGTCAATATTAAAGAAATAATAAAAAGATTTAATAAGTCAATAACCATCAAAACTTATCAATATCTATCTTGCCGGGGTTTATTTTATTGAGTTTTCTTAAAGATTTATAGGGCTTTTCATGACTCCCAGCCTTCTTTTTAACCAATTCAGCTATCATTGGGTTTCTTGGGGGAGGAATTTTAATGATTAATTTATTGGTTTTCATATTTCTTACTCTTATTTATTAATTCTTTAATTATATCAAATTTTTGATTAGAGTTAAGCTCTTCACCAATAATATCTTCTGCTTCTGATATGATATCTCTTGCTTCTTCTGAAAATTTATCTATATCAAATCTTTCTATTTTACTTTTTACAAGAATAACAATTTCTAATGCTTCAATAGGCTCTTCAGAATTTATACCATTAAAAATTCCAGCATTAACACCTTCCTTAGCTGAGTTTAAAAATCCTACTAATTTGCTAGTTATATATTCTTTATTAAGTTTCTGATGAAAAAATTTTACAGGATTGTTTATCTTGAAAACAAATGATACATCAGCTATAGAGTCGTTTATTAAAAAATTTTCTAACTTGATAACTTCTGGGGCAGTGTTTATTTTTATTTTTTTCATGAATGGATTGCTCCAAAACAATCCTGAATCATTCAAGCACCCTGCATATTTACCGAATACAGTTCCTATGCAACACTCATTTTCACCATTGGTGTAAAGACCACTAACCATAAATATGGATAACATTAAAAATATCGTAAAAAATATTATATTGGAAGCTGTTAATATAATAATGATTGCCAATAAAAACCAGCACAAAATAAATAGTGACCCATCAAAGATCCAAATTTTTTTACTACCTTCTATCATTTATTTTCTATTCCATTTATTCAGTTAATTGACAAATAGTACTTTTTTGTGTTTAATAAACAACGTTTCAAGAAGGATTTTATGAAAAGTTTAAAAAAGCACATCACTCAAGACAATATATCTAATCAAAATAACAAATCAACCTCAATAAAAGAAAAAATGGATTTTGATTATGATTTAATTCATTCAATTAATAACAAGTACAGATGTGATTCAGTAAAGTTCCAACCCACAAAAAACTCTCTTTCATATTTGGTTTATCATAATAAGCTAAAAGAATTGGAAACCAAACTAAAGAATGGAATAGATCCAGATCATAGAGATATATGCGGTGAATCTTGTTCTTGGACTCCACTATACTGGAGTGTTAAGCTCAGAAACATAGAGTGTACAAAAATTTTATTAAAGTTCGGTGCAAGTATAAATTTAGTAATTAATGATTTTGATGAATGCTGTGGGACAGTTCTTGATTTAGCCATTTTACGTGAAGATGATGAAATGGAAAAACTATTAAGAGACTTTGCAGAGCAGGAAGACGTAAACCTAGGACAATCTTTTAAAGCTATTAGAAGCAAACTCAGAGGAAAAGCACCTGCGTTTAATTTTAAATATTATGGTAAGAAAAAAGAAGAAGCAGCATAATATTTTAAATTAAGCATATTCGTAAATAGAGTCCTCTAACTTCATTATTTGACCTCTTTGCTCTTTTGATGTTATGCAACCATAACATACACCTGTGGTTAAATCTACCATAGAAAGAGCAAAGAATTCATGTCCAAATTGTGAGAACAAATCTGAATTTATTTCCTTACTTGAGAATCCTAGTGCTGCACCTGTATCAATATAGTATTGTTGCCCAATCTTCATTGGGAATGGTACTATGTTATGACCACAAAATATTTTTAAATCCTGTGAAAATCCATTCTCTTTGAGAAATGAAAAATCACCTGAATCTATTGAGTCTTTATTATCATGATAAAATTTTGATATGATTTTTCTACTCCAAATAAGCTTTTGTTTTAAACTATAGTCAATTTGATTATTTGGATATTTATCAATATTTAAAAATGATTTTATCTGAGTTGAAAAATCATTTTTCTTCATATAATTTGAAAACCTCTCATAGAGCTTTTCTTTTTTTTCATCATCCATATTTGCTACTGCTTGATCACCAGACAAAATATGCTCAGGAAGAATCTCAGCATGTACAATATATATTTTATTGAACAAAACATGTTCAATTTCATATACCAATGGCATTTCATATATTTTATTTTCAAATCTTTTTGCTTTTTTAAGAAAGTCTATTTCATCATCTTTAAAATTCTGATCTCTCTTGTTCTCAAGCATTTTTAATTTACTTAAAAACAAATCTTCATGATTACCAAGAACTGGATAAAACCAACTTTTTGACAAAAGTGAAATACAGTCTAATGAACGAGGTCCTCTATCAATTAAATCACCTGTTGAAAACAACCTATCCTTCTCTATATCAAAAGAAACATACTTGAGTAATTTAAGTAATTCCTCAAAACAGCCATGCAAGTCTCCCACAACGAAATCTCTTCCCTCTACATTGGCTGGTATTTTTTTGATAAATTTAGGATCTATATACATTTTGCATTTTTTTTGTTATAATTTTTAATATAAAAATATTATTAAACAAGTCAATTAAGGAACATAAATGAACGAAACAAAACTTGAAAAAATGAATGAACTTGCTCAAAAACTTGAAAAAGCCAATTTTGACTATTATGTAATGCAAGAGCCAACACTCACAGATCAAGAATATGACAAGTTATTCATTGAACTCAAAAAAATGGAAGAAGAAAATCCTGAACTAGCAAAATCTGATTCACCAACCAAAAAAGTAGGTGGTATAGTAGATAATAGTTTCGCACCAGTTACTCACCAAAAACCAATGTTGTCTATTGGTAACATATTTGAAGATAAAGACTTATTGAAATTCAATAGTGATGGTAAAAAAGAATTCAACACATCTGACATAGAATATAGTGCTGAACTAAAGTTTGATGGTCTTGCAATCAGTATTATATATAACAATGGTAAATTGACTCAAGCTGCTACCAGAGGTGATGGGCTTACAGGAGAAGATGTTACAGAAAACATAAAAACTATCAAAGGTCTTCCATGGGATATATCAGCCTATTTCAAAGAAAATAACTTGCCTGTGCCAGATAGACTGGAAATAAGAGGTGAAGTATATATGAGCCACAAAGCCTTTAAGGACTTAAATGAGCTTGCAGCCAAGAACAATACTAAACAGTATATTAACCCCAGAAATGCAGCTTCTGGATCATTAAGAAATTTAGATCCATCAGTAACAGCAAAACGTAATCTTTCATTTTTTGCATATGGCACAGGCGTATCAGATGGGATCACATTACCAGACAATCACTACGATACAATGCAATTGATGAAAAAGATTGGTTTCCCAGTTAATGATATGCTTCAAAAAGTTAAAGGTGAAGCTGGTCTTCTAGAATACTATAACAATGTTGGGAAAATGAGAGATAAGCTCCCGTTTGATATTGATGGAGTCGTATATAAGGTCAACAGCTATGCATTGCAAGAAGTATGGGGGTTCTTAAATAGAGAACCAAAGTGGGCAAAGGCTCATAAATTCCCTGCTCAAGAAGTATTCACAAGACTTCTCGACATTGATGTACAAATAGGAAGAACTGGTGCATTGACACCTGTTGCAAGACTTGAACCAGTATTCGTTGGTGGAGTTACAGTATCTAATGCAACACTTCACAATATGGATGAGATTACAAGAAAAGATATCATGATTGGTGATATTGTTGCTGTAAGAAGAGCAGGTGATGTCATACCAGAAGTTGCTTTTGTTGCTAAAGACAAAAGAACCAACAACGGAACATATAAAAGATTTAAAATGCCTACAGTATGTCCTGGTTGCCAGTCAACAGTGATTAAAGAGGATGATAAATCAACATATAGATGTAGTGGTGGTCTTGTGTGCTCTGCACAGCTTAAGAATGCACTTGTACACTATACCTCAAGGCTTGCAATGAACATTGAGTCAATGGGTGAAAAAGTTATTAATCAATGTGTTGATAGAAAAATAATCAAAGACTTAACAGACTTTTATAAACTTAAAAAAGAAGACTTGTTGACACTTCCTCTTTTTGCAGATAAAAAAGCCTCCAATATTCTTGAAAATATAGAAGCATCTAAAAAGTCTATTGAACTCAACCGTTTCATATATGGTCTTGGAATTAGAGAAGTTGGAGAATCTACAGCAAAAGTTTTGGCTAAAAAATTCCAAACTCTTGAAAACTTTATGAATGCTACTGAAGATGAACTTCTCAACATAAGAGATGTTGGACCTGTTGCAGCCAAATCTATTGTTAATTTCCTGAGTGATAATAGAAATATTAAAATTCTCAACGAGTTAAATCAATTAGGTGTTTGGCCAAAGCCAACGATTGTAGCTGCCGGTAATGACAAATTTACTGAAAAAACCTTTGTCATCACCGGGACATTAGGAAGACCTAGAGAAGAATACAAGAAACTTATTGAGGAAATGGGTGGTAAGGTATCAGGTAGTGTTTCCAAGAAAACAGATTACCTCCTTTGTGGAGATAATGCTGGCTCAAAACTTGAAGATGCAAAGAAATACAATACAACTGTATTAACAGAGAATGATTTTCTGGCACTATGCAAAACACCAGATAGTCCAAAACCATAAATAAAATAAGGAGTTGTCCCTCAAATAAAATTGAGGGATATTTTTATGAAGATTCCTGATAAATTTTACAGTATAACTGAAGAAACATTTAACAATGACTTAAAATGGTCTCACCATTCTTATCTCAATCAATCTGTTTTAAATATCGCCTATCACTTCTCTGATGAGCAACAGGCAAGAATTTATAACGTAAATGAACAAGATATCACTGGTAAATTTAATTCAATTAATTTTTTGCTGCATATGTACATATATCACAGTGTAAATAGATTTAGAAGTTATCCCAAAAATCAAGATCCTACCATGGACTTTATTTTAATAGGTAAAGACCTAATACAACATGGTGCACTTTTAGATACCAAAGATTGGGATAGAAGCACATTTCTAGATAATTATAATAATCTCTTGATCGGTTCTCCATATATTTATAAATCCGAAAAAAGTTTTCTAAATGCCAATTTTTTAGATTGCCTTCAGAATAAAGATACTGAAATAAATTATTTAGATAGGACTAAAGATGTTAATAAATTCTATTTAAAAACATATCTTGATAAGACATTACAAGAAGATTTAAAGAATTATAAAAAAGTTAAAATTTAAAAATTATTTATTTTGCATTCTAAACTCTAACTCTTTCTCATCAACACCTAATAAACTCAATCTTTTCTCAACTGAAGGGTGTGTGGAGAATACATCACTAAAGCTCTTTAATGGATTATAAATGTAAGAAGCCTTTCTGATAGAGACACCAGTATCCTCATACTCGTTTTCACTATAGTCTTTCTTTATTTTAATCAAAGCACTTGCCATAGAATCTGGATCTCTGGTTAACTTAACCGCTCCAGCGTCAGCCATATACTCTCTTGTCCTACTTAAGAACAATGTTAAAACAAGTGTTATAATTGGCATAAAGATCTTTAAGGCAAATACCAACAAAATAGCAACTGTTTTTGCAGGACTACTATCTGAATTTTTTCTGTTTGTTAAATGCATAAACTCAAATAATAAATCTACAACTAAAAGCATTAGATTAGACAAAACACCGACAAAAAGTGTCAACTTGATATCCATGTGCTTTATATGACTAATTTCATGAGCCATTACTGCCTGAACTTCTGAACGGGTCAACTTATTCATCAAAGCACTTGTAATACCTATCATAGCTGATTTTTCACTATAGCCACTTGCAAATGCATTTAAATAATTTGCATCAATCAAATAAACTTTAGGCATATAGCTTAGGTTTGCAGCAATTTTCAATTCTTCTATGATATTATAGAGTTGCTTTTCTTCTTTGCTTAATCCAATTCCTGAACCATTTATTTCTTTATATTCACTGCCCCACAACATGAGCTTATCATTGAATGAGAGTGCTACCAGAACACTTATAACACCCAAGACAATCATTAATAATGTGAAAAAGGGGACAGACTGAAAAGTAACTAAACTTAAAAATAAATCACTGAATTCAAATTTACTTTTGTTCAATGACTCACCTACGACATAAGATTGCCTTGGTATAGTGCTGAGCTTAAATATGATATCAGCAACTAACCCTATGAAAATGTAAAGCAAAAGAAAGATAGAAACAACAAAATATGTTTTCCTATCATTCTTTTTTAAAACTTGCCTATAAGATAATTTAGACATAATTTCCTAGTCTAAACTTAAAACTTGGCAGTCATTTCTTCATATTGTTTAGACTTCTCTTGGCTAATAGCCCAATACTGGAAGCTTGTAGAAAGTCTTGCAGCAAATGCTGAAACAACCATTGAGCTAAAGAATGACTTCTTAACAACATTATAATCTTCAACACTGTCGTTGTATGATTGTTTTGCAAATGAAAGCTTGTTTTCAGTAGAAACAATTTCTTCCTGAAGCTGAAGCGCATTTTCAGTAGCTTTCAAAGCAGGATATTGCTCAAAAACCATATTCACAGAAGAAGCAATTTGGCTGATTTTGTCTTCTGCTTCAAATTGACCTTTTACATCACCAGCATTTTTTGCAGCAATTGCAGAGTTTCTCAAAGCAATAACATCTTTCAATGTAGTTTGCTCATAATCCATCACTTTTTTCACAGTGTTGATTAAACCCTCAAAAACCTTAAATCTTCTATCTAACTGTACATCAATTTGACGCTTTGAGTTCTCAACCGCCTCTATTTTAGCAATGACAGAGTTGTATGTCATTACCACATAAGCACCAACAGCCAACACAATCAAAAATAAAATAATAAATAAAGACATAAAAATCTCCTGTTAATAGCTGAATAATATACTAAATTTACCAATAAATCAAGGAGATTTTGCTTTGACTAATGCCTTTAAAAAAACTATAATAAAAGAAAAACAAAAATGAACTTATTTTCAACTATTCAAGCACTTCTAGATGACTCTGATTTAATTAAAAAAGAACAATTAGATCAGAAAGAGGCACCTCAACCTCAAAAAAAGACATATTCTAAACCATATTCAGCTAATACTTACAATAAAAAACCAGAAAACAAAACCTTTGAAAAGAAGGATTTCAGTAATTTTAAAAGTGAAAAAAAGACAGAAAACAAACCTGCCAATAACTGTTATGGGTTATACCCCAAAGATGGAGATACATTTGTTGGCATGTATCAAAATGAAAAACTAACATTTCGCCTAGCTGGTATAGACGCCCCTGAAAGAGATGAAGCATGGGCAAAAGAAAGTACAAAATTTTTAAGACAATATATAGAGAAAAAAGTGCTTTTCCTAGAATTCAAAGGGAAAGATAAATACGATAGACATATAGTTGAAGTTTTTATTGACAAAGAAAAAACACAAAGTGTCAATAGAATGCTTATACAAAATGGGTTAGCAACAAGTGAATCTTATAAAAATAATGAAGGCGATAATACTCATGGAATTATTGAACACGCTGTTAATGAAGCCTCTGAATGGAAAGCTAAATTAACCAATAAGGGTATGTGGTCTTGACAATATTTCACTTAGGCCTTGAAAGATCATTATTTTTTGTTATTTCTCTATAAAATAGCAAAAATCATAACATGAAAAAAACAGAAAACAAAAAATTAGGTAAAAATAAATTTTACAATATATATAAGGGTAAAAAAGAGTCAGGGTTCTTCTTTGTTCTACCAACTATTAGTATATCACCCAAGAAAATTCTAAACTGGGATATCAGCGTATATTCTATTTTCTTGGCAATTGGAAAATACTTTATCCAATTCAATATTTGTGAAATAGTCAAAGATACAAATACAGAAGTTTTTAAGGAAAATATGTCTTCACTCCTTGGTATATTGAGAAGTAATTCATTAAAGGTGAATGATATGCCTGCCTGCATAGAGTTTTTAAATAAAAATCAGCACATTATTTTAATAATTAAGAACTCCAATGTCTCACACCCTTATGTTAGAACAATAGTTTCAAGTTATTTTAATAATCAACCATTTATTGAAGTAATTTAAACGATTAAACGATCTAAAAAAACCCCTTATTTTAAAGGGGTTTTCTCATTAAATAATCAATATGATTAAGGGGTTACACATCTGAATCCATTCCATGCACCCAAAGCACATACTTGGCAACTTCTTCCGTCATAGAATGAGCCTGGTGCAGTACACAATGCTGGATTCTCTGGAACAGTTCTGACCTTTGGAACACCAGATATTGCAGTAGATAATCTTCTGTTATCAACATATGCTTCTACAGCATTAACACCGTTTGGAAGTGGTGCACAAACACCCGCATTGTTCCAACCTTGCCCTAACGGACATGCACCAGGCACTGTTGCATCATTGTGTGCGATACATGCTCTACCATTCCAAGATGTATTGGCTGGACAGCTACAGAAAGCACCTGTCCAAGTTGTTCCTGCTGCACAAACTACAGGTGGAGATGTAACAGTGTCTCCAATATTAGCTATATAGTAAGGATCTTCCTTGTTTCTAATTTGTGGAAGTGTAGTGAAAATTGCACCACCTGGACCTACGACAAAAGGCTCTCTTTCAGCTATCTTATCAAAGTTGATTGTATTATTGGCTAAATTACAGTTCGCTGCTATATTTGTTAAAACTGCACCATCAAAATCTGCACCAATGTTTCTTACAACGTTTCCATTGATTAAAACTCTATTTGACTGAACTCCCACATTACTAGAAGCAATTCTTGCACATACAGAAATTGGTATGCTAGCCAGTGTTGTCCTTATGGCGTCGTTTGGATTTACAATCGTTGTTACACCAAATGTCACATTACCACCAAAGACATTTCTTATATTTAACCCGTTGACCATTTCTTGAGGTATTGCATTGCTTGCAATCAAGTTTGCAGGTGTCACTACTGCCAGGTTAGCATTTGATTTAACAAAATTTTGAACGGCTGCGTCTATTTGCTCAAGATATTGAACTTGTTTTACAGAATTACTTTCAGCTAATTTTTTACTGTAAGTGCTGTATATGCCAATAGTTAGAATTGCAACCAATCCAACATATATCAATAATTCTATTAAAGTAAGACCTTTGCTTTTTCTGCTATTTATTCTCATATCTGTTCCTCTTGAAAACATTATCAAATTTTTAGCATAAAAGTCAATTTTTATCTAAATTATTGATTTAAAACTTGTATTGTCTGGTTTTAACTTTTTCTGAAGTCTGTTTTTCTGTTATTGCTTTGCCCTTGATATAAAAGCCTTTCCAGAATTCAAGTTCTTCTTCACTGTATTCATTTTCTTCCAAAGTTTCTTTATCATAAGCAGGAAGCATACACTCATAGGGGAGGTATCCATTCATGTCTTTAAATGTTAAATCTGCCCCCAATTCTACCAATTTATCAAAACTTTTTTCTTTTCCTAAGCCAGTTGCATAAAATATTGGAGTCTGATTTAATAACATGAAATGTTTTTTATTGACATCAAAACCTTGCTCATTAACCAAGTATTCAATACTTTTATCTGCATTGCCAATTGTTGCAAAAAATAGACCATTTTTAGTTTGTCCATCACCTTGAGTTATATCTGCTGGAGTGTACTTGTTTTCTATCAACACTTTTAATATATCAATGTTGTTGGTTTGACATGCAATTAAAAATGCATTTTCACCGTTAACCATATAAGCATTGGGATTGGCACCATGCTTTAGTACAAGTTCAACTGCCTCAATGGCTCTAGGAAGTGCCTCTCCTGTAAATTCTTTTTCATCCGTAATTGGATTTTTCTCTGATTTTATAGCAAAGTTTGGAATAGCAAATAGTATCTGATCCAATTCTGAATGTGGTCTGTCGTTAGTCCTTAAAGTAAATTTTTTAAGATCCCCAGTTTCTGCCATCTTATTTAAATCTTCAATAAAAGCTTCAAAATCTCCAGCTTTCATTGAAGCACCTAATGATTTATATGATTTTTTTGTGTTTTCTTCCATTGAGTCCACCATTAATATTGTTATAATTAATTATACAACAAATAAAAACAAAATAAAGCACATGTTAAAACCTGACAATAAAATCTTCCAAGCATATTCATACATCAATAACGGCAATATAGAAGCATTCAAAACAATTATTGAAGAAAGTCCTAAACTATTAAATTTTAACAACCAAAACTCTGAAAACTTATTTTTATATGCTGTGAAAAAAGATAAAGTTCAGTTTGTTGATTATTTACTACAAAAAGACAATTCACTCATAAGTAGTATAAATAGAAAAAATGAAAATGCAGTTATGATAGCAGCAAAAAATATTGCAGTTAATTCATTAGATTTTTTATTATTTAAAAGAGATTCTACTCTACTACTAAACTCTCTTGATGAAAACAATATAAAAGGATATTGTTTTGTTTATAAATATGGGGAAGAAAATCAAGTAATGAAAGTTATTGATGTTCTTAAGAAAAACAAAATAAAAGAAGATATAGATCAAAATAATCAAAATTCACTACATTTTCTATCATATAACAATAAAATAAATTCTATAGAAAATTTATTAAAAAACTATCCAGAAGATTTTGTTTTTGAAAAAAATATTGATTCTGAATTAAATCCTATTATGATTGCAGCAGTCAATCAAGATTTAAAAAGTTTTAAATATTTTTATAGAAATAAAAATGAGTTTAACTCTTTAAACTACAATCTATTAGATTTTTCTTCCAAAAATACAGATCATACAGTATTTCAGTTTTTATATAAAAAACATGGTGATGATATTAGAAAAGAAACCATTGATAGAGTTATTCAGGATGGTAATGACAAAATATTGAATATCATTTTAAGCAATCAAAATTTAGAACAAACCCAAATAGATGAAATTACCAAGAAGGCAAATCTATTTCCAGATTGTGTTAAAACAATTCTTAATAAACAAGTTAAATTCAATACATCAAATATTTTTTTGAATACAAGCAAAGAAGATTTAAAATATATACTGAAAAATCACACAAATAAAGTACAGGAAGATTTTTTTCAAAATATACAAAAAACCTTAATTAACAAAAAAGATTTTATTAATAAAATTATGTATATATTTGACTCTATTGATGGACAAATAAGTGATAAAGATTCATTAAAATTTTTAACCCAAATAAAGAAAATACCAGTAAACCAACAAATATATTTATTATCTAAAAACAGCATTACTAATAAATTATCAGAAAACTATAAAAATAAAGTTTATGATTTAATTTTATTCAGAATAGACAATAACGAACCTATTAAAAATATAGACACTACACTATTGCCCTTATATATGCATGGAAATGAAAAAAATGCAGTCATATATGAAAAAATACATTCCAATACAACAAAGAAAACTGTTTTCTGTGATTTGTTTTCTAAAAAAGTTAAAACATTTGAAGAACTTAAATCACACAAGTATCTATCAACAGTTGAGCTAAGATATATAAAGAAAAATTTAATTTCTAATCAAATTAGTAATAAAGAAATTGATGGGGAAAAAGATATACCATATTCAATATTAAAGCCGGCCATTGAAAAATCGTGTATAGAATCGAAACCTTTAATCAATGAAAATATCCTTCATCAAGCTATTGAAAAAAATATAGTTATAAATTTTGACTACTGGATACATGTATTCTCTACTAATATTGAGATATCCACAGATTTTTATAAGATACTTGGGAAACCAAAGAAAATATCATTTTTAGATAAATTCATACAAAATAATGATAAATTAAATGAATCACAGTATATAAACTTAATTCAACTATCTAATCAGTATGAAGAAGTCAGCTTAAAACTTATTAACAACATAATAGACAATAAAAAATTAAATTACTTAAACGATATAAAGATAAAAGACTTCAGTTTTGATACTAAAGAGCAAATATTACAATCAATTATTAATTACCCATACAATAAAGAATTGGGTGATTTTTTAACAAATAATTTTAGTATTGAACAACTAAATATATCTTTTATAAAAAATAATAATTTAGAGTATCTTAATGAATTCAATAATAAATTTGATAAAGCAATTCTTAAACAAATCAATTTTGAAGAAACTGATCCATTTAGCAATAGAGCTATAAATTCTATTTTATCAATATACAAGAAAATAGATAAAAAAGAAGATATTAATTTTTTAACCAATCTAATATTAGATAAGGGAAATTATTTTACCTATAATACCATATCTAATTTAGATGAAAATAGTTTTAAAAAGATAGACAAAAAGACAAAAATAAAAATTATTCAAAGTATTTTTTCTTCAAACTTTTTTTCAACAGACAATGAGGACAATAAAATAATAAGCCTATTGATGAAAGAAAATGATTTGGAAATAAATAAAGAAATATTGAAGAATTATAAAAACCTAAGCGATGATAAAAAAATTGAGATTAATTTCTTTGAACTGAACCAAAAAATTGAAAACCATCAAAGCGAAATCAAAAGAAAGATAAAAATTTAAGAATTAATAAAATCCATTATTTTTTTAAACTCAACTGCAAAAGAATTACAGTTTATATTTTGTCTTGGACTACTCATAACTTGCTGCTTAACACCCAAATATACAGAGTTTAATTGGTTTAAGTTTTCCTGACTCAATCTTGCTCTATTTATTTGATTAATGAATATATTCTCAATTTTGTCTATATCAGCCTTATTCATTCCACAAACATTTGCATACCCAACAAGTGATGCATTGTATTTAGCAGCCATTTGAAAGTTTTGCATTAATTCATTGTTTGAGTTTGCAGATTGCCCCTCAGGTCTTAAAACAATCTGTGCATTAGAAAGTAAAGGAAAAACTAATGCAAATAATAAAAACAGTGATTTAAATTTCATATAAATACCTCATCAGATGATGATATTATATAAGGTTTTTCTTTTAAATATCTTTTATAAGTTTCAACCAAATTTTTATAAAATCTTGTAATTTCAAGATTTTCTTTCAATTTAGCATTGGTGGAGTAATCAATTTCTTTTTGCATTAATTTAATCTGATTATTGATAAATTCTTCAACAATTTCCTTACCAATAATTCCTTCTCTAAGAGTTGCATGAAGTATTCCAAATACATCTGAGATCATCAAAGTATTATTTTGTAAAGATTGAAAAATTGCTTTAAAATGATCGTTCTTTCTCTCTTCAGAGACATCTGCCAGAAACTCAATAAATAAATCAGTTGTTTCTTTCACACCCATAATTTCTCTTTGATATATTTTATTAAAAGAGTCTTTTGTAAAAGAAGTATTAAAAAATTCAGGTGCTGACTCAGAAAAATCACAATTAAATTTTTTTTCATCTGTCATTTTTTTGAAGAATTCAATATTTTTTGTTTGTAAACTCAAAGGCTCTGAAACTGCTACAGGTAAAAGCTTACATGAATTAGGCCTTTTCCCATATATACTACATAGATTATTCTCCAATTTTGAGCAGCTTTTGTAAGACTTCAATTGCAAAGGGATAAAGTTAATATAATAAAACATTGAAGACTCTAGCTCAGGCATGACTATAGTATGTCCAACAATTTGATAGTGCTCCAAAAGCTTTTTGTCTGGAAGATTTTTCTCACTTGATAACATGACATTATGTGCCATCTGAAAAATGAATTCATCCGATAAATCCAACATTTCAAAAAAATTCATCTTTGGTGGAGCTTTACAACATGCTCCACATGCATTGCATTGAAAATTTATCATACTATTTTCTTGAATCATTTACATCTTTACTTTCTTATGTAAGTTAAAATTCTCATATTCTTTTAGAGCAGAAACTTCTTCTCCAAGCCAAGAAGGTTTCTGTAATTTATCAAAAACCGCAATTTCATCTTCTTTTTTAAATTCTATTTCAGCAATCTTTAATTCTTTCTTTTCCTCGGATAAATTCATGAACTCATCAACTTCAAACATAAATTGATTGAATTTTACATAGTTTCTTTTTTTCATTAGAAACTTATTGTCTTTCAAAACTTTTCTTAACCATCCTGAAAAATCAACTTGGAATTCTTCTTCTTCTCTTACTAAGGTGTTATTAACCATTTTGGTCTCACCTTTATGTGTTATGAATGCCTTACACAGTGTTATATTGATTCTTATTCTGGCGTCTTTTCCATTATACTGTGTATAGTCCTGAAGTAATATATGTGAATCAATTACAGACTCTTTCCAATCATCAGAGCTTATTAAAAATTTTTTTTCTATTTCAAGCATATTATTTTTTCTTAAAGTTTGAAGCCACATTTTTCATTGATACAAACTTTTCTTGACTACCCAAAGATTTAGGGTCTATATCGTGTGACTTTAGGTGATATTCTATAGTATAGAGTAAATCTTTGTCAATGCTCATTTCTCCACTATAAACTTTAGGCAATAGCCAACTGAAATAGTTTCTTGTTGATCCTAATTCTTGCTGAATTGCTTCTTCAACTGGTACACCTTTAAATTTACCAAAAGTCATGTTCTTTACAAACATTGGAGCAGCAATAAAATTATTCAACCCTTCAAGAGATAAGTCATTTGTGCTATTAATATATATATCCATCAACTTGCCGATAACATTACCTGTCACCAATATGTCTGCTGCTGCCCTATGAGCTTGCAATCCCATTGTGTCCACATCAAGATTAAACCAATATCTGATTTCTTGTGATTTATGGCTTCTCAAGTCATGTCCATTCATCATATCACCAATTTTTATCAAGTGCCTAGCAAATCTCAGGGAGTCCAATTTCAAGTTATCTTGTTCTTTTAGAGATGGAATCATATTTAAATCAAAATCAATATTATGAGCAAAAAGCGGACCATCCCCCACATATGCATTAAATTCAGGTAGTATTTCTTGAAGACTTGGTTTTCCTATTAAATCCTTATCTTCTATACCATGAACAGCAATTGCAGAAGGGTGTATTCTTTTCCCAGGATTAATTAGCCAAGATTTTGGCTTACCAAGAAAACCCTTTTTAAAATTCCACTTTACAACAGCCAACTCTACAGGCAAATCATCACCATTGCTATTGTCACCAGTTGTTTCAGTATCAAATATATTGAAATCTACATCTAAAATAGTTTTTTCACTCATAAAAATCTCCTTTATACCATCATATACAATATTTGAGAATAAGACAATATTATTTTGTAAATATTTGACTTATAGCATTTTTTTTAATAAATAAAAATGACTGGAGAACTAAAAAATGAACTTAAACGAGAACTTTGAAAGAATTAACGGCATGTCATCTGAGGAAATCAAGAAAAACTTCAGCCTCAAAGATTTATATAAAATGTATATCCATACAGAGCGCATGGAAACTATAAACGAAGAATTCTTTGAAAAATATATCAAAGATAATCAAGTTTGGGATAAGAAAAGAATTGAAGGCATGTGGAAGGTTAAAGGAAATATTCTAAAGTTAAAAGAAATCTTAATTAAGTCTATTTCATATTTGGAGAGACAACAAATAATTACACATCAAGAACAATTATCACAAAGGTTCAGTGAATTTGCAGACTCTATTCTATTGAATAGTGATAACTCAAGCACAAGCAGTTCAAAAGCAAAAGAAGATAAAAAAGAAACAAGTAACCTTGGATTTAGTGATGATGACTTCTCACTTGATTTAGGTGAAATATCATTTGAGCCACAACCATCACCTAATTCTTAATTTAAAATCAATTTAATTTTCTTAAAAAGAACTCAAATCTGGGTTCTTTTTTTATTTATTAAATAAATAGCAGTAAAAAAACCGAAGTTAAATAATAACTTCGGTTTATAAATAATAAAACTTAAATATGAATTAAATTTTAATTTCTTGATCCCATAAATCAGCTAAATCAGTATCTTGACCATCATTGATGATACTCGCACTCAAATAGCTAGAAATCTCAACCTCTTGTGGTGCAACTTGTGTACTTGTATTGTTGAAATGTTTCTCTAACCAAGGAAGTGGATGATTGCCTCTATAGCTTACATCTGAACTCAAGCCAATTGCTTTCATTCTTCTTGCAAGTAAATAATCAACATAGTCACAAAGAACCTTTTCATTCAATCCCAATACTGGACCTCTGTTGAACAAATATTTTGCCCAAGATTTTTCTTGCTCTCCAGCAGCCAAGAATATTTTCTTTGCTTTCTCTTCATTTCTAGCAATTACTGCTTCAAATTCAGGATCATCTTTAGCCAACAACTTCAATGTATTTTGAGTCAAAGCCAAGTGTTCTGCCTCATCTCTTGCAATTAATTTAACCATCTTTGCAGAGCCTTCAACCATTCCTCTTTCCAAGAATGAGAATGTGCAAGCAAATGAAACGAAAAATCTTACAGCTTCCAATGCGTTTGCAGCCACAAGAGCCAAATACAAATTGTCTTTTGTTGGGTTTTCTACAAAAGTATCGTATGCTTGAGAAATTTCATTTGCACAGTCTGCAATTTCTTTGATATTCTCTAAGTCATCAAATATCACGCTTGGATCTGCATAAATTGCTCTAATGATGTGAGTATATGATTCACTGTGAATACTCTCCATAAAGCCCCATGTTAAAATGCAATTTTCTAAACTTGGGTCTGTACAATGAGGCAAGAAAACCAAGCTAGGTGCTCTGCCCTGAATGGAGTCCAACAATATTTGTCTCTTTAAATTACTTGTGAAAACAAATTTTTCACTATCTGTCATTGACTCAAAAGATCTTTTCTCTTGGCTCATATCAATTTCATTAGGACGCCAGAAAAAGCCCTGCATTTTCAAATTCATTTTACTGAATACTGGGTATCTAACTGTATCATATCTTGCTATGCCGTGACCAGCTTCACCAAAAAATAACCTTTCTTTGGTTGCATCTTTATTACTATTTAAACTCAAAACACTTTCTATTTTTTTCATAATTATTCCTTTAAATTTTTTATCGCTTATAGGTGAGAAATTTTATTTTCTTACTAAATATATAGTACTAAATAAAACCAATAAAATCAAACATTAAACTCAACATTATTAGAATGTTCTAACTTTAGGCTCTATCGCTTTTGTATACAATGGTTTCATATTCACCTCTTTGTACTCTAGCCTTGAATCTTTTGAAAACCATAATGTATGTTTTAACCAATTTTTATCATCTCTTCCTAATGGGCAATCCTTATCATCAACAGGTCTTTCATACTCTTTTACAGTATGAGCACCTCTACACTCTTTCCTTGCATTTGCACTTACTATAGTTGCTTGAGCAGCTTCTATCATATTTTCTATCTCTAAAGCCTCTACTCTTTCTGTATTAAAGGTATTTGATTTATCAGATAATTTGATATTTGCAACTCTTGCCCTCATTTCTTGTATTTTTTCCACCCCTTCCTTTAATGTTACCTCTGTTCTAAAAACTCCAGCATATTTTTGCATATTTATTCTTATATCATTTCCCACTTTTTGACAGTATTCCCCACTTTTTGAACTATTGAGCCTATCAAGTCTTGAAAGACTGAGATCCAAATCAGATGATTGATAATTGTCTATTGCAGCGGATTTTTTCACATTATTTTTAATATGTTCACCTGCTGATTTTCCAAATACAAGTAAATCCAAAAGTGAATTTGTACCCAATCTATTTGCACCATGGACAGATACACAAGCACATTCACCTATAGCATACAACCCTGGCACAACAACATTTTTATTGTTTTCATCAATTGAGACTACTTGACCATGAACATTGGTTGGTATACCACCCATTTGATAATGTATAGTAGGAATAACAGGAATATCCTCTTTTGTAATATCTACATTGGCAAAATTAACACCAATTTCATATACTGATGGAAGTCTTTTATGTATTGTCTCAGATCCTAAATGACTCAATTTCAGCATAACATAATCTTTATTAGGTCCACATCCTCTTCCTTCCTTTATTTCCTGATCCATGCATCTTGATATAAAATCTCTTGGAGCCAAATCTTTTAAAGTAGGTGCATATCTCTCCATAAATCTTTCACCATTAGCATTCAGTAGTATGGCACCCTCACCCCTACACCCTTCAGTTAATAGGACACCAGCACCAGCAACACCAGTAGGATGAAACTGCCAGAACTCCATATCTTGCAAAGGTATGCCAGCGCGTGCAGCCATTCCCAATCCATCTCCAGTATTTATAAATGCATTTGTAGAAGCAGCAAATATTCTTCCAGCACCACCAGTTGCTAAAACTACTCTCTGCGCCTTTAATGCATAAACTTCACCTGTTTCCATCTCAAGTGCAGTAATACCTACCACTTTACCATCTGAAGACTTTAGCAAATCCAAACCCATCCACTCTATAAAAAATGTTGTTTTTGCTGCTACATTTCTTTGGTATAATGTGTGAAGCATTGCATGACCAGTTCTATCTGCTGCTGCACATGCTCTTTGCACAGGTTTTTCACCATAATTTGCTGTATGTCCACCAAAGGGTCTTTGATATATTGTTCCATCTGGATTTCTATCAAATGGCATACCCATATGCTCTAACTCATAAACAACTTTTGCTGCATTTTGACACATATACTCTATGGCGTCTTGATCTCCCAACCAATCAGATCCTTTAACAGTATCATAGAAGTGATAGTGCCAATTGTCTTCTGACATATTACCTAAAGAAGCACCTATACCACCTTGTGCTGCTACTGTATGAGACCTTGTTGGGAAAACCTTTGATATAACAGCAACACTCAAACCTGAAGTTGCAAGCTCAAGTGCTGCACGCAGACCTGAACCACCTGCTCCCACTATCAAAACATCAAAACTTCTTGTAGGTATACTTTTAAAACTCATATTTATCCTTATTTTTTATCTGGTATTCTCTCTGGAACAGGTTTAAATTCACCCATCTTACTCCAAATTGGCATTAATAAAAAGAATCCAAAATATATCAATGTACCTACTTGAGATATAATTGTACCAGCAGTTGAAGGCGGCAATATACCTAAATAACCAAGAACAAAGAAGTTAACCACAAATAAACCATAAATATACTTATGCCAATTAGGCTTGTATCTTATAGATTTAACAGGTGATTTATCTAACCATGGTAGTGCAAATAAAATCATGACTGAAGCACCCATAATAACAACACCCCAGAATTTTGCTTCAAACATAAGAAGTAAGGCTACAGAAACTATTGCAGCTACTCCAACCATTAGTCTTGCTTTATTATTTCTATCTTTTTTCAATATGAACAATGCGGCTGCAATACCAATGAGTGGGATGAATGCCCAATAAACAAGTTGCTCCGTTGTTGCTCTCAACATTGAATAGTAAGGTGTAAAATACCATACTGGTGCTATGTGACTTGGAGTAACCAACGGATCAGCAGGAATAAAATTGTTATATTCCAAGAAATAACCTCCGAATTCTGGTGCAAAGAATATTACTGCACTGAAGATCATCAAGAATACTGAAGCACCTAGTATGTCATGCACTGTATAATAAGGATGAAATGGAACACCATCCAAAGGAACACCATTCTCATCCTTATGTTTTTTAATATCTATACCATCTGGATTATTTGAACCCACTTCATGCAATGCAATTATGTGTGCTGCAACTAAACCTATGATAGCTAAAGGTACAGCTATAACATGTAAGCTGAAAAACCTATTTAATGTTGCATCTGATACAACATAGTCACCTCTAATTAATATGCCCAAGTCTGGACCAATGAAAGGTACTGCTGTAAACAGATTAACAATAACTTGGGCACCCCAATAGCTCATTTGTCCCCAAGGCAACAAGTATCCCATGAAAGCCTCAGCCATTAAAGCCAAGAAAATCATGCAACCGAAAATCCACACCAACTCTCTTGGTTTTTGATAGCTACCATATATTAAACCCCTGAACATATGTAAATATATGACAATAAAGAAAAAGCTGGCTCCAGTAGAGTGCATGTATCTTATAAGCCAACCCCAAGGAACATCTCTCATGATGTATTCAACTGAAGCAAATGCATTTTCAGCGTCAGGCTTATAATGCATTGTTAAAAATATGCCTGTGACAATTTGCATAACCAGTATCAACAAGGCAAGTGATCCAAAGAAATAAAAGAAATTGAAATTCTTTGGTGCATAATACTGTGCTAAATGTTCATTGTATAGTTTACTCAAAGGAAACCTAGCGTCTATCCACCCCAACAATTTTTTACCTGAACTATCTTGAACTACATCAGTTGAATCATTCATATGAACTCCAGTAATTTATAAAATAATTAAATCACAAAAACTATCGAAACTCAATAGTAACTTACTGAACTTTCAGGAAATAGTGAAAATTAGTATTGATAAATTGAAAAAAAATCTGTATAAATAGAAAATAAAAGGGGTAGCAAAATGAATAAAGATGAAAATTTAAACAATAACCATGATGAAGATATGGTGTCCAACATGCCAAAAGACTACCCACTACACATCATAATTCCTTTATTTGGTGCTTTTAATATATTTTTAATGGCATTTATTGCTGTTATGATGACCTGATATATTCATCTTCATTATTAAATTAGTTGACTTACCACTTAAATAAACTGATGGAGGAAGCAGTGAGATTCGAACTCACGGGGCCATTTCTGACCCTCTGACTTTCCAAGTCAGTGCAATAGACCACTCTGCCATGCTTCCATTAAACTAAATATAGATATTAAATTTGGCGGAAGCGGTGAGATTCGAACTCACGGAGCCATTTCTGACCCGCTGGTTTTCAAGACCAGTGCAATAGACCACTCTGCCACGCTTCCATTAAACTCAACATCAACTAAATTTGGCGGTGCGACTCGGACTCGAACCGAGAAGCCTTTTGCAAAGCCGACAGATTAGCAATCTGCTCCAATACCATTATGGGACCGCACCAAACTTTAAATTAAATAAATAAAATCAATATACTTAATTTAAAATTCAATAAAAAAAGCACTCTGTTTTGAGTGCTTTTTGAATCTTTTAGTAACTATGCTATTACGCGTAACCACTACCTTCATGAAAAAGCACATTCAAGCTCATACTAGATGAACTTGAAGACTTTGATGATGAAGAGTTGAAAAACTTGTTAAACATTTTTAAATTTCCTAATGATGTTATTATTGATCATATAAAAAAATTTGTCAATAGAATAAATGCAAAATATCAAAAATAAATAACATTATATATTTGACTAATTTCTTAAATTTATGTATTTTAATATCTCAATAAACAAAATAGTACTAAAATAGTCATAATTATTGCAATACTAAAAGTTTTTGATAAAATCATATTGATAAAAAAACAAATAACGGAGAAAAATAAATGTTTGTAACAAAAAGAGATGGCTCAAAACAAGAACTTGATTTAAACAAAATACATGCTGTACTTACATGGGCATGTGATGGTCAGAATGACGATGACTTACATCCAATTAAAGGGGTATCAATTTCACAAATTGAAATGCGTGCTCAACTTCACTTTTATGAAGGCATGCCAACAAAAGCAATTCATGAAATGCTTATTAAAGCTGCTTCAGAGCTTATATCTGAAGATTTTCCTAACTATGACCAGGTAGCAGCAAGGCTAGTTTGGTTTGCTGTAAGAAAAGAAGCATTCAGAAGCAACATGCCTATTGGTCTTTACGAGGTGGTGAAGAAAAATATTGAAGCTGGTGTCTATACAAAAGAAATTTTAGAGTTCTATACAAAAGAAGAACTTGATGAAATTGACACATTCATAGTTCACAAAAGAGATGATTTATTTAAATTTGCTGGTGCTGAACAAATGAGGAAAAAATATCTTGTTCAAAACAGAAAAACCAAAATTGTCTTTGAGTCATTCCAATTCCCATATATATTGGTAGCAGCACTTTTGTTTGCCAAGTATCCAAAAAACACAAGAATGAAATATATCAAGAAGTATTATGACTTGATATCACAGCACTATATTTCTCTTCCAACACCTATCATGGCTGGTTTGAGAACAAAAGTAAAACAATTTAGTAGTTGTACATTGATAGAATCAGGTGACTCTCTTGAGAGTATAAATGCTGCTGCTTCATCAATTGTTAAGTATGCTTCAAGAAAAGCAGGTATCGGTCTTAACATTGGTCAAATCAGAGCAGAAGGTCAAGTGGTAAGAAATGGTGACGCTGTAACTACTGGTGTTTTACCATTTGCCAAATATTTCAATGCAGCATTGAAGTCATGCTCTCAAGGTGCAGTAAGGGGTGCTTCAGCTACATTCAACTATCCTATATGGCACCTTGAATTTGAAAGACTCATTGAACTAAAGAATAACAAGGGTACAGAAGAAACCAGATTGAGAACCGTTGATTATGCAGTCCATATTAATAAACTTTTCTACGAGAGAAGAGTCAAAAAAGAAAATATCACATTCTTCAGCCCTGACCAAGTGCCTGATCTTTACACAGCATTTTATTCAAACAATTATGAGTATTTTGAATACTTGTATAAAAAATATGAAAAAGATCCAAAACTAAATAAAGCTACTTTACCAGCAGTTGCTGTATTCGATAAAATCTTGCAAGAAAGATTTGAGACTGGAAGAATCTACATTCTCAATGCAGATCATGTGAACACACATACTCCTTTCTTAGAGCCTATCAAAATGAGTAACTTGTGTATGGAAATTGCATTACCTACAACACCAGTTACAACAGTTGACGATACTGATTACAAAGAAGAAGATGGCTTGATTGCACTTTGCACACTTTCCGCTATTAACTGGGGTAAATTCACACCATTTGGTGAACTTGATTCAGAGTCATCAGCACCACATAGACAGGAAGAAAAAATCCGTGATGCATGTGAAATGGCAGTTCGTGGCTTAGACGCACTTCTTGACTATCAAGAATATCCTATTGAAGCAGCTAGAAGACATAGCATGAGATATAGACCACTTGGTATTGGTATCATTGGTTTTGCACACTGGTTAGCAAAAGGAAGATTGTATTGGGGTGAGGAAAATACACTAAAAGAAGTTGAAACAATGATGGAGAAAATGGCATACTACTTGACATCTGCTTCTATCAACCTAGCTGAAGAATTTGGTTCAATACCAGTTAAAACAAAGTATCATGATGGAATCTTCCCAATTGACACATCATACTTGAAAGCCAAAACTCAGATGGATTGGGATTCTTTGAAAAAGAAAGCAAAGAAATTTGGTATAAGAAACTCTACACTAATGGCTCTTATGCCATCAGAGACATCTTCTCAGCTTGCCAATGAGACCAATGGTATTGAACCACCAAGAGATATGGTATCTATCAAAGGCTCAAAAGAAGGTGTTCTACCACAAATTGTACCAGACTATTCAAAGCTGTCTGCATTCTACCAAACACTATGGCAAGTAGATGTGGTTGATTATTTGAATACAATGGCTGTATTACAAAAGTATATAGATCAGTCAATCAGTGTAAATACATCATATGATCCAGCCAAATATAAAGGTGAAATCAAAATGAGTAAATTACTCTCTGACTTATTCCTAGCACACAAGCTTGGTCTTAAAACACTTTACTACTCCAACACCAGAGATGGTAGCGGAGAACAAGAAGATGATTGTGAATCAGGAGCATGTAAGATTTAAATATAAAGTCATTAACATAAAAAAATCAAACCCATATCGGTTTGATTTTTTTTGTATATAGAATAAAATAAAGATATGGAAAATATCAAAGAACTTGCCCAATCATACTTAAACAGTAAAAACAATGTCTTTTCTGATGAAGAACTTGTGAAATACAGCACCAAAATTAAGAAGAAATTTCTTAACAGTATTGATATAATGAGCAATTCAGAAATAAGAAAAGTTGCAGATAAATATCCACAAGTTTTAGATACCAAAGAAGACGAAGTACACCCCCTGTTCTTTGCTGCTTTGACAAATGATTTATCAAAAAATAGAGTTATCTTCAACTTGCTTTTAGATAATGGCCTAAAATACATTCCACAACTCAATATTGAATTTAAAGGTGTAAAAAGAGATTCAACCATATGGGATTTCTGTGTACAAAAAGATTTAGATGTTTCATTTTGCCATTTTCTGATGTCCATTCAAAATCCAGAGATTTTAAATTTTAAAAAGTATGTTGGCTTATCTCTTATATCAGATTCACATAAAATTTTTTCATTTGTATCAAAAATGATAGATTCCAATAGTCTACAAGAGTATTTTTTAAACATATACTCTAAAGACTATGTAACTGCATATCTTGTCACAGATAAAATAATGAAGTACAGAGTGGGGAACTTTAACAACTACAAAATAGATTTGTCTTTTAAGAAAGATGATCAGAATTATCTTAAAGCAACTGCTGCTGCATTAGAAAAATCACCTCCAAGTTATGTACCAGAAAAGAAAAGACAAGATGACTATGAGTACAGTGAAATCTGTTATGAAAGATTAGAGTTGATTAAAAAGCTATTAAAACATTTAACTATCAATTGTAATCTTGACTGGCATGAAAAACATGATGACGGTATTACATCAAAGAAAAAGATTGATAACTTTTTTGAATACCATATAAAGTACAACTTATCACAAAAACACACAGATAAACTAGAAATTGAAGAGTTTTTCAAAGAAATTGATCTGCACATATTAGATATGAATACAACTCAAAAAGAAGATAAAACCAAGAAACTTAAAATTTAAATTTTAATTTTCTTTTTTATAGGAATTTCTTCAATCTTTTGATCTACAATTTTTTCTTGCTCTTTATTTACAAATTTTGTTCCAAAATTCTCAAGATATAATTTTTCCTTCATTTTACCATCAAGCTTGTTGAACTTAAAAACAGGATGATAGAAAAAATCATTCTTAGCGTCTTGCCAAAACACCAAAGTTCCACTCTGTGATTTGTGTCTCAAGTCTAATACACTTATCTCATCAGCAAAAAACTTATTCAAAGCAGCTATATAGTTTTTTTGAGGAAGTATATTATTCTTGAATTGATTCGTTTGTGAAAATCCATGTACAAAATCTTCTAACCCACCTGAGTGCTGCATTAACAATTCTTCCCTTGATAAATGATCTGCACAAAAGCAAGTTCTAAAAGCTTTTTTGATTTGTTCATTACTTACCTTGTTTCCATCTTGAATATATGCTCTAAACATACAAGGGTTATGGAGAAGACTCAACCAAATATCACTTTTAAAATTGTACTTATTTCTTATACTTGTTAACTTTTCATATGTTAATGGTAAATTGTCAGACTGAAAAATATCATTTGTATTATTCTTGGTTATAATACTTCCTTTTAATGAAGAAATGAATTTTGAATAAATATAATCTTTATCATGAATATTAATTTTATGTTTTTTTATTAAATCATACTGATTTGTGGCCTCAAATGCTATCAATAAATCTGTATATCTTCCATACTTTATGCTTCTCTTCTTATAAAACATATTGTATAGGTCAAGGGCAATATCAGTTAGAAGACTTATTTTTTCTTTATTATTAAGTTTTTCCTTATTTTTATCATAGCTTAACATTTTTTCTGCTACAAAATTCATGAAACCATCTAAAAAAGAATAGTCTTGTGCATAATAAGACTTATTAGGGAAAACCTGTAAGTGCTCTTTCCAAAGAGTATGAATATACTCAATATGCTCAGAATTTTTACTTTTTGTAAAGTAATTATGAAGGGTTCCGTTATCTTTGATATTTGACATAATCTTATTATTCTCTATATCAATTATAATGGAAAAATACTTCTTTATCAATCATCTTGATATTAGCAAACATTTTGCAGACATGGCTAACAACTTTGTCAAACTCACTATTTTGCATAATATTGTTAAAAATCATAAACAAAAAGAAGAAATATCTGGTTTTTATTGTATTAAAGATATTCTAAGAGAAAATTCTAATGATTTCTATACTATATCAGACTCTAAAGATCTTAAACCCTTTGAAGATGAATACTTAAGTAAAAAATCATACTTTTTAAAAAACTATATGATGAATCCTAAAATTGAGATATTAGAAGTTTTGTTAAACACAAATGATTTCTGGCTTGATGTTAATTGTTCATTCTTTGGTTTAAATTCTTTAAAAATTGACTATCCAGCAGGTCAAGATGATTATTCTTTCAATCTAATATTATCATTGATATCTACAAAAGGACCGATTAGACAACTTCTTGAACTTAAATATCATATTGATTTAGACAATCTTGTTTTTGCATGTAATCTTGAAAACAATTTTTATACCATACAAAATGGAAAAATATATTCTTGTCTATTAGATAAAAATTCAACATATATGATTAGAGAAGAGCTTTTACTTAGAAATCATGATATTATAGAAAAAGCAATAAATCATGAAACCTTAAATAAACTATTATCCAGTAATAAAATACAAAAAGAGTTGGTTAAAATTTGATTAAACAAATATTTTTATGTATTAAATATTAATGAAAAAAGATAAAAACAATGTATACTTTTACACAAATGGCAATCAACTATATGCCAGTGATTTTGATACAAAAAAAACATATGAAATTAAGAGTTTATACTCTATTTACTCTACATCTTTAGATTCATTTTTCATTGACTTAATTAGCAACCATGTCAATAATCCAGGTAAAACAATGCCCATAGTATGGTTTGAATCTTCCATTAAAAATCAAATCATTAACCGAATTAAAAATCATGTGACAAAACCTATTATCATCAATATAAAAGATGAGTCTAATAAATACATCAATACCAAAGCAGACTCAGATTTTGATACTAAATATAAAGCAGGCATTAACAACAACTCAATAATTTATATAACAAACAATATTCACTTGCGCAATGAAGAAGAAAAATTAAAAAAACATTATAAAAAAGAGTTCTTTGAATACTTGAAAAACATTTATATCAAAATGAAAGATCAAAAAAAGAGTATCTTCATCATATCAACAGATGATACTATTTTCAATCTTAAAGAATTAGCAGAAATCAACAAATTCTTGAAAAAAGCAAAAGAATATGGACATAATATCATTTGCACACATAAGATACAGAAAACTTCTCCACATATAGAAAATATATTTGAATCCATTGGAGACTATGAGTATAGTTTATTTTCTTATGTGGGGCATAGTGTTAGAGATACACTTTCAATTGAAAAAATGAAAGAAAACAACATTAAAAACATTCTAAAATCTTTTAAATTTTAACTTTTGCTTTTATATTCAATTCATCATGATTATCATCAGAAGATATTAACTTACCTGTCAATAATGCAGCCCTCATTTCAGTATAATGTGTTGTATTGGCTGACTTAAAGTTTTCATAAATTTTTTCTATTTTCAATATTTCATTTGTACTTATTTTCAATGATGAAACCAATTCAATCAAAACATCATGAATAGGTATATTAAACGCAAAACCACTATTGATTGAATTTTTATAAGACTTCATTGCAGAAACATTGAAAACTGCATCCATATTATCATATAAGGCTTTTTTTAATTTCTCCTTATCTTCTAAATTCATTTTTTTCACTGCAATAAATAAAAAATTTTCTTCATCATCTTTTTTTAAATATCTATAAGCTATTTTTCCATCAGCTATTTTACTCAAACCCAATACACTATTAATTAAAAATTCTGAGTCTGATATAAAAATATCAGGATGTTTTTCTACAGCAACTTTAATCAGATTTAACAAATCCTCTGAGCTTGAACCGATTGTATTAATAGTGTTTATATCCTTATGTGTTAATTTTTCCCAGTTATCTATCACAGATAACTTAAAAGGGAAATAACACCTTACAGAATACTCTGATTCATCATACTTCTTTCTTGCTTTTTTATAAAGCCTGTTAAAAATAGATTTAAAATCCTCTTTTGAAAAGGTTATATTTGTATTTTTTAATTCTTTAAAAAATGCTTTTTTATTTGTAATTAAATCTTTTTTATATGGCTCTGAATTGATGAAAAGTTCAAAAGCTGTGTCATTTTTTTGAGAAGAAAATTTATTTAAAAATACATATTTACCATTTAAAGCACAACGAGAATGAAATGTTCCAAGTAAAGAGTCTTTAAATTTAATTTCTGTATTTACATCCACATCTTTTGAATTTAATCCTGTTTTATCAAAAAAAGAATTAATATCTCTTACACTTCTAGAATACAAAAAAGGCAATACACATCTTGCATTAATTTGCTTATAGTTTGTAAATTTTCCAGATTTATTAACCCATTTATCCAAATTATCAAGAAAGAAGTCAACTTTCTCATCGAATGAGTCTTTGTCTGATGCATCCATCTTTATGCCTTGCATTAACTGATTCGTGAGCACATTTGCTGGTAGAAAGACCTCATATCCATTTAGATTGAGCATTCTCCAAGGATCTACATTATTTTGCTTACATATCTTATCTAAAATCTTTAAGTTATTTATTTCAGCATAAACTCTATCCTGTAAAGACTCTTCTTTTTTTACAATATCAATAATAAATTGATTTATTATCATATTTTTTCCAACCAATTTTACGAATAAATCTTCTGCTTCTTTTGTATAATCAATATAAGAATACATTTGATTAAATACAACTTCCATTTTTTTTCTGAAAAACTTTGTATTTAAGGTTGAGAATGTTAAGGGTATATTATTGATTAAAATAGGACAATCAAGAATATCTCTTATAGAACATTTTTCATCTCCCATAAAACTAGAATCAAACTTCTCACTTGATGTTTGACTTGCTATATATTGCTGGATTTTTTCTTTTAAAAGACTCATTTGATAAAGGTTAAAATTTGTATAAAATATAATATAATTATACAGATTAAAATATGACAAGCAACAATCCTCCAGTTTACGATCAAACACAAAAATCATTGTGGTACGATTTTCTCTTCAACTTATCTTACAATCAAAATAATAGAAGTTTTTTTAACTTAATAAAATTTTTTGGTGAAAATACAGAAGATAATATTAATGTTAATTTCACCAGGAAAAATAGTAATAAGACTACAATGCTTACCAGTTTTGCAGAAATTTATAATATTCTTTCAACTTCTTCCAACGCAACGAATGAACAAGAACGTGATCTTTGGAATTATCTAATTAACAAGGGGCTTGATTTCAATAAGAGTTCTATTGAAATATCTGAAAGGCAAGAAGTCAATGCAGAGTACCAGTTTCTAAATATCATACAAACACAAGAAGTCGGACCTAAAGATATTCATCCCTTATTTGACAATACAAGAGAAAAAAACATGTTTTTACTTCAAAGACATACTGATATTTATGGTATTGAAGAAACAAAAAAACAATTATTAAAATATTCAACAATGCATCAATGTGTTAGAGAAAATAGGATAGAATTTATTTCATTCATTCTAAAAAATTATAATCTTGATATAAATTCTGTAAATGAGTTTGGAGAAACCCCTCTTATGTTGGTTAATAAGCCTGATATGCTTGAAATTATACTAGCACAAAAACCTAATGCACTTTTAAAAGACTCCTACAACTCTGATGCAATTAAAAGATTCACATCCAATATCAGAGCAGGGCATAATGAATTTATGGATATGGCTATTACATTAGAAAAATACATTATTGCAAATCCTCAGTTCAATCAGGAATCTCAAGAAGACCAAATAAAAAGAAAAGAAGCCACTTTACTTAATTTTGTAGAGACAGATAAAACAAAGAAAGACATTGAAGACTATATTAAAAAAGTTAAACTAAAAAAGACAAGCCATATTGTTAACTCTGATGGACTCAATCTTGCCTATATAACACTTTCAAAACAAAGCTGGTCAAAATTTTTCCTATTTTATGATCAAGAGAATAGTCAATTTAAAAGTCCTAAAACAGGCACCTCCTATCTTGAGTTGATGTTATTTCAACATATACGCTCAAAACTTGAGCCAGCTACAAATATCTTACATGTTCTTATAAAAGACTATAAAGGTGATGTTGCTGAATTGATAGAAAACTTTACACAACAACAAATCAACAAAAGTATACCCTTTAGTATTCCTCAGTGGATAAATGCAGAAAAATCATTTTCAAGATTCTTAACTGCCAAAACAGATACTAACATAAATTTTAAAAGTTTATCAAACAATAATATTTATTCAGTTGATGACTATGAAAAGCAAAAAGAAGCAGTTCTTCATAATTTCAAAACTCTTACAGATATTATATTGATACTAAAGCCAGAACAAAAACTCACCTTTGAGTTCAATGAATTTATCAATTGGGGAACAAATAAAGAAGATGAGTTTCGTTTAGATGTATGTGGCTTTATGAATTATCAACTTGTAAAAGAATATACATTTATAAACAGAGATAAGTTTTCAGAAAAACATATGCAAAATATAGAAAAAACTGATGAGAAAATCATTGAAACTATTATAAAGCAGTTGCAAATTCACGAAAAAGAAAAAGATTTTCAAAACTATATGTTAAGAAATAGAAATGAAGATCTCTATAAAATGATGGGATATTATCTAGAAGATGAAAATCTAATTAATAATATTACAGATTCACACTTAGAAGATATTAAAAAAGGCGATAATTATTTGGCCAATAGAATCCAATATCATCGCCTTCAAAACAAAATAGCCACCAATGAGAATAAATCAAATAAATTCAAGATTTAATTATTAGGGCTATTAGTAATAACCTTGCAGTTTTTAGCAGCAAAATGAAATGCAGAGTCTCTTTCTTCATTTTTGACACCAGACTTAAATGACTTGGTAAGCAATGTGTAGAAAAGTGTCTCATCTTTATCGATCATTTTTTTCTCATGAAGTAAATCACAAGCAGCAATCACATTTTTGTAATAAGAATCAATTGTTTTCTTCATTTCAACTTCATCTTGAAGTTGATAATGAAATCTTTGGCTAACCCATTTCTTTGATACATAGCCATCAATAAATTCTTTAATCTCAACCTTCAACTCTTCTGTAGGCTTAGTAAAGTCCAAATCTTTAATCATTGAAAGCATTTCAGATGTTCTGTGGTTGCCCATCATCTCACCCTCGCTTCTCCAGTCAACAATAGCTTGGAACTCTTCATCAGTCCAGCCATCTTTACGCATGAAAACATAGGCAAATGCGTCTGCATAAAGCTCATGAACAAGACCATAGAGATAGGGTACTTCACGTTGATATACAAGGCTTTCTGTCAGAATAATTTCATTAACCAAATTTTTCTTGAAAAACAGACCACTGAAATACAAATCACAGTGAGCAGATTCATGATAAATCAAAAAATCTTGAAAAACTTTCTTTTGCATAAAGTCAAAAACTTTTTCTGGATTCTTAACTCTGACAATGGCACATTTATCTTCAGAGTATGAAAAATTAACATAAGCTGGAGTGCGCTGAAGTCTTTCATCTTCATCTACATTTTTATATTCAACTTCAATATTGCCTTTTGACAAATATCTGTAGGGAATTTCTTGTGCAAAAGCAAAAGAAGAAAAGCTAAAAAGAATTGTGAGAAAATACATCTTTATTTGTTTCATAAAATCACCTATAATATTGTTGAACAGGTGTTAATTATAACATATCAAATTAAATTAAGGTTAAAAAATGGAAAATATTCAACAAAATAATCAGGAAGAACTTGAACTTTTGGCTAAAAACAACACTATTTTACAGGTGGTTGCTGGTTCACATGCATATGGTACAAATATACCAGGAAGTGACTGGGATGAAAGAGGTATTTTTGTTGATAATATAGAGAGAATTTGTCTTCCATTCAAAAAGATTGAGCAAGTCCAACTCACAGAGGATGATATAGTTATATATGAACTATCCAAATATATGCCATTGTTGCTTGAACAAAACCCTAATGTCATTGAATTACTATGGACAGATCCGAAGGATATAACAAAGAAAACTGAACTAGGTGACTTACTTATAGAAAATAGAAAAAACTTCTTATCAATTGCTGTTAAAGACAGTTATGTAGGTTATGCAACCTCACAGTTGACAAGAATAAAAGGTCACAATAAATGGATTAATAATCCACAAAATGAAGAAGCGCCTCAAGCCAAAGAATTTATGTCAGTTATATGGAATAGTACTGACAATAAAGAATACAACAAAAAAGTGCCAACAGATGGTTTTTTTGCTATTAATTTAGGTAATAATCAATTTGCACTCTTTAAAAATAAAGATAAAACTTATTTTAAACATGATTCTTGGTTTGATAACAAAGGAAATCCAATTCCTGTTGATAAAACAAAGGAACATGAAATTAAGAAGTCTGGTTTACAGCCAGATATGTTCGTAAAATTCAATAAAGCACAATATGAAACATCACATGATAATTGGAAGAATTATTGGAAATGGAAAAACAATAGAAATCAAGCAAGATCTGTCTTGGAGGAAAAATTTGGGTATGATGTAAAACACGCTATGCACTTAATCAGACTACTTAGAAGTGGTGTAGATATACTTGAGCACGGCATAGTTCCTGTTAAAAGACCTGATGCAGAATATCTATTGAAAATAAGGAATGGCGAGTTCACTTACGAAGAAATTGTCAAAGAAAGTGAACGACTAACACAAAAAGTACAAGATATATCTTTAAAAAGTAGCTTGCCTGAAAAAGCAGACATAAATCTTGCAAAGCAAATTATGTTGGAGATTTACTCTAGACACTGGAATATGTCTGTTAAAAACACAAATAGTTTTATAAAAAACAAGATGTAATTTATTTATTCTCTTGCATTTCCAACATGTTGATTAAGAATCTTCTTAATTGACTAGTTTGTATTTGTATTTTATTCACGTTCTTTAACCACTCTTTGTAGTGTATATTGTTTCCTGCCTTGTTAAGAGATTGAAACTTCTTTTCATCTAGGAAAGAAAACTCATTGACTTGAATATTCAAGTCCTCAGGGATAACAAACTTCAAAGTACCATCAAAAACAACTTTCTCCAGATTCATTATTTTTGTTAAAATGAAAAAATCATCATGATTAGGTAGACTGTAAAAATTGGGTCTTGTGACAGATAATAATATATTAAACCAAGTCAATAACTGCTTCTCTAAGTTTTCAAGATTAACCTTATGTTGAATTAAATATGATTGAATCAACTTCTTTACATCAGCTATTGAAAATACACCAATTGATATTGCAGCATTCATTTGATTGATAACAGATTCTAGAGTTCTTAAATTATCATTCAAAGGTATATTCCAATCATGTGATTCTATCTGAGACTTTAAAAACCTAATCGCGTCATTATTTATTCTTGATGTATTGACTTCCTTAAAGTGTAGTGTGCTTGATTGCTTCATATAACCCACAGGGCTTGATATCAGTCTAGTCTTACCAATATAGCCATTCACATCTTGGTGGAAGTGACCATGAATCCATATGTCTGGTGAGTGATTTGCCTCAAAGAACTGATAAGCACTATTGACATAGAACCCCATCATCAAGACATCTTCAGAGCCTTTGACCTCTCCTTTTACATATTGGTTGTATAAATTTTCATCATTTAAATTTTTAGATTTCAATATGTTGACATCCATCTTGAATTTGTCCATCCATAAGTCAGGTACGGGTAGATGATGACTTACGACAATTTTTCTGCCTTCAAATGGCTTTTTTAGTTCAGCTTCTATAAAGTTTACAGACTTTTCATTCTCTCTTAATTGCAATAATGGATTGTATCTTTTCTCTTGAATTAAAGAATCTATTTGCTTTCTTGATACATTATTTTTTTCCAAAAGATTTGTCATTGCAACAACATCTTTTTCATTTTCATAAAAACTTTTTGCAGTTATTCTTCTAAAATCTGCCATGGATAAAAAGTTTTTGATAATTTGATTTTTAGGAAACCATCTCCAAGATTCCCCTAAATCTGTCCACATGGTTGACCCTATGAACTTAACTCCATTAATAACAATACTCTGGTTATGTAAAAATCTTACATGAGAAAACTCTTTTTTTGTAACTTCGTTTTTTAAATTATCTATGACTTCAAAATAGTCACCACCCCAAAATTCATGATTTCCGCATATATAAACAATATCACAATCAAATTGAGATATCCATTTCAATCCATTGAGACCCTCAGCAATATCACCAGCACAAACTAAAATAGGGTTTAATGACTTTGATTTAACATCTGCTATTTTATCTTTTAATGTCTTTGCAAACTCCAAGTGCATCTCTGGCGGTCTTCCTTCCAGATGAACATCATCAATAATTAAAATTATATTTTTATCCATATTTATTTTTATTTTGTCACGATTTTATCATATTTATAATATTAAGTCGTAAAGTCAATTGATTTTCATCATTTCGTTTATATAACTTTTAAATCCGTATTCAATTATTAAGTTTGAATCTTTGACTAAATAATTATTTTCTATGATCTTTTCAATAGACCAGTGTGAAGCATGTTTTGTTTTTGTCAAATCTCTTTGCCAATCTTCTAGTCTTATTTCATAAATTTTCAGATACAGTTCTTTATCAGCAATCCAATTGAGGGCTAAAACATCAGCAGCGATTTCGTGGTAAACAATCAAGGGATGATATGTATTTTGCGGTAAAGTGTTGCTCATGAGTTGAACTGTTTTTTCATCTATATATTTTTGATATATATTATTTTCAACTGATTGAATCTTCCAATTAAAGTCTGGTGACAAGAAAACATCTTTTCCTACATAGCAGTGAGCTATTTCATGCACTACTGAGAAAAACAAATAATCTTCATCTTTAAAATCGTCATTATTGATGAGCAAATCAATTTTACATGCACTAGCGTCTGCATTACTAAACCCCATCTCTCTTACATTCTCAGATTGTTGCCTAATATCAAATTTAATGCTTTTTATCCTGTTGCCCCAATGTCTATTAGTTTGCTTAATCGCTTTTTTTATAATTGCTTCTATCTCTATTGCATTAGATTGTAGAGAATTGTTCAATTCATAATTTTGATATTCTTTTGCAAAAACATCATTATTTAATAATAACAATAAAACGAGAACAGACTTATAGATTGCATGCATTACTTTTTATCTTTCTTAAAACCCTCATTGATGTCTTGTTTTACTTGAATAGCAAAATGTGGAGCAAGCTTAGGATAAATCTTCATGCCAGAGAGTCTTTCTACTTCTTGAATAGGAACAATAAAATCATTCAAAGTGCATGCACGCCTAACACCAGCACTTTGACAATAGTGAGTATTATTAGGATCAAATATTTTGATGGTATTTGCAGTAATTACTTCCTTATTGGGTATAATGTATGATATTGAACCATAATTTTGTGGGTCAGTTATTATTTTAAAAAAGTGTGTTGGCACAGCGACTTGAGAAGCACCTATTAATGCTGCCTTTTGCCCACCCAAAAACAATGGACCTGTAACAACATAAATTTGTTTCTTCTCTATTGCCCACAGCTTAGTCAGTGTCTCCAATTGTAGCCAGATATTATTCTTTAAGTTTGGTCCTATCATTGGGACTATGTTTGACATGGTAAAACTCTCATCCATTGCAATTTTAAGTTTTGCTTCTCTCTCTTCTTCTGATAAATTGTTAACTGTAACAAACATATTGTCTTTAGCTGCCATATGACCTAAATCATATCCAGAGTTTATATAGTCTTCCGGTTTGCTTGACATCTTGGAAGGCAATAAATCAGAAATCATGTAGGAGTCAGAATATTTTCCAATTGCCATGTTTTTGACATTGAATGTGTCTAATATTTCCATCGTCCAAAGGGGAACCTTTGTAATTGGATCATAACCAGAAGCATATGTTAAATTACAAAAGTAAAGTATTCTTTTTTGAACTTCTTTGTCATTTATCTCAGGCTCACCCCAAGGATAATGAACTGGACACATATTTGCTTTGGTTAATTTACTTAAATCTTTGCCTTCGGAATCATCTACTGCCCTTCCACCTGGCTTGGATAAGAAGATATCCTTGAAAAAGGCGGTAATACTAAAAGCATGAGCAGGAGTATAAGCCATGAAAAGACTCAAGAAGAGAATTACAATATTTTTAGATTTACTTGCCATTTTTGATTTTCCATGTATTTTGTAAATAGTAAAAGAAAAAAAGAGAATCTTCAAGTATGTTGGACATTAAACAATTAAAAATAGTGTTACCTATAGTAAGTCACCATAGTGTATTCATTTATTTGAAAAAAAGAGAACAATATATCTCTTTTGTAGAAAGCAATCTTAAAAACCTTAAACTGATGGGTTATTATGTCATGATGCCTTCTGTTTATGAAATACACCAAGAAAAACAAGATATCATATATAAATTTAGCTCTTTATTGAAAGATTTTGTTGAAAATTCAGATTATAAAACAATTATTACTTGTGATATAGTTCTCGACGCACTCATAAAAGAAGACAAAAGAGAAAGCTTTTTTAAGTTTCTCATGAAGAAAAACAAAAAAATCATTCTTTTCTCAAGTTCTGAATCTCCCTATCATAACTATGTATCACTTAACTCTCCAGAATATATATACCATGTTATAGAGCAAGAACAGTGGGAGAGTAGCTTAGATTTGTTCAATAGATTCAGAATTATTAAAGAGCATACTGTTAATTCCTATAACCCTTTTAAAAACCCCTTGAAAGATATACATTAATCTATCCAGATGTTTTTTTCGTTACCAGAATGTCTCTTGTCTATTTCAAAAAAACTATCTTTATGTTCACTTATAAAAATAGACAATGAACTTATTATAGATGTGAGATCAATCGCAGATAACATATAAACATTTGTATTTCTAACTAAAAACTCAACAATAACTTCTAATAAATTATCATATGAGGTAATTTGTGGTTTTTTGGCATATATTGAAACAAGAGTTTTTTTCCACTCTACATCAGATTCTTCAGTCTCTATTTTTTTTATATAAAATGTATTCATTCCACTTAATCTTTGAATTTGCCAAAGATGAGAATCTATTATTATAGTTAGAGTTAAAATATTATCTGTTGGAAAAAAAACCAAGGCATTTTGCTCTTCTTTAAGTTGATCTATTATCTTACATACATCTATGTAAGAGTTATCAATTGATGTCAGACCAAATAATTTTTTAAACATAAAATATCATATATCTATATAAAAAATATTGCAAGACACAAACCTCTATAAAAATTTAGTAAATATTGACATTTTTCAAAATAATACTATTATAGTCTTATAAAGGGAGTAGCCTTAAAACTGTTACCGTCAACACAGATAAGATCTCGGGAAACAGACAACTAAAAATTGTGGCAAGACTTTAAAAAAACTTTTTAAAGGAGCTTAACATGACTATTCACAGACACCCAATTCATTAAGAATTGAAAAATATATTCTTATCCAAACTGTGCAAATGCACAAAAAATCAACCCTTTATTTTTAGAAAGAAAGAAAGAAATGAAAAGAATTATTTTATTTGTTTTAACAAACTTGGCAGTCATGGTGACATTAGGTATAGTCGCTCATGTGCTCGGACTTAACAGGTTCATTACAGCACAGGGACTTAATCTAAATACCCTTTTGATGTTCTCATTGCTTATTGGTTTTGGTGGTGCATTTTTCTCACTTGCAATATCAAAAATGGTAGCAAAATGGAGTATGGGACTCAAGCTTATTAATGGAACAGAAAATGAGCAGTCTGCATGGATATACAATGTTGTTCAGCGTCAAGCAAATACCATGAATATCAAAATGCCTGAAGTTGCCATATACGACTCACCAGAGATGAATGCATTTGCAACAGGTCCATCAAAAAACAACTCACTTGTTGCTGTATCAACAGGTCTTCTCAATAATATGAGAAGAGATGAAGTTGAAGCTGTTTTAGGCCATGAAGTTGCACATATTGCAAACGGAGATATGGTAACTATGACACTATTGCAAGGTGTTTTAAATACATTCGTTGTGTTTATTTCAAGAGTCATAGGTTATGCAGCAGATCAGTTCTTCAAATCAGAAGACGATGAGAGCACAAGCCCTGGTATAGCATATTATGTAACAAGTATTGTTCTTGATATCTTATTCGGTATACTAGCTTCTATTATCGTTGCTACATACTCAAGAAGAAGAGAGTATATTGCTGACCAAGGTGGTGCTCAGTTGACTACCAAACAAGCTATGATTAATGCCTTGGCAAGACTTGGAAGCCAAAATCCAGAGCAAATGCCAGCTACCGTAAAATCAATGGGTATATCAGGTAAAACAACTGGATTGTTGAGCCTGTTTGCAACACACCCACCTATTGAAGATAGAATTAAAAGATTACAAAGCTAATTCTTCATTATATAAAATACAGCCTTTTTAGGCTGTATTTTTTTGTTTTTAATATATAATAATATCTACAATAGCACTATAAATATGATCAGTAAATTATTCAAGAATAAAAAAGAAATAAAATATTCATCGTTTGAAATAAATGAAGATTATTTAATCAATAATAAGATAGATTCCAACAGTGTATTCAATTTCCTCATTCAAGACATCAATAAATCAATTAATAAAATATATAAAACTAAACCATATAAAATTGAATACAAAGCAACAAAAAGTATTATTGTGGAAATCAAAGATCTGGATAAGATCACAGAAAAAACAAAAATGAAAAATATTTTTTTATCATCTGATAATCTTCAAATAAAATTACTTGAAGATTGTATTGATAGTATATTTGGCAATAAAAATGGTATGTTAAAACCTTCTTTATGCGATTATGAAGAAAAAATTCAGGAATTTATTGAAGGATGGTTATATCAACAAGAAAAGATGATAAAAATGGGAAATGCTATTTCAAAAAAAAGCATTATTAAAAAACCTCATAAAATTTAATCAATAACCTAAATTTTTATAATTTTCCCAATTTTTGGCTTGATTATTATCTAATCTGTATATTTCAAAATTATCACTTTTTTGCACATTGATTTTATTGTTTTCTATAAATATATATGCATCAAGATAATAATAAACCTGACTTTTTAGCGCAAGACTCTTAACATTGACTACATTTTTTGACAGATAATAATAATCCACCTCTATGAGCTTGAGCTTCTTTAATGAGGTGGCATTATCTTTTAACTTCAAAAGTATGAAACTTTTGATTTTCTTTCTTAATCTCCAATTCTTTATTTCACTGAAATACTTAATCATTATTCATATGATCTTGAAAACTCTCAAAACTGGATGATCCACCTGTACTTGCTTCGCTACTAGCCATTTTCAGTCTTTGGCACTCATCGTGCAATATTCTCATTACTCTAAAATGCATGTGTTTAATACCCAAGATGAATCTTTCTTGATTCTTATAGCTCTCATAAAGATGAGGAACATCAAATTCCCAATCATAAAACACACAACCATGAGCCACATCTACTCTTGGGTCGTTCTTAGAACCCCATATGTAGAAAACCTCATTGTGATGATCTGAGGCAAAAGCACCATGTAACTCATCATCATATATTGCAACACCTACTCTTAAAGTGTCACCCAATTGCCATAATGTGTAATAAAGATTAAATTCTTTATCAAAAAACTTACCCTTGATGGATATAGCTACATCACCATTTTCTGGAGCAGTAACACTGCCTTCCATATTTGGTTTTACATAGTACTGAGATTGCTGAAGAATATCATCAATCCTTGATGGTGGTCTATTCATGTTCTCCATGATAGCATCAAAAAACTTGGCTCTCTTTGCAACTAATTCTTCTTTTGTCATATTATCTCCATTTTTCTTTTAATTTAACCTTGACGCATTAAATGTCAAGTCTTATCTTAAATTTATGTGGGAAAAAATATTAAGCAAAATCACAGACAACAATCTTGAAAAAGAAGTTGAAATTAAAAGCTATTGTGAAAAATTTTCCCAAATTTTTGATCTAAAAATAGAAAATCTCAATAATTTCAAAAAAACAATAGATACATACAATAGCAACATTTTTCCAGAAGAAGACTTTCTATTCAATTCTTTCAATGATGGTGATGTTGTTAGTATAATATCTACAATATATTATTTTAAAGAACTTGAATTGAATTTTGTCACAGTTGATAATAAAACTCCAGAACATTACCTAGATATAAGTAACTTATCTCTATTCAATGCTATAAACTTTGATTCAGCCAACCTCTTATCAAAAGACGAATACCAAAGAACATTATCTTTTCTGTTTTTGTTTTTCATACCGAGACAACCAGTTAAGACACTACTCAATGAATTCAAACAAAATACACCCTTAATATCAAACTCTAGAGTAACAAACCATCATTTTAATATGTTACTTTATCTAATGCAAACATATGAAATACAAGAATATAATCTACTTAAAAATTCAAATAAAAACATTAATCATATGTTAATTGAAAGTTTTCTAAAAAATAACAATAGTATATTTTTCTATGATTTAAATGTAGACTGGAAAAATGTATTACCAAAACAAAAAATGTTTCAGTTGTTTGATTTAAACATGAGTTTATACAATTTTGACATTTTAATGGATAATAGCATAAAGAATATGTTCCAAGGAATCGAAAAAGAACTGGTTTACTGTGAAAGAGAATACGCTGCCAGTAATCTGGATAAAAAACTTACAATTAAATCGCAGTCAGATACAAAAACCGTATTAAAAATTTAAATTAACCAATTTTTCAATTTTAACCTGATTAGAGGATATTTTAAATATATTATTATTCTCAACATAAATAATATTTGTGACAGGGCATTTCTCAGATATAAGTAAAGCTGAATTCAAATTATCTTCGAAAAAGTGTGTAAATCCTGATTTTAGAATATATTCAACCTTTGATTTTGTAAGCTCATTATATCTTCCTTTTAGATCATCAAGACTTAAATTTTCTTTAAAGTTCATAGAAGACAATCCAGAAGTTGTATTTATTCTGGCTTCAAAATTCTCAAGATCAAAAACCTCAATCCACTCACCCTTAATCTTCTTACCATATATGTACTCAAGTTTTTCTTTAGCTTTTAATGAGGAAAACCCTATGTAGTAAGCAAGTTCATCAGACGCTTTTATATTTTCTCTCTCAAGCCTGTCTAAGTGTGCTTTTGGTGTGAATGCTCTCCACTCCCAAGGGGGCTGGAAAAACTTATCACTGACAAATCCTGATATATCTGGTTTTACCTTGCTTTTTCTATCAACTAAAGTGCAGTAAGTTACAACTCTTGCCTTAGGATAATGTTCTTTGAAGAACTTCTTTATATTATCAATTGTTTCACCTGTTCCACAAATTGAGTCTACAAATAATACATTTAATTCATGGTTTTTTAGTAAGTTCTCGTGCTCTTTATTAGCAAGTAATTCATACTTGGAAAAATCAGACATTCTAGGTGCATATGCAGTTACCATTGGTAAATCCATATGACTAGCAACAATAGAACCAGGCACTGTTCCGTTTCTCAATTTGGAGACAATCAAATCAAATTTAAACTGATTTTCAGATTGAAATGATTCAATGTTTTCAATATGGTTTATGACCATATCTGAAAATGCCTGATAACTTATTTGCAAAGCACTTGTTGGTAACATATTATAGCTTATTCCCAAAAATATCGTTTGTCTGCATTGAAACTCTGTAGAATGTTGTTCTCTTTGGTAACTCTTTCAAGTTTTCTGCTCCCACATATGTACAAGCAGATCTTACACCACCTAAGATATCCAATATTGTTCTCTCAACAGATCCTTTGAACTCTATTTCTACAACTTTACCTTCAGAAGCTCTATACTCTGCAACACCACCAGCATACTTCTTCATAGCTTCAGTAGAAGACATACCATAGAATTTTAAAAATTTCTTGCCATCTTTCATAAATGGCTCCATTTCGGATTCTTCATGACCCGCCAACATACCACCCAACATGATGAAGTCTGCTCCACCACAAAAACCCTTAGCCACATCTGCTGGAACTGTACAACCACCGTCCCCACAGATATGTCCCTTCAAACCATGCGCAGCGTCAGCAGTTTCCATGATGGCTGAGAGTTGAGGTCTTCCAACACCTGCCATTTTTCTTGTAGTGCAAGCTGAACCTGGACCAATACCGACTTTTAATATATCAACACCATTAAAAATCAGTTCTTCTACGATATTTCCTGTCACCACATTGCCTGACATTAAAATGAGTTCAGGATACTTTTTTCTGAAATTTGCACAGAAATCTACAAATGATTGCATATAACCATTAGCAACATCAACACAAACCATTTTAATCCCTGATTTGTTTTTCTCACTCCAAGGACCTACTGCTTCATATACTTTATTGAACTTTTCTAAATCCTTTTCAACGATTCCCATAGAGTAAAAACTATGTTGAATGGCATGCTGGTTATTTTCAATCAATTCTAAATCTGATTTGTCAGTTTTCTTTGAAAAGAAATCTATCAAAGACTCTACTGAGTAATGCTTGTGCAATGCTGTCATACACTGGTGTTTTGCAAGTGCTTTTGCCATTGTCATTGTGCCTACTGTATCCATATTAGCAGCTATAATAGGAACACCAGACCATTGAAATTTAGCATGCTTGAATTTGTAATTTTTAACCAATGAAACCTGAGATCTGGAAGCCAAAGAAGAACGTTTAGGTTCAATCAAAACATCTTTAAAATCCAGTTGTAATTCTTTAATTTGCATAGATAAATTCCTCAAAATATAATTCAAGTTATAATTTTATTTTTATAATGTCAATAATTTGCTTTAATTGACTTTGAGAACTCTGTAAGAGTCTGAAGGTGACTGAAAATATCGCTATCCTCATCTTCTGGTGATACAAGAACACCAAGTTGATAAATTTCTAGCCAAGATAAATGTATATTTTGTTCCTCTTTGAACTTATAGACTCTGGCTATCTCTTGTTTATATTTATTTTGAAATGACTTTATATCAAATCCCTCATCAAGATTGATAAATTGACTTATTTTTCTGACAGATACTTCAGCTTTATCTTTAAAGTCTGGTGATAAAACCATCAATAATCGTTTATCTTCTATAAAATCCCCACTGATGAAGTGTTCTTTAATAACACCCACACCAACAGTTTTAATACCAAATAAACCATCAACAATATATAAATAATCTCTTTTCATGTCAAATTAATAACATAGAAAAGAGATTTTGTAAATAGTCAGTTTAGTTAAAATTCAATTTGTTTTTATTATTGGCATTCAATTCTTTAACTTCTCTTGGGAATGCTCTCTCAGCAAAGCTCTTGTCGTTTGCCATAATATGATTTATAACAGCCAAATTAGGCTTGGTTTCAAGTTCTTTTAAATCCTTTGCAACATAATCATCAGGAAAATCTTTCATATCAAGTTGAACTTGTTTATAAAGCTGTGGCATTTTTTCCTTTATCAGAATCAGAGAAGCAGCAAATTTATCCTTCTCCACTTGAAATGTTGAAGTTTTTTCACCATATGGAGCTTCAAATGTTCCCATTTGTGATATATTCCATAAGTTCATTTTCATTTTTTCAGCACACACTTGAATAAATGATGTCTTGTTAATCTCTTGAAAATTCAAATCAGAATCTTTATTTAAAAGTGTTGGCAAAAGTTTTTCAGAAAATGCATTAAGACCTTTATCACTGACAGTTTCAGTCCCCTTAGCCTTGTTTTCTTGTGCTTTAATTAAATCATTGATGTCAATTGCACCAGTAATGCTTTCAGTTTTGTACTTGTCCATCATAAGACTTAAGTTGACTCTCTCACTCAGTAAGTCTTCAATTGATTTTCTATGATCTGCTCTTGTAACAGCAAAAGAAGGGAAAGAAATGTCCATATCTATCAATTTTCCTGATTCAAATCCAGATTTTGCAAAGTTTTCAACGGCTTTAAGGTTATTCATGATGTTTTCTCCATGATAATATTTTATATATTTATAATGCAAAATCAAATTTTAATGATACAATAAGATTATTAACAAATAAAATTATGGAAACCATAGAAGATAAAATCAAAAATTTTTTATATATTTTCCCTTACAAGGTAATGTATGAAAAACATAAATCAGATAGTAAAGAAGTTTTTTTCTGTGTCATAGAGAAAAATGATATTAAAGATACTGATATTCATGACTTTCTAAGTCTTTATGAAGAAACTTATCCTATAAAAAACATATTGTCTGCTGCAACTGCAAAATTTATAGATCATCACAAAAAAACCGATTATTTTATATGGGTTGACTCAGTTGACCATAAATCAAATTTCTTTCTTCAAAAGAAAGAACACATCATGGAAAATGCTAATAACATCATATGTATAAGAGTTCTTGGTGAACCAAGTGATAAAATTGAACATCTTGAGCATGTAACACAAAAAAATTTAAAAAAACTGAAAATTTTATCTAATTCAATCTTCCAAGTAATAAAAGAAGATGCTGAAGAAAAAATAGAGAGCTTAAAACCTAAAATTAAAGAAAACGTGAATAAGATAAAAAAGAAAATTATAAAATAATTAACTCCCCTTATAATCTTCTTTAGGCATATCTATTTTTATATAGAAAAAATCCTGCTCAACTTTTTTATTGATTGATACATCATAATTAAACAATAAATTGAGCCTTTCTTCCAGATTTTTAAGACTAATATTGTTATTATTTTCTTTATCCAAATGATTATCATCATTTTTTGGATTTTTTATTTCTATAGTAACTCTATTGATCATGTTTTTTTGAATATTTATCTCTATCTTACCACCTTGCTCCAAGTTTTGTATTCCATGTATTATACTATTCTCAATAAGTGGCTGTATGGATAACTTAGGTATGGTAGAATTTAAAATAGAATCATCTATATTCCACAAGACTTCTAATCGTGCGCCAAGTCTCATTTGTTCAATCTCAAGATATTTTTCACATAAAGAAACTTCATCTTTTATTGAATAAAAATTATTTTCATTATTGTCTTTCAGGCTTGCTCTTAATAAATCAGATAAATTGATAATCATTTTTTTTGCTAAATCTGGATCTTTCTTAATCAATGAAAGTATTGAATTCAATGTATTAAATAAAAAATGAGGTCTCATTTTTGACTGTAAAAAACTCAATTTTGCAGCTATGTTAGAGGGATGAAGATTTTTCTCTCTCCAATCAAAATAAATTAAAAAGAAAAAAAGTATTCCACAGGATATTGCCAACTTTATAAGACTCTGATCCCAACTACTGAAAAAATTATCAAAAGACCTTGTAGAAATAGCATGTATAAAATAAACACAACTAAAATTCAATGTTGTAATTAATAATATCGCTTTTGTTGGTTTGAGTTGTTTTATTTTTCTTGCAAAAAGAATCAATAAAAGCAATTGGAATGACAAGTAAGGAGAAAAAATCTTTAAATTATGCCAAAATACTGAATAAAATGCTGCAATATCTTCAATTTGTGTGAAAGAATATATAATACATATAAAAACAGATACCACTATGACTTTCAATATATTCCAGATATCACTGAAATCAGGTATATATGGAAATCTCTGCTCTACGTTCTTTAATGCATTTTTTATATTCTTGATCATCACTTCATTAAAAACTTCATATATTCTTCTTCAGCCATTTTTTGACCTTGCTTCTCATGTTCTTCTATTGTGGTTTTATTCCAAGAAGAAATATCACCATAAACATGTGAAGTCTTAGGTGGCTCTTGTCCTACTGGCTTGCTTTGTGTTTCTACACGAACACTAGGGTTGACTGGATTTATAGGAGTTACAGGACTATTTGGTGAAACCATTGGATTTAGATTAACACCTCCCATACTAGGAGCAGGAGTAGGTTGAACTGCAACTGGACTTGTATTCATACCCCTTATAGCAGCTTGACTAGGTGGCGGCCCCTCTTCTTCTAGATTGCTTGGTAGCTCTGTTACATTGCCCGGTGCAGTTTGAATAGCAGCAGTATTGGGAGAAGCATTTGTAGTGCTTAAAACAATCCCTGGCGTAGGCATAACCTGAACTTGTGTCTCACCAGTTGTTCTGTTATTAGAAATACTGAATGTTGGCTTGCCAATAATCTGTGACTGAATAGGTGTCAAATTTTGAGCCTGCAATCCTGATGTAATTAAAGCAATAGATAATGCTGTAAAAATATGATGTTTTTTCATAGGTAATTCCTTTTAAAACTAAAATAATAAAGTTTTACTGGAAGTCAACAAGTCCTTGACATATTTACAAAAAAACACTAATCTACTAAAAATTTATTAAGGAATAACATGAGTAATTATAATGAATTGGGCACCTTGGAAAACATGACACAACAAATTTTAGATAATTTTCCTGATAACCCAACCGATGCAGTCAATAAATACCTATCAACATACGAAGAAGACTTCAATAAAAAACCTGAAGAACTCAAGAATAGACTGGATACAAACCCAGCATACATGCAAAAGTTCCAAATAGGTATGAGCCACACATCCATTATGATTTTTCTCATTTCCAGAAAAGCACAAACTTTTGACACAAAAGGTGCATTGCCTGAAATAGACTTAGAGCAATACACAAGAGAATTCTTATTTTTCTCAAGACAAGATGATAAAGAAATCTATGACATGAAAATGTACTATCTTAACTCACTTGACGCTGACACCATGGGTATAGGTGAAGTATCTGAAGATGATTATGACTCAAAAGAAGAGTTTCAATCAGCACTAAAAGAAGGTGAAAAAATCAAGTCTGTTTACAACAAATTGCTAAACAACTTTAAAAACCAATACAAGGAAACTAAAATACATTTAGCCTAATTCTACAAATACAAAACCCTCTAAATTAGAGGGTTTTTCATTATGTATTTCTCATCTTTAGTAGAGCAGAAGATTCTATTTGTCTGACTCTCTCAGCAGAAATATTCATGAGTTTTGCTATCTCTCTATTATTAAGGGGAGATTCCTCTAAAAATTTGTATTGGATGACTTTCTGCTCTTTATCTGTTAGTTTTTCCAATGCATTTCTAATAAAATTGGATTTAGAGGACTCTTCCCTCTTATCTTCTAGTAAAGTCAAAGGTGTGTTTTCTTCTTTAATAAATAAGAAATTGTTTTCATTGTCCAAATCAAATTCAGATATCAAAACATCCCCTGAATCTACATAAGCACTCATTTCTCTGACATCAGACTCTTGAACATTTAATTCTTTGGCTATTTCTTTCAATACAACATCATTTTTATATCCTAAATTATGAAGTTTGTTTTGTAATGATTTAAAATTAAAGAACAATTTTTTCAAATCGTTGGTTGTTGCAATTTTAACCAACCTCCAATTCTTAAGAATATAGGCTTGTATTTCTGATTTTATCCAAACGGCTGCATATGTATATACTCTAACCTTATGTTTTAAATCAAAGTTTTTAATTGCTTTCATCAATCCTATGTTACCTTCTTGAACCAAATCTTCTTGAGGTATTCCATAGCCTGAGAATTTTGAAGCAATCCAAACAACGTTTTTTAACTGAGATAGAATAATTTTCTGCACACTTGCAAGACAAGCGTTCCTTTTATAATTTTCAAACAAAGACTCTTCCTCTGACTGGCTTAAGTCAGCAATATTTTGAACATATGTTTTATAAGCCTCAAAGCTGCTTACCAATGGTAAGTTCTTTGCAACTATTAAATCATTCATTTTTGTGTCCTCATTTTTTTCATAAATATATCAAATTTTAAATTTAAAATCAACAATAGACAATTTTGATTGTATTTTGCATTTTTTCTTATAAAATAGAAGAATAAAAATAGGAAAAATAAGATATGTCATTTGTACACTTAAAAACATTTAGCGAGTATTCAATCACAAAAGGTATCAACAGAATTGATGAATTGGTAAAAAATGTAAAAAATAAAAACATGCCTGCTATTGCACTAACTGATGAAAATGCAATGTATGGAACCATTGGTTTTTATAAGGAAGCAAGAGCAAAAGGAATTAAGCCAATTATTGGAATAAATGCAACAATAGAGCAAGATGACGGAAACAGATATACACTCACACTTCTTGCAAAAAATGAAGCTGGTTATAAAAAAATAGTTTTACTCAATAGTAGAGCTTTTACAGAGAACAGAAAATTAGACGGTGGTTTAATAAAAGAAGAATGGTTGGGTGAATTAAGTGATGTTATTGTCCTATCTGGAGCCAAAGAGGGTCTTATAGGTAAGAAAATCCTTGAAGGTAATATGGAAGAAGCTAAAAGTATTGCTCAAGAAATGAAAAATTTCTTTGGTGACGATTTCTACATGGAATTACAAAGAGATGGTAAAGACAATGAAAACGAATATATGATTGGGGCTGCAACAATTGCAAGTGAACTCAATATTTCTCCTGTAGCAACTCACCCAGTTCTATTTGCAAATCCTGAGGACTTCATTGCCCATGAAGCAAGATTTTGTATAGGTAGCAAAGAAAAGCTTTTTGATATAAGAAGAGAGAGATTTTTCAATAAAGACATGTATCTCAAATCACCTGAAGAGATGAAGGAGTTATTCTCAGATATACCAGAGGCTATTGAAAATACAGTAGAAATTGCTAAAAAATGCAATATAGAGCTTGTCTTAGACAAGCCTCAACTTCCAATATTCCCTACTCCTAATGGTGAGAATGCTGATGACTATTTTGCTCAAAAATCAAGAGAAGGTCTTGAGCAAAGATTGATTGAAGATTTCCCCAATCCAATTGATAGAGAAGCTAAAAGAAAAGAATATCAAGACAGATTGGAGACAGAGATAGGAATTATTAAAAAGATGGGATTTCCCGGATACTTTTTGATTGTTTCCGATTTTATCAACTGGTCTAAAGAAAAAGATATTCCTGTGGGACCAGGTAGAGGTTCAGGTGCAGGTTCACTGGTTGCATATGCCATGAAAATTACAGATTTAGACCCACTACCATATGGTCTTTTGTTTGAAAGATTTTTGAATCCAGATAGAGTATCAATGCCTGACTTTGATATTGATTTTTGCCAAGCAAGAAGAAACGAAACATATGAATATGTAAGACAAAAATATGGTACTGACGCGGTATGTCAGATAGGAACATTTGGTACTATGGCTGCTAAAGCTGTTATAAGGGATGTTGGAAGAACATTGGACTACAACCATGACTTTGTTGATACACTTGCAAAAATGGTCAGTATAAGACCCAACAAGCCAATGACACTTAAGCAATTCATGTTTGGAGATGAAGAAAAAGGTATTGAGCCAGATGAAAAACTTCTTGCACGTTATGAAAATGAGGCAGATGTTAAAAAACTTATTGATATCGCATTGAAACTTGAGGGCATAACAAGACAGGTCGGTATTCACGCAGCAGGTGTTGTTATTGCAGCAGGTAAATTGACTGACTACACACCACTCTACACTTCTGATGAGGACTCTTCACCACAAACTCAATTTGACATGTCAGATGTTGAAAAAGCAGGACTTGTTAAATTCGACTTCTTGGGACTTAAAACTCTTACAGTTATTAAGGAAGCTATTGATTTAATTCATAAGCAAGAAATTGAAGAGAATGGTAAAAAGTCTTTTGATATTAGAAAAATAGATATCAACGACCAGGATGTTTATAAAAACATATATGCTAATGGTAACAGTGTTGATATATTCCAGTTTGAAAGTAAAGGAATGCAAGGTGTTTTGAAAAAAACAGATCCAAGTAAACTTGAAGATTTGATAGCTGTTAATGCATTGTACAGACCAGGACCAATGGATATCATACCTGAATGGCTTGAGTCTAGAAAGCTACCAGAAGACAGAAGAACATATCCACACCCTTCCCTGCAAGGTGTTCTTAAAGAAACTGCTGGCTTCATGATTTATCAAGAGCAAGTTATGCAATGTGCACAGATTGTAGCAGGATACTCTCTAGGTGGTGCTGACTTACTCAGAAGAGCTATGGGTAAGAAAAAGCCTGAAGAGATGAGACAACAGAGAGAAATTTTCGTTAAGGGGGCTGCTCAAAACAACATCAGTGAACAAAAAGCCAATGAAATTTTTGATTTGATTGACAAATTCTCTGGCTATGGATTTAACAAATCACATGCTGCTGCATACTCTTACCTTTCTTACCAGTCAGGTTATTTGAAATACTACTATCCTAATCAGTTTTATACTGCTGTTCTTAACTCACATATATCTCCGACTTTGGATACAGATAAAGTGTCTATATCATTTCAAGACGCAAAGAATAACAATATCAAATTACTGCCACCTAATGTTAATTCTTCAAATCCATATTTTTCAATACAAGATGGTGGAATCAGATATGGTTTGGTTGGCTTAAAAGGTGTTGGAGATAAAGCTGCTCATGCAATACAACTTGAACGTGATAAAAATGGCCCTTACATTGATTTTTATGATTTCTTAGAGAGAGTGGGTAGAGGTCATGTCAATAAGAGAGTTATTGAAGCATTGATTAAATCTGGCGCTTTAGATGATTTACATAATAACAGAGCAGAACTACTTGATAACATCGAAGAAGGTCTTAATTATGTATCAAAATTGAGAAAAAAACAGATGGAAAACACTTCTGTTTTAGGTGACGCTTTTGATGATGACGAAGCACCAGTAGTCAAAGTTACAAAGAAGAAAAAAGAAAGTAAGGAGCTTGTAAGACCAGATTTCGTTTATGGAGCAACTCAAGACGAATTGACTGAGTTAAAATCTGAAAAAACAGCTTTTGGCTACTTCTTTAGTGCTAATCCATATCAAACACACTATATGAAAGAATTAGGTGGTTTTTCTTCATCTGTTCCTTTGGTTAACCTAAAAGACATCTATGATAACGATGGCAAATCAGAAGCCTTTGTTGGTGGTTTGATTGAAGATATTAAATGGTGGAAGAGTAAAAAAGGAGCATTTGTAACAATTACTGATGGAACATCTTCAGTAGATGTCAGAATGTTTGAAAACTTCCTAAATGAGAACAAAGACTGGCTTAAGAAAGACGCTTTCGTATCTGCAAGAATCAAAATTGAAGGCAGTGATGAAGAAAATCTTTTATTGTCTGTTCAGCAAGGATTCTCTTTTGATAAAACTAAAGAATTAACAGTTAACAAGCTCTTTGTTGGTGCTAATAATGAGATAGACAGTGTATCCGAGTTTGAATCTATCTGTAGAGCACATAAGCCCGTTAATGGTGCTAGAGTGGTAGATATTGCTCTGTATGGAGACAACACAAATGGGAAAAAATCCCTATTATTGAAAGATACCAAGGTTTCATATAGTGAAAAGCTAATTGAAGATCTTGAGAGTGTATTTTCAAAGCAATGGGTAAGACCTACATTTATTAAGGACATTGATCATATTGACTTTCCTCAATTAATATCTAGAAATAAGAATAAAGGAAACTATAAAAAGAACTTTAGTTTCTCAGCTTAATAAGGAATATTGAATGAGCGAAGCAACAAATCCAAGTACAAGTGCAGCACCTGCCACATTAAAGCCACAAACCGTCACAATATCCGACAAGAGAGAGCTTTACAGGTGCTATATGCCGTTTATTAAGAATGGAGGTATATTTGTACACTTTAACCAAGAAATCACTGCCAACAAGATTGTACCAGGTCAGAAAGTGTTTATTGTATTCTCTATGCTGGACTCAAAGAATAAAATACCCATATCAGGTAAAGTGGTATTCATTACTAAGTCAGGTATTGCTAAAGGTTTTGGTGTTGCATTCCCAGATAGTCCACCTATGCGTAAGTTAAAGGAAGAAATTGAAACACAAGTTGCTGAATTTGCTGCTAAAAAAGAAGCAACCTATACCCTTTAAAGTAAATACACACTAACAATAAATAAAAAATTTTGTGATAAGTTATTGATTTATATGGATAAAGTTAAAAAATATGAAAATTTTGTATATATACAGCAAAAGCATTCTTTAAAAGACGTGTTGTTAGTGGTTGCAAACCTTAATAAAATAAAAAAAACCTCTTAACTCATTGATTTAAATAGATAAATTAAAAAAAGTTGAAAATTTTGTATATATACAGAGATTGAATCTTGATTTGTTCAAAGTAAGTCATCACCAACATAAAAATAGAAAAAAACAGTTAAGCTATTGATTTATATAGATAAATTTAAAAAATATGAAAATTTTGTATATATACAAAAATGTGGCTAAAATAAGACAAAAACTTTTAAATAAATATTAGACTCCGTAGTTAGCATTCACAAACCTTATTTTTAAAAAATACGATATAAGTGCTTGATTTAAAATAATAATCATAAAAAATAAATAAATTTTGTATATATACAGAAATATGCTATAATATTGAAAAGGAATTGAAATATGTCAAAGCAATATTTATATAGAGTCTCCATCTTGAATAAAAAGAATTCTCATCCCTTGGAAGCCATTTCTTATTATTCTGGTGAAAATCAGTTTGATATTACAAACTCAAAGCAATATGTCAGTAATACATCTTCCAAAGTCATTTGGAGCAACATTATTATTCCAGATAAAATGTCTGAATCAGAAGCATTTTCTAATCTTCCAGATTATTTAAAATTCAGAAGTCAGAAAAAAGATATTATTTCTAATGCCAGAAACATACTTTGGCAAAACATTTACTCTCGTGAAACAAGAGAAGATGCACAATTTGCAAGAATTTTTGAAATATCAATACCTGGATTCCTAAGCCAAGAAGACGCCATTAATGCAGAGCTTAGTTTTGCTAAACATTTGGTTGATTTGGGCATGATTGCTGACTGCTCTATTCACAGCAGAGATAAAAGCACCAACATCTCACTTATAGATAAAATGAAGCTATTTGGTATGGATAAAGACGAAATGACAGAAGATAAAAATGAAGCCTATTCAAGTGACTATAGGGGATTTTTAATTTGTACTCTTAGAGACTACAAGGAAGGTATGTTTGTCAATAAAAATAGAGAGTGGAACTCAAAGAAACAAATGGAAGATCTAAGAAAAAAATGGGTTCACATTTTATCTGATTTGGTTGACAGGGCAGACATTACAGAAGAGTCAAAGAAAGATTGGGAGAAAAAACTCAGCATATACTCTGAGTATGAAGATATTAAGAAATTTAAGAATCTATTAAAAAGTAATGTAGGACCTATTCAACCCAGTATTTAAATTTTACTTGTTGATTTTTTCTCAATCTTATCATTGAGTGATTTATTTAAATATGTATAGTCCAAGAACCTTGCAATGTTGAAATGCAAGTTATCTTTCGCTATCTCAATGCAATCTTTACCATCTTGATTCTTAATCTTTATATTCGCATTTTTAGTTGCAAAAAGACTCACTACTTCCATATGACCAGCTTGACACCCCCTCATCATGGGTGTTTCCAATAACTTGCTTTGATGATCGACTTGATGACCAGCGTCTAAAAACAACTTACAAGCAACAGGGCTTCCTTGAGTTGCAGATATATGTAAAGCAGTTATTTTTTGCTCTTGTATTTCTAGATTTGATTTTGCACCTAATTCCAGTAGAGCTTTAATTTCAACATCCTTTTTAAAGTACGCAGCCATTGCAAGTGGAGTAAAGCCCTTTTGCCCAACAATAGGCTCGTTGATATCTAATACTGGATTTGATCCTCCAAAATACTTCCTAAATACAGCAACACCCAACTCATGACTTGGTGAACCCTTTGAATCATTTATACCACGACGACATGCATTCATGATCTCTTGATACATTTTAGTTATTTCTTGTTCATTGGGTTTGACTTTTATTTGATTACTCATTATTTTATCCTACTGTTGTTATTATATTTTAAACATAAAAAGAGGTTTTTCAATGTCTGTTTCTGATTTTTCACAAATAATGTCCAATAATGCAATTTTATTTTATATATTAGCATTTTTTCTAGGTTCCTGCTTTGCAAGTTTTTTCAATGTTTACTCTTTGAGATACACAAAGATACTGGAAGCACAAAATGCAAATGATGTAAAATCATGGTTTTCTGAACTCAACATTACAGTTCCTCAAGAAATTGAGAATCTCAGTCAAGGTAAATTTAATTTATCTTTTCCAGCCTCTCACTGCTATTCATGTAAAACTCCATTGAAATGGTATCATAATATACCAATTATCAGTTACCTCTTTCTTTTAGGTAAATGTGGTTTTTGTAAGACAAAAATATCCATGCAATATCCTCTTGTAGAGTCTATTGGTGGTGTTATATTGGCTGTTGTTTTCCATCAGTTTTTTATTAAAACAGGCGATCTTCCCACATTTTTAATTGCAGCACTTTTCTTTATGACAACCTATCTTTTACTAATAATAGATTGGAAAACAATGTTTTTACCAGATGAGTTGAATTACTTTCTCATATGGTTTGGATTATTAATGATTAATTTTAAGGTTCAATTTTTGCCTATTACACTTGAAAATGCAATATATGGGATTGTTGCAAGTTTTATGTTCTTTTGGGGACTTGGATTCTTAGGTAAGAAACTCAAAGGCATGGAAGTCATTGGTGGAGGTGACTTAAAGCTAGTAGCAGCAATATCACCATTCATAGGTCTTGAGGGTATTATATTTACTATATTTTTCTCACCAATATTTGGAATATTATTTTGGATTTATAGCAGGGCAGGTAAAAACACAGAAATCCCTTACGGCCCAAGTCTTATATTAAGTTCATGGATTTATATATTCTATGGTAAAGAAATTATAAAAATGATTGTTTAATCTTTATACAAAAAAAGTGAATTTTAAATTCACTTTTTTATTATGTATTATTTTGCTACCCAACTTCTTACTCTTCCAGTATCAAGGTGAATGAAGCTCCTTGATGGGTATATTCCAACACCACCTGCTTGAAAATGTTTGGCTATCTTTGCAACATCTCTGACATTGAGACCTGGAACTGTAAAGTCAACTGCTTTTCCCTTTAGATGCATAGAGTTTTTCGCGGCTCCTTCTAAGGAAGAATTGGTTTTTGCACTCCTAAAGCCACTTGTAACTACAATAGGATTTGTAAATCCAAAATGACCAAGCCATGCTTGAACAGCACACATCAAATCCAATAATGTAGTATCAACATAAACCATTTGTTTTTGATTGACATCTCTGAGTAAGTATGAAGCCATCCAATAATGCTCTTGATTTATTTGTCCATTAGCATGGTAGAAAAGTTTTGCACTCTCTCCAGTTTGTGCTCTCTTAATGAATATTTGTCTAGGTTGATTCCAAAAATCATTTTGATACTGTGGCAATACTTGGTTTAAATTTTGTTGAGATGTTTCCTCTTTAGGATAGTTCATGTTTTGGTCATACAAATATTGTAGTGGGCTAGTTTGAGCAACAGCATTTCCTGCCCCAAGTAAAGCAACAGATGTTCCACAGAACCTTAAAAAGTCTCTTCTATCATTCATTTAAAAAAATCTCCTTGAATTCTATTTATATAATTATCATTATTTGTCAAACTATCATATTGTAAAAGTTGTTACATCATTTTTTAAAATAGTTTAATGGTTTCTTCTGGATCTTCTATTTTCATATAAATCTTTACATTTGAACTAGCAACAATAGATTTAAATTCTTCTTTAGATAACTTTTCAAATGCTACTGAATCACATGGTGCATAAATAGCACACGAACCTAAAGACTTCGGTTTTGATTGTGTTTCTTTAAAAAAATCAGTCACAGTATAATATCCAAATAAATTTGTTGAAGCAAAAGATGCTCCAAAAAACCCTAAGAAGTTTCTTCTATTATTCATTTTAAAAATCTCCGTAATCAGAATTTATTTATCAGTCTCATCTTCTTCTTCAAACATATCTTCTAACTCATTCAAAATATCCATAATTTCTTCAGGATCTTTTGGCTCTGGTCTGCCTTCACTTGGGTATCTTGAAACCTTCTTCATGTCTTCTACAGCCCTTGAAGCTGCGTCTTTTGCATCATCGTCTGAAGACCCAACCATTTTTTCTATGTTTTCAAAACTCTTTCTGGTTTGCTCTTCATCCAAGAAGACATTGATATCATCGTCATCATCTTCAGAAGCTGGCTCACCATCAGAATCTTCATTATCCTCATCTTCCTCTTCATCTTCGTCCTCATCCAAATTCTTTAGTCTTTCTCTTCTAAAGGATTCTCTCTCACGCTCTTTTACTTCTTGTCTCCTGTTTGTGAATACACTGATATCCTCATCTTCATCATCTTCTTCATCTTCGTCATCACTATTCAATTGCTCTTTAAATTGAACAATCTTTTCATCATATGTATCAAAAATATCATTACCAAGTGCTGCAATGGTAGCAAAAGCAGCCTCACTCATCTTAAGGGAAGAATGATGATTTAACAACTCTCTCATTTTCTCTATATTTTGACTATCCAACTCCAAGTTTTCTTCCAACTCTTTTACTTTATTTTCATTGGATAAGTTTTTAATAAGATTTTTCAAACCATTATCAATTTGATTAATAACTTCTATATCTGGTGGCTCAACCCTCACAAAATAATTCATTGAAATATGTGGTGGCTTAGGTGGAGAAGCATAGAACATTCTTGCTCTGATTACAGCAGATTTAAATATAATATGTGCCTCACCAGCTTCTTGGTTCTTCAAGTCTAGAATGTTTATTCTTTTTCTTGATTCAATATTTGCATTTACACCAGGTCTAAATGTAGTTGCAATTCCACCTGTATTCATCTCAAGACTATTAACATTGGATACCAAAGCTTCTGCTGCTGCTGCTGAGAAAAGCTCCCAAGTGTCTTTAGGATCTTCTAGTTTCATACATATCTTGACGTTACAGTTTGCAACAATGGAAGCTGCTTCTTCTTTGGAAGCCTTTTCAAAAGCTGGTAAGTCCTGACCCGCAAAAATCATAGAGAACCCTAAGGATCTTGCCTGTGCAGGCATAACTGCTGAGCCTTTGACGGCATAGTAGCCGTACTCATCGAGGATTGTCATAAAAGGCATTTCAGAGTTTGTAGGCTTTGTTTCAACGACTTCAGCATATGTTCCCTCTACTGTTGAACCTAACGCTTGTGCCATCATCTGCTTCAAACATGCCACAATAATCTTACCCAAGTTAGCCAATTCATCTGTTGACTTTTCAAGTGCTGGCAAAAGTACAACTAAAATTCTTCTATTTAAAACCACGTCTTTAAAATCTACTTCACCCAAGTTAGTTTTAAAAATAAATCCATACTGATCTGATAAGGAACCCAAAAGCTTTGTAAATTGCATCTGCAAGTAACCATGTTGCTCCATCACAGTGTCATTTTGTTTTGGTGCAGACTCTTGGAAACCTGGTAAAGAAACAAGATAACCCTTGAGTGCTGCTCTAATATGGTTAGGGAAGTCTCTTCTTGTTTTGTACATTTTGATGATATTATCAAGAATCAAATACTCTCTGATATTATCCACATCAAGCAAAATTTCTTTCTGATCCCTCATGTATGTCAAAGCCATCATAATAGCAGAGATAAGTGAAATAGCTCTACCTTTCCACATGTCACCACCACCACCAGAATCATCCATCAAAGATACAAGCAATTCAGTCAAACCACCAGAACCACCACTTGAGAATGGATTGAGAGTGTTTGATAACTTAACTTCTTGAGGACCGAATACATCTCGTGCTCCAGTCATGTAGTTGATACATAAAACATCATCTTCTCTACCCATTGTCCTTGCCATTGCAAAAACCTTGGTATATAAAACGTTTTCACCCTTACCGTCAACATAGATAAGTCCAGAACCTTGTACAAGAGAATTGTATGCCAAAGAAAGTAAGGATTCAGTTTTACCAGCACCAGTTGAACCAAATACCAATACATGTGTTCTCATGTCAGAGTTATTGAACCACAATTCCTTTTTTGAATTTCTCTCATTACCAAAGAATGTAATTCCTTCTGCTGGAGATGGGACAAAAAAACCAGAAGGCTTACCCTTTTCTGGCATAGGCTGTCCTGGATCTACAAGTCCTGAAGTCTTAGGTACTCTAAAGGGTAATCTGAACTCTTTTTTTGCTGAAAATCTTATTAAAAACAATGAAGCTATTGTCCATATCTCACCTAAGGATGGCACAATAATAAAGAGTGCCAACATAAATCCCATAACAGTCAAAAAGCCGTTTGGGTCAGCCATGTAATCAGAGAATTTTTGTTGTAAATTTCTCGGATCTCTCCACATAGTAGAGGGTTTAATCTCTTGATAGGACTCTATACCATTGAATACATCTTTTTGTTGTGCCATATTTTTTCTACATATTTTCTAACCAAGATAACAAACAAGATCTTAAAGTCAATAAAATAATAAGGCTATGAAGTTCATCATAGCCTTATTTAAGAAAAAATTGATGATATTTTATTTTTGTAAGCCTTGCAAGAAATTATCTACATTAGGATTTCCTGAGGGCTGTGGAATTGCAAGTGGTGGTGCAGCAGGCACTGGAGGTTGATCTTCAACAGGAGCCTGAGGCTGAACACCTACAATTGGTTGCCCCGCTTGAATTTGACTAAGTACAGCATTAAGTTCATTATTGGTAGGCAACTGTGGTGCTTGACCAACTTGTTGAGCAGAACCACCTACAACAGAACCCATTTTTTGAGTGTTTAATAAAACGATATCTAATAAAACACCCCACAAGAAAACAACAGCAAAAGCCACAATACTGAACTTGATTAAAGACTTCTCTGGAGAGAACATTTTAACCTTTAAAATTTCTAAAGCTTCATATGCTCTTTCTCTTGATTCAAAAATTGCAACACAATGTTGTGTTTTATATCCGTCAAAAGACTCTTTGTTGATAACCAGTCTGTATTTATTGTCTTGATCTTCCTTATTGACAGTAACTTCTAAATCCAATGCAGAGCAATCTGAAAGATTGACAAAACTGTATTTTTTATCAACTGAATGCTTGAAGTAAACATTCAAAGATTTAGGTTGAACATTGTGTAAAGATGGCTTAGTAAAATAAAGTGAACCGAGTTTGTATAAAAAGTTAAACATTAGAAATCTCCTTGTCATTCACAATACAAAAAACAAATAAATTTGTCAATAAATCTGCATGAAATTTAGTTTATTGCTTTACTTTTATTTCACTTAAAGCTTTCTCAAGACCATCAACTGCTTTAACCACATATGGAGCGTCCAATTTATGTCCAGCAGTCTGCTCTGCTCTCCAGTGACCAAAAATTCCAGCAACCTCTACGAAAGAAACTTGGCGACCCACACAATTTAGAATATACCAAAGAGTTCTGTCTCTTGGCTTTAGCCATATAAAGTATGATGGAGGGAAAACACCAGTGATTCTAGCAAAAACCAACATCTGAGCCAATATTGTATAGATATATCCATGCTTCTTTAAGACTTCTTGTACCTCTGGATTTTCAACATATTTAAATAAAGGTTTGGCAGAAGAAAAGTCAGGCATTCTATTAATTCCAACTGAAGCCGCACTCACAGCAATTGCATTGATTGCATTCATGGCACCCTTTTTATCTCCACAACCATGTGCTGCAAATATAGCCAGCATTGCCTGCTCATGTTTCTTTAATCTGTTAAAACCAGACCAAGGTTTGCCTAATTGTGAAATAAATAGTTTTTCAGCCTTTTTTCTATCAAGACTGTTCACATCTTTTTCTTTCATTAACAGATGATATTTTACAGCGAAATCATAAGGTCTCATTGCCATTGCATAAGGTCCCTTTGAAAAAGATTCACTCATCAAGTCTACATTAACCATTGGAGCAATATAAGGCCATATTCTTTGCTCTGATTCTTTCAAGGTCTGCATGTTCAAGACTCGCTTGAATTTAGACAATGGATTTGCTTCCCAAACCTTATATGTGAGCCAACCGACAAGCCCCATAAGAGGAATATTAATTATCATACCTACTTTGCCACCAACAGCAAAGACCTCTTTATAAGACCAGTCTTTTATGTTTCTTTCCTCTATGAACTTGATATATTCAAGAAATGTTTCACCAGGATAAAACAATGTGATAATTTTTAATTGAACAAGTTTTAGGTAGAGATAACCATATGTAAGCTGTGTTCCAAAGAAATAACCTATGATGAATAGTATTGCAACAATTGCAAACATCATCCACATAATGTCACTAGAACTGTCATTATTTTTCTGATCTGCCATATTAACCTTTTATACTTTTATTTTCCTAGACCAATTGTTGGGAACCAATCACCTGCTCTATCCCACCAGTCTTTTACTGAACATAACTTTCTGTGCTTTATTTGAAATGCTCTGAATGAAAATCTGAAAGAATTTACAACACATACAGACATGATTGATAGCATAGCAAGAGATGCAACTATCAATTTTGCTATAAATATGTAATATAAGAATCCTATCAAACAAGCAATAGCAAAAAACAATGATATATAGAAGGATAATGCAAAATTCTTATAGTTTTGAATCAAATCTGCTTCAGATGTGCCCAGTCTTCTTCTTGCTTCTTCAAATGTTTCTTGTCTAGAATTCTCAATCATCTTTTTAGGAGAGAGATACTCTTTTGCCATATCGACCACAGCTTTATTGGTCTCTTTGATAGCTTCCGCACCAATTACCTTCTTACCGTAATCAACACCAGAATTTTTCTTACCCTTAATCCATTCAAACATATTAAAAATCCCCTTTACGTTATAATATAAAGGGGATGTTATTTGTCAAGAAAATGAAAATATTAATTCATTTTTGTTTTTAATCGTTTCTGAAGTGTTCCTTGTTGAGAAAAAATCAATTTTTCAGTAATAACAACCATTTTATTGAAATATTTGTCAAAATCATGGTTTACTTTGTCTAAAGGAAGACCACCAGCAGTCTTATATTTCTCCAACACCTTATCAAGCTTCTCTTTAGGTGTGTTTTTAATGATTTCTTGAGTCCTTTTTGCCTCTGCACGCCATGCACCAGCATACAACTCACCCGCCTCTTGTATCACCATATCAAACAATTTTGCCTTGTCTTTGGGTTGAGCATAGTCATCTGAGAGCTTATCAACAGTGGTTACAGTCAGATTATAGAGCTTTTCCATAATAGGCTCTATATCCTCTTCCAAGTTTCTATATAAGTTAAAGTTAGTTTGTGCCTCATTGAGAACCTTTGTCATTGCTTTGACCATTCCTAACCTGATGGTTGTCACTTCATCAAAATCAGTGAACTCTGTCTTTTCCTCAAATCTTTCACTGACTTTCATGACTTCATCAATAAAGACCTCTAATGATTTTACATCAATATCACCTTTCGTAACCCATTGATCTTTAAACAACTTTGCAAAATGTTTTTCTAAAACATTCCTAATCCAGTAGTTCTTGGGTTTTTCTGGATCGACTTCTAGTTTTTCACAAAACTTGGCTGATATGTCTGAAGTCTCTTGAATAAGCCTTCTAAAACTATTGGACATTTCTTCGTTAGGAGCGTCTACCCCAGGTCTTTGCATTAATGCAGCAATGATAGGTGAGACAATTTTCAATGCATTAAGAGTCTTCAATGTAATATGATAAGCAGTTTTGATTGTTACTTCTTCCTTGTAAGGATCATTCATGGAATCCTTAGTAACATCTTTTTTAGGGTTCAGAAATTCAGGAAGTGTTTTCTCTGTTTTTTGTTTTTCTTCAAAATCTTCATTCAGTCCTGCTGATAAATCATCTACTGAGTTTTCAACCTTACCAACAACAAAAGCATTTGAATTAGGACTGGTTGTATTTTTTACAAAATTATCTATCGGAGATCCACCATCATTTGGACTGTCTTGTTCATCTGAGTTATCAACCATAACTGGTTCAATTTTTGATACTTGTGTCTTTTTGGTGCCTGAAAATGCCATAAGAAATTCCTTGAAAATAATATTTATTATACCATATAAAAATAAAAAAACATCAAAATTTTAAAAAGATATAAGGATTAAATAATACTTTTTGATTTCATCTCTGGCTTTATTACAACCTTTTGAGCATTGATTTTATCCATCATTTTTTCAAAAAGTGGATCTAAAGGAATTTTGCCTTGAACCATTAAGTTTTTATTGTTTTTATATATTCTGACATATTCTTCTAAAGAATAATGAGTAAAGTGAGCGACATTGAGGAAATCAAAATCTTCTGATGGACTCTCTTTAGGAACAAATCCAAAATAACAATTTTCTTCCTGTTCATAGAAATCAATAGGAAACTTCTTTTCTATTCTAACATTTTTCAAATATTCCTGCTCTTTGATACTTTGCTCTACTGATAT